>FWPV01008735.1_pt1 | contig 13776 bp, 9 predicted proteins | sample 2228371 | NCBI WGS metagenome assembly FWPV01 (sample SAMEA103939776, study PRJEB20133) | metagenome | reverse complement strand
AGGAAGGACGGAAGGAAGGAAGGAAGGAAGGAATCCGTCTTGCAGACGTAGGCACCGCGCAGAAGGAGGTTGGGCGCCACCGAGAAGGGCCGGAGGCTCAGCCTCCTTGGCTTTCAGCTTCTTGACTGCCAGCTTCTTCGTTGCCGACTTCTCGGCCGCAGCCTCTTCAGCGGCTCTAAGCGCGACCTCAAGATGGCAGCGGGCTTGAGCTAGGAGCCCGGGGTCATCTCCCCGGAACTTGCCTCCCTGAGCCGGTGGGCCAGACGCCCCCATTTTGCCTTTATCCACCCGGCCTTCCCCCTTGCTTCCAGGCGCGGTAAAGGGCCACAGGGCGCAGCCTATACCTTGAAGGTGAGGTTGTCAAGGGTGGGTAGGAAGTGTCTCGGAAGTACCTTCGACGGGGTAAGAGCCACCAGGTTGTCGTATGTCCTTTTCAGTGCTCGGAGCAAAGAGATGGCCAGACGGGCATTGCCCTCCCTCGTCCATCCTGAGGCGCGAGGGCGAGCGTACCTAGCAGGCAACGAGTCCAAGAGCGTTGACACTTCTTCTCAAGAATAGGCTTCGATGACTTGGCTTGGCCAGTGGTAAGCGTGGCAGATACCCGGTGCCATCCTGGAACCGGCCCGGAGCAGCAGACCTCGCAGAAACCATCACCGCAACTCGTAGTTCCCGCCGCCCAGCCCTTCGAGCCCGATATTTGCCTCCCCTGGCCCCAGCGCGCCGCAGGCCGGCACATACAGCGTCCCCTGCGAGGAGCTTCCCGGCACTCGCCAGTGGAGTTAGGGGTGTGCCTTGAGTGTGGCCGTCGGGCCAGCATCCAAGGCACACCCGTGGCAGCCACGACAACACATGCCCCGCCAAATGGGTCCCCCGCAGCGGAAAAGCCCAGCTCTTTTCGTCTACTAGCTCACCTTCTCGCCGCCGCAAGCCTCATCGGGGTGACGTGGTCACCGGCTGCAACGGAGAAGGGGGTAGCGTCTCTACCACCAAGTCGGCCGGTAGGGCCCGCGTATAAGCAGTGAACTCCTTGCCGTCAGCAGTCTTACCCCGCATCTTGTAATACGGCGCTACGAACCGCTGGGGATAGCCTACCGGATCACACCAGTAGACCAGTTCCACCTTCTCTACCGTACCTTTGGACTCGGCGGTCTCAGCCATGACTATGGTGCCTCTGCCGGCCATGATATTGGCAAGCGCTTCCTCTCCCGAGATGGTGGGGTACTCCTTGTACGGCTCCACAGTGGGCCAGTAGATAGCAGCCCCTATCACAGCGCCAGCCTCCCCGAAGAACACCGAGATCTTCGGCCCCACGCCCGCCCAGGATAGACCATTCAGCGGTCTAGAGCAAAACTGGACGTGAATCGACAGCGGCTGCGTTCGGTCGTGCCCCTGGCTATCAGCGGCAGTCACGGTCTCTTGGCTGATACCCGCATAAACCGCATCTTCGCGCCAAAGGTCGTGGTCCTTAAGGAATTTCTCAGCCTCGGCCTGGTAGTAACCATCATCGCGAACATCCTCAAGGGGTCGACCGGTGCCTTCCAGAGCTGCGGTATCGTAGTAAACAGCACCCGACACCTTGTCTACAGTGACAGTGGCCTGGTCACCCCTGAGGTAAAGAGACTCCGGAGTCTCTTCGCAGGCACCGCCCGTCACGCCAAGTCTATTGGCCAGAGCGCGCACGGTATCCTCGTTAACCTGCGTTGTTTTCACCCTGTAGACCATCACCGAGCCCGAGTCGGGCAGGTCAACCTTTGCCACAAGCTCACTCAGCTGCGCCACTGACCCACTCACCGGTTCTTGTAGCAGCGTCACGGGAGTGAGCGACGCTACTAATGAGGTCGTCGAATCAGACCCACCACCGAGGTCTTGACTCGTTTCTGACGAGGTGCCGCACCCGACGACGAACGCCATCAGGGCAAGAGCGCACATTGGAAACGAAGCACGCCTGAGTACTTGAACGAATCGCATCATCTCCTCCTAGACTAAGGCTGGCTTACCTTGGGCCAGGAGTACTTCGCGTAGAGGTAGTCGGTGGCTGGACTCCAAGCGGGCGGGTCGGGCCCAACCGGGCCGCCCTCGCCCCACAGCTTGTCCGTGTAGCAGGACTGGGCAGCAACCATGCAGGCAACGTGGTATTGGTCACGTGGCTGGGTGTCCCAAGTGTACTTCTTCCACGCCATCCAGACCGACTTGCTCTGCACAGTAGCCCAATAGGCAAACCGAGAACCACCGTTCGAAGTTACCAGCATCCCGCTGTCAAACCCGCAGATCGAGTGGAGCCCGTTCATCGCTGGACCGACTTGCTGTCTCGACGCATTAAGGAAATTGCACGTAAAAGCGAGCAGCCACTCACAGTCGCGATCGCCCAGCCCTAGGTCATTGTGAGTGGTGTACCAATCGTTCCTGCACGTTGTGAAGCAGAAAACGTTGCCTAAACCGTGGCCACACCACGCGGCCAAGTCAACGTCGTCTGCCAAGCGATAGTCGTTTCCGCCGATTACGCTAGACTTCCAGTCCAGCTCCCAGGCAGCCGCGTTCTCGTAATAGAAGCGGTAGTTCCAGTTCGAATCTGGATCGTTCACAATCCCATTCAATCCCTGAATGAGCGCATAGCACGTGTATAGGTTGCCATAGGGCTCGGCCGGGCTGCCAGTGCCCACATACGCGCCACACGCCTCCCCGAGGATATCAAGCGACGAGCCATCAGCGTCTGCCAGTGCCGGACTGGAAAACATGAGGAAGAGACCGGCAGTCACTGCGGCAACCTTGACGAGCTGGCACATCGCGCTCCGGATTGCAGACCGCGGTGATCTATCATCAACACCGCGGTCGACATCTCTCCCACCCCGGAGAGCTCTGGCGCCGGACTGCTCCTCCGGCTCAGCGATTCGCTCTTGCCCGTCATCCATATTGCAAGCTCCTCTGTCCACTTGGATGAAAGCACCGCAGTTGATCCCAAACGACGAACAGGGCGGCGAACGACCCTGCAAAACAGCCACGCTGGCATGACGCACCGGTAAGTGAGGAGGCACGGAGAGACAACGAAGGACGGAAGGAAGGAAGGAAGGAAGGAATCCGTCTTGCAGACGTAGGCACCGCGCAGAAGGAGGTTGGGCGCCACCGAGAAGGGCCGGAGGCTCAGCCTCCTTGGCTTTCAGCTTCTTGACTGCCAGCTTCTTCGTTGCCGACTTCTCGGCCGCAGCCTCTTCAGCGGCTCTAAGCGCGACCTCAAGATGGCAGCGGGCTTGAGCTAGGAGCCCGGGGTCATCTCCCCGGAACTTGCCTCCCTGAGCCGGTGGGCCAGACGCCCCGATTCTGCCTTTATCCACCCGGCCTTCCCCCTTGCTTCCAGGCGCGGTAAAGGGCCACAGGGCGCAGCCTATACCTTGAAGGTGAGGTTGTCAAGGGTGGGTAGGCGGAGCTACAGAGACATCAAGCTCAGCCGTTCCCGTCTTGATAAGGACAAGGACCCGCTTTCACAAGATCGCCGTCTGTCCCTGGAAGGATTGTCGCTCCAAGAACCCAGGGGGCCGTAGCCTCACGGGTCCGGTCGTCAGGTGCTTGCCAACGAGACCGAAGACCAAGCACCCTACCCACGCAGCTTGAGAAAAGCACTGGCTCCAACAAGACTTTCCTCGCCCAGATAACGCTGGAGACAGGGAACGACCTAGAGCCGGACCGCACCACTACCATGATTGACTAGCCGCCCCCACGGAAGCTTCGCCAGCTGGCATCCCCGGGAGAGGGGAGCGGCACACTCTCACTGCAGAAGTGCCGGGCGTCGAACGAGGCCAGCGTGGGACCGGCGCTGAAGACCCCCAGCGCCACGCCTCAGCACTCTGGCAAGCCCACGGCACCTCAGAGACTCGGGCCCTAGTGGGACCCAGCCTCCAGTGAGTCCCGCCGATTTGCTGTCACGCGCCGGCCTTCACCCGCGGCACCGTTATGCTCGCCTGCTTTAGGACGAGTACCTGGGCCTCCGGGCCCTGCTCTGCCAGCGCCGCAGCGACCGCGCTCTGCACGTCGGGCCAGGGAGTCATGAACATCCTCTCGACCACCTCGTCCTCAAGGCTTGTGACCGCCCATACCCGGATCCGTTCAAGGATCGAAGCCATGCGCGCCGGCTGTTGCAGACCGAGCGAGTACTCCTCCCTGCCCAGACGGGCCAGCGCCTCGGCGGGTGAGCAGGCAGCGGACAGCTTGTCGTAAAGAACCCGGTTGTGACCCAGTCCGTCGGGGCATCTCGATACCACGATGAGGATCCCTCCGCCCTTGACCGCCAGAGCTCCCGCTTGGATAGCCTTGTTGGTCTGGTAGAAATCGCAGTCCATCGGAGGAGGAGCTACCGCTATCACCACTTCATAGCGCCGCTCGAGCTCGAGCACGAACTGACGTTCCGCGACTGCTACCGCCCGCAGAAAGGTCTCGCCCAACTCACCACCGGCTGCAAACCCGACGCGATGCTCCCGGTCGAGCACGAGTTGGAGCGAATACACCTTTCGCCCAGCCGTGACCACCGCTGCCGCTTCCTCCAAGTCCTCATGCACGGGATTCCCTGCCAGAATCAAGGTGTCAGCGCCCGGCTCCATGGCCAGGCGATGATTCGCCCAGATACTGCGGTAACCGGCCAGCCCGGGGAAGAGTGACTTGCGGCCACCGGTGAAGCCCGCGAAATAGTGCGGCTCCACCGAGTTGATCAGGATGACACTCCGTGCCTCCACCAGACGTCGATTAAGAAGGAGGGGTGTCCCCCGCGAGGTCACGCCCAGATCCACCAGGTCCTGCTCATCCCGAGCATCGTGAGAGAAGATGCGGTCTCGCCACAAGGCATAGAGGTCGGCCCCGAAGATGCGGGCAAGCTCTTGCGCGGAGGCAGGCCGGTGGGTCCCTGTCGCCACCAAGAAAACGGGGCGCTCTCCCACCGCCTCGCTCCATCTCTCCAGCCCGCCCCGGGCCGCCCGCAGCACGTCGGCGGTGGGAGTGGGACGAGTGCCGTCATTGACCACTACCACCAGGGGCGGCTCGGCCCCGGCTAGGAAGCCCTCGAGCGAGGCGCCAGAGGAGGGGCCGTAGGGAGCGCCTGGCGAGGCATCCGGTGGTTCCTGCCGCCCGCCGCTTTCCCGCCCCGCAAGAGCAGAAAGGATGACCCCCTCGGGATCGGCGGCCCTGCCGACGTTCGCCTCCAGCACGCCAGCCACCCGGCGAGCGGGCAGCTCCAACGTCATCGAGCCGTCTCCCCAGGGGATCTCGATCTGCACTTCTCTCTGTCTCCCGTAGCCTCAGGTCCTGCTGACTGCTCGCCGAGAGCGGCGGCAGTTCTCAGCAGGATAGCGCAACCTTGCCCCCCTGCCCGTCCACCCCGGCTTGCTCAACCGCCGACGCGGCCAGCTCGCGGCGCATGGCTTGGCCAGTAGAATCACCAACCCCGGCACGCTACTATACGTGCTGGTAGCGGCCATACGCGCTGGTCGCGGCCGCCTGCTGGGCCCCGAACCCTTTGACAGCGCTAGGACAGGTGAGCACGACAAGAGGAACGAGGACACCGCATGCCTGAGTACTATTACAGCATCGCCCCCGAGATCTTCGAGCGTTTTCCAGGCTACGTGCGGGGGGTGGTCATAGCCCATCAGGTCAAGAACGGGCCCTCGCCGGCAGGACTGGTGGCCAGACTCAGGGAGGCCGAGGTTTCCGTGCGAGAGCGGTTGGATCTGGACAAGATAGCAGAGGAGCCGCGCATAAAGGCTTGGCGGGAAGCCTACCGGGCTTTTGGGGCCAAGCCTGCCGAGTTCCGTTCCTCGGTGGAGGCCATGGCCAGACGAGCCTTACGGGGCGACGAGATCCCGAGCATCAATGCCCTGGTCGACATCGGCAATATCGTGTCACTTCGCCATCTCATCCCCGCCGGAGGACATGCCATCGATCTCCTGCACGGTGACATCGAACTGCGCCTCGCTACCGGAGAAGAAGACTTTGTAGCTTTCGGCTCAGATGAGTTAGAGCATCCCCTGCCGGGAGAGGTGATCTTCGTCGAGGGCAACACCGTCCTCACCAGACGCTGGACCTGGCGCCAGGGTACACATACTCTGACCCTGCCCGAGACGACCGCCATAGAGTTCAACGTGGACGGCCTACCGCCGGTGACACGAGCCGAGATCGAGCAGGCCTGCAAGGAAGTGGCGGACCTGGTGGCCGAGTACTGCGGTGGTGTCATCCGCATCGACTACCTGACAGCCGAGACGCCCAGGATATCTTTGGCGCCTTGAGTCCCGGCTCGCGCCCCGAGCCCCCGCGCCTTGAGCCCGCCAGAAGTGCGGCCGCCCTAGCGTCCTGAGCCCGCTACAAGCGCGGCCACCGCTTCTGTGGTCTTCTCCAAGGTCTCTCCGACCAGTACGCCGGCTGCTCCCAAAGCCGCCACCTTCCCCCGCGCGGTTCCCTGGCCGACCGACACGATGGCGCCGGCGTGCCCCATCCGCCTGCCCCGAGGGGCGGTCTTGCCGGCCACGAAGGCTACGACCGGCTTAGTCACCCGTGCCTTTATGAAGGCGGCTGCCTCTTCCTCCGCCGTGCCCCCGATCTCCCCGATCATGGCAATGACCTTGGTTGCCGGATCGGCTTCGAACAAGGCCAGGATGTCGGTGAAGGACATCCCCACGATGGGATCGCCTCCGACCCCCACGCAGGTGGACTGTCCCACGCCGAGCGCCGTCAGCTGCGCGGCCACTTCGTAGGTCAGTGTCCCGCTCCGGGAGACCAAACCCACCGGCCCCGGGGTGAACACATCAGCGGGCATGATGCCGACCTTGGAGAGACCAGGGGAGATCGCGCCGGGGCAGTTAGGCCCGAGCAAACGCGAGCCTCTAGCGCGGACGTGTGCGCACACCTTCACCATGTCGAGCACCGGGATGCCTTCAGTTATGCACACGATCAGCTCAAGACCGCTGTCCGCGGCCTCGACTATGGCATCCGGAGCGAAGGCGGCCGGCACGAAGACTATGGAGACGTTCGCCCCTGTCGCCTGCACGGCCTCCTCCACCGATTCGAAGACCGGGACCCCCTCCACCGTGCGCCCGCCTTTGCCCGGGGCGGTACCCGCCACGATGTTGGTGCCGTAGGCAAGCATCTGGCGGGTCTGGTGGCTCCCTTCCCGACCGGTGATGTTCTGGACCAGCACTCGGCTGCGGTCATCGACCAAGATGCTCACCGTTGGTCCTCCCTAGCCGCAAGAGCCACCGCCATCTGCGCAGCTTCGACCATGCTATCGGCGAGGTGCACGCTGGTGCCGGCCAGGAGGGCCCGTCCCTCGGCGGCGTTCGTGCCTACCAGTCTGACCACCACCGGTACCCGCACCTCGCCCTGGGCGAGGAGCTCGAGCAGGGCCTGCGCCACCATATCGCAGCGAATGATGCCGCCGAAGATATTGATGAGCATGGCCCGCACGTGGGGATCGCGCAGGATGATGCGCAGGGCTGCGTCGATCTGATCAGGGCGGGCTCCTCCGCCGATGTCCAGGAAGTTAGCCGGCTCTCCCCCCATGAGATGGATGGTGTCCATGGTGGCCATAGCTAGTCCGGCGCCGTTGACCATACAGCCTATCTGGCCGGCAAGGCGCACGTATTGCACACCCACGCGCTGCGCTTCCACCTCGGCCGGGTCTTCCTGTTCCACATCACGGAGAGCCGCTAATCCGGGCCTGCGGAAGAGCGCGTTGTCATCTACCACCAGCTTGGCATCCAAGGCGACCAGCCCCCCGGTCGTAGTCACTCCCAAGGGGTTGATCTCAAAAAGGGTGGCGTCGCAATCCCAGAAGGCACGGTACAGCGCCTGGGCGATGTCCCGAAAGGCTTGGACTTGCTCCCCCTGCAGGCCGACCGCCCGGGCCAGACTGCGGGCCTGGTAGTCAGCCAGACCGTACAAGGGATCGGTCGAGACCCGGACGATGGCATCGGGAGCGGCCTCTGCCACCTGCTCGATATCCACTCCGCCCTGCGCACTGGCCATGACCGTGACCGTCTGCAGACCGCGGTCGAGCACAGCGCCCAGATAAAGTTCCCGGGCCAGGGACACGACTTGCACCACGAGGACCTTGCGGACCATGCGGTCACGGACGGTCCGGCCCAGCATACCGAGAGCAGCGTCGCGAGCCTCTTCTGGGGAGGCGGCCATCTTGACCCCTCCGGCCTTACCCCGACCGCCCGCATGGATCTGGGCTTTGACCACCACGTGCCCGCCCAACTCGCGGGCCACTCTCTCGACTTCAGCCGCAGTGAAGGCCAGTTTGGCAGGGGGGAAGGGCACCCCGTAGCCGGCCAGGATCTCCCGCGCCTGGTATTCATGCGTGTTCATCTGGGCCTGCCGTCAGCGCCTATTCGAAAAGCTCCACGACGTCGGCTATACCTTGGCCTCCAGCGATGCAGATGGTGGCCAGCCCGTAGCGGGTGCCGCGCCTCTTCATCTCGTGAAGTAGGGTGACCAGGATGCGCGCTCCTGAGCAGCCCAGAGGGTGGCCCAGGGCGATGGCGCCCCCGTTCACATTGAGGATGCTTTGGTCAAGCTCTAGCTCTTTGATGACAGCGAGGCTCTGCGCTGCGAAAGCCTCATTAAGCTCGATCAACCCGATGTCGGACAGGTCCAGGCCGGCCGCCGCCAACGCCTTGCGCGTGGCCGGCGCCGGCCCGATGCCCATGATCTCAGGAGGCACACCGGCCACAGCCTGGCTGCGCAGACAGGCCAGCGGGCGCACACCCCGTCTCTCCGCCACCTCAGCAGCCATCAGGACAAGACACGCAGCCCCGTCGTTCCGCCCCGACGAGTTGCCGGCGGTGACCGTGCCCCCTTCCTTGAACACCGGCTTGAGCTGAGCCAGTTGCTCCAGGCTGGTCTTGCGGGGCGGTTCGTCGACGGTGGCCACCACGGGCGGCCCCTTCTTCTGCGGTACCTCCACCGGCACTATCTCTTCGACGAACCGGCCTTCGGCTATGGCGGCGAGGGCCTTCTCCTGGCTGGCCAGAGCGAAGACGTCTTGCTCTTCGCGACTGATGCCGTACTTCACCGCCAGATTCTCGGCCGTCATGCCCATGGTCAGGTTGCCGTAGATCTCGATCGGCTGCGACCGGGGCTGGCTCTCAGTGTTCGAATCCACCAGGACGCCGTTGCCCGAGCCATAGCCGAAGCGAGCGTTGCGGAGATAGTAGGGAGCGTTGCTCATACTCTCCACGCCGCCGGCCACCACAATGTCGGCCAAGCCGCACATGATGGCCTGGGCAGCGTTGTTCACCGCCTGCAGGCCCGAGCCGCACTGGCGCATCACCGTGTAGGCGGGCACCTCGATGGGCAGACCCGCCTTGAGGGAGGCGACTCGGGCCAGGTTGGCGGCATCCGCGCTCTGCTTAGCCTGCCCCATGATGACTTCATCCACCTCGGCAGGCTCGATGCCCGCTCGCTCGATGGCAGCAGCTATCACGACCTTGGCCAGGTCGTCGGGCTGGATATCCCGCAGGATGCCGCCTATGCGACCTTGCGCGGTACGGACCGCGCTGACTATGACGACTTCTCTCACGCGCGCGTCAAGACTATCTCGCCGAGGACCACGTCCTTGTTGGTGACCACTTCGAAGGTCTGCGGTACATAGCCGGCAAGTTCCACCCGGAGAGTGTAAGTGGCGTTCTTTTCAAGTCCCTCGAATTCGAAGTCCCCGTAACTGTCGGAGTAGGTCTCCCTGAGCCCGTCGGGACCCTCCAGGGTAACTTTGACACCCTCTGCACACTCTCCACGCATGTCGTCACGCACCACCTCGCCTGCGATGAACCGCTTGGGGATACCAATATACCTGACGCGTGGCGAGGTGCCATATTCGGGATGGTAAACCTCGAGATCCTTCTCCGCAGCAAGCTTGGCGATAGCGCTGTCAGGATCGTCCAAGTCGCCAAAGACGAGGGCCCCGGTCGGACAGGCTTCCACGCAGCGCGGCTCTTTCTCACCCTTGTCCAAGAGGTGAGCGCACAAAGTGCACTTCTGCGGGATCTCCAGTTCCTGATTCCAAAAGACCACCCGGTAGGGGCAGGAGCCGACGATAGCCCGCTGTCCCTTGGCCTTGACCGGGTCGATCAAGACGATCCCATCTCCACGGCGATAGACCGCCCCATCGGTAGCCGCAGCCATACAAGGGGCCTCCTCGCAGTGCAAGCAGGGAAGCGGGATGTAGTCCAGTTTGGGCCGGGGGTACTCGCCCCGTTCGATCTCCTTGATCTGCATCCATTGCTGCCCTTCCAGCGGTTGAGGGGCAGAATACGGTGAGTAGTCGTTGCCGTAGTACTCATCCCGACAAGCCAGGAAGCAGTTGTGGCAACCGCTGCACTTGGTGATATCTATCAGCAGGCCTAGGCGCGCCATGCTTTCAGCCCTCCCATTTCTCGATCTCGATGAGGCACGAGTTGGGCGTCATCCCCGGTACGTTCTTCGACATCATGCGCGGCGAGGTTAGGATGTTCACGCAGCCGCCCTTGTCAGGCGCGTCGGGACTGCCCGGAACCAGCGGGTCGTACAGCGCTGAAGACGCGTAGCTATGCACTACTCCCGGCCGCACTCGACCGGTCACTACGGCGATGCACAGCACCGAGCCCCGGTCGTTGTAAAGCCGCACGATGTCATGATTCTTGATCCCCCGCTTGGCGGCATCCACAGGGTTGATGCGAGCCGGCCACCAAGCGTAACCGTCCTTCTTGATGCGATGCCCGGGGATGTCGTTCAACCAGTCCGTATGTTTGTCGTAATGACAGTGGAAGCTGAACCGCGGATGTGGAGACACCAACGCTAGGGGATACTTCTCGAACAGTTCCTTGGTATGGTGCCCCTCCCAACTCGGGATGTAGCGAGGCACCACCGGCCGTTCGTCATCATCGGGGAAGTACTGCTTCAGACTGACCGACTCGAACTCGATCTTGCCGCTGAAAGTGCCCAACTGGTCCCTCTGCGCCGTCAACCGCTTGGGATTGCCCAGGTCGGGCGTATCGCAAGGCCGGCCCTCATAGAACCAGCGCAGTGCGGGGGTCGGCTTGTAATCATCGGGCACGTTGATGATGTAGTAACCCTTGCGGTCGAACTCTTCCCAGCTGATCATCTTGGCCACATCGGAGATTTCGAAGAAGCCCCGGGCCCAGTCGACCTCGGTCTTGCCTCCGTCAGTGTATTCCTCCCAAAGCCCCATCTTCTCGGCGATGAGGGAGAAGATCTGATAGTCGGACTTCGACTCCCACAGCGGCTCGATACATTTCTTCTCGCGCACCACCACGCGGTAGTTGCAGCCGTTGGAAGCATGGACCGTGTAACCGTTGATGGCCGCCCACTCGCCTATGTCGTCCCGCTCGAAGTTGGTGCACGCGGGGAGGATGACATCGGCGAACCGGGTCTCGCTCTGCCACCAGATGTCTTGATTCACCACGAACTCGAGCTTGGGGCTCTGATACATACGCACCCAGTTGTTGGTCGCGCTCATGGTGCCGATAAAAGAGCCCCCGTAGCGATACCAGAGCTTGATCTCGGAGTGGCCCTCCATGGGATACACGAAATGAGTGAACTGCTGCTCCAGACTCTTACCACAGAAGCCTTCGCCGTACCACTCGACATGGCCCTCCAGGATGGCTTGGGGCACAGTGAGTCGCCAGAGGCGCTGCTTGGTCGGGTTCTGCGGTATGTATTTGGCCACTAAGGTAGAGCTCGACATCCGAGCCTCGGGCTCCCCGTAGCTGGGGAACCAGGGATCGGCGTAGAAGGGAGCCCCCATGGTAGTGCCCCAGATGCTGCGCCCGGGCGCTCCCAGCCCCTGCATAGCCTGCAGCAGCACCATCATACGCGCCCACTCGGTCCCGTATGCCGTTCTGCAGGCGCCGCCCTCACCGCCGCGAGAGCCCCCCGAGAGGACCGTCCGTTTGGCCGCCCATTCCCGCGCCAGTGTACGGATGACCCGCGCTTCGACGCCGGACTCCTCCGCGGCCCACTCCGGCGTCTTGGGTACGCCGTCGGTCTCCCCCAGCACATAGGGCTTGAACTTCTCGAAACCGAGGGTGCGGTTGGCCACGTAGTCCTTGTTATAGGTGCCCTCAGTGATCCAGACGAAAGCGATGGCCATGGCGATGGCGGTGTCGGTGCCCATGCGGGGAGCGATCCATTTGCCGCCCATCACCGCGTTGGTGTAGTTGTAGAAGGGATCGATGAAGACCATCTTCACGCCCTTCTCTTTCAACCACTGCCGCCACAGGGCAGAATCCTGTCCGGAATACGTGCCCCGCGTGCTATCGGGGTCGTTCGACCAGAACACGATCATCTCGGCATTCTGGAGGGCGTCTTGCAGCAGGTCATACTGCTCAGGCATGCCCAGACGCCAGAAGAAACCGTAGGTATGGCTGGCTCCCCAGTGCCACCCCTCCCAGCTATCCGGGTTGTCGAGCACAGGGGTGAACTCCATCATGTTCATGAAGCGCGCGAAGGGGCCCATCTTGTAGCCCACGATGCCCCAGTTGTGATGGGACGAGGTGATCCCGCTGATAGCGGACCCTCCATAGGTCTCACGCACTCGCGTCAACTCCTTGGCCACGAGAGTGGCAGCCTCGTCCCACGAAATCCGTACAAAGGGCGACTTGCCCCTATTCTGTGGATTCCGCTCCCCGTCGGGATCGAAATCGACCCTTTTCATGGGGTATCTGATGCGTTCGTCTGAGTAAATGCGCCGTCTTTCTGCCAGTATGTAGGGAGAGACCGTGACCTTCTTCCAAGGGGAGTATTTCTTGCCTCCCGCCTCGATGGTCCAGGGTCTCATGTCCCCGTCGGCCACGACCAGCGGCCTGATGCGGACGATCTGACCGTCTTTGACATATACGGTCACAGGCCCGCTGTTGGTGAGGTTGGTGAATACTTGTTCAGACATCAAACATCAGCCCCCATTCTGGTCGAAGATGGTTGCCGGACCGACTCGGACCCAAACCACTATCCGATATCTCGATATTGACGGATAATATTGGTAGTATCGTAGAGTAGCGAGCAGCGAATTGCAAGGCGCAGGGACCAGCGGCCGGTCCGAGCGCCGAAGGGGGAAGGCGTGGCAACGGTCAAAGAATCCCGGGAAGGCGACCCGTTCTCGGTCAGAGCCCTGACGCGAGGTCTCTCCATCTTGACCCTGTTCGATGTGGACCACCGCGAGTGGACCATCGACGAGATGGCCGAACAGACGGGACTGCTGCGCATGACGGTCTACCGCATGGTGCGGACTCTGGAGTCCATGGCCTTCCTGGTCCGCGATCCCACCAGCAACCGGTATCGCCTGGGACCGGCCACCATCGCCATGGCTTACGTGGCCCAGGATCACTCTGACCTCGTCCAAGCGGCAAGGCCCTTCCTCGAGGAGCTCACCAGGGAGACCGGCGAGTCGGTCACCCTAGCGGTCGAAATAGACGGCTACCCGGTGTGCGTCGACATCATCAACACCACGCGTCCTTTCAAGCGGCGGACAGCGCCTGGACGGATCCTGGGGGACCTGGCCACAGTGCATGGCAAGCTTTTCACCGCATACAAGTCCCCGGAGGAGCGCGAAGCCATCCTCTGTCGTCCTCAGCCGAAACACACTCCTTACACCGTCACCGACCGGGCTGCGCTGGAGGCCGAGCTGGAACAGATCGCCCGCGAAGATGTGGCCTACGACTTTGAAGGACTGTATCTGGGCACCTGTGCCGTCGGCGCGCCCGTCCGTGACCAACTGGGGGCTGTGATCGCCTCGATATCAGTGGT
>FWPV01008830.1_pt1 | contig 13779 bp, 15 predicted proteins | sample 2228371 | NCBI WGS metagenome assembly FWPV01 (sample SAMEA103939776, study PRJEB20133) | metagenome | reverse complement strand
ATATATTCCTCAACCTGGCTCGCGTAAGACCTTCTTTCAACAACAAACACAGCAACATTTTCTTATGATTGTCGATTATAGTCAACCAGAAAATGGGTTTATCCGCCAAAGGCCTGCTTGACGATGTTGACTAGATCGCTTATGGAAAAGGGTTTTACCAGAACGCCCTCAACCATAATCCTCTTCTCTTGCTCGATCTCCTCGATTGCCTTTTTCATAGCGGAGATTACCACCACGGGCACGTCCCTCAATATCTTCGACTTCTTTAGACAGTTGTATACCTCAAAGCCATCCACGTTGGGCATCATGATATCCAGCAGGATAAGGTCCGGCTGTAACCGTTCAACCTCCTCCGTCACCCCTTCGCTTTGCACAAACCCCACCACCTGGAAACCGTGTCTTTCCAGGACGATTGCGACCAGATCGATCATGTCCTGATCGTCCTCGATATAGGCGATGACCCTCTTTTTTGCTTCCATTTCTTCGCTCCCTACGGTCTATTTATATAATCGAAATCTGCAGAGCTCGCCTTGATAGTTTTTTTCATCATGCAATAATTGGCCCCCTGAATTTATTCAAGATGTTAAATAATATTTACAGCCCACGCATGAACTCTGGGCGAAGTATTTGCGGGTTTTCTAAAGCATAATCTATGGCGTCGAGGATTGCCCGACGATCCCGGGAGAGGAGTCCTCCTAGCGGCAGATAATTGGAGGCGTGATTGGACCTGAACAAGCTGGATCGCACATGGATATTCTCCACCATGCACCTCAATTCCGCTAATAAGCCTGCCTGGTCGGGAAGGCGGAACTTACCCATCTCCATTTCCCGGTGCAGTCTGGTTCCGGGTATGACCATCAAAGTCAAAGCGCTTATGTACTCGGGTTCCATCATGGAGAGAATTTCGGCGGTGCGAAGAGCGTGAGCCCTGGATTCCGTTATTCCTCCAAGACCCAGCAAGACCATCACCGAAGCGCGCATCCCCACCGCCCTCCCTTTCTTAACCGCTCGCACCATTTCCGCCGCCGTCACTCCTTTTTTTACTCTTTTCAATATCTCATCGTGTCCGCTCTCCAAACCAAGATAGAAAATGCTTAGCTTGCTTTGTTCCAAAGCCTTCAGTTCTGCCTCGCTTTTTTCCAGAAGATCTTGGGCGTTGGCATATATCCCCACTCTTTCCAGGGCGGGAAAGGAAGAATTCAGCAGATGCAAAATCTCCATCAATTCGTCGGCCGGGCGGCAGAGAGCGTTCCCATCCGCCAAAAATACCCTGCGGGTTTGGGGATATAGCTGCTTAGCGGTCGCTATGTCCTCCTTTATCTCCCCCATCTCCCGGAGCCGGAACGAACATCCCTTATAGGTAGCGCAGAAGGTACACGCGTTATGGGAGCATCCGTAGGTCACCTGTAAGATAAGGCTATTGGCCTCGCTGGGAGGCCTGATCACCAAACCCCTATATCTCATCTCCAGGTCCTTTCCGCTAATCTATATGGTATAGGTGGCCACCCTTTTGGGTCATCCAGCCAGTTTCCATGGCTCCAAATTCAGGAGCATAAATGGACAGTTTTTCGCTGCCTCCACCTTCACTCCACGATAAGTATCGCCCTAACCGGAGAAGCCTCTGCGCCTTCCAGTCTTAAGGGCAAGGCTATCAGGAAATAGCTGCCTTCCTCTACCAAGGTGAGATCTACACCTTCTAAAACGGGAATTCCAGCGGCCAATAGTTCAAGATGGGCAAGGGGCTTTTCCGCATGGTAATTCTCGATACTTACATAATCGAAACCCAGCAGCATGATGCCGCTCTCCTTGAGGTATCGAGCCCCCGAATGGTGCAAATAAACATGGTCTTCGTTAAATTGAGCCTCTTCGAGATAACTGGAATTATCGGTCTTGAGCAGTAGCCTTTCTCCCTTTTTTATTCCGCGGCCCTTAAGTTCATCCTCCCCGATAGACCTGGTCCCCCTCAAATCCAGTACCCTGCATGTGCCCACAAAGTGCTCCAGGGCAATCTCATCTATCTCTTCGCCACCTTGTAAAAAGTGGCAAGGGGCATCCAGGTGAGTCCCGGAATGAGCGCTTAAGTCTAGCTCGGTTAAATTATAGGGGTCCCCTCGATCTAGAGACATGATCCTGGCTATCCGTATCTCCCTGTCCCCGGGATATATAAGCATTCCCGGGCGTATCGCCATGGATATATCAACTATCTTCAATTCCTTACCCTCCCCAAAAAAAGATTTTCCTCAAGAACTTGAACATGGAGATGATAACTCGAAACCCTCTTATGTCAATCTTTCTCTCGCTTGCCTCCTTTTTACCGCCAGTGTTCGAGCCGGTTGAGAAACACGCTGATCCTTCCAACTTCAGGCGAGGACATATGTTCCTTATTAGATCAAGGGGAACCCTGAAGCGCTAATCACCATGGTCTTGATTTCGATCGCCCCAGCGCTTTAACTCCTCCCTTATAGACCTAGGCCTACCCCGAAGGTCGGCCCAGGAACTGTCGCGGAACAACAGCTTTTCAAAATTTTCGTACAGCTCTTTGCTCACCTTCGGGCCAATTCTCGCGGTGAAAAAGTTGGCCGGGTCGAGATTCACGTTGGGCTCATCGGTGTCATAGTATACGAATCCCGCCCTTTCCAGGTACTTTAAGAGCATCCTCCTATATTTTTCCTTAGGCATCTGCAAGTTGTCCAGGTCCCAGTGCCAGCTATATCCAGTGCTTATGACTATCTTGTCGTCGAAAAAACGGTCTTCCATCACCGCTTCCATCATTGCCTTGGCCACCCCCATCGAACGCCAGTTCCTGCTTACCTCGATGGCCATCGCTTCGATCAAACCCTGCCCCCTTAATTTACCCCACCTCTCCGCCTCCGAAGGGGGGGCGATAGCAATGAAGCCGATTAATTTTCCCTCATCGGTAAAAGCGACGATGATCACGGACTCCTCATTGCCCGCCATTCTCATCAGAGCTTTCTTCTCCCTCTCCGATGGGTAGCTGGGGCCCGAGAAGACCCCCATTCCCTCATCCAGCTGGAGCGAGGAGATAAATTCGGGGTCGGCCTTAACCCTTATGAAGACTTTTCCCTTGGGCGTAAGCAGGATCCTGTCCCCTGCCCCATCCGCCCGTGAAGATTCCGTATCATTCTCCATAGATGAAACCTCTTAAAGTATGAAGGCCCTATCTTTTTCCTATTTAACCCGCCGGATGACAATTTTTTCACATGTTAAATCATAAATCTTTAACCAGTTAGGCTCAACGTCCATCCGCGCAAGCATCTTTGCGTACGGGAAGTATTCCAAGGCGTTTTCCTGCATTCTTAAAAATCGTAGTCATCGCCTCCATAATTTGATAATGTTTTAATGGTCACGAGCAAGTCTAAATTAATTGAGGGCGACTTATGGCCAGAAGGGAACCAAGACTCAAAATAACAGAGATTGCCGGCGAGAGGCAGATTCATAGCCACCACTCCACAAACCAGCTTCCCCCGGAGGTCCGGGAAAGAATTTACAAACAGCTTATTCCCAAGAAAATCTTTGACCTGCTTTCTATCGATCCCAAAACTCTTCTCAATCCCCTGGGAGAACGGGTTGTCAACTTCATCACCCCTCGACAGGCGGGGTTTGCCATAATCGAAGTAAGAAAACATCCTCAGGATCAGGATTGCGTATTTTTCCTGGAGATCGCCGACACCCCATTTTCCAAGGTGGAGATCACCTTCCTCATTGTGAACGACCCGGACAGTCCTCGCTTTAACACGGACGTCGATGAAGAGGGGCGTAGAACTAAGTTCGGCACCGCTCGCCGAAACATCCCCGAAGAGATAAGGGCAATGGAGTATGGCCTAGCCCCAGGCCAGGTAAGAAGGGGGCTAGGAATACTGAAAGATTTTCTTCCTCTGGCCCTGGGCTTCTTCGACAGCATGGGCCATGATATGATCATTGCGGAACCCCTGGCCTATCACAGTGCGATACTATTCGAGCATTACGGTTTCAACTATATGCGGGGACGCAAGAAAATGGAGGAGATAAACGCGGGGTTTCAGCCCGGGGGTGAACTTTTTCGCAAACTAGACGGAAGCACCCCTTTTCGCCAACCGGGCCAAGAGCGTACGGTAAGGGGTCGTAGCTGGGCCATTCATGACGGAATATTGGGCGAGCCTTGGAGAGACGTGGAGATGTATCGGAGCGTGAACAGGAGAGCCGAGATCTGCACATTTCCCAACTGGATCTATTAGTTTGCATGGCCTTGCTGCACACTATTTCACTTTAGGGAAAAGAGCGTTTACAATTTTTAATGCGCGGTCATGCGCCTGGAAGATTAGGGAAGGAGACGATATGCTGGTTAGAGACTTCATGACCCCGGATCCCTTGACTTTGTCGCCCCACGATAACCTAAGGACAGCGACGGAATTGATGAAAGCCCGCAAGCTGAGAAGGTTCCCAGTGGTGGACCAAGGCAAGTTGGTTGGAATCATTACCGACAGGGATGTCCGTCAGGCTGGAGCGAGTTCCGCGGTGATGCAGGAAAGAAGATATGTAGAGTACCTGATGGACCGCATCCAGGTGGGGGGCATCATGACTCCCAATCCCATTACCATAAGTCCCGACGAGCCTCTAGAAAAGGCGGCTGATTTAATTCTCCAGCACAAGATAGGAGGTCTGCCAGTAGTGGAAGAGGATCGCTTGGTAGGCATCATCACCGAGACAGACCTCATCGAGGCACTTATCCGTTTTTTAAAGGAAAAGATGTAGCCGCGAGGTCGTACTAGATGGATTCGGGAGAAATCGCCGAAAAATCGCCTGCCTTCCGGCTTTTTCACACCAGCAGCAGGATATTAAACCCACTCTATCTCACCCCCCCGACTATGTTGGCCATCTCCATTCGCGTCTCAGGAGGATTTTGGGAGGGGTTGAAATGGTTCGCTTTATATTCCCTCTTCTCCACGATCATTCCCCTGGGCGACCTGATTATAAGAAGGAAACTAGGGCTGATAAGCGACTGGCACATCACTATAAGGGAAGAGCGGATACGTCCCCTCGTATTTGGAATCCTTTACGCCGCCGCAGGAACAGTCACACTCACCTTAACGCATGCCCCCATCGCCCTGGTTGCTTGTATGGTCACGGGCGTGATAACGGCGATAACCGCTCTCCTCATCACGCTGGGATGGAAGATAAGCCTCCACGCCATGGGCAATTCACTCCTTGCCACCCTGCTCTTTCTGGTCTTCTCGGTTCATGACATCAATGCGTCAAAAGTATTGTTTACCCTTTTCCTAGCCCTGGTCGTGATCTTCACCGGACTTTCCCGTCTTTATATAAAGGCTCATACTCTATCCCAGATAATCATGGGAACATTTACCGGGGTGGGGGTGGGAGTTGCGGTCTTCGCCGCATTCGGCATCTTGTAAAAAAGTCGCCATCCTTCAACGGGCCCTAAATAATTGACTCTATCTAGGCGCGGTGATACTTTCTCTATATGAACCATGTGGAAGGATGATTAGAGATGATCGTAGTGATGAGTTCCGGGGCAACCGAAGAACAAGTCAACCTGGTCATGCGCAAGATCGAGGAATATGGCCTGCAAGCCCATCCCATCTTCGGGGTGGAGAAGACGGTCATCGGAGTAATCGGCGATGATAAGACCAAGATCGTAGAAACCATGGCCGGCTACCCGGGGGTGGAAAAGATCATCCCCATACTCAAACCCTACAAGTTTGCGGCCCGCGAAACCCATCCAGAAGATACGGTCATCCAGGTAGGAGATGTCTCCATCGGAGGGGATAATTTAACCATCATGGCCGGTCCCTGCGCGGTCGAAAGCAGAGAGCAAATCTTAAACGTGGCCAGAATGGTGAAGCTGGCGGGGGGTTCGGTTTTGCGAGGAGGGGCTTACAAGCCCCGCACTTCCCCTTACAGCTTCCAGGGCCTCGGGGAAGAGGGGCTAAAATATCTCGCCGAGGCTAGGGAGGAAACCGGTCTTCCTATCATCACCGAGCTCACCGACCCCCGCAAAATGGAGCTTTTCTGCAACTATGCCGACATCATCCAGGTGGGCGCTAGGAACATGCAAAACTTTGTGCTCCTTACCGAGATCGGGAAGAGTGGGCATCCCGTGTTGCTCAAGAGAGGTCCTTCCTCCAAGATTGAGGATCTCTTGCTTGCCGCCGAATATATTATCAAAGAAGGGAACAGCCAGATCATTCTCTGCGAGAGGGGCATAAGTACCTTCGAGACCTTTACCCGTAATACTCTCGACCTAAGCGCGGTGGCTGCCCTAAAGTCCCTGACCCATCTACCTGTAGTGGTTGATCCCAGCCATGCAGTGGGCATCGCCAGCATCGTGCCTTCCATGTGCTACGCAGCAGTTGCTGCTGGCGCCGATGGCCTGCTCATCGAGATACACCCCAATCCCAACGCAGCCCTATGCGACGGACCTCAGTCACTGGATTTTGAAAAATTCTATGCCACCATGAAGACCATAAGAAAAGTCGCCGCGGTAGTGGGGAAAAAGATCGCTTGAGAAAAATATCTTACAAGGTGTAAAGATCCATCCCGCTTATGTCGGTCAGCTTTTGCACATAATCTCCCTGCAGCTCTTCCCTCAAGGGGTTTCGAATCATGTAAAGATATACGTCAGCCCTGGGATCGTACTCATCGGTTCTCAGTGGTTTAGGTATGGTGATATAATCTTTTAGCTTCTCCAGGTCTAGGTAAAACTCCTCCACCACCGGCAGGTCTTTTTCCCTGGCCAAACCCATAAACGCCATTTGGGTAGCATATTCAAAGAAGATTACCTTGGTCAACCCCGGCACTATTCCTTTATACATGAACCAGTAATTCTCCATGGGATCGAACTGCTCCACTCTCTTCAAGGCCTCTGGGTTGATAATGCGGAAGCCCTCCAGTCCCTTCTCCAAAAAGACCAGCGATTCCTGGAACTCCTTTTCCTCCTCCAGGAGACAAGTCATCCCCTTGAAAACCATCCCCCCAGCCAGGACCGACTTGGACTGGGCAGGAACCGACATCATTTTCCTGGCATCCGGATCTGTCTCTATGTAATGCGAAAGACTCTTCTGCATTTCGTCAATATTGATGCCAAAGGCATAGAAATTTAACCTTCTCCACCCATCCTGCTGGTTTTCCGCCAGCACGCCCAGTCCAGGATTGTTCCCATATACGTAATAAAAGGCCTTCTGCTTTATCAATTAAGCGGCGCCCCCTTCTCCTTTCGCCTCACCCTCCATCATCATACAGCTTCTAGTATATACCTTTTCCGCCGACAAATATTTAGAATATTTGTCTTGTTCAATCCATTTTTATATAATTTCGGTGTCAAGCGATAGATACCTTTACGGGGGGATGACGTCATGATCCTTTACTGGCCCGGATTTGCCATCTTCCGTATAGTGGCGCTGTTCTATCACTTGAAGGTGGAGGGAAGAGAAAACGTTCCCCGGAAGGGCCCTTTAATCGTGGTTAGCAATCATAACAGTCGCAAGGACCCTGTGGCCATCAACTTAGCCCTGCGCAGGCCAGTCCACTACATGGCGAAAAAAGAGGCCTTCGACCCCAAGAACGGGCTGTTTGAATGCCTTATGGTCAGACTCTTCGGCGCCTTTCCCGTGGATCGGGAACACCCCGGACCAGAAGTCATCCATACCACCGAGGAGCTTCTGAACAAGGGTTCCTGCATCGGGATCTTTCCCGAGGAACATCGATATCCTGATAACCATCTTCACCATTTCCGGGATGGAGCCGCCTACATCGCCTGGAAGACGGGGGCCCCTCTCCTGCCCATCGGAATTACCGAAACCAAAGGGAAGGAACTGAAAGTCAAGGTGGGAAAGCCCTTCCAATTGCCTCAGCTCCAAGGAAGGCCCCGGGAAATTTTGCCCCAAGCCACCAAAATAATTCGGGAGAAAATCGCGGAATTGTTGCCTTCCGACTGGGTTATCGATTGATGAAGGGCGGGCACGATGCCCGCCCTCTCTTCCAATTTCGCACTTATCCTTCGCAAATCATCAGCCGGCAGCGCATCCGGAGAGATCGCATCCCTGCAACCATAATTCCACGATCAACTGCAAGGTAGGCGGGTTCAAGTTGACATCTTTGTCGATAAGGACGTCCACCACTGCCGGCTTGCCAGACTGGTGAGCCTCCTCGAGGGCCTTTCTGATGTCAGCAGGGTCTTCCACCCGGATGCCAAACCCCCCCATGGATTCAGCAAGTTTATCGTAGCGCGTCTCCCCGAAGTCAACGCCGCAGTAGCGTTTCCCGAAAGCCATGTCTTGAGCGCCCTTGATCATGCCCCAGGCCTGGTCATTGAAGATGATGTCCACAACAGGTATGCAATAGCGAGCTGCGGTCTCGATCTCCTGGCAATTGAGCATGAAGGAGCCATCGCCGTGCAGCACGTAGACCGGCCTGTCTGGGTAGTTCATCTTGGCCCCCATGGCGAAGGGCAGTCCCACGCCCAAGTGCCCCATCCCTGACGCCATGAGGAAAGAACGTGGCTGAAATACTTTGGTCGCCATATTGGCCCAGAGCGCGGTATTGCCGCCATCCACAACCACGATGGCATCCTTGCCAAAGAAGTCAAGGGCTTCCCTTATCACCCTCAGCGGATGAATGGGTTTGGTGTCGAGCTTGGCAAATTCCGCCATACCTTTCTCCGCTTCATCATCTGCTCCCCTCGCCATGGCGATCGATGCTCTCTCCTTCACGGGGTCGGCAGCCTTTTTCACCTTATCCAGTATCTGTCGGAGAACCCTCTTCGCGTCGCCAACGATGGCCACGTCCACTTCCCGGTTCATCCCGATTATCTCCGGGTCAATGTCCACTTGAATCATCTTCTGGGCAGGTGGCTCTCCCCAAATAGGCGGCTTGCCCCAGAAATCCAACTCGCTCATGGTACTACCCACCACCAAGACCACATCCGCACTTGACTGGGCTACGATCGCGCCGGCACTCACCGGGACGAATACCAAGGGATGGTCCTCCGGGAGACAGCCCCTGCCGCCCACGCTGGGGGCTATGGGTATTTGTAGATATTCGGCTAGCTCCTTAAGCTCTTCCCATGCGCCCGAGCGTAAAACCCCACCTCCGGGATGCAGAACTGGCCTCTCCGCCTTCAGGAGGAGCTCAACTGCCTGGTCCACAGCGGATTCGTCTCCAGCAGGAGGTTGCTGCGCCCTGTACCTCTCGGGGGGCACGAGCTTCACGTCGTCCTCGTTGCCCAATTGGTAGAGCACGTCCACGGTTATATCCAGGTGAACGGGTCCTGGTCTCCCAGTCGTGGCGATGCGAAAGGCCCATTGCACCATCTCTGGTATCCTGTCCCAACGATGCACCAAGGCGTTCCACTTGGTGATGCCCTTGAACAAATCCAACTGGTCCAGCTGCTGCTGGCTACCCTTGAAAGGGTAGCACCGGTTGGAGTGAATTTGAGGGGTGATTACCACCAGGGGAATGCTGTCCGAAAAAGCGACTCCCACCCCAGCCACCAGGTTCAAGGCTCCCGGTCCCACGGTACCGGTACATACCCCCACCTGGTCCGAGGTTCTCGACACGGCATCTGCCATATGGGCGGCGGAAGCCTCGTGCCTGGTCATGATGAAATCCATTCCTGCAGGCCTGCCCACCCGGTAGATTGCATCGACAAAGGTTGCCATCTGGCCTCCCGGGATGCCATAGACATTCTTCACGCCCTCGTTGAGAAGGCATTTTACCAACAATTCCCCTCCTGTAATCATTGCCATGATCTTACCTCCTTTAGACGCTTTGCTTGCCTTTAAACAAGTTTTCAGCACGATATCAAATTCATTTTTACCCTTTCTCGTATGCCTATAAACTAAACCCTATCTGGCGGCGAGAAATTGAATTCTCCTGGTTTGCGGCTCAACTGGCCCCAATCCTGCGAAATCCCAAGCATAGACCGGGGAAAATCCAGTTTCTTTCAACATTTCCATCAGCAAGTCCAAGTGATAACCGCGCTCCCGGTGTACCTCGCGGTAAAGCCGGTAGGAGTCGTCCTCTAAGAAATAATTATTCATTTCCAAGGTGGCTATTCCATTCCTCTCGTCGAAATGGCTCTTCCAGCAGAGGATCACGTCATCATCTTTGAACTCCCATTTCCCAGCGTCTGCTCCTCGCCGCAACTGGTAAGGGGTATTCATATCGAAAAGGGCGAAGCCGCCTTTTTTCAATGCTTTGTAAAAATTAGCGAATGCCTGTTTCAAAAGACCTTCCTCTAGTACATAATTCAAGGAGTCGGTGTTGCAGGTTACCAGATCCACTTTTCCAGGAAGATCGAGCTCGACCAAATCCTGTTGAAGGAATACTATGGGTAGCCCCTCTCCTCTCTTGCGGGCCACCGCCAGCATCTCCTCCGATTTATCCACGGCATATACCAGCTCCCCCTCGCGAGCCAGGTATTCGGCCACCAGCCCGGTCCCACAGGCAATATTAAAATTCTTACGCAGCCTGGTGAAATTCTCTAACCAGTTAGAGAAGACCACCTCCCCAACGAGACGATCATAGATGAAAGCGATGCGGCTATAAGGTTTCATTAATTTTCAGTGCCATGCTCCTTCCCATATCGTGGGCTTCTTCGAGCCTATCCGGGTACCGGAGAATCTCCCCTTTCTCGTCCACCCCGGGAATCTCCAGCTCACTCCAGTTCTTAATCTCCAACACATGATAGAAATAGGCGATGGTGGGCCTTACGCATTCGAAGGTATCCGGCTTGTTTCTGCCACACACGGAGATGAAGAGGCCATTCCTCCTGGCCCTGAACGATTCATCCTCCACTACCTGCTTTCCCAGCACATATTTGACTGACCAAAATCTCTGGCAGCGATCGATTATCATCTTGGCCTGGGCGCAGATATGCATGGAGAAGATGGGGGCGGCCAGGATGATCCCGCTCGCGGAGAGCAGATGGGGATATACCTCTTGCATCCCATCCTGTTGGATGCACTGTCCGGTGACGCCGCACCAGTTACACCCCAGACAGGGATTTATTCTTTTATGGTCAAGGTGATCCTTTAAAACCCGTACACCAGCCTCCCGTGCACCCGCAATAACCTGATCCAGAAGTTGCTCGGTGTTGCCGTTTCTCCTGGGGCTGGTGGCCATCGCGTATATATAAACTTCTTCCATAAGCAAGCCCTCGGTTTCACGGTCTCGATCACATGGGCCAGACGAACCCCCGAAGATCAACAAGAACCAGTGGATAAAATCTCAATCCAAGTTCACGCTCACACCACCGGCTTGGTCATCTCGTTGAGCATCTTCTTCAACTTGGCGCTCTCCTCGCTGATCCTTAGGTAATTGGCCTTTTTTCTCTCCACTTCCCGAATCAAGCGGTTCAATTCCTGCAGAGCTTCGGCTTCCTCCCGTTCCACTTCCTCCAGGCGATTCTTCAGGCTTTCCAGCTTGCCACCCCGCTCAATCCCAGCAGCTATCTGCCTGGTTAGAGTATTTAAGATGAAGAGATCATGTTCGTTGAAGGCCCGGTCCTTTCGGGTGTTCAGGTTGAGCACCCCCAGCAGCTCGGACCCGCTCACGATAGGCACGCTTAGCGCATCGGATACCCTTCTCTTGGTGCGCAGGGCGGGGTCCATGAGATCGTCTAGGAGGAGCATGCCTTCTCTAAGTTTAGCCACCATTCCAGCGATGCCCTCTCCCACTTTCTTTTTTACGTTCTTCACCCTGTCCTTCCTCAACCCGTGCGAGGCTCTGATGGTTAAAGTGTCGCTTCCGGGAGGGTCGATGAGCATGATGGAACCTGAGGTTGCGTCCATAAGCTCTATAGAAGCCTTGATGATCATGTCCAGGAAATCGTCGAGGGAAGTAAAGGAAGCGATACTTTCATTTATTCTCCATATGAGATCGAGTTCTTTAATGCGCCTGCGATATTCCTCTTCTCTGTCCAGCTTGGTTTCGCTTTCCTTCTCCACCAACTCCCATCGCCTCCATACATTTTTAAAGGAACAGTACGTTTATCATGTCAACACTGGGGACAGAGCGCAGATCCATCTTGCATCTTTCTCATTGTTTACAGTAACCCCAGGCACATCATAAAGCCATGCCCTCAAAACTCCCAATATCCGTACTTCGCTTCCCTTGAGGACTTGCATCCGCTGGTATTGCCCCAGCGCTGTCTCTTAAAAACCACCAGGCAGCCATTGCCTTACCCGCTCCCAAAGCTTATCCGGCAGCCCTGCGCCATGGTAATTCCGGGTTCCGAACTTAAGGTACCCACTCGTTATCTCTAATCCCTAATCATATAATAAAAGGGTTATATTTTGTAGAAAAAGGTCCCCTGATGGCGGGTTAAGCCGGGCGCAAACCATGGAGGAATATATTTTTCGCGAATATCTGTTAACCTTCTCCCACCCGGTCCCTGGCTATAAGGGCAGCCCCCAGCGCTCCGATGATTTGCGGGTCCATGGGCAGGGGCTTTACCGAAACCTTCAACCTTCGCTCCAAGGCTATGGTGAGACCTTGATTCTTGGCGCAACCCCCGGATATGGCTACTTCTTCCTCCAGGCCTGCCTTTCTGACCAGCGAGGCCAGTCTACCAGCGATGGACTCATTTATCCCCGCGGCGATGTCCACCAGGTCCACGCCCTCGTTAAGCAAGGTTATTACCTCGGACTCGGCGAAGACGCTGCATTGGCTGGTTATCTGAGCTGGTGAAGAGGACTCCAGGGAGAGCGCCGCCAGTTCCTCCAGAGTGAGCTCCAGGGCCCGCGCCATGGCCTCATAGAATCTTCCCGTTCCGGCGGCGCATTTATCGTTCATGACGAAGTCGACGACCTGGCCCTTTCCATCGAGCTTTATCACTTTGCAGTCTTGGCCCCCTATATCTATTATGGTGCGGTTCTTGGGATTCAAGTAATAAGCGCCTTTCCCATGGCAGGTTATCTCGGAGACGTTCTCATTCGCCAAAGAGAGGTTGACCCTTCCATAACCCGTTCCCACGATATAGTCGATCCTGGTGTCGGAGGGGAGGTTGGCGTTATGCAAAGCCAGATCTATGGCTCTCTGACCAGTTCGATCGGGCTGGGTAGTGCAAGGAATTATGGCATATGAGATCACCTTACTGTCCTGGAGAAAAAGAGCTTTTCCGGTGGTAGAACCGACGTCACAGCCGCAGACCAGCATTTCCCACGCCTCCGCTGAACCAATTTCCCTTCGCCGGGATCTCGCAATCCAACCGCCCGAAGGCTCTCATCTACGCTCAATCCCCTCTTCAAACCTTCAGATTGCAGATAGCGACAATATATTGCTACCATCTCCGGCAATAATTGGTCAAGTTAACCGATCATGTAAGAGGTGAAGGGAGGCGCCTGGTCAAGGTATTGTGATACCTTTGAAGAATAAAGAGAAGTGGTAGTTATTTTATTGGTAGTTATTTTATTTTTTCAACCAAGCAACTGGAGGTCAGCGCGTGAAAAACCGCCCCGGCAAGGCGAAAGGCTGGTTTGTAGAGCACCGCTATCAAATAGCATTTTCCCTTGTATTGGTCGCGGCCATCGCCCTGCGGGCCAGGTTTCTTCACCATCAACTGATCATCGATGAGGCTAACAACTACCTGTGCCTGAAGACCATGGCGGGACTTTTCCCCGGGCCACCTTTCGACCAGGTCTTTACCTATCACCCGCCCCTCTACCTGACCTTCGCTTTCTTTATCTCGACGATTACCGGCCGGTACAACGCGGCGCTATACCAGTGTTTCTCCATAGCCCTCTCCATCTCAGCCCTCATTCC
>FWPV01007260.1_pt1 | contig 13779 bp, 12 predicted proteins | sample 2228371 | NCBI WGS metagenome assembly FWPV01 (sample SAMEA103939776, study PRJEB20133) | metagenome | reverse complement strand
CGCGTGACACGCTATAATTTCATCATTTAGCCTAAGGCGACGTCCAGCAGCATCATCAGGGCGAAGCCGACCATCACGCCGAAGGTGGCAAAGTCGGAATGCTCGCCGTGCTGGGCTTCGGGGATCAACTCTTCGACGCAGACGTAGATCATCGCCCCGGCGGCGAACGCCAGCGCGTAGGGCAGCAGCGGCCGAATGAACAGGACCGCCGCGGCGCCGAGGATCCCCGCGACCGGCTCAACCATGCCTGACGCCTGACCGAGCAGGAAGCTCTTTGTGCGGGACAAACCTTCCCGCCGCAGCGGGGCCGACACGGCCAACCCTTCGGGAAAATTCTGGAGGCCGATCCCAATGGCCAGCGCGATCGCCCCCGCAGTGGTCGCCCCGCCCAGACCGGATGCGGCCGCTCCAAAAGCCACTCCAACCGCCAGTCCCTCGGGGAAATTGTGCAGGGTGATCGCCAGCGTGAGCAGCACGCTGCGCTGCCAGGAGGTTTTGATTCCCTCCGATTCACCGGTGGCCATCGAAGGGTGGATGTGCGGGAGCAGTCGGTCGACCATATTCAGAAAACCGCCTCCCAGTAAAAATCCAACCACCGCAGGAAGCCAGCCGGGAGCGCCCATCTCCTCAGAAAGGGCGATGGCGGGCGCCAGGAGCGACCAGAAGCTTGCGGCGATCATCACCCCGCTGGCGAAACCGAGCATGGTATCCAGCAGGCGCTTGTTGATCGTCCGGGTCAGAAAAACCCCGGCAGCTCCCAAAGCGGTGACCCCCCAGGTGAACAGCGTGGCGAACAACGCCTGGATGATCGGATTGAATTGTTCTAGCGCGATAATCATGCGTCCCTCGCGTCAGCAAACTGCAGCCGGCACCGCTGGAAAAAAGTGAACTGATCAGGAGATTCGGGCAGCCCGGCTGGGAAAGCACTATAATACTACCCATGGTAAAGACTGGTAAATTATATATTGTCGCCATGCCAATTGGCAACCCGGAGGATGTCACTCTCCGGGCAATAAAGGTGCTTGCCGGCGTGGATGCCGTCATTTGTGAAGAGCGGCGGACCGGCAGCACTCTGCTGAAAAGGCTCGGCGTCACCCCCAAAGAGCTGCTGCCCCTCAACGAGCACAACGAACCGGCTGCGGCCGCCCAGATCGTCCTGCGCATGGTCAACGGCGAGAGTTTTGCCCTGATCTCGGATGCCGGTACGCCGGTCTTCGCCGATCCAGGAGCCGAATTAATTCGCCAGGCAATAGAGTATGGAATAGAAACCGTCCCGATCCCCGGCCCCTCTTCGCTGATGGCAGCTCTATCGGTGCTGGATTTCAAGCTGGAGCGATACGTGTTTGGCGGCTTTCTCTCGCGCGCGCCTGAGCAGCGCCGCAAGGAGCTGCAGCGGCTGCGCGGACTGCGCATGCCCGTGGTGCTGCTGGATACGCCTTACCGGTTAACCGCGCTGCTCGAGGATATCGCCAGAGTTTACGGTGAAAATCAACGCCTGACGCTGGCCTTCGACCTAACCCTGCCGGGCGAGAAGATTTGCCGCGGGACGCCGGGCGAAATTAAAGCGATGCTTGGACAGCGCAAGGGGGAGTTTGTGCTCATCATCCACGGCGGCTGACCGGCAGACAGATCTCGATTCGCAGCCCTTCACCCGGCTCGGATTGGGCGCGAATACTTCCCCCGTGTTTTTCAACCAGCGATTTGGCGATCGCCAGCCCTAAGCCGGATCCGCCATCCCCCCGCTGGCGGGACGGATCGGTGCGGTAGAACCGGTCGAATATCCGCTCAAGATCCTCCTGAGAAACGCCCAGCCCGCTGTCCTGTATTACCAGCCGCAGCCCTTCAGCTGCCATGCTCGCGGAAAGGAATATTTTCCCGCCCTTTGGGGTGTATCTCAGGGCGTTGTCGAGCACATTCGTCATCACCTGGGCCATTCGGGCGCTGTCCATGTCCACTTTGGGCAAATCCGGCGCAATTTCCACTGCCAATTCGATGTTCTTTTCTTCCACCAGGCGCTGATAGCGCTCGCTGACCCCGCGCAGCCATTCGCCGACATCCGCCGGCTGAAACTCGAGAGACAGCTCGCCGGCGTCTGCCAGGGAGAGAACCCGCAGATCGTCGATCAGCCTTTCCAGACGCAAGGCTTCCTCGCGAATGATCTCGAAAGACTTTTCAGAGGGCGGCAGCACGCCGTCGTGGACCGCTTCGGCGTGACCGAGGATCAGGCTGAGCGGGGTGCGCAGTTCGTGGGCAATGTCAGCGGTCATTTGCCGGCGCAGCTGCATCGACCTCTCCAACTCGGCGTTCATCTGGTTGAAGGATTGAGCCAGTTCACCCAGCTCATCAGCCGAGCGAACCGGCACCGTTACCCCGAGCTGGCCTTTGGAAATCGCCCGCGTGGCGGCAGTCAACTCGCGAACCGGCCGGGTCAGGGTGCGGGAGAGCCAGACCGCCAGTAAGATCGCCAAACCAACCGTCCCTGCAGCGACCCAGAATAAAAAGAGGTTCAACCGGCGCAGGAAGGCTAATTCGCGCTGATCTTGCTGGATGGCCAGGTTCTGCAAAAGCAACGTGCCAACCCGGTCGCCGTCGACTTGGATTGGAATCCCGTCCAGCAGCTTGGCAGGGGCGATTTTTTCGCCTACCCCGAACTGGCCCATCCCGAGGACAACCAGTCCATTGACATCCGCCAGGGCAAATGACTGGCGCTGGCGGGGATCGAGGTCAACGGATTGGCCTTCGCCGAAAAGCAGACGGTCGATCCTCAACCCTGCCCAGCTTTGATGCTCGGCGTAATACCTCGCCAGAGCTGAGATCAGAACAGCCTGATTCCGGTCAAGCAGATAGCGGGAGAACTCGCGCCGGATTGACCAGCCGACCACCAGCGAGACCAGCATGACGCTGAGCATGCTGATCCCGATAAATGCCAGGACGAGCTTAGTGGTGATCGACCGCATTCTGCTCTTCTCTACAAAAACGGTATCCGACTCCATAAACCGTTTCGATCCACCGCGGGCGGTGCGGATCGTCCTCGATCTTGGCGCGTAAATTCTTGATATGGGTGTCTATTGTCCGCTCGTAACCTTCATAGCGCACGCCCTGAATCACATCGAGCAGGTCGAGCCGGGTGAAGACCCGCCCCGGAGCGGACATCAGCGCGGTGAGGATGTCAAATTCCGAGGGCGTCAGGTCAACCCCGCGGCCGCCGACCTGGACCAGGCGCTGGTCCCGGTCGAGGAGGATTCCGCCAGCCTCGATAATCTTACCCTGGGGCGGGACTTCGCCTGCGCGGCGCAGAACCGCCCGCACCCGCGCGATCAGCTCGCGCGGCTTGAACGGTTTGGTGATGTAATCGTCCGCCCCAAGCTCTAATCCCATCACCTTGTCGTCATCCTCCACTCGGGCGGTTAGCAGGATGATCGGCGTATTGGTTTCTGCCCGGTGCAGTCGCATAAACTCAAAGCCGTCCATGACAGGCATCATCAGGTCGAGGATGATCAGGTCGGGCTTTTCCTTGCGGGCCGCTGCCAGAGCCTGGAGTCCGTCATACGAACAGAGGACGCGGAAACCCTCCTGGGTGAGGTAACTTTCGAGCAGCGCCACCAGGCGCGGCTCATCATCCACAACCATAATTGTCTTCGCCATTTGCCCGCTCGGTGATCAGAGATTGGTAACTGATACGGCATTCATTTTTAAGTATAAGAACGTTTTGTGATAAATCTATCCCGAATTGTGAAGACTTTATGTAGATTTTAAATTCTGGTCGTGTAACAATCCTCAACTGGGAAGATGATATACCTCTCGTCCCTATCCAAAAACGAAGCCCAAAGCCGCGGCATCGCTGCCTCCATAAGCGCAGGAAGCCTTTCAGATATCAATCAAAGGGAACCTGTTTAGCTGTCAAGGAAGGGAGCACCCTTTTAAGTGCGAACCGGGCCAACCCCTCAGCCAGCTCAGGGATTAGCTCGGTTCGCGCATGGATTCAGGCGCCAATCCGCGGCGGCCAGCCGGTATCCCTTCGCAGCTGCGATATCCGGCAAGGCAGCTGAATCATGGCGGTTATTCTTTTGGTAAGGGGGATTGTTCCTGACTCTGCAGTGGGACGGGTGGAATTGTATTCGAGGGATTCCGCCTGGTAAGCAGTACGACCGCCAGGACAATGGCCAGCGCGGCCAGAATCACGACAACCGCGATGGGGATGATCATCCGCCAGGGGAATAGTCCCGGCCGGCCCAGGCCGCGTTCCAGAGAGAGGATCCGACCGCCGAATTCTCGCAGCTGCTGCCGGGGAATCACGCCGTGCGGTCTGCCGTCGCGTTCGAGCCGATTGAATTGATCCAGAAACTTCTGCGGCAGCCCTTTCTCGACAATATTAGCCTGCATTCCTCGAGCATACCCAATCCGATACAGGGCATAACCGCCGGCCGCCAGGACGAGCACAATCAGTACGGTCACCAGCGCTGCAAGCCACCATTTTGTTTTTGCCATTTTCATCCTCCGCATGCTTGATTGCTATTCGCTATTATTCCACGAGAGCGAAGGGAAATGTTGAAGAAATCATGTAGATTAATGATTTCAAGGCTCTCAAAGATTCCTGTCTTTGTGATAAACTTGCCGCGGATTTTGACTTCCGATAAACCACCCCATGCAGCAGGCAAAGGCGGAAAGGATCCCTATGTGCGGCATATTTGGCATTGTGACCGACAAAGAACAAACCCTTGGTCCCATCCTGATCGAGGCGGCCAGACGGTTGACCTACCGCGGCTACGATTCGGTCGGCGCGGCGACCCTAAGCGGCTCGCGTATTGACCTGCGAAAAGATGTCGGCAAGGTCGATGCGGTTGCGGAGAAGCATAACATTTCCGAAATGACTGGAACTCGCGGCATCACCCAGCTGCGCTGGGCGACATTTGGCGAGCCCTCCCAGGTCAATTCCCAGCCTCACCTTGATTCCGATGGCGATCTGGTCGGCGCGCATAACGGCAACGTGGTGAACAACGTGGAACTACGCCAGCAGTTCATGGCCGAGGGCATGACCGTCCGCTCGCACAACGACGGTGAATCATGCGTGCACGCCGTCGAGCGCTACATCGACCGCGGATTCGATTTCATCGAAGCCATCCGCCGTGCTTACGGCGATCTGCAGGGCGACTATGCCTACGTGATCGGGCGGATCAATGACGATAAACTCTACGCGGTCAAGAAAGGCTCCGGCCTGGTGGTCGGCATCGGCGAGGGCTTCACCTGCGTTTCTTCGGACCTCCCGTCGATCCTTCCGCTCACCCGCACGATCGTCCGAATCCAGGACGGGGAGATGATCACCCTCTGGGCGGACCGGGTCGAGCTGCGCTCGATTGAGGACGGCAGCCTGATCCAGCGCGAGCCGGAGGTTGTCACTGAAACGATGGCATCGGTGCAGAAGGGCGGCTACCCGCACTTCATGCTTAAGGAGATCCACGAGCAGCCGCAGGTCGCCCGCGAGGTGCTTCACCTGCTGGGCAGCAGCCCCGACGTCGAAACGGTTTTGGACAAAATCAGAGATGCCCGCCATGTTTACTTCATCGGTTGCGGCACCAGTTACCACGCCTGTCTGGCCGGATCAGTCTACTTCGCGCAACTCGCCGGGCGGGCGGCGATTCCGGTCCTTGCCCCGCAGTTCATCCCCCAATACCTGCCGGCTGTGGACGACCGCGACGTCGGGGTATTCGTCAGCCAGTCCGGCGAAACCAAAGACGTTATTAACGCCCTTCACGCTGCCGAAGCGCGCGGGATGACCTGCTTCGGCCTGGCAAACGTGATCGGCTCGACCCTGACCAAGCAGACCGCCTGCTGGCTGCCGCTGTGCTGTGGCTACGAGATCAGCGTGCCGGCGACCAAGACCTTCACCAACCAGGTCATCACCTTTCTTTACCTGGCTTACCGCCTGGCGGGCAGGGTTCCTGCCGCGCTGGACAGCATCCCGCAGTTGATGGATGAGACGTTGGAAATGACCGGGCCGCAAATCCAGAGGCTCGCGCCGGAAATCAACGGCTGGAACGACCTGTACTGTCTCGGCTATGGATTGACCTATCCCATGGCGCTGGAAGGCGCCTTAAAGCTGAAGGAAATCACCTACGCCCACTGCGAGGGCATGCTCTCGACGGAATTCAAGCACGGTCCGCTCTCGGCGGTGACCGATGGATTCCCGGTGATCTTCGCCGCAGGACCAGAGGACGTGCCGTTGATTATCAGCGGGATCAATGAGGTGACCTGCCGGGGCGGCCGGGCAATCGCCGTCGGGCAGAAGGACGCACGCCTTGACGCCAACGCCAATGACGTCGTCACCATCCCGACAGCGAGCCCGGAAGTCTCCTCGCTGCTGGCGGTGCTGCCGCTGCAGCTGCTCTCGTATCACATGGCTGTCGCCCGCGGCTACGACCCCGACTTCCCGCGCAACCTGAGCAAGACGCTGACGGTGGATTAAAGGATCTCGATCTTCGAGAAAGGCAACTAGTGTGTTGTCTTAATCGGATACCGAAGGAAAAAGGATGGTCATTGTAGTCCCCTTGCCTTCGCCTTCCGACTCCGCTGTGATCGTCCCGCCCATCGCGGTCACCAGCGCCTTGCAGATCGCCAGCCCCAGACCCATTTTTCCGCCGTTCGCACCACGCGCTTTGTCAGCCCGGTAGAAGCGGTCGAACACATACGGCAAGTCTTCGGCAGTGATGCCGGCGCCGTTATCGCTGACCTGAATGAGGACCTGTTGGCCGCTCTCCCCCGTCCGCAGCGCGATGGTTCCTCCCCGCGGCGTGTGGCGCAGCGCATTTTCCACCAGGTTCTTCAACACCTGCAGCATGCGGCCTTCATCCACCTGAATGGAAGCCGTGGAAATGACAGGAACCAGCTCAAGACCGACCCCAGCCCTTTTCGCGATGGGTTGGTAAGCCTGAAAAATCTTCTCCAACAGAGCGGCCGGCTGCACCGGCTCCAGGAGCATATCCAGACTGCCTGCCTCAACCTGAGTCAAAGTCGTCAAATCGCCGACCAGCCGTCGAAGATGCTCGACCTCGGTTTTGATGATCTCGATTCTCTGCGGGGTGAGCGCCACCTCTCCATCTTCCAGCATCTCGATATAGCCGGATATGATCTGGAGAGGGGTGCTCAGATCGTGAGTGATATCCGCTGTCAAACGCTTGCGCTCCTGGTCTGCGTGACTCAAATCCGCGCTCATTTGGTTGAACGAAGCGGTCAACTGGCCCAATTCATCTTGTGAGGTGACCGGCACCTGCTGATCCCACTCGCCGCGGGCCAGAAATTGAGACGCCCTGGTCAAGCGGCGGATCGGCTTCACCAGCCGCCCTGCCAGAAAGACCCCCATCCCCACCGCTGCCAGCACCCCTGCCAGGGCTGCCAGGCTAATCGCCAGGTTGGTTCGGCGTAAAAATAACTCCTCCTCTGCGCTGAGTTTGAACTGGCTCTTGGCATCCGGCAGAATATAAGCGATCGTCTGACCGCCGACTTCTACCGGAACGACCTGTTTCAACAGCTCCGCGGGGACGACTTCACCAACCTGAAACCCAAAGGTGGGCATTAACGCCCGGTGCTGGCTGTCTACTAAACCAGCCACGCCGCGCAATTCCCGCAAAAGAAGTATCTGTCCAGGCTCACCCTGCAAAGGCGGGATTGGCTCCCTCGGCGCAAATTGGACGTAGTAGTTAACAAAGCCTTCTAAGGAGCCGTATGTGGTGTAATAGGTTGTCAGACTCTCAGTCAACCGGGTCGTTTGCTGCTCCGCCAGCAGGTTCATCAAAGACTGCCCGGATGTGAGTCGAAGCAAGGCGGATACAACCAGCACGGTGATCAGGGCAACCGCCAGGTAGGAGAGAATGAACTTTGCCTGAAGCGATCTCTTCAATCCGCCACCTCTAAGAATCGGTATCCCACTCCGAAAATCGTTTCGATATAGCGTGGCTGGTCCAGATCATCCCCTAATTTAAGACGCAGATTGCGGATATGGATTTTCAACGTTGCTTCTGAGCCGCTGTAACCGTACTCCATCAGCCGGATGCACAAATCTGCCCGGCGGACAACCCGCCCGGCAGAGCGCATCAGGATCTCCAGCACCTGAAACTCAAGCGGGGTAAGATCGACCAACCGCCCGCCCCGCTTGACTTCATGCTTGCTGCTGTCCAGGGATATATCGCCAATCGCTACAACGGCATTCCCGTTCTCCTTGGGCGATGCCCGGCGCAATACCGCCCGCATGCGAACCAGGAGCTCGCGCAGACGAAACGGCTTGGTGATATAGTCGTCCGCGCCAAGATCAAACCCTCGAATGATATCCGCCTCTTGTACCTTGGCGGTGATCATTATGACCGGCGTAGTGGATTCCCGCCGCAGGGTGGAAATGAACTGGTAGCCGTCCATATTGGGCATCATGATATCCAGGAGAATCAGATCAGGCCGGGCTGAGCGGACCAGATCAAGCGCCTCAAGCCCATCCGAAGCGGTCATCACCTCGTACTCCTGCCCGCTGAGGAAATCGCGAAGCATCGTCTGGACATTACGGGTATCATCAACTACCAGAATTTTGCGGGTCATAGGAATATTATAAGCTCCCAGTGTTGACCTGATCGAAATCCCCGGATTTGAAAAGGGTTTCCCGTAAACACGAAGAGGATGGGCGCTCAACCCATCCGACTTCGCTTTCAAAGGAGGAGAAAATGAATAGACGGCCGATGTTCACGCTTGATTTGTCCCTGCGCTGCTTCAACACTCTCACGCATCTCGATCCATCCGATCCGATCATAGTATGGATTCGCCATCCGTTGGTTTAGTTCCGGTATAGAACCGGGCGGACTCATGCTAAAAAATCGCCCGTCAGCCAGGGCCGTCAGGCGAATCCGTTATTCTCATCCTTACTCACCAGGATGAGTTCTGACTCCTCAGTTTGCATCGAATGCTGCTGCGCATCCCCGTTGAAAAAAACCTTCAACTCAGCAATGTCGCGGAGAAAATCGATCTTTCCGACTAACACCCGCTTGATTTTCAATCCGGTGCGCAGCTCTAAATCGGCGATCAATTCTTCCCGGCGGTCCGGACGAATCAACTCGATCTTTTCATAGATGATTCGCTTGGAGGCCTCGAACTGAAAGCCCCATTCGCGCTCAAGTACCCACAAAATCGCCAGGATCGCCAGATTGGCGGACACTAATTGAGGCCAGACTGACCCGTTCACGCCGGCCGAATTCATCACCGGCAAGGCTGAGATGACGAACAGATAGGTCATCTCGCGAATCGGGATGGGATCCGTTCGGTAGCGAAGGATTGAAAAAATGGCAAACAACCCAAATCCCACGCCGATTCCAAGTTCAATGCTTTTAAGAAAGCTCAAAACAAAATAAATCACTGTGTTAAAGGCCAAGAACGAAAAAACATAACGCTTATTATGTGTGGAAGGATAGTAAACGAACCGCACCACCAGGACGGCAACAACGAGGTTAAACCCAAAATTAAGCAGAAATCTGGCAAGTTCGCTCATTCAAGATCACTCCATAACCAATTTTTTGAATTCTTCTGATTTTTGATTTCAACGCATTTTTCTTAACCTGGTCGTATAACAGGGAAACCCCGATGCAATACTTACTGAATCCCTGGGGGAGAACATGCTGGACACGCATCTGGGAAATAAACGGGGAATCGGCAGGCGTGCCATCCTGTTTTACCTCAGCGATCGCAATGCCCTCCAGACGCGCGAAACGAAACCCGGCGCTGAACGTGAGATCGATATCCACAGTAACCCGCTCACAGCAGAGCCTGCTGACCAGCGTGATGCGGGTGAAAGAGTTCCACAACCGCGGCTGCAAAGTCTGACTGTCGTAGGGGAAGACGCCTTGCAGCCAGTTTCTCATGGCGGGGTCGATTTGGACTGCCGGCCGGTCTATTCCGATGCGTGTCTTGACGGTGCGATCCTTGCGAGTCTTATGTTTCACTTCCAGAAACGAGCGGCGGGAGTCCACATACTCACGGCTGCGTACTTTATATCGGTCGGCGCGGCCGTTGACGTGCACGTTGTACAGGTCGAAACCGGGCGTATCAAAGTAAATTGTACGGTAGCGATTCAGCCGCCGCCCGCTTACCGAGAGAATGCGGTAATCCCGCTGGAGTCTGTTGAGCGCCTCCAGCAGCTGGTTGACTGACAGGACGAACTTCATGTCCGTGCGAGTGAGCAGCGACGCTCGCTCTACTTCCGCCAGATTGATGGGATCGTACTGCTCCAACAGAGCCTCCAGTTCAAACGCGGTATCCGCCCGGCTCAATTCTTCCGCAAGGGAAAGCATTCGATTGACAGGGAAGTGTTCATTCATCTCGATGAGAATCACAGGGAACTCCGATCGCGGCAGTGATCTCTAACATAATTACCCAAATCCACCAAAGGGTTTAATTTTCGAATAAGCGATTTAAGGTGAGATTATCCCAAAATTCACACACCGGCGCCTGACCACAACGAGGGGGAACGGCTGCCTGGGTGAATGAATTGCCTCACGGCCTTCCTCGCGGGCTCCCCATCATTCCGGCGTCCCCTAAAAAAGTCACCGTACCGGTAATTTCAATAGAGGAGTATTCTTTGCCGGACGAATAAGTCCCATCGATATACAGCCCGCCGATATCTGTTCCACTGGCGCTTCCGCCGAGGAAGATTCGATAGGTTTCCCCTACCGCAAGTTGAGGAGAGGAGAATGCGATGGATTGGTAGGGTTTCGCCGGTTCGAATGTGAGCAGGTTTTCTCCTGCGCGGTTCTCGATGCGGATGACCGTTCCAGCCGGCTGGGTCGAGTCGAAGTTGACCAGAATTGAGTACTGGCTGGATGTCTGGTCCGGCGCCATCGCCATGCCGGCGCTTCCAACCGCGGCAAGGATTCCGCCGGTCATCTTGAAGCCAGCCATATAATCCAAAGCTCCGTTCATATTTTGGGTTGGGCCGTTGATCAGCACCAATCCGTCCGACATTTCTACTGCGCCGTTGATGTCCAGACCGTCGCCGTCTGCGTCGATCAAAATTTGTCCACCGTTAATATGAAGATAATAGTCTCCGCTGGCTACGAATGCGTCCTGGCCGGGACCACCCATGGGGCCCGGGCGGGTCCTGTTTCCCGGTGGCATCATGCCCGGAGCTGTTCCAGATGCATCCGCGCCGCCAGACACATTGATCCCGTCGTCGCTGGAAACGATCTCAATCTCCCCGGAATGGATGATGATCACCGCGCTCTCAAGCCCCTCATAAGAATTGGCTATGCGAATTGTCCCGCCGTGGATAGTCAGAGACTCGTCGGCGTGCATCCCGTCATCCCCGCTTGCCAGGTCGCAGGATCCCGAATGGATCGTTATCCTGGCGTTCGAATGGACAGCATCATCCGCCGAATCAATGTTGAATGCGCCGCCTCCGAGGACAACACTTTCAGACCCTTTGATCCCTTTAGCCGATACGGATTCGTCAAGATAAACCGCGCTCCCTCCGCCGGAGACGATATGAATATCGCCTGCGCTGACGATGACATCTGTCGTAGCATCGATCCCGTCTCTGCCTGCGGAAATATCCACGGTTCCAGATTGAATCCACACGTAACCCCGATCCGCGTCCTCCTCGTTATCGGATTTCACCCCGTCCCCGCCGGCGTCAATCTGAAGGCTGGCATCCCGGATCACCACGTAATCCTTGCCGCGAACACCGTCATCTACCGCAGTGACCTCAATCCTCCCTCCGGCGATCAGCAAACCGTCCTTACTGGCGATGCCGTCGTTAGCGTTTCCCTCCACGATGAGCCTGCCCTCTCCGGTAATCGTCAGGTCGGCTGCGCTGAACAGGGCGGCGTTCGGTTCGTCCGCGCCAGCATCCGGATAGGCGTATTCACTCGCGTCCGATATCTGGTTGACTGCGCCGTCTGAGAGGACAATGACCACCTTGCCCGCGCTGAGGATCTGGAGGGGCGATCCGCGCGAACTGCTCAGCGAAACGCCGTCCAAAATCAAGCGCAGCACGGCGTCATCGCCTGAGTCGACGATTATCATTCCATCGCTGAGTCTTCCGCTGAGGCTGTAGGTCCCGCCAGCCGTGATGGTCAGAGCAGCCCCGTCGACACGCAGCCCCGCTCCTGACGCTTCGATTGATTCGCCTTTCAAGACGACCGGCACAACCGATGCGCTGTCCCAGGCATAGTCGTCTGGCATTTCATGGATTTCCTGATTCTCCATGAGCACCGCGGCAACCGATTCTGCCTCGGAATCGGCTGGGCCGCCGGGTGATGAGGCGGTATTGACTGATTCAACCAATACGGAAGTATCGTTCCCGTCCTGGTAGAGAGTCGAAGGCGGCACTGTCTGCCCTGCAGAACAGGCTGCCAGGTTAATAATCACAGCCACAGAACAAAAATAAGAGAAAATTTTGTTCACAATCGGACTCCATGTTTTGGGGAATGGGCGAATTCGATTTCTTCATATTCTAAAGATATGATTCTTCCGATGGGTTTATTTTTGGTATAAGGGATTATGACATCCGCAAGGAATTAGCGCGCAGCCCCATATAGCTGTCAATTCTCTGGAAACTGTTGCGTTTAGGGCGTAACTTCCGTATAATAATTCAGACTTTAATGATGGTTAATATCAAATATTCCTGATTTCGATAAACTATCTTCAACCAGGCCTGTGCGAATGAAGTTATCACGATTAAATGACACCCAACCCTGAGCTCCGACTCAACCCTTTTCATGAAATCCTCTTTATTTAGTTCTCATACAGCGGATTCTATTCGCTCGTTTGGATGCCCCTGAACCTGGAAGGAGGTGATGCCCAATCCAACGCAGATTTTCCTTTGCCAAGCTGGAATGCACCTAAACCTAGATCAAGTTAGGAGAACAATATGAAACACATAATAACGGCTGTAGCAGCTTCGTTGATCCTCGCTGGGGCGCTGTTTCCCGCTTTCGCCTTTGCCGCACCCCAAAAAGTGCAAGAAGTACAGGAGGTTCCCGACTCCGCTCGCAAACCTGATAATCTGCCGCACCCGCTGGGCGAATTACAATCCGCGCTGAAACAGAAAGCTCTTGACGCAAAACTGAACGGGAAAGCCTTTGGCCGTACCCACGAAGTCTCCCGCGGGCAGTTTGTCGAGCTCGAGCGTCTCGGCGAGGATTCTATTTTTACCGTTCTCGGCGAGTTCAGCGATTTTTCGCACAACAACATTCCCGAACCTGACCGCAGCAAAGACAACACCACCATCTGGGTTCCAGACTTTAACCGGCAGTATTATCTCGACCTTCTCTTCTCCGAAGCACCCGGCGCGAGTTCCATGCGAAGTTTTTACATTGAACTATCGTCGAACCGCTACACGGTCAATGGAGATATAACCGATTGGGTTTCGGTTCCCGGGACCGCCGCTTCCTACGACGACGACCTGGGCGCGGGGACGCTGTGGGCCTTGGACCTTCGGCAATGGCTGGGGGAGGCGCTGGAGCGGTTCATCGCCAGCGGACGGCCGGTGCTGGGGATCTGCAACGGGTTCCAGGCCCTCGTCAAGGCCGGGCTGCTCCCCGGCCCGGACTTCCTGGAACCCGACGGAACCCGGACGGTCACCCTGGCCCCGAACGCCTCCGGGCGGTTCGAGTGCCGGTGGGTGGTTCTGCGGGCCAACCCTCGAAGCCCCTGCCTCTTCACGGAAGGGATCGAGGGCTTGCTCCACTGCCCGGTGGCCCACGGGGAAGGGCGTTTCGTCGCCCGATCGGAGGCGATCCTGGACCTCCTGGA
>FWPV01011765.1_pt1 | contig 13781 bp, 6 predicted proteins | sample 2228371 | NCBI WGS metagenome assembly FWPV01 (sample SAMEA103939776, study PRJEB20133) | metagenome | reverse complement strand
TATAAGGATTTCCTGGTTTTAACTCGTAAAAAATGGAGAAACTACTCAATTATAGTAATAACTTCGGAATAAGGAAAGACATGGTATACAGTTATAAATAATAAATCTTCTACAAATATAATTAAACATACCTTTCTCTCCTATCTCCTTTCTATTTCCATTGTTGCTTCTCGATTTTCTGCCTTTGGCACTGGATTCCATCTGGAGTTTACCTGTTGTATGTCAATATTTCGATAACTATTTTTAACACATAAAAAGTATATATATTTCGCCCTTTGAAAAAGAAGGAATAATTTATCAGCCGTAGTTTAATACGAAGGCTGAAATAGGGATTTGTATTTAAAAATCTCCCCGAGCCACTTTTTTTCAAAGCAGGTGAACAAAAAAGTTACCGAATTATTGTTGCATAACAGTTACCCCTAATTCAATCAGGGGCGGGCGGCAATGATAGATAAACAATTTTGTAATTGTTTCTATGAAATTAATATTTTTGAACTATGTTATAACTATATTTGAACTGTGTTTAAGCATCTTTTAAATTCTGTGCATGCGCCAGATTGTATATGAATAGGAAAATTAAAATGGTATGAAGTAATTAATAATTAAAAATACCTTGGTCTATTTTCCATTGTCGATTTTCGTTTCTCTGTCTTTTAATCATAGACTGCAGTGACATAAATTAAATATTCCTGTTTTATAAATTTAAATTCCGCGGGTTTATATATAAATAAACCCGCGGAACAGGGACAAAAAGAACAAAAACAGGGCGATAATTTTTATCTTGTAATTGCAAACTTTAATATCTTTCGGTCTAAATTTCCCGTATAATTGATTGCTTCAATCAGGCAAATATATACTCCTCTTGATACAGGATTACAATTAGAAGTCATTGTATCCCATTCAATAAATCCTGTCTGCAGCATAGAATGTATTTCACGGATTAATTCCCCTGAAATATTATATATTTTTACTTTTACCTGTCCCTGCATTGCATATACTGGATCTGCCTGCCATGGTTTTATACCAAAATCCCATCTAATCTGTATTTTCATGTCCTTATGTGTTTTTCTGTCAAATGGGTTGGGAACTATTGCAATATCACCCAAATAACTCTTTGCATCATTTAATATTACAACTGTTTTTGAAGCAACAACCGGAGCTGTTTTATTTGAAGATACAATCACCTGTAATTCATAAACGCCTGTATTAATAATTAACCCATTTTCATTTTTAAAATTCCATTCAATCGTATCATTTATATTTGAGGTGTATTGTATTTTTATTTTTTTATCCGGTGTGATATATATCAAATCCGGAACATAGGCAAGTGTTGGGCTTGAATTTGTGGTTTTATATGTTCTGATACTGCGAACAATTTCACCGGCTGTGTTAAAAACCTTGAATTCAACATATTCTCTTACATCAAACACTGTTATTGATTTTGTTAATGTATTTACATGCCCGTAAGGGTCAATCTGTTCTACTTTTATATAATAAACTCCGGAATCAATATATTGTGATTGCTGATTTTTTACATCCCATATAAATAAACTTCCCCTTTCAACATTATTATTTTGTGTTTCTATACCTTCAATAAAGATCTCTAAAATTCCATCATTACCAAGAGTTTTAGTTTCTACTCCACCTTCTAATAATGAAATATCTGACAATTTACCATCAGCAGGAACATTGGTAATCTTTTTTACAATTTCTCCTGCTTCATTATATACTGCAATTGATATGGTATAGGGATAAATTCTCGGAGTCAACGTTATTGTAGCAGTAGGAGTTATTGTAAAAGTAAAGGTATTTGTATATGTATTTGTTGCCGTCCGTGTATAAGTTATGGTTGCAGTAAATGTAAATGTGTTCGTAGGTGAAGCTGTTATAGTTGATGTATAGGTAAAAGAAACAGTTGCAGTAAATGTAAATGTGTTCGTAGGTGAAGCTGTTATAGTTGATGTATAGGTAAAAGAAACAGTTGCAGTAAAAGAAAATGTTGGTGTAGCTGTTGGGGTATCAGTAAATGTTGCTGTCATTGTTTGTGTCTTTGTAGCTGTATGTGTATCAGTTACTGTAAAGGTTTGTGTGTATGTTGGTGTAATAGTTGGTGTATTTGATGAAATAGTATTTGTAAACGTCCATGTAGGAGTTGCTGTTCTTGTATCTGTATTTGTTGGGGTTGGAGAATAAGTAATTGTGAAGGTAAAAGTACTTGTTGCAGTAGCCGTATATGATGGCGAAGGTGTATGTGTAAATGTAGAAGTAAAAGTATATGTATTTGTCCATGTAGGAGTTGCTGTCGGAGTATTGGATGAAACAGTATCTGTAAATGTAAAAGTAGGACTCGGAGTATTTGTATAAGTAGATGTTGGTGTAAATGTTCTGGTATAAGTATATGTCCAGGTTGGCGTTGCTGTTCTTGTATCTGTATATGTTGGTGTTGGCGTTGGTGTTGCTGTCATTGTGCTCGTTGGTGTTGCTGTATATGTAAATGTAGGAGTTGGCGTTGATGTGCTTGTTGGGGTATCAGTCATTGTTGGTGTTGCTGTCCTTGTATTTGTGTTTGTTGGCGTTGCTGTAGGGGTTGCTGTCATTGTACTTGTAGGCGTTGCTGTATAAGTTGATGTCGGAGTTGGTGTTGATGTCATTGTTGGGGTATCTGTCATTGTTGGCGTTGCTGTCCTTGTATTTGTATATGTAGGTGTTGCTGTAGGTGTTGCTGTCATTGTCCTTGTCGGTGTTGCTGTATATGTAGGTGTCCATGTATTTGTTACTGTAAAAGTAAAAGTAGGTGTGGCAGTCGGCGTTGCTGTTCTTGTAGGTGTTATTGTTGAAGTTGGGGTAGCAGTATAAGTAGGTGTATTAGTTGGTGTAACTGTTGGTGTGCCACAATATACATCAAGAACAGTCTCATTTGAATAAACTGGTATCACAGGATCATTGCCATCCAGTGCAGCTCTATTAGTAATAAGCCCACATCCTGTTGCAATACCCCACCATGTGAATGAACCGCTCTGTTCAGTTATGTTACCCAAAGACCATCTAACCATAGAAACTCCACCAACATTTACTATTCCACAACTAACAGTGCCGGGATTACATCCTGAATACGAAATACCATTTGGAATAGTATCATATAAAAATGAATTGGCAGAAACTCTTGGTGAATAAACTGCAAAATTATTATATGAATCACGGGTTGAGCCATTATCCCCTCTTTGTTCAGAAATTCCTGGACGCCAGTCAGTATAATTGCCCAATCCATCACATCTCCAGTTAGGATCTGCTGCTGCACCAACCTGCGTCCAGGTAGTTCCATTTACACCATTTATAAAATTAGGTTCCGGGTCTCCTTTGGGCCATACTTTAGCAGTATAAACATAATTATTCCCGCTTTGTGTCACTTCTATTTTAACTCTAAACCATTTATATCCTACAATACCAGCCGGATTATTTGCTGTTCCGCCATACCAGTTAGTAGAAGACCCATCCCAGACCTGAAATATAATATATCCACCGGATGTCCCGGCCGGTGTATTATCAACTGATAAAATCAAAGATACTGACCGGCCAGTTGATCCCTGCTGTCCATTTGACCTTATAATAATCTGTGCATCTGCACCTTCATAACCACCTGGATCAATCATAACATCAGATATTATTATTCCAGTACAGAATTGATCAGAATTATCAGCAGAACTACCATCATCAACCAGTAAAGCAGGGTATTTTGCATTCCCGGTAGCATCGCCTGTTATATAAGCATCACCAACACTGCATGGGTCCGCGATAGTCCATGTTCCATATTCTAAAGGCGATGAGTTATACGGTTGAAATCTCCAGCCAGATGGTGGACCGGTTGCCTGTGTGAATGTTCCAATTGTATTATCAAATGACCTGAATAATTTTAAAACAGAACCTGATATTCTATATTCAAGTGCATAAGTTACAGTCATACCATAAGTTAAAAAATTATCTGATTGATATTTTCTTACTGACATAACAGGCTGTCCCACAACAATATCGGTAGAAGAACTTTTATTTGAAAGTGATGGCATTGACCCTGTTGCTGTATTTGTTATAACATCACCATTTGTAGCAGGTGGTTTTAATAACCTTAATAACATCCACACACTTCCAGTAGCTGAACCGCGAACATTTGTTCTATCCGGTAACACCCATGTAATTGTGCCTGATGTAGAGCCTGCCGGTGGCTGTGAAATAATCATGGAATTTGGTCCTGCATCTACAAGAGTTAATCTTCCATTACCCGGAATATTCTCTGTAATTGTTAATGGTCCATTTGCATATTCATAATCTATTAAATATAAAATCAAATCTCCACTTTCATTTGCAATTCCTTCCACCCGTTTATGGAAATTGAAATTTCTCGGAAACATCGGTATCTGCCATGTTACAGAGCTATTTGTCTGACACGCTGATAATCCCACCCAGTCACCACGATATAACTGGTCTTTCATACCAACATGTAAATATAAATTTGTAACATTACATCCAGGAAAATCTTCTTTATCCGGAATATGAACTATAAAAGTTCTGGTAGCCAAATTGCCATTTGTCTCATTTGTTTCACATGTAGTGCATGTTCCGGGCGGTATTCCTGAACCAGAATAAACATTATAACCAATTCTGTTTTGTGAAGGATAAGCTGTTTTTATATCAACTCCATCCACACTAACAACGAAAATCTGTCCGCCAGAACCGGGTGCTAATCTATTCGGGTTATTTGAAATAGCAATATTTATATCTGCCTGTTGATAGACGCTATGACAATATGTAACAGTTATTGTTACCATATCACCAAAATTTGGATTTGGTGGATTCATAGTTACAGAAACAATTCTTGGAAGCCCTGCAGAAATATTAGAAGTAAAAATAATAAAGAGGAAAAATATATAAATTTTTTTTATTATCTGGCTCATAAAAGCCCCACTCCTTAATACAAAATTACTTCTCTATCTTTAACTTATCGCCCTTTAATAATAATATACATGAATTTTTTTAATTTGTCAAGATAAATTTATACGTTTAATTAAATCGTTTTAGCGTTTAAATTGATTGTATAACATAATTTTCAAGGAATTGATTTTTTATTATATAAAATATTCATTTTAAAATAATTAATAATATTTTTTACAACTTTTTTGGTTTTTATGTGTCTAATTAAAGGAAATGAAAATAAAGGCGATATATAAAATATAAATTCAACAGAAAGGTTGTGATGGATATGAAAGCAAAAGTAACCATCTTCAAGGTAAAGATAGGCAAGGTTAAGAATTTTTTTTCTGTTGAAGATATTAAATCATGGGAAAAATTCATAATCCCGTATGGTATTGAATCCGACATAAAAATAGATACAAACTGGAAAGAATTAAAAAATTACAATTATACCATCACTAAATTACTTTTTTTAACAGTCAACTAAAATATGTTTGTAACAAATGTTCGTAAATAACGTTCATTACTAATGTTCTCTAAAAATGAATAAAAAACTTTAATTTTATTTTCCTTTTAATTCTTTTTTCATTGAACATCTTTAGCGAACATCCTAAGTGAACATTTTCGGCGAATATTCCTATCAAACATTTTTTACCTCACCGCTTTCCCTTTTAAAACCCTCCATATCCTTTTCATTATCTTAACAAATCCTCTTATATTCCATGCCCAGTCAAAAAGTCTGACCTGACGTAATAAATACAAAGGTCTTAATAAAATTTTTTCATAAGCATATCTTCGCAGTTTTTTTAAATCTTCTACTGATAATTTTTCTGTCCTTATAACAGGTTCTTCTGAAAGCGGAAAATATTTTGACCAGTCCCTGGTTAACAAATATCCGTTTTTTTCATAATATTCATACATCTCAGTATTTGGAAAAGGCGTTGCAAAACAAAACTGGGTATAAAACGGGTCAATTTCTTTTATAAATTTTATAGTTTCTTCTATTGTTTCTTTTGTCTCCCCGGGTAGCCCGATAATTGCTAAACCATAAAACATTATCTTTAATTGCTTACACCACTTCGCTACCTGCCTTATTGAATCAAGCGGAACACCCTTTTTAATATTATTTAGAATTGTTTCTGAACCGGTCTCTATACCAATTGCAATTTCTTTCATACCTGCCTTTTTCATCAATTGTAGCATTTCAAAAGTTATAAGGTTTGCCCTCGTGCAGCAAACCCATTGCAATTTATGTAATCCTTCTTCTATCATTCTTTTACATAATTCTTCTATCCTTCCCTGTTTTATAGAAATCGTATCATCAAAAAATAAAAAAGATTTGATTTTGAATTTATCCTGCAGCCATTTTAGTTCGTTTATCACACCATCAACACTTCTTTCCCTGCATTTACTTTTTCCATAAGCACAAAAAGTGCAGGCAAATGGGCAACCACGGGTTGTCGCAACAAGCGCAAACGGTGGTTGCATGACACCGGTGTGATAAGGTTTTAAAGAAGGAAGCAGATGATAAGCAGGATATGGCAGTTTATCAAGGTCATCAATTTCTAAAGCTGTCTTTGTTGTTGTGATTTTTCCATCAAAATAATATGAAATGCCCGGGACAGCATTTAAATAATTCCAGAAATTGTCTTTTATCTTGCTATATTTATCAAAAAGACATGCAATTGGCTGATGGCTTGCTAAAAAATCCGTTTTACTTTTATATAAAACAGAAATTAATTCTTCAATAACCGCCTCTGGCTCAGAATTTATGAATATATCCACATCTTCTTTTTTAAGTATCTCATCCCTTATTTCAGGAACATCGGATATTATCTTATTTCTTAAAATTGTTATTGCACCAACATCCTTTGCAACTGATAATATTTTAAAATCCTGCTTCTGTGTATCAAACCCGCAGCGAATTATCACAACATCAGGAGAAAATTCAACTATTCTGTTGTGAACATAAATAAAAGAATAATCAAACCCATTGGCATCAATAAGGTTAACTTCATAATCAGGATTCTTTTCAAGAATAGCTGCCATATATAATAAGGAAAGTGGCGGATAAACAGAACCTATATCTTTATGTTCAAACCTCTCTTCCCGCACAACCGGGTACCCATCAACCCGTGGCGGATTAATAAGCATTATTTTTAATTTCATTTTTTTCCTTAAATTTATGGGAATTAATCATCTATTTATACTTTATACCTCTATTTAATAATTTTTGCAAATAAAAAATATCAAACGGGAATTGAAAATTTTTAACTTTTAATTATTTTACAAACATCCTTAGCGAACATCTTTATCGAACACTTTTGGTTCTTCAGATCTTCAAATCTTCGCATTAATAAAAAATGTTCTAACATAGTTCTAACTTAGTTCTTAAATAGTTCTGAAGTAGTTAAGAACTATTTACGAACATCTTTAGCGAACAATCCTTTAACTCTTTACGAACTATTTTAGAACTATTTCCGCACTATTTACGAACATCCTTTCAAATATCCGAAGATCTCCAAATCTGAAGTTGTGAAGATTATCAAATCATACAAAATCGAACATCTCCACCGAACATCCCTATCGAACATCCTTTCCGAACATTTCTAACGAACAACACCTAACTATCCCCGAACTCTTTTTTAAGATTAGTAGTCTTTCAAATGCCCCAGAAGTGACTTTACGCCCCTTAATGCAATGTCAATATCTTTTGTTGACCTAATTGTAAGTAAGCTCTTTATCAAAAATAATGGATGAGTATGGATATTCCATATTTTCCTGCACCAGTATGCTGTGTTAATAGGACTTTTTAATATATCATGTTCCATATCAAAATTTTCATAATCAGATGCTGCATCTGTAAGCCAGTTATTTTTTTGCGCATCTTTATATAAAGGTGTTCCGGGATATGGCATCACAATAGATGCCTGCAACGAATCGCCAAAATGCGTTTTATAAAGCATGAGTTCTCTTGCTGTTTCATAAGTTTTTAAAACGTCTTTTTCTGTCTCCCATGGATAACCCACCATCATTGTCATCAGTATTCTAAATCCATGCCTTTTTGCCCTTTTTATATTTTCCATTATCTGTTCTATTGTCTCAAGTTTTCCAATTCTTTTCAATGTATTGCTATTTCCTGACTCAAGCCCTACTTTTAATAACCTGTAACCTATTTTTTTCATTATTTTACATTTTTCTTCTGTTAAATCCTCTGCACGGGCATTTGATGATATTACAAATTTCCCTTTTAATTTTCTCTTTTCAATTTCAAAAAGAAAATCAGAAAGCCATTTGCCTGACCATATTGCTCCTGATTCATTATCATCAAATATTTCATATACATTATACTTTTTTATGAGCATCTCAACTTCTTCAGCTACATTGGAAGCGGAACGCAGCCGCGCTTTCCTCTGCCAGAGCGCATGCTGCCAGATACAAAATGTACATACCCCGCCTGTTTCCTTTCCTTCCCTTCCGCAACCTCTTCCTGTTAATATATATGCACATGGTTTATATAAATATGCTTCTCCATAAGTATTCCAGTCAGTTAAATCCCTGTCAATAAAAGGAATAGAATCTAAATCATTGCATAGTTCCGCTTCTCCTGAATTTTTTATTTCCCACCTGCCATCCGGCATCTGGCACCTGTAATAAACTCCTTTTGGCATTTCTCCTTTACCCTGTAAATGGGCAATAAGCTTTGCGCCTGCCACATCGTAATCCCCACCTGTTATTACATAATCAACTTTACTTTTTTGCAATGATTCTTCAGGAAAGAAACTCACATGGTCACCAAACAATGCAAATTTACAATTTATAAATTTTAATTTACAATTATTTATCCATTCCCAGTATTTTTTAACAATTGGAGCTTTTGTTTCCATAAAAATAAAATCAGGTTTGAAATCAAATAGTTGTTTTTCAAAGTCAGGCAGAGGTTTGTTAATTGCATCCAGCCATAAAACATTATTGTCATTATTTTTCAATATAGTAGCAAGAGAGCCAGGAACTAAAGGAAATATCTTTATCTGATTTGAGTTTGTAAATTTAAATTGCCTGTTTTGTCCAAGTAAAGGTGTTTTTCCGAAGCGCTTAATTGGCGGGTAAAAAATTACAATATTCATCAACTACCATAAATAGTTTAATGGATTTACTGCCTTTCCATCTTTATAAATTGCAAAATGTAAATGCGGTCCTGTTGTTCTGCCTGAATTTCCTGTCTTTGCTATTAGTTTACCGGCAAAAACTTTTTGATAAGGCCGAACATAAATTTTGCTTAGATGTCCATATATTGTGGTATATCCATCTTTATGCTGTATTTTTATATAATATCCTAAATTATCATCCCATCCAGCAAAAACAACAACGCCATCTGCAGCAGCACCAACCCATGTACCTATCTTTGCTCTTATATCAACTGCCATATGTCCGTGCTTCTGTCCTGTTATGGGATGTGTCCGGGTTCCGAATAACGAGGTGTAGGTGCCGCATAAAGGCGAACGAAACATAGAACGCTTGGCATATAACTGCCGTAAATTATCTGACATATAAACAGGTTTTGCTCCTGGTATAAATAAAACGTCAAGAATATTGATTTTATTATTTTTAAGATTATTGGCATGTTTTATTTTTTCTTTGTCAATTTTATACAATTCAGATATTAAATCAAGCGTTTCTTCCCTATCCAGAACCTGATGAAAAACTCCTATCCTGAAAGGTAAAATTATTTCCTGATTTAAGCGTGCTTTTAAATCATCCAATTCTGGGTTGGCTCCTATAACAGTATCAATATTTACCCCGTATTTTTTTGCAACAGTCCAGAAATTTTCGCCAAGTTTTATTTTATGAAGAACAACAGCAATATCTCTGGCTTTTAATTTTTTTTGTAAATAAATATATGCAAGTTCTTTATCCCTTTTACATATATCAGTATAATTATCTTTAAACAATTCATTTAAATTCTGCCCCTTTTCTTTTAATAAATTTGCAAGTTTTTCTTCTTTTAAAGAAGATAACGCAACACTTTCTTTTGTGGATAATAATATAGAAACAGCAATAATAGTGGTTATAATAAGAAAAAAAGAGGATAATATTATTATTCTTTTAAATGAAATATTCTTTTTTTCCTGTTTAATTTTCTGTAATAAATACCATAAATTTTCTCTCATATATATCCTTTTTGCTTGCTTTTTTATTGATATTATATAAAATAATCAAAAAAATCAATAAAAATATTTGTGTTTTTTATTTTTGTTTTTGTAGCCGCGAGCAATAAACCATTCATTCCTTTTAGGTTTATTATATACTTTAGCTTGCGGTATTTTGAAATATGGCATTCGTGTATAAAAACACGCTGGCTAAAGCCTGCGCCTACAAATACAGACAAATTTAACAAAATACAGGAGGAACTGATGAAAAGTATAAAAATTGCATATCTTGGAGCTGGTGAAATATCAGATAGATTTATAATAATGGCGCGAAAACTAAAAGATGCAGAAAATATTGCTGTTTATTCACGTCATTTAAAAAATGCAAAGAATAAGGCGTTAAAATATAATATCCCGTATTATTATGACAATTACAAAAAAATGTTAAAAGAAACAAATCCTGATGCAGTTGTTATTACCACGCCACATTCAATGCATGCAAATCATGCAATTTATTGTATGAAAAGTGACTGTCATGTTTTAGTTGAAAAACCAGTTGCAACAAATTTTAATGATGCTAAAAAAATGTATGAAGTAGCAAAAAAATATAAAAAAATATTCAATGGGCTGCCTTTTGACCATTACCCGCCTTTTATCGCTGCTTTAAAATATATTAAAGAAAAATATATAGGCAAAATAACATCTGCTCACTCAGAACTTTCTTTTCCAGGTCCACCACGGCTTAACTGGTATTATGATAAAAAAATTGCAGGTGGTGGCGCAATGTTAGATGTTGGTTGTTATGCTCTTTCACGTTTAATTTCTATAATGGGTCCTGTTAAAAAAGTTGCGGCATTTTCAAATATGCTTTTGCCAAAACGTCTGCTACCCGGCGAAAAAAAAGTAAAACCATCTGTTGATGATAATAATGTTTTAATATTAGAATTTGAAGGTGGCGTCTTTGCAACAGTAAAAGCGTCCTGGCAACATCCTTTCCTGGAAAATAGAACTATTATTTATGGCAGGCATGGCGCTGTTTATATTAACTTTGATAATATGGATGAATATCCCCTTATAATACATACAAAGAAAAAAATACCGAATGCTAAAAAAATAAAATGGAGAAATTTGTTTGATTGCTGGGTTCCTGAATTACCCGGATTTACCGCAGAAGATGATATTATGGGTAAATTTATTTATGCAATAAAAAATAATAAGCAACCGATATATGACGCAGCTCAGTCCCTGCATATTATGGAAATTATGCACAAAGCTTATGTATCAGCAAAAACAGGTAGAACACAAAAAATAACAACTGATTTTAGAATATGGTGGGATAAGGAAAAAAATATACAAAAATTTAAAAATGAATATATATAATATTATAATTTATTTCATATATTTTTTGTTATATAATATAAATCAATAACTTACAAAAAGGAGTTTATATATGAAAAAGTATTTAATCATTGGTGGTGTGGCTGGCGGCATGTCTGCCGCAGCCAGATTAAGAAGATTATCAGAATCTGATGAAATAATTGTATTTGAAAAAACAGGATATGTATCCTATGCAAATTGTGGTTTACCCTATTATATCGGAGATACCATAAAAGATAGACATAAATTATTTGTTCAAACTCCACAATCATTGAAAAAAAGATTTAACATAGATGTAAGAATAAAAAATGAAGTTATTGAAATAGATACAGAATTAAAAAAGGTTAAAGTTAAAAACTTAGAAAATAATACAATTTATGAAGAAAATTATGATAAATTAATTTTATCTCCAGGTGCAGAACCAGTATCTATAAATATTCCAGGAATTAATAACCCAAAAGTTTTTAAATTAAGAAATGTAGAAGATACAGATAAAATAAAAAGTTTCATAAATGCAAATAAACCTGCTCAGGCTTTAATTATCGGCTCTGGTTATATTGGACTTGAAATGGCAGAAAATTTGCATAATTTAAAAATAAAAACAACTATTGTTGAACTTGCAAATCAGGTTATGCCTATTTTTGATTATGAAATGTCTGCAATAATTTTAAGTCACTTAAAAACTAAGGGTATAAAAACCTATTTAAATACAACCGTTAAAAAAATAGAAGAAAAAGAAAATAAATTAAAGGTAACTTTCAGTGATAATTCAGAACATATATTTGATTTTATTGTATTATCAATAGGTGTAAAATCTGATGTTAAATTAGCAAAAAGTGCCGGGCTTAAAATTGGTGATAATGGTGGTATACTTGTTAATGATTTTCTCTGCACATCTGACCCTGATATTTATGCCATAGGAGATGCTATCGAAATCATAAATCCTGTTTCAGGTAAATCTATGTTTATACCTCTAGCAGGTCCTGCAAATAAACAGGGTAGGATCGTTGCAGATAATATTTTTTATGAAAATAAAACAAAATATAAAGGCACCACAGGAACCGGGATTGCAAAAATATTTGATCTGCAAGCAGGTATAACTGGTTTAAATGAGAAAATATTAAAAAAATTAAATATTTCTTATGATTATACTTTGATTCATCCATTTTCTCATGCAACTTACTATCCGTCTGCTTTACCAATTTCATTAAAAGTAATTTTTTCAAAAGAAGATGGCAAAATATTAGGTGCTCAATGTATAGGTTATGATGGTGTGGATAAGAGAATTGATGTTATTTCTTTTATTTTACAAAAAAATGGAACCATAAAAGATTTAATAGAATTTGAACAGGCTTATGCACCGCCCTTTTCTTCTGCAAAAGATCCGATAAATTTAGCTGGTTTAACAGCAGAAAATATTTTAAATAAACTTGTTTTCCCTGTTTACTGGAATGAAATTAATAATTTAAATTTAAATAAAAATATTCTACTGGATGTAAGAACAAAAGAAGAATTTGAAGCAGGAACAATAAAAGGAGCAATAAATATACCTGTTGATGAGTTAAGAGAAAATTTAAATAAAATTCCAGAAGATAAAAATATAATAGTTTTCTGTCGCGTTGGGTTACGTGGTTATATTGCGGCAAGAATTTTAATGCAAAATGGATTTGAAAATGTGAAAAATTTGGTTGGTGGCTATCTTACTTATTCATACTGCGCAGAAGTTAATGAAAAGCCTGTAAGCGGTGATGATTCATTTGAAACAGGAGTTAAAGATGAAAATTCAGATAATAAAAATAACTTTTTTACAATTGATGCCTGTGGTTTACAGTGCCCGGGTCCAATAATTAAATTAAAAAATGAAATTGATAGACTAAAATCTGGCGATACATTGGAAATAATTGCAACCGACCCGGGATTTTATAATGATGTAAATGCATGGATAAAAGCAACCGGAAATAAATTATTAAATATTTCTTTTGATAAAGGTTTTATAAAAGCAACAATACAAAAAACACAGGAAAAAATTCAAGAAATAACAAAAACCGGAAATGATAAAACAATTATTGTTTTTAGTAATAATTTAGATAAAGTAATTGCTGCATTTATAATTGCAAATGGATCTTTAGCCATGGGTAGAAAAGTTACTATGTTTTTTACATTCTGGGGACTTTCAGTTTTAAGAAGAAAAGAAAATACAAAAAGCAAAAAAAGTTTTATTGAAAAAATGTTTGGATTTATGTTACCAAAAGGTAGTAATTTTTTAAAATTATCTCAGATGAATATGTTTGG
>FWPV01011751.1_pt1 | contig 13788 bp, 13 predicted proteins | sample 2228371 | NCBI WGS metagenome assembly FWPV01 (sample SAMEA103939776, study PRJEB20133) | metagenome | reverse complement strand
CCGGGTTCTTCCTCCTGCACCACTTCGAGGTCGGACACCGCCGTGCCCAGCACCGGGTCCCAGTTCACGAGGCGCTTGCCGCGGTAGATCAGACCTTCTTCATGCAGGCGCACGAAGGTTTCGGTGACGATCTTCGACAGGCCTTCGTCCATCGTGAAGCGTTCGCGCGTCCAGTCGGGCGAGGTGCCCAGACGGCGCATCTGGCGCGTGATGGTCGAGCCGGAAAATTCCTTCCACTCCCACACCTTCTTCACGAAGGCCTCGCGGCCGAGGTCGTGGCGCGAAATGCCCTGGGCGTCAAGCTGGCGCTCGACCACGATCTGGGTGGCGATGCCCGCGTGGTCGGTGCCCGGCTGCCACAGCGTGTTGTCTCCGCGCATGCGGTGGTAGCGCGTGAGCGCGTCCATCAGGGTCTGGTTGAAGCCGTGACCCATGTGCAGCGTGCCGGTGACGTTGGGCGGCGGCAGCAGGATGCAGAAGTTGGGCTTGTTCGGGGTGTCTGTGTCCAGACCGGCAGCGAAGTAGCCGCGCGATTCCCACTCGGGGTACCAGCGGCGCTCGATGTCGGCCGGTTCGAAGCTCTTGGCCAGCGTCATGACGGATTCGCGTAAAAGCAATCCGTCGATTATAGAGGCTGGTCCGGTGCTTCCGACGGGTCGCGGGACAGCGCGGCGGTGACCACTGCCACGCTGCGCGCCTCGATTTCACCGGCGATGGTGTCGCGCAGGTCGAGCACCGCCTGCTCGCGGATGCGCGCCATGGCGTTGTCGACGGCGGCGCCCATCGCGGCTTCGAGCGCGGCACGCAGTTCAAGCCCGACCAGCGCCGGCAAGGTGGTGCGGCTCCAGTCGTCGATCAGACTCTGGATCAGCGGCGCCAGATCATCGAACTGCTGCGTGAGGGCCTGCGAGGTTTGCTGCTGCAGCGCGTCCCGGATCTCTGCGCTGACCTCCGCCCTTACCGCATGGCGGGCCTCGTCGAGCAGATCGAGACGGGTTTGCGCGGCGACTTGCTGCGTGACGCGCTCGGTGACGTCGCGCGTGACCTGCTCGGTGACTTCCGTCGTGACCTGCTGCGCGACCTCTGCCGTCACCGCGGCCGTGACTTCTGCTGTGACCCGCGCCGTCACGTCGGCGGTCACCCTGTCGGTGACCGCAGCAGTCACCTCGGCGGTCACGCGCTCCGTGACCTCTGCCGTGACCTGTGCGGTGATCTCCGCCGTACGGTCTTCCGGTTCCGGGACGGCGATCAGCGCGTCGAGATCGATGGCTTCGGTCAGCAGAGGGATGCCGTCGTCGACCGGGGCTGGCGCGGCATGACCGGCCACGAAGCTGCGGCTGCGCCGCATCAGGCTGTCCGCCCGGCCAAGCAGGTCGTCACTCATGCGGTCTCCGCCGTGGCGTGTCGGGTGTGCAGGTCACAGCCGTGCTGCCGGTAGAACACGAAGCGCGCGCGGGCGGCTTCGCGGTCTTCGGCGTCGCGACCGACGATTTCGACGATGTGCTCGCGCTGATCGAAGCCTGCCGGCACCTGGGCAGACAGGTTCAGCAACACCGCGTCGGCCGGCGCAAGCGCGGGATCGCGACCGATGCGCACGGGACTGGCGTCGGCCAGCGGGTGGCCGTCGCGCACATGCGGCACGAAGGCGAGGTGCTCGAAGGTCCACAACATCTGATCGACGCGCGCCGCGAGCAGGTCATCGGCGCAATGGATCCACACCCGGCGCCCGGCAGCGTGCCAGCCGGCGACCAGTTCGCAGGCGTGGCGCAGCTTGTCGGGCGCGTCGTGGTGGAAGTCGACCCGGGGCATGGGCTCAGAGCTTGCCGGCGCGTTCGAGCAGGAAATTCACCAGCAGCGGCACCGGCCGGCCGGTCGCGCCCTTGTCCTTGCCGCTCTTCCAGGCGGTGCCGGCGATGTCCAGATGCGCCCACTTGTACTTCTTCGTGAAGCGGGACAGGAAGCAGGCGGCGGTGATGGAGCCGGCCGGGCGACCGCCGATATTGCCCATGTCGGCGAAATTGCTCTTCAACTGCTCCTGGTAGTCGTCCCAGATCGGCAGCCGCCAGGCGCGGTCGAGCGCGCTCTGGCCGGCGGCCAGCAACTCGTCGGCCAGCGCGTCGTCGTTCGCCATCAGCCCGCTGGTGACGTGGCCGAGCGCGATGATGCAGGCGCCGGTCAGCGTGGCGATGTCGACCACGCAGGCCGGCTCGAAGCGTTCGGCGTAGGTCAGCGCATCGCACAGGATGAGCCGGCCTTCGGCGTCGGTGTTCAGGATTTCGATGGTCTGGCCGGACATCGACTTGACCACGTCGCCCGGCCGCGTTGCCGCGCCGCCCGGCATGTTTTCGACCGTCGGAATCAGGCCGACCACATTGATCGGCAGTTTCATCGCCGCGATGGCCTGCAGCGTGCCGAGAACGCTGGCGCCGCCGCACATGTCGTACTTCATTTCGTCCATGCCTTCGCCGGGCTTCAGCGAAATGCCGCCGGAGTCGAAGGTGACGCCCTTGCCGACCAGCACCACCGGCGCATCGGCCTTCTTGCCGGCGCGATACTCCATGGCGATGAATTTCGGCGGCTGGCGGGTGCCCGCCGACACCGACAGCAACGAACCCATGCCCAGTTTCTGCATGTCGGCGCGTTCCAGCACGGTCACCGCGATGCCGCTCTTGCGGCCCAGTTCAAGCGCCTGCTCGGCCAGATAGGTCGGCGTGCACACATTGGGCGGCAGGTTGCCAAGGGTTTTCGTGAAGGCGACCGCGTGGCCGATGGCCGCACCCTGCACCAGCGCTTCTTCCGCCGCACTGGCGCTGCACTTCTTCGGCAGCGTGAAAGCCATCTTTGCCAGCGCACGCGATTCATCCTTTTTATGGCGCGCGTGCGTGTCGTAGCGGTACAGCACGTCGAGCACGGCGCTCGCCGCCTGGCGCAGCGCGCGTGCGCCGCCGGACTTGCGCGGCGCCTCGTCGGCCAGCGCGCACACCGCGTCGGAAGCACCCGTGTCGCGCAGCGCGCGCACCGCCGCAGCGACAGCGTCGCGGTATTCGCGGGCGCCGAATTCCTTCTCCTTGCCCAGACCGACCAGCAGCACGCGCTCGGCGGCAACGCCGGGCAGCTTGTGCAGCAGCAGCGTGCTGCCCGCCTTGCCTTCCATGTCGCCGCTGCCGGTGATTTCGCCGATGCGGCCCTTGCTCGCCGCGTCCAGCGCAGCGGCAGCGGCAGTGAGCTTGCGGGATTCGTAGATGCCGACGATCAGTGCGCCCGTGCGCAGTTTCTCGGGGCTGCCGCTCTTTATGCTAAATTCCACCCGCTTCTCCTCAAGTCAATTCGCGCCGCTTCAAACCGCCTGATTATCGGCGTGAAGCCGCACACGAGTCAAAAAAGAACGCTGCGATGCGCCCCGGCGCAGAGCTGTTCCGCACGGAGCCCCAGGCTTGATCTTCCAGCGCGCCGCCCTGCGCGAATTCGCCAGCACAGCCTTGACGGTCTTCGTGGCCCTGTTTGCCATCGTGCTGTCCACGCAGCTCGTCCGCCTGCTCGGACAGGCGGCCGGCGGAAAGGTGGCATCCGAAGCGGTGATGGCGCTGCTCGGCTTCGGTGCGCTGCGCTACATGTCGGTCATCCTGTCGCTCACGCTGTTCATCGCCATCCTGCTGTCGATGTCGCGCAGCTGGCGCGATTCCGAAATGGTCGTGTGGTTTTCGACCGGCGTGTCGCTGACTGCCTGGATACGCCCGGTGCTGGTGTTTGCCGTCCCGCTGACCGTGCTGGTGGCGGTGCTGTCGCTCTATCTGGCGCCCTGGGCGCTGAACAAGAGCGCCGAATTCCGCACCCGCATGAGCAATCGCGACGACGTCGCCCAGATGTCGCCCGGCAGTTTCCGTGAATCGTCCCAGGCAGACCGCGTGTTCTTCGTCGAAAGCGGCGAGGGCAAGGACGGTGCGGTGAAGAACATCTTCGTCAGCACGACCGACAAGGGCAAGCTGGGGGTGATGGTGGCCGGCGACGGCTACACGCAGACGGTGGAGAACGGCGACCGCTTCGTCGTGATGCTCGAGGGACGTCGCTACGAGGGCGTGCCGGGCAGCCCGGAGTATCGCGTGATGGAATTCGAGCGCTACGCGGTGCGCATCGAAACGCGCGAGGCGCAGGGCGTGGAGTCGCGGCCCTATCTGCGTACGGTCGAGGAACTGCTGGCCGATCCGACGCCGCCGAACAACGGCGAACTGGCGTTCCGCATCGGGCTGCCGATCGCTGCGCTCAATCTGGCGCTGTTGGCGATTCCGCTCTACTTCGTCAATCCGCGCGCCGGCCGCGCCACCAATCTGCTGACCGCGCTGCTGATCTACCTGATGTATTCGAACCTGCTGAGCATCACGCAGGCGTGGGTCGCGCAGGGCAAGCTGTCGTTGTCCGGCGCACTGTGGTCGCTGCACGGCGGCATGTTCCTGCTGCTCGCAGTCCTGTTTGCCTGGCGCACGTATTCACACGTGCCGCGGGCGTGGCTGAATCGCTGATCATGCTGATACACGAACGCTACCTGCGTCGAGAGGTCGTGCTGGCCACCCTGCTGGTGCTGGCATCCTTTCTCGGCCTGTTCGGCTTTTTCGACCTGATCAACGAACTGGACAACCTGGGGCGCGGCAACTACGGGCTGGAGCATGCGGTGATGTATACCGTGCTGACCATGCCCGGTCGCGTGTATGAAACGCTGCCGATCGCCGTGCTGATCGGCGGGCTGTATTCGCTGACCACGCTGTCGCGCCATTCCGAAATCACCGTGCTGCGGGCATCCGGCGTGTCCACGCCGCAGCTGCTGCGTCTGCTGGCGCGCATCGGGCTGCCCTTTGTGGTGTTGACCTTCGTGACCGGCGAGTTTGTTGCACCGCCCGCAGAGAAGGCTGCGCAGGAGCTGAAGCTTGCCGCCCGCTCGCAGTTGCTGACCAGCGAATTCCGCAGCGGCTTCTGGATCAAGGACGAGAACGACTTCGTGAATGTGGGCAGCGTGACGCCCGATGGCAGGTTGCAGCAGCTGCGCATTTTCGAGTTCAACGACAGCCGTGTGCTGCTGTCGGTGCTGGAAGCCGCCGGGGCCGCCTATCTGCCGCCCGAGGGCTGGACGCTGACCGACGTCACTCGCACCGAATTCACCGACAAGGGTGCGCGGGTGAGCCGATCGGACAGCCTGGTGTGGGAATCGGGTCTGAGCCCCGATGTGATGAGTGTGATGCTGGTGGTGCCCGAACGCATGTCGGCATGGAAGCTCTGGCACTACATCCAGCATCTGGTCGACAACCGGCAGGAAACCGGTCGCTACGAAATCGCGTTGTGGAAGAAGTTCACCTATCCGCTCGCCTGCATCGTGATGCTGGCGCTTGCGTTGCCGTTTGCCTACATGCACAACCGCAATGCCGCGGTCAGCATCAAGGTGTTTACCGGCGTGATGATCGGCGTGTTCTTCCACATGCTGAACGGGCTGTTATCCAACCTGGGCGCCATCAATTCATGGCCGCCCTATGCGGCCGCGCTGACGCCGGGACTGCTCTTCATGTTCGCCGCGGCCGCCATGCTGTGGTGGGAAGACCGGCGATGAACGTCCCCTCCACATGACCTTCCGGGCAGCTTACTTGATGCGGATCACCCGCGTGCCGGCCAGCCGATCATGCAGAAACTGGCGCTCGCGATCGAACAATGCCCAGATCAGTCCGGCGCCGCAGAACAGTACCGAAGGCCAGCTCAGCAGATAGCGCAGCGTGGCGCGGCGCCAGTTCGGCGGATTGTCCTGCGTCGCATCGACCACCCGGATGCCCCAGGTCTGCATGGCGAGCGTCTGCCCGCCGGTGTGCCAGTAATGCACGAAATAAAGGCCGAGCAGCGAACCGGCGTGCAGCCAGGCAAACCAGCCCTGTGGTGCGACCTCGAAGAACAGCCCTATCACCAGATACGGCAGCATGAAGCCGGCGGCCAGCACGCCCAGCAACAACAGGGATTCGTACAGCAGCGAGGCGAGGCGGCGGCGCAGGCCGGCGGCCGGAAAACGTATAAGGTCGGACATCGGGAAGTCAGGCAGCGTGGAATGGCGCTCCAAGGCTTGCTGGAATGCGAAGCGCACTCCGGCTAACCTTGGAGAACGTACATGGTTTACTTGCGTACCGGTGTCGCGGCGGCGGCGCCCGGCGCTTTCTCTGCCGGGCGTTGACTGTCATTGAAGCGTTTGCGTTCTTCGCGCGACAGGCTTTCGTAGGCCTCCCACTTGCGCGCAAGTGCTTCGCGCTGATCGGGCGGCATGGCCTGCAGGCGCTTGTAGCGCTCGCGTGCCTCGACCCGCTCCTCCGGTGTAAGGCTGGACCAGTAGCTCATGCGAGCGCGCATGCGCGCCTGTTCATCGGGCGTCATCGACGGAAATCGCTGCGCCAGATCGAGCCATTTTCGGCGCCGATCATCGTCAAGGTGATTCCAGTCTCCGCCCAGCGGGGCAAGCACATCGCGCTGCGCGGCGCTCAGTTGCTGCCAGTCGGGCTGGTCGCCGGCCTGTGCAGGCACTGCAGCGGTCATGCCCAGTACGACCGAAACCACGCACAGCAGGCCGCGCATCAGACGCCTCCCTGGTGCGCGACCCAGGCGGTGAAGCCACGGTCGAGGTAGGCATCGATCGGCAGGTCGTCCGTCAGCAGCGCGCTGTCGATTTCGATGACTTCGCTGTGATTGGCGTTCGCGGAGTACTGCCCGGCAACTGTGGCGATCACGGCCAGCATGACGATGCCGAGGGCCGGAGTGATGACGTCGCGCAGCCAGTGCTGTCCTGAGCCCGGAAAGCCGACCAGCTGGAACAGCGCGATCGGCGCCCGCCGTCTCGATGCATGCAACGCGAGCGCCTTTTCGCGTGACTGGCCGAGACGGAATACGATGTCCGGCGGCAGCGCGGCACTGGCGGCTTCCAGCGCGGCATGCGCCCGCTGGCCGATCGCCGCCTGTTCAAGCGCACTCGGGAGGGGTGTGGTGACAGGATTGTTCATAACTTGACGCCGCGCAGTTTCAGGGCGGCGGCCAGAGAATGCGTGGCGCGCGAACAGTGCGTCTTCACACTGCCCTCGGAACAGCCCATGACCGCCGCAGTTTCGGATATGTCCATCTCTTCCCAGTAACGCATCAGGAACGCCTCCCGTTGACGGCCCGGAAGCCGGGCAATCTCCCGCTCGATGAGCGCCATCACTTCCGCTTGCCCGACGTTCTGCTCCGGGCTGCGGCCGAGTGACGACGGATCGTCGATCACCATGGTGTCAAGCGGGTCGTAATCGTCGTCTTCATCCGCGCCCGAAAAGGCCGACAGCAGTGTCGTCCACGTCGAGCGTACCTTGCGCCGGCGGAATGCGTCGCGGATGACGTTCTGCAGGATGCGCTGGAACAGCATGGGAAACTCGGCCGCCGGCCGGTCACTGTACTTTTCGGCCAGCTTGAGCATTGCGTCCTGCACGGCGTCGAGCGCGGATTCGTCGTTGCGCAACGCAAAAACAGCCTGCTTGAAGGCGCGGCGTTCCACGGCTGCAAGAAAGCTCGACAGTTCTTCTCTGGAAGCCAGATTGATTCCTTCTAGGGGTGATCTGCGCCGAACGGTCAGTGCGTTCTGGATCGATCGGATGGGGGCCAGGTTCCCGACGGACGGCGCACCCTGATCAGCCCGGATCGTCGGGCCGGCGGCGGACAAATGCCTTGACCACGCAACAGGTGCAGGCTACCCTCTGGCGCTTTTCCGGAAATTTTATACAGGTGCTTCAATGCTATTGACCGGAGCGGAAATTGTAGTCAGGTGCCTTGCGGAAGAAAAGGTCGAATACGTGTTCGGGTATCCGGGCGGTGCCGTCCTGTACCTGTACGACGAGCTTTTCAAGCAGGACGCGGTACGCCATGTACTCGTCCGGCACGAACAGGCTGCGCTGCACGCGGCCGATGCCTACTCGCGTTCGACTGATCGTGTAGGGGTTGCGCTCGTCACGTCCGGTCCCGGTGTCACCAATGCCATCACCGGCATTGCCACGGCGTATATGGACTCCATCCCGATGGTGATCATTTCCGGGCAAGTGCCGACGGCTGCCATCGGCCAGGATGCCTTCCAGGAGTGCGACACGGTCGGCATCACACGCCCGTGCGTGAAGCACAACTTCCTGGTCAAGGACGCGAAGGACATCGCCAGCACGATCAAGAAGGCCTTCTACATCGCGAAAACCGGGCGCCCGGGCCCGGTGCTGGTCGATATTCCGAAGGACATCACGATCGCCAAGGCGGAGTACGAGTACCCGAAATCGGTGACGATGCGCTCGTACAATCCGATCATCAAGGGGCATCAGGGCCAGATCAAGAAGGCCGTGCAGCTGCTGCTCGACGCCAAGCGACCGATGATCTACGCCGGCGGCGGCGTCATCCTGTCGGACTGTTCGGAGCAGCTCACGAAGCTCGTGCGCACGCTCGGCGCGCCGTGCACCAATACGCTGATGGGCCTTGGCGCCTACCCGGCGACCGACAAGCAGTTCGTCGGCATGCTCGGCATGCACGGCAACTACGAAGCAAACATGGCGATGCAGTACTGCGACGTGCTGATCGCCGTCGGCGCCCGGTTCGACGACCGCGTGATCGGCAATCCGGCTGACTTCGCACGCATTGCCCGCAAGATCATCCACATCGACATCGATCCGTCGTCGATCTCCAAGCGTGTGAAGGTGGACGTGCCCATCGTGGGCAACCTGCCGGACGTGCTGGACGACATCCTTCGTCTGCTCGACGGCTCGGCTGACCGCCCCGATCAGGAAGCGCTCGGCGAGTGGTGGAAGCAGATCGAGGAATGGCGCCGTCGCGACTGCCTGAAGTACAAGCAGAGCGACGAAATCATCAAGCCGCAGTTCGTCATCGAAAAGCTCTGGGAAGTGACCAAGGGCGATGCCTTCGTGACGTCCGACGTCGGCCAGCACCAGATGTGGGCGGCCCAGTACTACAAGTTCGACAAGCCGCGTCGCTGGCTCAACTCCGGCGGCCTGGGCACGATGGGCGTCGGCATTCCCTACGGCATTGGCGTGCAGCTCGCGCACCCGGGGTCGCCGGTTGCGGTGGTGACGGGCGAAGGTTCGGTGCAGATGAACATCCAGGAATTGTCGACCTGCAAGCAGTACCGCATTCCTCTGAAGATATGCAGCCTGAACAATCGCTATCTGGGCATGGTTCGGCAGTGGCAGGAAATCATCCACGGCAACCGCTACTCCGAGTCGTACATGGATTCGCTGCCGGATTTCCCGAAGCTGGCAGAAGCCTATGGCCACATCGGCATGCGCATCGAAAAGCCGGGCGATGTCGAAGGCGCACTGCGCGAGGCGTTCAAGCGCAAGAATGATCTGGTGTTCCTCGACTTCCAGGTCGACCAGACCGAAAACGTCTATCCGATGGTGATGGGCGGCAAGGGTCTGACCGACATGATCCTGTCTTCGGAAGACCTGTAACCGTAGTTCGAACGCTGCTGTACGCGGAACTGGCCGGCCCGGCCGACCAGTCCGCCTGCCGGGATTACCCGCCCGGCAGGCACCGGGCACCGGCCTCCGGCAGCCCGTCTCCGCGGCGGCGGTCTCTGCAATCCCTACCAAGGCGCTCGCAATGAGGCACGTCATATCCGTATTGATCGAAAACGAGGCAGGTGCTCTGTCTCGCGTGTCCGGGCTGTTTTCCGCTCGCGGCTACAACATCGAATCGCTGACCGTGGCACCGACCGAAGACGTGTCGCTGTCGCGCATGACCATCATTTCCACCGGGTCGGATGACATCATCGAACAGATCACCAAGCAGCTGAACAAGCTGATCGAAGTGGTCAAGGTGGTCGATCTGTCCGAAGCCGCACACGTCGAGCGCGAGCTCATGCTGATCAAGGTGCGCGCGACCGGCAAGGACCGTGAAGAACTCAAGCGGGTCGCCGACATCTTCCGCGGCCGCATCATCGACGTGACCGACTCGACCTATGTCATCGAACTGACCGGCAACACGTCCAAACTCGATTCCTTCGTCGGCGCCATCGATGCGTCGCTGATCCTGGAAACCGTGCGCACCGGCGTCTGCGGCATTGGCCGCGGCGATCGCATCCTGCGTCTGTAGGCAGCAACCGAATCCGAACCACCTTCACGTACCACACCACCGCTCAAACCCACACGTACAAGGGAAAACCCATGAAAGTCTTCTACGACAAGGACGCTGACCTGTCCCTCATCAAAGGCAAGAAAGTCACCATCGTCGGTTATGGTTCGCAAGGCCATGCCCACGCACAGAACCTGTCCGATTCGGGCGTCAAGGTCACGGTCGGCCTGCGCAAGGGCGGTGCATCGTGGAAAAAGGCCGAAGGTGCCGGCCTGAAGGTGAAGGAAGTGGCAGAGGCGGTGAAGGGCGCGGATCTGGTCATGATCCTGCTGCCGGACGAGAACATTCCGCAGGTGTACTACGGCGACATCGAACCGAACATCAAGAAGGGTGCGACGCTCGCATTCGCGCACGGCTTCAACATCCATTACAACCAGGTTGTTCCGCGCGCCGACCTCGATGTCGTGATGATTGCGCCGAAGGGCCCGGGCCACACGGTACGTTCCGAATATCTGCGCGGAGGCGGCGTGCCGTCGCTGATCGCCGTGTATCAGGACAAGTCGGGCAAGGCGCGTGATCTTGCGCTGTCGTACTCGGCCGCCAATGGCGGCACCAAGGGCGGCGTGATCGAAACCTCGTTCCGCGAAGAGACCGAAACGGATCTGTTCGGCGAACAGACCGTGCTGTGCGGCGGTCTGGTCGAACTGATCAAGGCTGGCTACGAAACGCTGACCGATGCGGGCTACGCACCGGAAATGGCGTACTTCGAATGCCTGCACGAAGTGAAGCTGATCGTCGACCTGATCTTCGAAGGCGGCATCGCCAACATGAATTACTCGATCTCGAACAACGCCGAATATGGTGAGTACGTGACCGGCCCGCGCATCATCGGCGCGGAAGCCCGTGCCGCGATGAAGGAGTGCCTGGACAACATCCAGAACGGCAACTACGCCAAGCGCTTCATTCTCGAAGGCCGCACCAACTACCCGGAAATGACGGCTCGTCGCCGTCTGACCGCCAATCACGAAATCGAGAAGGTCGGTGCCGAACTGCGTGCGATGATGCCGTGGATCGCGAAGAACAAGCTGGTCGACCAGTCGAAGAACTGATTCGGTATCGGTGCAGCCCGATCCGTCTGCGCGCATGCGCGGACCGATCGGGCTTTTCCATTCCGGGATTGGATGATTCCGTTTGCGCCATGCGAAAAGGATCGTCCATGAAGGCGAACCGGATCGCCCTGAACACAGTGTTCTGCCTTGCGCGCTGCCGTCGCGCGAGGTTTGCCGGAGTGAATGCATGTCAGAGTACGACCCGCAATACGTGAAACCCGCCGATCCGCTGAAACGCCGGCGCGGCATCTACATCCTGCCCAACCTGTTCACCACCGCATCGCTGTTTGCCGGCTTTTACGCGATCGTGCAGGCCATGAACGGGCGTTACGAATACGCTGCGGTCGCGATTTTCGTGGCCATGGTGCTGGACGGCCTGGATGGACGTGTGGCACGCCTCACACATACCCAGTCGGCGTTTGGCGCTGAATACGACTCACTGTCAGACATGGTGTCGTTCGGCGCAGCGCCTGCGCTGATCGCCTATGAGTGGGCCATGCGCGGCCTCGGAAAATGGGGCTGGATTGCCGCCTTCATCTACTGTGCGGGCGCGGCATTGCGACTGGCACGCTTCAACACCAATCTCGGCACGGTGGACAAGCGCTATTTCCAGGGCTTGCCCAGCCCGGCCGCGGCTGCGCTGGTGGCCGGCCTTGTGTGGGTCACGACAGACAATGGCTACACCGGCCCCGACATGCGCTGGGCGGCCTTCGCAATCACCCTGTTTGCAGGCCTGACAATGGTCAGTAATGTGAAATTCTGGAGCGGCAAGGACATCAATCTGCGGCGCAGCGTGCCGTTCATCGTCATTTTCGGATTTGTTCTCGCCTTTGTTGCCGTGTCATTGAATCCGCCCATCGTGCTGTTCGGCCTGTTTGTCGCCTATGCACTGTCCGGTTACGTCATGCTGCTGGCGAAATTCTTCACCCGGAAATCAACCCCTCCGGCGGCCTGAGCCGGACAAAGGAGATTGCCGGCCTGCGTAATTGCATTTATATTCGTGGCCATGAACGCGATTCGCCTTCCGTCGTCCTCCCTCTCGCTGCGCCGCCTGCTGCTGGCCCGGCCGCTGCTGCGCTCGCGCGCACACTAATTCCTCCCCACAATTTGCTGAAGTCTGCCCGCCGTGCGCCAGTGCCACCGCGGTGCGATCCCGTACGCCGAACATTCCAGTCTGAATCCGGAGAAAGTCATGTCTGAACGATTGATCATTTTTGATACCACCTTGCGCGACGGCGAACAAAGCCCCGGCGCATCAATGACGCGCGACGAGAAGTTGCGCATTGCCCGCCAGCTCGAACGCATGCGGGTCGACGTCATCGAAGCCGGCTTCGCAGCCGCTTCGAACGGTGACTTCGAATCGGTGCGCGCGGTGGCGGAAGCCATCCGTGAATCCACCGTGTGTTCGCTTGCCCGTGCCAGCGAGAGCGATATCCGCCGGGCGGGCGAGGCGATCAAGCCAGCCGCCAGCGGGCGCATCCATACCTTCATCGCAACAAGCCCCATCCACATGGAGAAGAAGCTGCGCATGACGCCCGATCAGGTCGTCGCGCAGGCGATCAAGTCGGTCGGCTGGGCGCTCGAGTACACGGATGACGTGGAGTTCTCGGCCGAAGACGCCGTGCGCAGCGACATCGATTTCCTCGTACGCGTCTTCACCGAGGTGATCAAGGCGGGTGCCCGGACGATCAACGTGCCCGATACGGTCGGCTATTCGGTGCCGGCGCAGTGGGCCGAGCGCATGAAGCAGCTCATCGAGCGTGTACCGGGCGCCGACAAGGTCATCTGGTCGACGCACTGCCATAACGATCTCGGGATGGCGTTCGCCAATTCGCTTGCCGCGGTGATGGCTGGCGCACGTCAGGTCGAGTGCACGATCAACGGACTGGGCGAGCGGGCAGGCAATGCGTCACTCGAGGAAATCGTCATGGCGGTGCGTACCCGGCGTGACGTGTTCGGCCTTGAGACCCGCATCGATGCGACACAGATCGTGCCGGCGTCACGCCTGGTGTCGACCATCACCGGCTATCCAGTACAGCCGAACAAGGCGGTGGTCGGTGCCAATGCCTTCGCGCACGAGTCCGGCATCCATCAGGACGGCGTGCTCAAGCACCGCGAAACCTACGAAATCATGCGTGCCGAGGATGTGGGCTGGAACACCAACAAGCTGGTGCTCGGCAAGCTTTCGGGGCGAAACGCATTCCGCGCGCGTCTGAATGATCTGGGCATCGTGGTCGAGTCGGAAGAGCGATTGAATGTCGCGTTTGCCGCCTTCAAGGAGCTGGCCGACAAGAAGCACGAAATCTTCGATGAGGATCTGCAGGCGCTGATGAGTGACGAGTCGGTCACGCCGGAAGAGGAACTGTACAAGCTGGTCGCCATGAGCGTGCGTTCGGAAACCGGTGAAACGCCGCATGCCGCAGTGACGCTCATCGATGCAGGTCGCGAGGCGACTGTCGAATCGAAGGGCAGCGGCCCGGTCGACGCGGCGTTCCGGGCGATCGAGATGGTGGCGGCGAGCAACGCCGAACTGTTGCTCTATTCGGTCAACGCGATCACCACCGGTACCGAT
>FWPV01011750.1_pt1 | contig 13789 bp, 5 predicted proteins | sample 2228371 | NCBI WGS metagenome assembly FWPV01 (sample SAMEA103939776, study PRJEB20133) | metagenome | reverse complement strand
AAGGTTGAGGCCGAGATCGCCGAGCTCAAGCGCGAGCTTTTCGGCAGCAAGGCGGACCGCCTGACGCCGCAACAGCAAAAGCAGTGGCAGCAGCTCGAGCAGGATCTCAAGGAAGAGGCCAAGCGTCCCGCGGCGGTAAGCGGCGAGGTGCTCGAGCGCGAAGACCGGCCGGCGCCGAGGCGGCGCGAGCGCCACCCGCTGCCCGAGCATCTGGAGACGGAAACGATCACGCTCGAACCGGAGCAGAAAGACTGCCCGTGCTGCGGCCGGCCGCTGGTGCGCATCGGCGAGGAAGTCACCGAGGAGATCGACCGGGTGCCGGCCCGATTGATCCGGCGGCGCATCGTGCGTCCGAAGTATGCCTGCCGTTGTACGGAGGGAGGCGTGACGGTGGCGCCATTGCCGGCGCGATTGCTGCCGCAAAGCCGACTGGGGCTGGGTCTGGGGGTTCACATCGTACTGGCGCGCTTTGACGACCATCTGTCCTACTACCGGCTGGAGCAGCAGTTCCGCGAGCGGCACGGGATCGTCATCGCGCGTCAGCAGATGGTGCAGTGGGTGGAGCCGATCGCCTTGTGGCTTCGGCCCATCTACGACGCCATGTGGCGCCGGATGGCATCCGGCGGCTACTTGCAGGTGGACGAAACCCCAGTGCGGGTGCTCGACCCGGAGGTAGAGGGCAAGGCCGCCCGGGGGTATCTGTGGTTTTACGCCGTGCCCCGGCGCGATGTGATCCTGGACTTCAGCCGCAGCCGGGGACTGGATCCGCTGCGGCAGCGCTTGCAGGACTTCACCGGGACGATCCAGACGGATGCCTATGAGGTCTATCAGGCGCTCGAGCGCCGCCAAGGCTCGATCGAACGCATCGGGTGTCTGGCGCACGCGCGAAGGAGATTTTACGGCGCCCTGCAGCAGGATCTGCCCGAGGCCGTCTGGTTTATCCATCAGATCCGCCTTCTGTACCGGATCGAGGACGAGGTGCGCGAAGCGGCCGCTTGCGAGCGGCACGCTTTCCGCCTGCAAAATGCTCCTGCGATCTGGGAGGCGATGAAGGCCCGGGCCGAGGAGCTGCGACCCAGGCTTTTGCCGCAAAGCAGCCTGGGCAAGGCCGTGGGATACTTCCTGGACGAATACGACGCTCTGGTGGGCTACCTGCGCGACGGGCGGTACGAGATCGATAACAATCTTATCGAGAACAGCATACGGCCGACTGCGGTCGGAAGGAAGCGCTGGTTGTTCATCGGCCATCCGGATGCCGGCTGGCGCAGTGCGGTCATTTACTCGATCGTGGTCAGCTGCCGGCGGCGCGGCATCAATCCCCAGGATTACCTCACGGACGTGCTCCGCCGGTTGCCCGACTGCAAGATCAACCAGATCGATGAATTGCTTCCGGGCAATTGGCAGCCCTCCACCATCGACACCAGCTGACGAACACGCCGGCCTTCTCGCCAAGACCCATGGTGGAAAGTGCCGCAGGCCCAACGGCGGCAGCACTACAGGCGAAAAGCTTTCATTTACTCTCGAGCGTCAGGCATCCTGAACCGAGCTGCACCAGATGGAAGCGGGAACCCTCCTTTTGTTTCCCACAACGGAACAGGTGTCCTCATCTGATTGCTAATGTCGTCAGAGCCAGGCGGTGGCGTCCCTCTTTGAGCTTCGGCCTCCAATCGATCAACCCGCGCATGGAATCCCGGCAACCGTCCCCCGGACCTCGCCGGCACATGTACCTCGCTTGACGCTTACGTTGATATGGTAACCAAGCTCGGCCCTGAATATACGCCCCACGTTTGGGAGGTCCCTGGCATCGCGGGAAGGGTCCGCGAAAACTCCCAAACCAACGAGCTTTTGCCTCAGGGCCAGAGCTCGGATAACGGGAAATTCCGCTTTTGAGCAAGCATGTTTCGTGCCAAATATTGCCCGCAACTGCATGTGCGCTATCTATAACAAAATCAATCGATTACAATGAGACTACCTAATGGCCTTTTGGACCTAATCGCCCGAGCATCCAATAAGTTGAATTCATCAATTGGCTTTTTTGGAGAACGCGTTGGTTTCCGCAGCGGAAATCCACAGGTTACGGGAGCGCGGCCCGTCAAACTCGCAGAAATAAACAGCTTGCCAGGTACCCAACTGAAGCCGGCCATCCTCGACAATTATTTGCACCGAAGACCCCATAATGCTGGCTTTGACATGAGCCGCAGCATTGCCCTCGGAATGCCGGTAGCCTCCGTGCCAGGGGACAACGCTCTCGAGAGTCGCGCCTATATCGAAGGTAACGTCAGGGTCGGCATTCTCATTGATTGTTATTCCCGCTGTGGTATGAGGTACGAACACCGTAACCACACCGCTTTTTAACCCAATGCTGCTAACCCAGGATTGGATTTCGCGCGTAACATCTAAGAACTGGGTGCGCCTTTGAGTTCTGATCGAGATGGAATGCATGACACCCCCCTTAAGCAAAACCGAGCTCCGCACGGCAATAGATGTACGGCTTTGGCGGCCGAGATCGATCCTGCCATGCGCTCGGTACCGTTAGCAATCCTACTATAATGCTCTGTCTGTAAATAGGTTAGAGAATTAGTGGCAAGAAAAATGATTTTGCTTTATGAGCAGCCGGCCTTGCCTGTGCAGTTTCCCTTATCAAATCTGCTGTTGAATTTTGGCCCAAAAGCTTTTACCGTTTTTTTTGATGCGCGGAATGCCAGTAACTTAAATCTAAGCCCGATTGCGGATTTTTTGCCGCCTGCAGGGCTGGTGCTGGAATTTGCTCCGCGGGAAGGTACTGTTATGGAAAACGCCCAAGCAGCAGGTATCAACTGTGGCAGTCAAGGCCTTTACGACCCACGCTACGAACGGGACTCGTGCGGCATCGGATTTATAGCCAACATAAAAGGAGAAAAATCTCACGACATTATCCTCAAGGGGATTCAGATTCTGGTCAATTTGCAGCACAGGGGCGCCAGCGGTAGCGATCCGGTGACCGGGGACGGAGCCGGCATCTTAATCCAGATACCGCATGCCTTCTTTGAACGCGAGTGTGCTCGGCTCGGCTTCACGCTCCCCCTAAGCGGCGAGTACGGTGTGGGCATGGTGTTTCTTCCCGTAGAGCGGCACCAACGTCTCATTTGCGAAGGCATCATCGAGCGCATCGTGCGCGAAGAAGGGCTTGAACTGCTGGGCTGGCGTGATACCCCGATAAACGGTGACGCCATCGGTCGAATTGCGCGGGCTTCGCAACCTTATATCGAGCAGTTCTTCGTTCGTCGCGCCGCAGGCATGGACCAGGATAGTCTGGAGCGAAAGCTTTACGTAATCCGAAAACGTGTGGAATCGGAAGTGGAGCGGTCCGAAATCCGGGACAAGAGTTTTTTCGCCATCCCTTCTCTCTCATCAAGGACTATCGTATATAAAGGATTGCTTCTGGCCAACCAAATAGCGAGCTTCTACAAGGAACTTTCAGATCCCTTGACGTCAAGCGCCCTCTGCCTGGTACACCAACGCTTTTCCACCAACACTTTTCCTACCTGGAAGCTGGCACACCCATTTCGTTTCATTTGCCATAACGGGGAGATAAATACCCTGCGCGGTAACGTCGCGTGGATGGAAGCACGACAGTCGATACTGGCATCTCCGCTGTTCGGGAAGGATATAGAAAAGCTATTTCCTATTGTTATGCCCGGAGGAAGCGACTCCGCGATTCTGGATAACGTCGTTGAGCTTCTATACATGGCCGGACGCAGCCTGCCCCATGCCATGGCGATGCTGATTCCCGAAGCATGGGACAGGGATACCACAATGCCTCCGGCAAAAAGAGCCTTTTACGAATACCACGCTTCCTTGATGGAGCCTTGGGACGGCCCGGCGGCAATTGCCTTTACCGACGGCCGCGTGATTGGAGCAACACTGGACCGCAACGGGCTGCGGCCGGCCCGCTATTTGATCACGCACGATAACCTCGTCATCATGGCTTCAGAAACCGGGGTTCTGCAGTTAAGACCCGAGGATATAAGATATAAAGGACGGTTGCAGCCCGGCCGCATGTTGCTCGTAGACCTGGAAGCCGGGGAAATTGTGCCCGACGAAAAAATCAAAGAGGACCTGTCCCAGCGTAAGCCTTACGAATTATGGCTCAAAGAGAACCAGATCACGCTTGACGACCTGCCCGACCCGCCTCGCTGGCACCCGACTGATTTTGACTCAATTGTGCAAAGGCAGCGCTGTTTCGGTTACACCAGCGAGGAGCTTCGAGTCATCCTCACTCCCATGGCCGCGACCGGTCAGGAACCGGTGGGTTCGATGGGCACAGACACGCCTTTGGCATGCCTGTCCGATAAGCCGCAGCTTCTTTTTAATTACTTCAAGCAGCTCTTTGCCCAGGTCACCAACCCGCCCATTGACCCTATCCGCGAAGAGCTGGTAATGTCGCTAAAGAGCTTTATTGGATGTGAGCGTAATCTGCTGGACGAAACACCGCAGCACTGCCACACCTTAAAGCTCAACCACCCGATCCTGACCAACCATGACTTGGAAAAACTGCGACGCGTATCCTGGGGCGATTTTTTGGCTACCACCCTGCCCGCGTTTTTCCGAGTATATGGAGGCGGAAATGAGTTGGAAAGAGCCCTGAACGAGCTGTGCCGGCGCGCTTCCTTAGCCATAAAATCCGGATACACAATCCTGATCCTTTCCGACCGCGGAATCGAGAAGGAATATGCGCCGATTCCGAGCCTGCTCGCTTTAACGGCCCTGCACAATCATCTGATCAGGGAAAAAACACGGACCCAGGTAGCAATCATCGTGGAATCAGGAGAGCCGCGCGAGGTAATGCACTTTGCCCTGCTACTTGGTTACGGCGCAAGCGCGGTGAACCCTTATTTGGCCATCGAAACCATTGAGGATCTACACCGGCGCGGATGCTTGCCCGAGGGACTGTCGGCAGAGACGGCGATAATGAACTATGTAAAGGCGGTCAATAAGGGCCTGCTCAAAGTCCTTTCTAAAATGGGAATCTCGACGCTCCAGAGTTACCAGGGAGCACAGGTATTTGAAGCGATCGGATTAAGTAAATCGGTTGTGGAGCGCTATTTTACCGGCACACCTTCGCGCATTGACGGTGTGGGTCTGGAAGTCTTGGCCAAAGAAGTAAGGATGCGTCACCAATACGCATTTCAAAACATCACAAGCGCGGATCTGGAGCTGGAAATCGGAGGGCATTACCATTACCGAGTCCCGGGTGAATACCACAGCAACAACCCTTTGACCATAAGCAAACTGAGGCACGCAGTACGGGAATCCAGCTATGAAACCTATAAGGAATATGCCAGGCTGTTAAACGACCAAAGCCGCCAACTATATACCTTGCGCGGTCTCCTCAACCTGAAGAAGGCGGTGCGCCCGCTCCCTCTGGACAAGGTGGAGCCGGCCAGCGAGATAGTCAAGCGCTTTACTACCGGTGCTATGTCGTTCGGTTCCATCAGTAAGGAAGCTCATGAGACGCTGGCCATAGCTATGAACCGCATCGGGGCCAAGTCCAATACCGGCGAAGGCGGAGAAGATGAGGAGCGTTTTGTTCGGGACACCAGCGGGGACTGGCGTCGTAGCGCCATTAAGCAGGTAGCCTCGGGCCGTTTCGGGGTAACTACAAATTACTTGGTCAACGCCGACGAATTGCAAATCAAGATTGCTCAGGGAGCGAAACCGGGTGAAGGAGGTCAGCTTCCCGGCCATAAGGTAGACGAGGTAATTGCACGGGTGCGACACTCTATTCCGGGAGTTCAGTTGATCTCTCCTCCTCCGCACCATGACATATATTCCATCGAAGACCTGGCACAGTTGATCTATGATTTGAAAAACGTAAATCCTCATGCCCGGATTTCGGTGAAGCTGGTCGCTGAAGTGGGTGTCGGCATAGTAGCTGCAGGCGTAGCCAAAGCACACGCCGACGTTATCGTGATTAGCGGCCATGACGGAGGCACCGGTGCTTCGCCTCTCACCGCCATTAAACATTCCGGCGTACCTTGGGAATTAGGCTTGGCTGAAACCCAGCAGGTTTTGGTGATTAACGACCTGCGCAGCCGGGTCCGGCTCCAGACCGACGGCAAGCTGCAAACCGGACGCGATGTCGTAATTGCCGCGCTTCTGGGCGCCGAAGAATTCGGCTTTTCGACCGCTCCTCTTATTGCGCTCGGATGCGTCATGGCGCGCAAATGCCATTTAAACACCTGCCCTGTCGGCATTGCCACCCAGGAACCTGCCTTGCGCCGCAAATTCCAAGGGCAGCCTGAGCACTTGATAAATTATTTCTTTTATGTAGCCGAAGAAGTGCGGGAGCTAATGGCCGAGATGGGGTTTGCTTCATTCGATGAGATGATCGGCCGAGTAGACATGTTGGATGTCCGAGATGTATCCGACCACTGGAAGGCCAAGGGCATCGACTTGTCTCCGATACTGTACAGCCCGTCGGTTCCAGGTCGTGTCGGACGCCGATACCTTATTCCTCAGGATCACGGATTGGAACAAGCACTCGACTACAAGTTAATCGAGTATGCGCGCGACGCTCTAGATACCGGAACCTCGATTGAGCTGAAACTGCCGATTCGAAACGTGCATCGCACCGTGGGGGCAATGCTGAGCGGAGAAATAGCCCGTCGTACCGGATCCCAAGGATTGCCCGACAATACCATTCGGTTTCACTTCACCGGTTCGGCCGGCCAGAGCTTTGGTGCATTCTTGACTAAAGGCGTAACTCTGATTCTCGAAGGTGACGCAAATGACTACGTGGGTAAGGGACTCTCGGGCGGAAGGATCATAGTTTATCCCCCAAAGGGATCGGGATTCGCACCGGAAGAAAGTATCATCGTCGGCAACGTAGCCTTGTACGGCGCAACCGGCGGAGAAGCTTTTTTTAACGGCATGGCGGGCGAGCGGTTCGCCGTGCGCAACTCGGGCGCAATAGCGGTAGTCGAAGGAGTAGGAGACCACGGCTGCGAATACATGACCAAGGGAGTTGTAGTGGTGCTTGGCCCCACCGGGCGCAACTTTGCCGCCGGCATGAGCGGCGGATTCGCTTACGTATGGGACGAAACGGGAGAATTCAGTTCCGTTCGATGTAACCGCGCTTCGGTTGATCTTGAGCCCTTGGAACCTGAGGATGCGGCACTGGTGAAAGAACTCATTTGCCGGCACAAGGAACTGACCGGAAGCAGGCGTGCTCAGCATGTCCTAGATCACTGGGAAGCATTGCAGCCAAAATTCGTCAAAGTATTTCCCCACGACTACCGCAGGGTTCTCGAAAAGGCAAAAGGCTCCCAAGGAGCGGAAAGGGTGGCCATTCATGGGTAAAGTTACGGGATTCATGGAATTTGCGCGCGAGACTCCCCAAGCACGGCCGGTCCATGAACGGATTCACGACTTTTTCCCCGTCTACCTGCCGCTGCCCGAAGAAAAATTGCGCCTCCAGGGCGCTCGCTGCATGGACTGCGGGGTGCCTTTTTGCCACTGGGGATGTCCTCTCAATAACCTAATTCCCGATTGGAATGACCTCGTCTATCGCAACCGATGGCACGATGCGATCCGTACCCTGCACTCGACCAATAACTTTCCTGAATTCACCGGAAGCGTATGCCCTGCTTTGTGCGAGGCTTCCTGTGTGCTTGGCATCGACGATTCGCCGGTCAGTATAAAAGCCATCGAAAGTGCCATCGTGGAACGCGCCTTCTGCGAAGGTTGGATTCAACCGGAGCCGCCCGAGTATAGAACCGGCAAACGTGTAGCCGTGATCGGTTCCGGTCCCGCCGGCCTGGCAGCAGCACAACAACTAAACCGAGCCGGACACACCGTGACGGTTTTTGAAAAGGACGACCGCATCGGCGGATTGGTCCGCTACGGCATACCCGATTTCAAGCTCGACAAGGAGACCTTGGATCGCCGAATCGAGCAGTTAAAAAAGGAAGGGATCCAATTCCAGACCCAAGCCCATGTCGGTGTCGACATAGCAGTATCATCCATTAGCAGAAAGTACGACGCCGTGCTTCTTGCATGCGGGGCCAGGAAGCCCAGAGATCTGAATGTACCCGGCAGGGAGCTAAGCGGCATCCATTTTGCCCTGGATTTTCTGACCCAGCAAAACCGCCGTTGCGCGGGCGACCGCATCGACCCAAAACAGGAAATAGTGGCAACCGGGAAAAAGGTGGTGATTATCGGGGGCGGGGATACGGGAGCGGACTGCCTGGGAACCTCACTGCGCCAAAGAGCATCCTCAGTGCACCTGCTAGAGATTTTGCCCCAGCCACCCGTCGAGCGTGCGCCGCAAACACCCTGGCCCCTGTGGCCTTACAAATTGAGAACGGAATCGTCTCACGAAGAAGGGGGTGTGCGCGAATGGGGAGTTGCAACCACGGCTTTCGGCGGCCACCAGGGCAGGGTCACCGAACTCCATGCCGTACGCGTGGGCCCACCACCAGACTTCGATCCGATACCGGGCTCGGAGTTTACTTTGGAGGTTGATCTGGTCCTGCTGGCGTTGGGATTTACGGGATCCGATGCGCTGGAAATGTTAAGCCAGCTGCAAGCAACAACGGATGCGCGCGGCAGCGTCACGACCGACGTCAATTACATGACCTCGGTGCCCGGAGTATTTGCCGCCGGCGACATGCGTCGAGGCCCATCGCTTGTGGTTTGGGCAATTGCCGAAGGGCGTAATGCGGCAGCCGCAATCAACCGGTATCTGATGAGGTAAGGCAGATCTCTGCGCTCCGGCCTGCCCGGGCAAAGCCGCCCGGTCGCGGACGCAAACTTTATCAAATCGCGAGTTTCTCCTCCGACTCGGCAAAGCTACTGCAGGCGGCCTCGTATTCCTGCCACCAGCTTCGCAGCACATCCATATTGGTGGCCCGAGGTTCAAGCCCTTCCCCGGCAAATTTCAAGTACTCGCGCAGCAGGGGGCGAAAGTGCGGATGGGCACATTTGCTTATGATGTCCTCGGCGCGGCGCCGAGGCGATCTTATTTCGGTATTGAGTGCGAATCCGTGCTCCGTAACCACACAATGGATGTCGTGCTCGGTATGGTCAATGTGACGCACATACGGCATGACACAGCTAACCACCCTGCCGTCTCTTAAGCGGCGGACTGAGGGTGTGTGTACGATGCTGAGATATGCGTGGCGGAAAAAGTCGCCACTACCTCCCAGGCCGTTAATAACCCTGGAGCCGTCAACCAGTGTGGAGTTGACATGCGCGTATATGTCGACTTCGATGGGCGTGTTCATGGCAATGACAAACAGGCGCGTGATCAATTCGGCATTGTTGGAAAGCCACATCGGGCGCAGCACTATTTTTTCACGGCAGCGCGCAAACAAGCGCATGAATTCATTCATCCCCTGCTCTGAAAACGAAAAAGCGGTAGCTGAAGCGCACTCGAACTTTTCGTCGTCTTCTACATACCGCATCATTCCGTCCTGAAACACCTCGGTCCAAAAACGGATTTTCTTAAAGGGCGAGCGGTATAGTTCCTTGATCACAGCGTTGGCCACATTGCCCACGCCCGACTGAATCGGAGGCAAGCGCTTGCCCCAACTGAACTTTTTCTGGCAATAGAGCAAAAATTCAATAACGTTCTCGGCGATCTTTCGATCCACCTCCGACGTAGGCTTGAAGCTTGCCGGATAATCCGAGCGGTCCGACTGTATGACGGCAACCACCTTGCTTTTATCGATTTCCACATAATGGGTACCGATTCGATCCGCCACGTTAACGATGGGAACCGGCCAGCAAACCCGAGGATGAACGCACGGAAGCGCGATGTCATGAAAACCGGTATAATCCGGAATCGTTGGGTTTACCTCAAGGATGATCTTTTTCGCCGTTGTGAGTGCTTCAGCGGATATTCCGACCGACGACGATAGAACCACGCTCCCGTCCGGTCGAATGCGGGAAACCTCCACAACCGCCAGATCAATGTCTCCATAAAATCCGTAAAGCAGATTTCGCGCAAAGGAAGAAAGATGCACATCGGCGAACTCCATCTCACCCGCATTGATCAGTTCACGGGAAGCCGGCGAGGACATATAGGGACCTCGTTTGCCGACAAATGAGGCGATGGGATTTTCTACCGCCTCGGAGAGTGAAGCGCCGCTGAATAACCCGATCTTGGTGTTGGGCGCATAGCGAGATAGATAATCGGCAAGAGCTGGAATGAATGTCTTTGGTTCTCCGGATTTTGTAAAGCCGCTAATTGCAATTTTGCATCTGTCGGTTACAAACTTTACCGCCTCTTCCACCGGCATCAGTTTGTTAAGCAATTCCTTGCACTCTATACGATCGGTTAGTAATGCCATATAAACCTCCCATATAAATCTCGTCGGGAAGTAACATCCCCGGGCTGCGGTAGCTTATCCCACCTACCTGGCCATATGCGGTGCTTGCCGGCAGGTGGGCTGAATGGCGGTAAATCAACCCTTCCGCTTGAGCACCGATTTTCCGGCCGGACGAAATTGGCTGCGCCTACCCGGACTCGCAACCACTTTTCGGGGGTTTTGAAAACCGGTTCCCGGTTAAGGGTTCCGGTTTCGCAAGTTTGTCCAGGTACTGGCCTTTTGCACGGCTTGCCGGCGTGTTTCGGTCTAGAAAAGTCACCTAGGCAATAGCAGCCAACACCTCCTCCACAACCCCCTTTACCATGTCCACTTTGTATCCGTTGTCCCGAAGCGGACGAGAGCCGGCTACAGCTTGGTCTGCTGCCGTAACGGCAAGAGCTTTATCAAGTTTCTTGCCGATCAGGAGCTTTTCGACTCCGCTGATCCGCCACGGATACGGGGCTACTCCGCCGAGCACCAGGCTTGCCGTGCGAACCATACCATTTTCAAGCTGTAAGACCGCGGCAAAGCTCGCAAGTGCAAAATCCCAGGATCGACGCACCGCTATTTTTCGATAAATGCTCTTGATCTCGCCGCCGGCAGGCGGAAGTTGTATATCGGTCACTATCTCATTGACCGACAAAACGTTTTCCTTGTCGATGCTCTTATCGGGCCCGAGAAAAAACTTATCCATACCGACCGTGCGGCTTCCAGAGGGACCCACAATCCGAACTTGGGCGCCTAATGCCGATAGAGCAACAGCGGTATCTGAAGGATGCACGAAAAAGCAAGGCCCCCCTCCAAATATGGCGTGGTACTCGTTTTCACCCCCGACGGCATAGCAATCTTTGCCGCCTTTCTTGAGACAAGAGAAATCGCCTCGGAAATACCAGCAACGAGGCCGCTGGCAGATGTTTCCCCCCAAGGTACCCTGCTCACGGATCTGAGGAGTACCGACTGCAGCGGCGGCTTGGGCCAGAACTTGATACCTTTGCGTTATCGTGGCGTCGGCCGCAATATCTGCCAATGTGGTGAGAGCCCCGATCTTCAGCCCGCCATCCGGCCTGACGGTTATGCCTTTCAACTCTTTAAGGCCGCTGATGCTGACCACTCTATCGATCGGGAAAACACCGTCGCGCGCGCACCCGAGCAAATCGGTACCGCCTGCGAGGAGTCTTGCATTCTTGGTACTCAGCGCCTTAAATGCCTCCGCTAGCGAGCCAGCCTTAACGTATTCGAAATCGTTCATCATGGCTCATCCCCTTTTCTTTTTGCTGAGCAGTTCCAATATCATCCGGTTGTCGATCGGGCCATTGGTAGGCCTTACGCCAATCGCATCGTAAACCGCATTAGCAATGGCCGCAGCGGTCGGTACGTGCGCAGGCTCACCCAATCCTTTACACCCTACGTTATTGCACTCGTTGTCCTTGAGGTCGACCGGCACGACTTCGTGATTCACGGGAACATCCAATGCGCCGGGGATCTTGTAATCGTGAAGATTCGGATTGCACATTTTCCCGGTCTGCCGATCCATGACCCGTTTTTCGGTCAGCGCATATCCGAGACCCATGGTCATGCCGCCAAAAACCTGCGATTCGAAAGTCTTTTGGTTAATGACCCGGCCGCTCTCATTGGCCGCGACAAAGCGCACGACTCTGACCTCGCCGGTGTTGGTGTTGACCTCAACTTCGACAAAATGAGCACCGAACGGCATAATCGCCATGTTTGCAGGATTCGGATCCCGGTTGCCGATTCCGATAACATCCATGACGCCTTTTGAGCGGAACAGCTCCTCCAAGGTCCTCCTCTTATCGGGATTACTGCGGCTTACGACAGCATTACCTCTGATTTCCAAATCATCCGCGGGAACGGCAAGGGCACTCGCTGCCCATTCAAAAATCTGGCGTTTGACCAACCGAGCACCCTTCCGAACTGCGGGAGCCAAGCTGGGCAACGTCATGCTGCCTCCGCTGCTGGAAGCATATGGGGTAAGAGCCGTGTCTGCGTTGACAATTCTGACGTTTTCCAGAGGCACTCCCAGTTCTTCCGCTGCAACCATACAGGCAACGGTTTTTGTTCCCGTGCCGATGTCCATTGCCCCGGTCTTAATTGTGACGCCGCCATCGGCAAACATCCGAACTTCGGCCGTATACGGCGGCCCTCCCGAGCCCATCATCCACAATCCTGCAGCCATACCGAAGCCGCGCTTTATGTGTCCCTCCGGTTTGGGCGCAGAGCGTGCTTGCTTCCATCCAAATTTCTTTGCCCCTTCTATAAGGCAATCTCTTAATCCGGCGCTGGAATACGGTATTTTCCTTGTCTGGCTTGTGTCAGTAAAGTTTTTGAGCCGGAACTCAACCGGATCCATGCCGATCTTTTCGGCAAGCATATCCATCATTTGCTCCAGAGCCCAGGCACCGGTGGGAAATCCCGGAGCCCTAAAAGCTCTGGCCCGACCCACATTTGTATAAGCTCCGCTTTCGGTAACCATAATGTTGGGGCACTTATAAAGCTCCTGCACTAAAAACCCCACCGAGGCCCCGGCCGAATATGCCCCCGGAGTGTACACATTCGTGAGCTGAAGCGCTGTTAAAGTACCATCCTTCTTGACTCCCGCCTTAAGAGTCATTTTTGCGTTGGGTCGGTTGCCCACGCATAGCATCGTTTCTTCCCTGGAAAGCATCATTTTTACCGGACGTCCGGCTTGGCGCGAAAGCAGCGCTGCTATCACGGTATACTTGCCCATCTCCAGCTTCGACCCAAATCCTCCTCCCATATATCTGCATATGACCCTCACATTGTTATAGGGAAGGCCCATGGTTCTTGCGAAAGAGAGCATACAAGCGTCGTAAACCCCCTGAGTGGAATCCCAAATTGTGACCTTGTCGCCTTCCCACTTGACAACCGAGCCATGGGCTTCACTGGTAGCATGGATCTGAACGCTGGTGCAAAATGTTTCTTCCAATACCACATCGGCTTCGGCAAACCCTTTTTCAACATCCCCTCTTCGTGTGGTCATGGGTTTTCCTGCTGCATTTCCGCCTTCATGGAGCTTAGGCGCATCCGGCTTGAGCGCAGATTCCTCGTCGAGAACAAAAGGAAGAACCTCGTATTCGACTTTGATAGCCTTGACTGCATCCCATGCCTGATAGGGAGTGCGCGCGGCAACCGCCGCTACTTCGTCTCCCTGATAGCGGCAGTGGGGATCAAATAACTTGCTTTGCGCCGGCTTCATTCCATACCAGGGAATGTCGGCCCCCGGAGACTTGCTGGTAAGTACGGCAACCACGCCGGGCATCTTTTCAGCCACACTGGTATCGATGCTCTTCACAATTGCATGAGCATGAGGGCAACGCAGCGTCGCGCCATATACCATATCCGGCAGAATGACATCGTAGGTGTACTCGGCCTTCCCTGTAACCCGCTCAAAAGCATCA
>FWPV01011742.1_pt1 | contig 13800 bp, 1 predicted proteins | sample 2228371 | NCBI WGS metagenome assembly FWPV01 (sample SAMEA103939776, study PRJEB20133) | metagenome | reverse complement strand
GGCCCGGAGCATAATATTCCCTGTAACTTTCAACGAAAGAAACGGATCGGTACTGCTTACCGTTCCTTCCCAGTAGTCGAATCCGAATCCTTCGGAAGGCGTCGCCAGAAGCACCACGGTTTCGTTAAGCCGGTAATAGGTTTTATCTTCAACAATCCGCACACTCCCGCCTGGAGTCGAAGTCACAATAACGGTAAACTGCGCGCTGTCCGTGGTTGAAAAGGCTTTCATCACAACGGACACCATTCTCCCAGTGTAAAGTACCTCTCCTTTGCTTAGGACACAGTTAGTAGATTGTCAGCATTACTCTTCATTTTAAATGCACTGGATTATAATTGTAATCGGAACCGGGGGATATATCTATCCCTCGGCAGGATCGGGAACCGCCCCTCGATAAACTCGGGAACCATGCATGCGGGAGGGAAAATGCTTCAGCTAGAGCTCAAAAGCTCTCTTTCGGAAGCGTTTTCCCTTGTGCCGGTACGCAACGAAAAAGGGGGACACAGCTTATGAAGTAAGAAAGTTATTGCTGCATGAAACTCCATCGACAGAAAATCCCAAGAAGGCAGCTTAAAAAAATATTGACATTGATCATAGCAGGAGAAAAGATAATTAGTAGACGTCTCCGTACCCACTTCTTTTCCGGCTCCGCTTAATCGGAAAGACCATTTCCGGAATTGAATAATTGCCAAACAACAGTCAATCGGATATAATATTATAGAATAGATCAGTTAAACCTTTAAATAAAAACGGGACCATATCAATGTCATCAAAAAAACTATTAGTTACTTATTACTTGATTGCAGCCGTTGCTCTATTTTCAGGGAACGTTTTTCCCGTTATAGCATTTAAAGTAACCGTTGACGCCGACGATGGGGCTAATTATACGACGCTTGACGCGGTCCTTTACGCAATCCAGAACAGCGGCCTTGATCCCGATACAATAGAATTTATCGGAAGCGACCAGGATTCTTACACATGGACAACCTATGTAGACGCGTCCAGGGGTACTATTTTATTCAGAAGCACCCAGACCAATCCCGATCTTTTTCCAATAATAAGTCACAGTAACAACGACTGTTTTAATTTTTTCAATAAGAATCAGATCATTTTCGAAAACATTATTGTGACCACAACAGTGGGTTTGAGGCTGGGACAGACACGTACTCACGGTTTCAGAAGATGTGTTTTCAGAGAGTGCTCGGCGCCCTATTTCTTTAATCCTGAAGGAACCGGCGGAACAATTACATTCGAGAACTGTCTGTTTGAAGGTAACGGCAACAATATTTTCAACCTGAACTACTGGGGCGGGACGCCTACATTTATCTTACGTAATTGTACTTTCGACGGTAACAACAGCGTCTGGAACGAAGACGAAGATTGTTATACAAATTTTTCAATAGTCAACTGCATCTTCAGCAACAATTCCGTTACTTTCCGCGGAAACAATCTTCGCGGCAAGACTACCTACTCTCTGACTTCCGAACCCCTCACAGGTTACGGCGCCGGATGCGTTTCCAGTACTAATCCGCAATATATTTCCTCTTCACGGTCGATCCCGTCCGATTGGAAGATTCTTGTAACTTCTCCTGCACGCGATATAGGAACCGGCTCGATTCCTTCTACCGATATAAGTGGATATCCGCGCAGCGGAATAATCGACGCGGGCTGTTGGGAAGTGCAGATACTGAATTATACATGGGACGTCTCGACAGCCGAGGGTTTTCAGGCCGGTAACGGGACATGGGGTATAGACAGCTATTGGACCGAATCAGACGGAAACGGTACAGTGCTCGTGGCATGGCCCGGAGAACGTAGAAACGCAACCTTTACAGGCTCAGACGGCGCTTATACCATAACCGTCAACGGAACACAATACGTCGACAGTATTACCTTTGCCGCAGACGGCTACACGCTTTCGGGCGGCGCTCTTAACTTTACCGCAAACAGCAAAATAGTAGTCGCTTCCGGAAAGAGTGCACTTATCGGTTCGGTTATTTCCGGCTCGATAGGTCTAACCAAGCTCGGAGCAGGAACGCTTACTCTTACGGGAAACAATACATATACCGGAACTACCGCCGTCAGTTCAGGACTTCTTCAAATAGGAAACGGCGGCGCCGGCGGAAGCGTTTCAGGGGATATAGTTAATAATGCCTCACTTGTAATCAATCGTTCCGGTACTTATACCTATTCCGGAGTCATGAGCGGAACCGGCAATCTGGAAAAATCGGGAAGCGGCACTCTTATTCTGATTGGCAATAATACGTACACCGGCACAACGACCATAAGCGCAGGCACTTTGCAGATAGGAAACGGGGGAACAAGCGGCGCTCTCTCAAGCGGCAGTAACATTATAAACAACTCCTCGCTTATAATAAATCGTTCGGGTGAATATTATTACGGCGGAGTGATCAGCGGAACAGGAACTGTCCAGAAAACGGGCACAGGCGCTCTAACTCTTACAGGGAATAATACCTTTACAGGAGACTTTACAATTTCTTCAGGTACGGTCCGGATCGGCATAGCAGGAACATCAGGATCAGTAAACGCTGATATCATAAACAATGATACTCTTATTTTCAACCGTTCCGACAACTATACTTTCAGTAAAAACATAAGCGGCACCGGAATGCTCGTCAAATGGGGAAAGGGATTGCTCATTCTCACCGGCAACAACACCTTTACAGGTGGGACTCTTAACGTAGACGGGTCGGGTATTCAGATAGGCAACGGAGGCACAACAGGCAGTCTCACGGGAAATGTACAGAATAATTTTCCCCTTTACTTCAACAGATCCGACGCCTATACCTTCAACGGCGTCATCAGCGATACGTCAAGTATTTACAACATAGGTTCGGGAACAACCACCCTGACTGGCATAAGCTCTTATACCGGCAGTACGAATATCACAAACGGAGCTTTTTCAGTCTCCGTACTTGCCGACGGCGGCTCCAACAGCAATATCGGAGCGTCTTCAAGCGACGCTTCAAAGCTTGTTATAGACGGCGGGTCTCTGATATATACCGGGGCGGCACAAAGCTGTAACCGCCTCTTTACTATAGGGACAAACGGCGCGACGATCGTAGCTTCCGGAACAGGCCCGCTTAATCTGACCAACACTGGCTCTATAGCGCTTTCCGGCAGCGGAAACCGAACGCTAACCTTATCCGGCACAAATACCGGTTTGAACACTCTTTCCGCAATTCTCGGAGGAAATAATTCTCTTACAAAAACCGGAACCGGTACCTGGGTATTAAGCGCCGCCCATACCTATACCGGTCCAACCACTGTTTCTGCAGGAACGCTCTTTCTTACCGGATCGACAGCGTCCGGAAGCAGCGTTACGGTAAATGCGGGAGCTACCCTTGGAGGCACGGGAACCATCGGCGGAAGCCTTACGGCAAACGGGAAGCTGGCTCCCGGTGTAAACAACAGAGGAATACTTTCGGTTGGTGGAAATTTATCGCTTACAAACAGCGCGGTTTGTGAAATTGAAATCAACGGCAACACTGCAGGCACAACCTATGATCAGATAAATGTAACCGGAACCGTAACGCTCGGCAGCTCTTCTCTTTCACTTATCCTCGGATATGCACCCTCAGTCGGTCATTCATTCACAATAGTCAATAATGCCGAAACAGACGCAATTGCCGGAACTTTTTCAGGACTTTCCGAAGGCTCAGTTATACCTCTGTCTTACGGCGGTATCACCTATAACCTGACAATAACCTACAAAGGCGGAACCGGAAACGACGTGGTTCTTACAGTTACGTCGGTTGCAACCGATTTTTTCTGGGATACTTCCGTCGAAGCCGGATTTCAGGCCGGAAACGGTATATGGGGAACGAATAATTACTGGTCCGCCGACGGCATAAATCTCATTCCCTGGCCGGGCGCAGGCAACAGCGCCGCATTTGCGGGCTCCGACGGATCATATACCATAACGGTAAACGGAACTCAGGCTGTCGACAGCATCGCCTTTCTAAACGGCACATATTCTCTTGTCAACGGCGCCTTAAATTACGGCGGCAAAAACGGTCTCTATGTCGAAGCGGGGAAAACGGCTATTATCGGTTCAATAATCAACGGATCCTCTGGATTAAAGAAGTACGGAAACGGCACATTGATTCTGACGGGATCAAACACTTATTCAGGATCAACCGCCATAGAAAGCGGAATACTTCAGGTCGGAAACGGCGGCGCCGGCGGAACCGTAAACGGAGATATTGTCAATAACGGCTCTCTTGTAGTCAACCGTTCCAACGCTTACTCCATAGGAACCGTCATAAGCGGAACCGGTTCTGTAATCAAGTACGGTTCCGATACGCTTACACTGTACGGGAATAATACATACAGCGGTGCAACGGTAATAAATTCAGGATTTTTACAGCTTGGAAACGGCGGCTCAACCGGATCTATCGCCGGAAACATCACAAACAACGGTACATTGATCTTCAATCGTTCCGATAAATACTCTTTTGGAGGTATTATCGGCGGCGGCGGGTCGGTTGTAAAGAGAGGTTTCGATACCGTCGTATTTACAGGCGTCCAGACATATACCGGTATCACAACCATTAATTCCGGAACTTTACAGATTGGAACAGGGGAAAGCACGATAGGCCTTTCAAGCAGAATTGTCGATAACGGTTCTCTGTTTTTAAATCATAGCGGCATCTATAGTTACGACAGCATCATAAGCGGTACCGGAACACTTACAAAAGGTGGAAGCGGTACGCTGATACTTACCGGAACAAACACTTACACCGGAACTACATATATAAATACAGGCACTTTACAGATAGGCAACGGCGGCGCCAACGGTTCCCTTACCGGCAGTATTGTAAACAACGGCGCTTTGATTTTCAACCGGGCGGGGACATTAACATACGGCGGAGCGATAAGCGGTTCGGGAACGGTTACAAAATCAGGAACCGGAACGGTAGTACTGACCGGAAATAATACATATACCGGAATAACCGCCATAAGTTCCGGCACTCTTCAGATCGGCAACGGCGGAAGTACAGGTTCAATCACGGGGAATATTATCAATAACGGACTATTGATCATCAACCGTTCCGGAACATTTACTTACGGTAGTGTTGTAAGCGGCACCGGTTCAGTTACCATAAACGGAACCGGAACGGTAATATTTACAGGCAACAATACCTATACCGGCGTAACAACCGTAAGCTCGGGTACGCTTCAGATCGGCAACGGCGGAACGTCCGGTTCCGTTGCCGGCGACGTCACAAATAACGCAGCACTAATAGTTAACCGCTCCGGAACAATTTCATACGGCGGAGTGATTTCGGGCACCGGTTCGCTTACAAAAACCGGTACTGGCACGCTGATATTGACAGGCGCAAACACTTTTTCGGGAGGCATAACTGTCGATAACGGTACTCTGCAGATAGGAGACGGGGCAACAGGAAGCGTATCTTGCAATATAACTAATAATGCTTCGCTTGTATTTAATAGAACGGGAACAATCACCTACGGAAGCGTTATAAGCGGAACCGGTACATTGACAAAAAACGGCTCAGGCGCGCTTATATTGACAGGCAGCAATACCTTTACCGGATCCGCCACCGTAAGCGCAGGAACTCTTCAGATAGGCAACGGAGAAAACAGCGGAAGCATTGTTTGCAATATTGTCAATAATTCAGCCGTTGTAGTAAACCGTTCGGGTACTCTGACCCTTCCGGGAGTAATAAGCGGCAGCGGGTCTTTAACGAAAACCGGTTCGGGCACATTGATCATCAACGGGAACTGTAGCTTTACAGGCACTACAACCGTAAATGAGGGTATACTGCAGATAGGTTCTGGAGGCACAATCGGCAGTATTTCGGGAAATATCGAAAATTCCGGTTCGGTTGTTTTCCATAGATCGAATGATCTTTCATACAATGGAGTAATAAGCGGCAACGGATCAGTAGAAAAAAGAGGCAATGGAAAGCTTACCGTTTCCGGAGTGCAAACCTATACGGGAACCACTACCGTCGCCGAAGGCACTCTGCTTTTGACGGGGGCTATTGCCTCTAGCAGCGCCGTAACCGTTTCGGCAGGCGGCATATTAGGCGGCACGGGAAGTTGCGGAGGAATAGTAACAGTAAACGCAGGATCAATATCACCCGGAACAAACGGCCCCGGTAAACTTACGACCGGTCCTGTTACTCTTGACAGCGCTTCCTTTCTTAACTTCGATCTCGGAACAGAAAACGATACTCTTGCCGTTAATGGTAATCTTATACTTGACGGCGTCATCAATATCTCAGCCGCGACCGGCTTTACAGCGGGAACCTATAGGGTTATTACTGTATCAGGCGGTTCGCTTACCAACAACACACTTGAAATAGGCTCATTCCCTGCCGGTTTTGATTTTTCGATCTCCGTAGGCTCAAATTATGTAGATGTTATTGCAACCGTCGGACTTATCCAGACCGAGCCTCGTGATACGATGGTAAAGGTAGGCGAGACGGCAACTTTCTCGGTTGAAGCATCAGGCGCAGGTACTCTTACATACAAATGGCTGCGTTACAGAGGGGGTGTAGAAGGGGATTCGGTCGGGAATGCTTCTTCCTATACTATTGCAGGTGTAAATATAAGTGACAACGGACTAGTTTTCCGGTGTGTCGTCAAAGATGATAACGGTACCGATACGTCCCGTGCCGCCAGACTGACTGTTGTCGATACGCCCCGTATTGCGATTCAGCCTCGAGATACAGCGGTATTTTTTGGTGAAAATGTCAGATTTTCCGTATCGGTTGCAGACACGGCTTCTGTTGTCTATATCTGGCGAAACGTAGGAAGCGAAGAGATATTAGGAACATCATCCGTACTAAATATAAACGCAGTTACATTCGCCGATAGTGGCAGGCGTTATTACTGTTTAATCTCCAATCTTGCAGGTTCGGTAAGCAGCGACACCGTAATGTTGCATGTCAATCATATTCCGCCTTCCATAATTAAGCAGCCGGTTTCCGATACGGTGCAGATAGGAGACAACGCGGTCTTTACGGTCGAAGCCACGGGGAATGCTCCTCCAACTTTTTTATGGATGAAAATAGGCGTAGAAACTCCCGTAGGTACAAGCACTTCGCATTCGATAACATCCGTATCGCTTTCCGATACCGGACGATACTATTGCATAATAAGCAATCCCGGAGGTACGGTATTTTCGGATACGGTAAGGCTGGCGGTCAAACATATCCCGCCATCGGGCGCCGACATTATTCCCGACTCGCTGACTGTTTTTACCGGATCCACAACCAGGTTTACGGTAACGTCCATCGGAAGCGGTCCCTTTACTTATGCATGGTATAAGGTAAGGGAAGGCGGCGACTCGTTACTTCCGGCTAATTCGGATACGCTGATTATAAACTCCGCCGGTTTTTCGGATAACGGACGATATTATTGCATTGTTTCCAATCCGGGCGGCGCCGATACTTCCGATACTTCGGTATTGATAGTAAGTAACATACCGCCTTCCGGAGCCGATATTTCGCCCGATACCGTTAGAGTTTACGAAGGCGATTCCGCTAAATTGCGTATTGCTGTACAGGGGACGCCTCCCTTTACCTTTAATTGGCGGAAAATAAAAACCGGAACCGATTCCATTTTTACAATCAATAGCGATTCGCTATATTTCTCGTCTGTTTCAATAACCGACAGCGGCGCTTACTATTGTATTGTTTCCAACCCCGGAGGGGCCGATACTTCGGATACGGTATTTTTAATTGTCAATCATAGAGCTCCTCGGGCGGATTTTACGATGTCGCCCGTAACCGGCGCGGCGCCGCTTTCCGTTGTTTTTACAGACGCTTCATCGGGAACTATCGAATCGCGGATCTGGCGTTTCGGCGACGAAGTGATAAGTTCCGATATCAACCCTGTTCATATATACACCACCCCCGGATTATATACCGTGACTCTTATAGTCTCCGGTCCGGGCGGAACCGATTCGGTTGTAAAAAAAGATTCGATATTCGTATATGCTGGGGGGGCAAATCCTGTATGGGTTACAGCAACCTATCTCTATGGAAATAGAGTCGCGATCTCACTTAATGCGCTGGATCAGATCGATACCCTTGAACCTCCTCCGGTATGCGATTCGCTCGGTCTGTGGTTAAAAGCCGGCGGTCTTCCTTCTGCCGCCGCCGACGCCATTCTGTTAAAAAGCTATAAGAAAAATCAATTCAGCAAAAAAACGATAAATGATACAATAGAACTTCCTGGTTCCGATTCTCTTTACGGTCTGATGAGCGGAATTTTCTGGAACGACGGCACCGTTTCCGATTTCCTTATTGCAAACGGAGTTATTATACTATTGCGTGATACCGTTCCGCCGTCTAATTTTGTTATTCCGCTTGCGGAACATATTGCTTCGGATTCGGTCAGAGTGGTTCTGGGTAATTTTGCTTCAATAGATACTATAAAAGTGGATTCGGTATGTATCTGGTACGGTACAGATACTATATCAATAAGTTTAAGAGGGCGCCGTACACAATGGTATGATATAAAAAGCTTATCGGTTCATTCAAATCCTTCAGTTATAATTACGGACTCACTCTTTACAGGTGCTCGTAAAGTCGTCTATGTAGCAGTAACTCTCAAAGGAAAGAACGGCCGTTACAGCAATTCAAATATTAATTCTTTCAATACCTTGGGTTCATTGCCCAGGAATCCTTTGATTCTAAGGGCCGAAGCGCTTTCTCCTACCTCGATAATTCTGAAATGGAATAGTATAACTTCAGACATTGCCGACAGACTAAGAATCTGGTACGGCACTGATACGATAGGTGTAGGAGTTTTCGATAATGAAAACCTTTTCGATTCCATTTCCCTTCCCGTTTCAGCCACATCGGTTATTGTTTCCAATCTGTCGGAAAAAACCACATATCACTTCGCCGTTCAGGTTTCCAAACAAAATTTATGGTCCATGATTACCGAAAATTCACGAACCACCTGCACTACGCCGGAAGATACTACAGGGAAACCGCAGGTCAATCCTTTAAGGATCGATACTCTTTTCTTCGATTCGCTTGCGGCTCTGATCAGAATCAAAATATGTATCGATTCATTGTTCCCTACACACGACTGTGAAGTCGGAATAGCCTACAGTCTTAAAAGCTATCCGTCGGTTTATGAAGGCAACCAGACCGTTGCAGTATTGTCAAGATGCATTGATACTATTATCATGCTTAACGAACCGTTAAGATTCGATACTTTGTATTATGTAGCGGTATGGTTTCGCAGACAAGGCGGGCCGTGGATCGATCCGACCACAGCTTCGCGGAAAACGGTTCGGACGGGTATACCGTTCAGGCAGGTGGTCTCGTTGTTCGATCCGAACAAGCAAACGGATACGGTCACGGCGTTCAACGGTTCTGTTCTTTTCTGGAAAGACATTACCTATACCGACAGATCGGTTGTCACTGATACGGTCGAGATCGTAAGACTTAAGGAAATACCGGAGGGGGCGGCTATTGTCGGAAAGCCGTTTACATTCAAGAAAAGCGGACCTATCCTTCCGTTCTATATAGGAATACTTATAGATTCGTTGCCTTCAGGGATGTCTATTTATGATGTGCGTATCTATTCCGACAGCGCCGGGAATATGCGGGTATATTATGATACGAAAATCGACTCCATAAACCGGATAGTATATATCAGAACTTCCGACCTGCGATTTCCTTTTATCGCAATGATAGACGAAATGAAACCTCAGATAATAATATTCAGCGATACCTCATCCGTCATAAGCAGTTCGAAACCATTGAAAGACAGTTTACGTATCACCGATAATATCGCGAATGTCAGATGGAAATACCTCTTCGGCCGGGGAGACGAACCGCCGAAGCTCCGGATGGAAAAGGAACTTGACGAATATGATTACTCGTTTTCGCTTACCGTTCCGGATAGTGTTCATGCTATCAGTTCGGAATCGGGTCTGAGAGCACTATTGATAGTAAGCGATGGAGTCCATATCGATACGATCAATCTTTCGAGGTCCGTTTTAAGATATGAATCCGATAAGCTTACAACCTCGGCAAATATGTTCACGCCGGTCTATTCTACTGCTATTCTTAAAAGTAAATCAGTCGATCGTCTGGTTTCGTTGATTGCCAGACATTATAAATCAAATAATTACGACAGACGATATATGCTTCTGTTCCGCTGGTGCCAGTATGAAGGGAACGCAAAGGATGATAAAAAGTGGGTAGAATACGACCAGACCGATAAAGCCGTAAAACCATTGTTCGATCTCGAACCGGGCAGAATAGTTTGGATTAAAACCCGGGACAATACCCCTATTCATCTCGATTCGGGATACACTCTTTCTTTAAAAAAGCCTTTTGAAGTTGAACTGCCGTCCCGGCAGTGGACCGATTTCGGTATGCCTTATCGTTTCAGTGTTAAGATAGGAGATATCATTTCGGCAACCGGTACCGAAGTCGATTCGATACAGTTCTATAGATGGAAACGAGACAGTGTTTCGAAAATATTCTTTCTCGAACCTTTATACATATACGGCATTCGGGAACATTTCGACCGGTCGACTACATTAGATTATACACAGGGAAGCGGTTACAGTATGTTCAATACTTCATCCGGAAAAATTATACTTAAAATACCGCCCACTCTGGTTTCGGCGTCCGGTAAAACTGCCAAAACGGCGCAAACGGATAATGGATCCTGGAGCGTAAAATTTAACGCACAAACCTCTAAAGGATCGGCGTTGCCGTCGGTTTACTTAGGTTATTCTCCAAAAGTCAAGGGATATGCATACCCCCTCCCGCCATCTTTCTTTCCCGTCGAAATTTCGGTGTTCGACCGCAGAACAAAGAAGCATTACGGACACCTGATCAATGAAGAGTCTGAACAGGGACTGATAGGAGAGATTCTTATTAATAACGGCTCCGATTCGATGCAAACGCTTCGATATTATTTGGATAGGACGGGAGCTTTCCCTGAAAAATATTCCGCTTACTGTTTCGACGCTTCTTCAAAATCGCTCGACAGCAACGGAATCATAAATGTAAACAGTAATTCCTTTGCTTCTCGCTGGATAATCGCGGGAGACGAAAAATTCATTGACAATTTCATAAAATCCATCATGTCTCTGAAGTTTATACTGCATTCTCCATATCCCAACCCCTTCCGGTCAAAAGTCAATATCCTATATACGGTTCCGTTCGGCAGTCAGGAGATTATAAGAATAACAATCTATAACATGCTCGGGAAGAAAGTATGGGAAAAAACGATCGAAGAATTACTACCGGAAGGGAACCATATAGCAGTGTGGAACGGCTCGGATCTTTACGGACGTACCGCAGGTTCAGGATTATATATAGTCAATCTGACGGTTATAAATAATAACGGAAAAGCGATAAAAAGATTCGAAAGACGTATTACTAAGTTGAGGTAGTAACAAATCTTATATATTAAAAGATAATGAAAAATCAAAAATCATTAATTTATTATTCTGTAACTTCTTTTATCTTATTTTCTTCAGTAAGTTTAATTGACGCTTCGAAAGTAACGGTAGACTCCGAAGGGGGGGCAGACTATACCACTCTCGACGCCGCACTGGCAAAGATTCAGGACAACAGCATCGATCCCGATACTATTCTTTTCATAGGCGACGATCAGGATACATTCACATGGTCTACCACCATGACAAGAACCAACGTCGGGACACTGGTTATACGGTCGATCCAAACCAATCCCGATATATTTCCTGTTGTCGTCAAAATAGGAGACCGTTGCTGGGATTTCTTCAAGAATACAAACATATATTTTGAAAATCTGATCTTACCCAACGGTCAGAGCACTACAGGTACCGACCCATATTATGCCTGGACAAACGCACAATCATCAGGCAAGATAGTCTGTTTCAGAAATTGCGTCATCAGGGACCAGGGTGAGGACTATTTTCTTAAAATGGAGGGGGGTGAAAACAATACAACCATCATCGAAAACTGTCTTTTTGTTAAAAATTCCAGAATATTCACTTTTGACTACTGGAGCGGCACGCCTACCATATCGATAATCAATTGTACTTTCGACAACAATACACAGATTTTCAGCGCGGATCTATATATAGACAGGGCTCCCAATGTATCGATAAAAAACTGTATTTTCAGCGGTAATACCAATACATTCCCTTCGGGTAATGTTTTGAAAGGGAAGACTTCTTATTCGCTGACTTCTGAATCTATAGAAAATTACGGTACGGGTTGTGTCTCTAATTCAAACCCCGCTTATGTTATGACGTCACGAAACAATCCAACCGACTGGAAACTCTCTTTAAACTCGCCGGCTAATGATATCGGAACCTCCAGCGGAGCGGCGTTGCTCGACATCAGCGGCTATACGCGTTCTAGTAACCCTGACGCAGGATGTTTCGAAGTAATACCTGTAAAACGCCATTTCATCTGGGACGTCTCGTCTTCTTCCGGCATTCAGGCTGGAAATGGAACATGGGGAACAAACAATTACTGGACCGAGGCCGGCGGTAACGGGACGGCGCTTGTTGCCTGGCCCGGCGCAGGCAACACCGCAACTTTTGCAGGCGCCGACGGCGCGTATACAATAACGGTAAACGGAACTCAGAGCGTTGACAGCATTACATTCAGCAACAGCGGCTATACTCTCACCGGAGGAACTTCAATAAATCTGGGAACGAATAAAGGAATATATATTGCAGCAGGTAAAAGCGCGGTTATAAATACTCCCATTGCAGGAAGCAATGGAATAACCCTATCAGGCGGAGGTACTATTACACTATCAGGCGCAAATACCTATTCGGGGGCCACCATTATTTCGGCCGGAACGCTTTTCGTAACCGGCTCTTTGGGATCAGAAAGTGCAGTAACGGTTGCCTCGGGCGCCTTACTTGGAGGCACGGGCACAATAAACGGAACCGTCAGGGTAAACGGTACCATCGCCCCCGGAATCAACGGCGTCGGTAAATTGACAATAGGTAACAGCCTCGACTTGTCCGGCGGCCGTGCGGATGTTTCAATTAACGGCACTACCGCAGGCTCAACATACGATCAGGTTCTTATAACGGACGGCATGTTAACTCTAACGAATGCGGTTTTATCGGTTACGCTTGGATTCTCTCCCGCTGTGGGAAACAGTTTTACAATAATAGACAACGGGGGCCCGAACAATGTAAACGGAACTTTCAGAGGACTTCCGGAAAGTGCGACAATGGATCTTTATTACAACGGTAAAGGTTACAGGTTTACAATAAGCTATAAAGGAGGTTCGGGAAATAATGTTGTTCTCACAACAACCTCAGTTCTTGTTCCTGAAAATTATAATAACTGGAAATACCAACAGTCACTTTTTCTCAACACAACCTCAAGCGGCGCAAACGTCTCGGGCAACGTCGCCGGTTTCCCTTTACTGATACGTCTGAATCCCGGGAATTTCCGTTTTTTTTCCCAGACTCTTCCCGGAGGAGCCGACATACGGTTTTCGAAAACGGACGGTACACATATTCCATATCATATTGAACGTTGGACCGACAAGGCCGGAGATGTTGATACGGCTGAGATATGGGTAAAAATCGATACGATTTACGGAAACAACTCTTCGCAATGTTTAGTTATGTATTGGGGCAAGGAGGACGCAGCCGACAGCAGCAACAGCGCGGCCGTATTCGATACCGCTAACGGATTCGTCGGAGTGTGGCATCTGGGGGAGGTTGTGAATACGACCAGCGGCGGGTACAAAGACGCGACTGTCAATGCCAACCACGGCACCGGAGTAAACATGACCCCAAGTTCC
>FWPV01011740.1_pt1 | contig 13801 bp, 11 predicted proteins | sample 2228371 | NCBI WGS metagenome assembly FWPV01 (sample SAMEA103939776, study PRJEB20133) | metagenome | reverse complement strand
TCGGGGACTACGAATCCTGGAGAAATCTAAACAATGTAATGGAATTTTTCCACATGATTTGTATTGGCTTGCTTATTATCTCCATATGATATAATTCCACCGAGACACTATGACTGCGTAAAAGGTCGTGGAGATTGAAGAAGAAGCTCCTCTCAGGTAATGAGGCCATTGCCCTTGGAGCCTATGCAGCAGGCGTCCGGGTCGCCACCGCCTACCCGGGAACTCCATCCACGGAAATCCTGGAAGAACTTTCCAAATACGAAGACATCTACGCCGAATGGTCGCCAAACGAAAAGGTCGCATTGGAAGTGGGAATCGGCGCTGCACTGGGGGGGGCGAGGACTATCGTGGCCATGAAGCACGTGGGGTTGAACGTGGCAGCAGATCCTTGGATGACCTTGCCCTATATCGGCGTCAACGCCGGGCTGGTATTGGTGTCCGCAGATGACCCTGGGATGCATTCCTCCCAGAATGAACAGGACAACCGCTACTACGCCGAAATGGCCAGCGTTCCCATGTTGGAGCCCGCAGATAGCCAAGAAGCCTACCAGATGATCATTACCGCCTTTGAGATCTCGGAGAAGTACGATATTCCCGTCCTATTTAGAGTAGTGACCAGGATCTGCCATTCCCGTTCCATCGTTGAATATGAGGATCGTCGCACCGAAGTAGACTTGGTTTAAAAGGATCATGTTAAACGGGTGATGGTACCCAGCCACGCTAGGTTGCGACACCCCATCCTCCTGGACAAGCTGGAAGCTCTAAAAAAAGAGGCAGAGCGTTTCCCCTTCAATTCATTGGAGATGCGTTCGGGAGGTATAGGAATAATTACTAGCGGGATTTCTTACCATTACGCCCGGGAGGTTTTTCCCGACGCCTCCATATTAAAGTTGGCATTCACCTACCCCCTCCCGGAAAATCTGATCCGCGACTTCGCTTCTCATTTTGAAAGGGTATACGTGTTGGAGGAACTCGAGCCTTTCCTGGAGGAGAAGATCAAAGCCATGGGCATAGACGCGGTGGGAAAATTGCGAGTTCCCCGATGGGGGGAGCTAGACCCCGACAAGGTGAGGCTATCCCTCGGCGAGCTGCTGGGGCTGGATACCGGAATAAAGGCCGGAGAATGGACTCATCCTGCCAAAAGGGGGCTCCCAGTAGATCCCGGAGATCTCCCGGTGCGACCACCCATCATGTGCGCGGGGTGCGCCCATAGGGGCTTATTCTATATCCTCTCTAAATTAAAGCTCATCGTTTCCAGCGACATCGGTTGCTATACCTTGAGCGTCTTTAGCCCCATCGAAGGAATTGATTGCCAGGTTTGTATGGGAGCGAGCGTGGGAATGGCCCTAGGACTGGAAAAAGCCTTTCTCACCAGCGCCAAGAACAAGGGTAAGGAACGAAAGGTGGTGGTGGCCCTGGGGGATTCCACCTTTATCCACGGGGGAATAACCGGCCTTATCGATATAGTCTATAATCGAGGCACCTCCACCGTCATAATTCTGGACAATAGAACCACCGCAATGACTGGCTTCCAGAGTCACCCGGGGACCGGAAAGACCATAAAAGGGGAGGTTACCCACGCTTTATCTCTGGAGGATTTATGCAAGGCCATTGGCGTGGCTTCGGTCAGGGTGGTCGACCCATGGGACTTGAAGGAGACGGAAAAAGCCATTCGGGAGGAGGTAGCCGCCCCTCATTCCTCGGTGATAATAGCCAGGCGAACATGCATCCAGCTGGATCGTGGCAGAAGATTCAAACCTTTCACTGTGATCGATACAAAGTGCAACGAATGTGGACTGTGCATGAAATTGGGCTGTCCCGCCCTAACCAAGAGAGATGAAAAATTGCGTATAATCCCTTCGCTCTGTGTCGGGTGCTCTCTTTGTGCCCAAATCTGCAGAAGAGACGCAATTACGGAGGTGGATTGACTTGGCCGACATAATACTCGTGGGAACTGGCGGCCAAGGAATTATCCTTGGGGCAAGAATACTAGCTGAAGTAGCCGTCTCCATGGGCTTCGACGTAAAAACCTCCGAGGTGCACGGAATGGCCCAGAGAGGGGGGAGCGTAATCTCCATGGTACGCTGGGGTAAAAAAATTTATTCCCCGTTGATCCTCAGGGGGCACTCCGACTTCATGCTGGCCTTCGAAGGACTAGAGGCGTTGCGCAATCTGGAGTACCTGAAGCCCGACGGGATTGTCATTCTGAACGATTTCCGGCTCGATCCCCTTCCCGTGCTAAGGGGGGAAATGGAATACCCAGGGGATTATGTGCAAAAAATACTGCAATTCGCTCCTTCTTCCGCAATCTTGCAGGCCGAAGAAATCGCGGTAAAGGCGGGCAATGCTCGGGTAATCAGTGCTGTAATGTTGGGCGCGCTATCCCAATATCTCGATTTTACGCTCGATCTTTGGGAGGAGACCATTCGTCTTTGGGTACCCGAAAAGGTTGTCGATTCGAACCTGAAAGCATTTCACTTGGGGCGATCGGCCCTTCAAGAATCCATAAAAACAAGCAATCCTAAAAATTAATAATCGCGTTTAGAGTAGCCCAAGGAACTGAATATAATAGATCAACAAATGGGGGAGCCATGTCAAAAAAAAGAGTGGAGAAATTCGACTGGTACGCTAACCATACCTTCAAGCACCAGCAGTTTAAGGATATCAACAAGCTTTTACATCTAAAGGAAGAGGGAGGCCATATCATAAGCCTCTGTCTTCCCACCATGAATGAGGCCAGCACTATAGGCAACATACTAAAGACGATAAAGGAAAAGTTACAGAATGAGTATCCTCTCCTAGACGAGATTTGCCTGATGGATGGAGGAAGTACCGACGGAACGGTGGAGATCGCCAAAGATCTAGGCATCGATGTCTTCTTCCAGGATCAGGTCTTAAAGAGACTGGGGAAAGCCCAGGGCAAAGGAGATGCATTATGGAAAAGCCTCTACTGCACCCGCGGAGATATCGTTATATGGATAGACGCGGATATTCGCAATATCCACCCCCGTTTTATATACGGATTGGTGGGGCCATTGCTATACTACCCCCATATCCAACTGGTTAAGGGATTTTATCAAAGACCTTTGGCCAGCGAAACCCGAAGACTGCGCAAGACCGGGGGGGGACGGGTTACAGAGCTGGTAGCCCGACCGCTATTGAGTCTTTTCTACCCTCATCTCACCGCGCTGATTCAACCCCTCTCTGGGGAATATGCGGGAAGAAGAAGGGTGCTCGAGTCCATCCCATTCTTTACCGGATATGGGGTGGAAATCGGAATGATCATAGAGATATATAATAGATTAGGCATGGAGGCGCTCGCCCAGGTCGACTTGGTTGAAAGAATCCATTACAACCAGACTATAGCGGCTTTGGGAAGGATGTCCTTCGGGGTGATCCAGGCAGCTTTAATTCAACTTCAGGAAGATGAGAAGATTCAACTCGCCAAACCATTCAATCAGGAGTTTACCCAGGTGGATTACAAGAACGGGACTTATCTGCTGGAAAAAATGAGAATAGAAATCGTTAAAAGGCCCCCCATGTTCTTGGTAAAAGAATATCGCAAGAAATTCAAACTGAGTGAAGATCATGAACTATCTTAATTTGCCACCGTCAGACCCCCAAGTGGAAGAGATCGCTGCAAAGTTCTCTCTCTCTTTGCGGCGGAAAGAATTGGGAAAGCTGTTAGGACAAGTAAAGGTGGCTTACACTGATGTTGATGGAACCATGATGGGTCCCGGAGGGTGCTTTTTGCTCAATATCCGGAGAGAGTTTACCCTAGGTCCAGTGCAAACCTTGATTACATGTTTGCAGGAGGGAATCGACATCACCCTGGTATCGGGAAGAACCCGCCAACAGCTGCTGGAAGTGGCCCGGCTTTTGGGTTTGAAGAATTTTATCGCCGAATTGGGGATGGAAACTGTCTATAACCAGGGAGAAGAAGTTCATCTCAACCTAGGTTGTTTTAAAGGGAAAACGGACAATCTTCTCGATTACATAAATGGATTGGGGGTGGTAGATTTTCTATTTAATCGATACCCTCGCCAGCTGGAGCTGCACACGCCTTGGGCCCTGGATAGAAAAAACACCCCGCTTTTGCGAGGGCTGATCGATCTAGAGGAAGTGAACGAGATATTAAAAGAAAGGTTCCCGGGACTGGTTATGGTGGACAACGGCATTATACCCCGCAAATATCCCGATCTGATAGGTACCCAGGTACGCGCCTATCATATCATGCCCCTGGGAGTCACCAAGGAGGGGGCGGTGGAACAGGATATGCTCGCCCGAGGTTTGAAAAGAGAGGAAGCCATCGCCATAGGAGATTCCGAGGCGGACCTCCCCTTCGCGGAGAAGGTGGGGGCCTTCTTTCTGGTGCGTAATGGATTATATGCAAGCCCCCAGATCAAAAGAAGTCTTAAGAAACTCGATAACGTTTTTATCACCGAGGGCTATCTAAACGAGGGATGGGCCGAGGTTATGAACATTGTAATTGCCCATAACCGCTCCCACTTGGGAAAGAGCTCAGACGATGAGCTCAGCCGCGGATAAGAAATATTAAATATGAATTTCAGCGCTTAATACTTCGGGTTTGTTTCCTATCATACGGAGGACGACTTCAACAGAAAACGTGAATAAGGGGTGTTTCGATGGCGATTGTCTGACGGAGGTTCTTACCCATCTATTTATTGAAAAATAATCGGATTTTAAATTGCTATATTCCTCATAATTTAGATTTCATAATGATATCAACAAAAACCGAGAGAGAGGTTTAGGATCGTCTTTCCTCGAAGGAAAAGGATACTGTTTGAAGAGATTTAGCGATCTATTAATCCGTGGTTCCTGACGCGAGAAATTCTAAACTAAAGCAGCCATTACTTTGGCTGATTTTGAAATGGATACTGAAAATGTTTATAATTTAGTTAATCCATTAGCCGTCCATTGGAAAACAAAATAATTTTTATTACTGATCGGAGAAAAGGAGAGGGAGGGGTGATTCTTTTTCCATACTAGAGCGAATTGAAAGAAAAATAGCTGCTTTTCCCGGGATAGATAAAAAAGAGAGTTAGGTGAGGAAAATATAATTTCAAGAGGGAGGTTTAGATATGAAGTACACGTTCAGCATCATCAAGGCGGACGTAGGTGGCTTCGTGGGACATTCCGATGTCCACCCGGCTTTATGCAGTTGCGCTGAGGAGTCTTTGGCCCAAGCCAAGGAAAAAGGGCTGATCATCGACTATCACCGCGCAGATTGCGGGGACGATATCGCACTGATCATGACCCACACCCATGGAACCGATAGCGAGGAGATTCACCGCTTCGCCTGGGAGACCTTTGAAAAAGTCACCGAAGTGGCAAAGGAATATGGCCAGTATGGGGCGGGCCAAGATCTTCTCACCGATGCCTTTTCTGGAAATCTGAGAGGCATGGGTCCGGGCTTCGCTGAGATGGAGATCGAGGAGCGAGCCTCCGAACCGATCATCTGTTTCCTCGCAGACAAGACCGAGCCTGGGTCATGGAACTACCCTCTTTATAAAATGTTTGCAGATCCTTTCAACACCATCGGACTGGTAATCGACCCCTCCATGCATGATGGCTTCAGATTTGAGGTGCATGACCTGGTTGAGGAAAAGAAGATCATCTTTAGCTGTCCCGAGGAGATGTACGACCTGCTGGTATTCATCGGAGCCCCCTCCCGTTTCGTCATCAAGCACGTTTTCAGAAAAGGTAGCGATGAACCAGTAGCGGTCACATCCACCCAGCGTCTCTTCCTCATGGCCGGGCGCTATGTGGGAAAAGACGACCCAGTGATGGCGGTGCGCTGCCAGAGCGGGCTGCCGGCGGTGGGCGAAGTGCTTGAGCCTTTCTCTTTTCCGTATACCGTGGCGGGATGGATGAGGGGAAGCCATCACGGCCCCCTCATGCCCGTGGGCACGGCATACGACACACCCACCCGTTTCGACGGACCGCCTCGGGTTGTAGCCCTGGGCTTCCAGTTAAAAGAAGGGAGACTTATAGGGCCCAGAGACATGTTTGCCGACCCCAGTTACGACCTTGCCCGCAGGATCGCTCTGGAGCAGGCAGACTATATAAGGCGCCATGGGCCCTTCGAGCCCCATCGCCTCCCTCTGGAAGAGATGGAATATACAACCATGCCCAAGGTGGTGGAAAAATTGAAGGACAGGTTCATACCGCTGGAGGGCGTGGAGAGGGACTTTTAGGCAGAAAGAAAATCTGGCGGCACCGACTAGTCGACTGTTCGGTTAAATTGTCTTTTTCACGAAGGCTCCTCTTTGGGGCCCTCTCCTAAAATCACCGCATCATCATCGATGCGCAAGACCGCTTCCCACGGGATCATCTCCCTATCCTGCCAGCTGCCCAACCTTCTTTTCATCTTTTCCATCAGTTTCTGCAGTGAGGGTGATGAGGATAGCCAGCCCATCCCGATCTCTAAGCCCACGACCTTCAGGGTTTTTCCTTCTCTCTCGATGACCAGGTCGTCTACACGCTGGATGCGGTTACCGTCTGTATCCAGCATCTGCTTGTTTAAAACATCCCTGCGTATCAGGCACTTTCCCCCCGCTGTGACAACGGGGATGTCCGGGTGAACACATTGGAGATGGATGCCGCTCTCATCGATATCCTGGACCTGATGCCAAGGAAGCAGCAGGACAATATCCTCCACGGGACGCACTAGCTCGAATTCGCCCACGCGATCGGTCCAGTGCAAATGAATACCTAGATAGGTCAGGTAGGGGGAAGAAAGATCACAATCTAAAGCCAGATCTTGAAGGTGGCCGATATGAAGACCCTCAGCATCGTAGACCTTCATCTTGATCAGGTCAGACAGCCTGACTAATTCACCCTCTTCCAAGCGATCACCTCCCAATCAACTTCCCATAGGAAATATGGTAGTAACCACCAACATGATATCCAGTATGTATAATATCGCCACCGCTATCCAGGCAACAGCGTGGTAAGCATCGCTGTTGGTATAATTGCCCATTATGTCCCGGTCTTTAACTATGAGAAGCATACAAGTGACGATCACCGGTAACAGAATCCCATTGATAGTTTGGGATATCAGCATCATGGTAATCAAGGGAAGCCTGGGTATAAGAACTATTAGCGCTCCCCCGACGATAAAAATGGTATAGGCCAGATAGAAATTTTTTGCCTCCGAAAATGATCGATCTATTCCCATCTCCCAGCCGAAAGCCTCACATACCATATAAGCCGAGGATAGAGGCAAAATGGAAGCAGCGAATAATGATGCGAAGAGAAGCCCAACAGCAAAGAGCGTGGAAGCGTGGACACCAGCTATGGGCGCCAGAGCTCTGGCAGCTTCCTCGGCCGTCTCAATCCTGGTCATTCCCACTTCCGGATTGTTGAAAAAGGCGGCCGCGCAGCAGATTATTATTGCGGCAGCCGCAATAAAAAGAAAGATATTCCCCACCGCTGTGTCCAAACGCTCGAAAGCGAGGGCTTCTGTGTCCAGACCCTTATCCACAATGGAGGATTGCTGGTAGAACTGCATCCACGGGGCGATGGTCGTGCCTATCACCGTGACCACCATGACCAGGTAGGAGATATCTAGCTGACCACTGGGGACGAAGAGACCCCTGGAAACCGACCCCCAATTAGGTTTTACCAAAAAGGCTGAGATGATATAACAAATATATATGCCGCCAACCAATAAGAATATCTTTTCCACAATACGGTAAGACCCTTTCAGCACGATATACCAGACCCCCACCCCCGCCAGGGGAACCGCTACCCACCGAGGAATCCCGAAGATCTCGGCGCTTGCCGCAACCCCAGCGAAATTGGAGATGGCGTTGGTAAAATTTGCCACGATAACTGCCAGCATAATGAGAGCGGTCAGGCGAAGGGAAAATCTTTCCCGAATCAATGCGGCCAGACCTTTACCGGTTACGATGCCCATGCGCGCATTCATCTCCTGGACCATGTAGAGCAAAAGTGCAGTGGGGATCATGACCCAGAGAATGGAATAACCATACCTGGCCCCGGCCACGGAATAAGTGGCGATGCCGCCCGCATCATTATCCACCATGCTAACGATAATTCCCGGGCCCAAAACGCTCAAAAAGATTATTAAGTTCCTTCGATTGAATCGCTTACTCCGAGCCATTTTGCCCACCTTCACCAGGCGAAAACATCTTTATGATTATAACACTTGTAGTCGTGGATGATTCCCGAAAAGAAAGCCAAACTGGGGTGCCGCCACGGGATCACAGGGATTTGGGTCGCAGGGATTTTTTTCTTCGCCTCTTATTTCTTGTGGCAATAAGCACCTTTATGCGGTCGATGGCCAGGACCGGCGTGATGCTACACAAGATGATCACCAGCCACGCCGATGCGTTCATATAAGAAGTGCCGAAAGCCCGCATCAACGGAGGGATCGTGACCACCAAAACCTGCAGCAGTAACGATGCCCCCAGCGCCAAAGGCAGAGCGCGGTTATCCCACAGACTCATCTTCCAGAAGGAGGTGTCCTCGGAACGGCAGTTGTAAGCATGTAAGAGTTGAGCGAAGACCAGTGTACAGAACACTGCCGTTTGCACCATGCTCATTCCTTTGTCCCGAGATGCCTCGTTTACGGTGAGGAAGTTACCCGCGAATAGCCAGTAGCGAGCGATGAAAAAGCAAGCCAGTGCCCCCAAAGCCAAAACACAACCCTGCCACATCAACATTAACTGCTTGCGCCAGGAGAGCATATTTTCACCAGGGTCCCTCCCGGGCTTTTCCATTATCCCTGGTGTAGGGGTATCCACCCCCAAAGCAAGCGCAGGAAATCCATCGGTCACCAGATTGATCCAGAGAACCTGAACTGCCCTCAAGGGAGTCTGGGTGGTAAAAAGCATGGCGATTAACATGGTCGCCACTTCGCTGATATTGCAGGAAAGGAGAAAATAGATAAATTTCTTTAGATTTTCATAGATTATCCTTCCCTCCCTGACCGCTTTCACTATAGTGGCGAAATTGTCATCGGCCAGAACCATATCCGCCGCTTCTTTGCTCACATCCGTTCCAGTAATACCCATGGCTACTCCGATGTCAGCCTGCTTTAACGCCGGCGCGTCGTTCACCCCATCACCGGTCATCGCCACCACCGCACCTTCGCGTTTCCAGGCTTTCACAATCTTGACCTTGTCGGAGGGGGCTACCCGGGCATATACGCCTATCTTTCTCACCCGTGACGCCAATTCCTCTTCCGGAATCTCGTGAAGTTCCCTTCCGGTGATGATGTCCTTCTCCGGGCCAAGTATACCTAGTTCCTCACCGATGGCCTGGGCGGTAACCGCATGGTCTCCAGTGATCATCACCACCTCAATATGAGCCGCCCTACACGACTCCAAGGCTTGGTATACTTCCGGACGGGGAGGATCGTTCATCCCCACCAGCCCCGCAAAGATCTCCTCTTTTTCCAGGTTGAAATATTCCTGGTCGGGAGGAAGGCTATCCAGGGGACGAAATGCGAAGGCCATGGTGCGCAGCCCTCTCTTCGCCATATCTTCCGCCTGGGAAAGAATAAGCGATCGCATTTCTAGGGTCATGGGGGCAGCTCCTCCAGGCTGAATCACCCGGTCACAGATCTGTCCAATAACCTCAGGCGCGCCCTTAGAAAAGAGCACGTAGCCATGGTCCCTTATAGAAAAAGCCTCCTCCAATTCCTGAAGGTCTCTTACTTGGTGAATGGTGCTCATCATCTTCCGCTCGCTCTCGAAGGGAATCTCCCCGATAAGTGGCAAACCATTTCTGGCCCTCTCGCGATTAAAACCCAATAAATCGGACATCTTTAAAAGGGCCACCTCAGTTCCCTCTCCCAGATATTCTCCATTCTGCGACAGGGCATTATTGCACAAACTAGCTATGATAATCACGCCCCTGGCCAAAGATAAGGCTTCTTCTCTCTCTTCCTCATCCGTAAGATCGACTTTTCCTTCATTGACCAGCCATATCTCCCTTGCCTCCATCTCACTCCGGGTGAGAGTTCCGGTTTTATCCGTGCATATCACATTGGTACAACCCAGTGTCTCCACCGCAGGAAGGTGCCTGAGAATGGCGTTCTCCTCCGACATCCTCCTCACCCCTAAAGCGAGCGCGATGGTCACTATGGCCGGAAGCCCCTCGGGGATTGCCGCCACCGCCAGGCTCACCGAAAAGAGGAAAAGGCTTGTCCATTCTTCTCCTTTGGCTAAACCTAACAGGAAAATGAACGCGCAGATTCCCAGGCACAGGATGGCTATTCTCTTCCCGGTAATTTTCAATTCTTTTTGCAGAGGGGTCTCTTCCTCTTCAGCTTCCTCCAGCAGGGAGGCGATCTTCCCCATCTCTGTTCCCCTTCCGGTTTCCACCACTACCGCCTCACCCCTGCCTTTTTCCACATAGGTACCGGCAAAAACCATGTTAACCTGGTCGCCGGGAGGAACGCTTTCTTCTGTGATGGGAGATACGATCTTGCTGGATGCCTCCGACTCTCCCGTGAGAGAGGCTTCCATCATCCTTAAACTGAACACCGAGATGAGGCGGGCATCGGCGGAAATTTTATCTCCTTCTTCGATGAGAAGAATGTCTCCAGGCACTAAATCCCGGGAGGGGATCATCTCCACCCGGCCATCCCTCTTCACCCTCACCGTGGGGGCGCTCAATTCCTTCAAGGCCAGAAGTGACTTCTCCGCTCGATATTCCTGAACAAAACCGAGAATTGCATTTGCGACTACGATGGCCATGATGATGGCCGCGTCTATGTATTCCTGGAGCAGGGCTGCCGAAACTAACGCCGCGGCCATTAGAATATAGATCATGAAGTCTTTGAATTGGCGTATAAACAGCCATAATGGATGGGTGGGCTTGCTTTTCTGCAAAAGATTTGGGCCGTAAACACGCAGTCTCCTGGCCGCCTCTTCCCTGCTCAAGCCTTTTTCTACATCGCTTTCCAGGGAGGATACTACATCCTGCCAGGAGAGATTGTGCCAGAGTTTTTCTTTATTCAAGAGAACCTCGCCAATGTCTCTTTTTTTCTCCTCCAACAATTCTACATGTTAACCGCGTCAAGGAACTGTTCCCCATTACCTGGACTATTATATCTGCGCTTGCCTCATCTTTCAGCAATTATACTTCAAACAAAGAAATTCTCCTCGTTTACTCCAAAACAAACTGGAACCTTAGGCTAATCTTGGAGTCCTCCCTAAGTTAATCCAAAAGTAAGAAAGAAGAAAGCATTCCGGGAACTTTCGAGGCCCGGCGGCACTGGCTCATCATCAATGAATCTCACCAACTATCCAGGGGAATCGCCAGGTTGCCAAATCTTGATGAAATTCGGGCCTTGCGCTGTGGCGATGATTAGAAAAAGAGCTTTGATTTTGGCGGCGCCATATTTACAAGTTCATCCCGTTATCGCCCTTTTAAAGGAGGACCTTTTCTCCAGGCAACTGGCTATTACTTTCCCGGATAAAGGGGGGACATAGCCCTGAGTTTTTCCACAATAGCAGGCAATTTTTCCAAAACGTAGTCGATATCCTCTTCCGAATTGTCCCGCCCCAAGGTAAAGCGGACGGAACCATGTGCGTCCTCGGGAGAAACGCCTATGGCGATAAGTACGTGGGATGGTTCCAAGGACTCGGAACTGCAAGCTGAACCGGTGGAGGCAGCTATGCCAAGAAAGTCCAGGTTAAGGCAGATGGATTCTCCCTCAATATATTTGAACCTCACGTTCACATTGTTGGGTAACCTTTGCTTGGGGTGACCGTTGAGGAAGCAGTCAGGGATGCTCCCCAGGATACCTTCGATCAACTTTTCTCTCAGGGGAACTAGATGTTCCGTTCGTTTCTTTCTCTCCATTCGGGCAAGCTCCATAGCTTTGCCAAACCCAATGATTCCCGGAACGTTTTCCGTTCCCGCTCTTCTGTTTCTCTCTTGTGCTCCTCCATGAATAAAACTGTCCATCCTGGTGCCCCTTCTCACATAAAGACACCCTACCCCTTTAGGGCCGTATAGCTTGTGTGCAGATACAGCAAGCAAATCCACCCCCAAATCGTTCACGTCAACATCCAGCGCCCCCACGGTTTGAACTGCATCTACATGCAGATAGACCCCCGCTTCGCGAGTAATTCTGGATATCTCCTTTATAGGCTGAATAGTCCCTATCTCGTTATTGGCGTGCATGACTGATACCAGGGCAGTGCGAGGGGTTATGTTCTTCCGCACCTCTTCGGGATCAACCAGGCCCTGCCCATCCACGGGAAGATAAGTTACCTTGAAACCCCTCTTTTCCATGTAATGGCAAGCCTCTAACACCGCGTGATGTTCTATGGAGGTAGTGACGATATGGTCTTTCCCCTCCCTGTTTCCATAAAGGATTCCCTCGATGGCATGATTGTCAGCCTCCGTACCTCCACTGGTAAAAATGATCTCCTCTGGATTGGCGCCAAGAGCATCGGCGACTTGCCTCCTGGCCGCCTCCACCGCCTCCCTGGTCTCCCTGCCTATAGTATAAATCGACGAGGGGTTCCCATACCTCTCCCTGATATAAGGGATCATTGCCTCCGCTACCTCCGGGTGGGTTGGCGTTGTGGCAGCATGATCAAGATAGACAAATCTCATCCTTCCTCATCCTCCATATCAATATGTCTAAAAAGATCGCAAATATCCATTAGCATAAGCATAGATAATCCATCGCCCAAAGACCAAATCAAAAATTGCTCGATTGTAGTACTTGCCGATTAGACTTGTATGCTCCCCTGTATTGTAGGAATTCGCTCCTATCGCTTCCCTATTCATTAGTTTTACTAAAATTCATTGAGCCTCAACCATTCGCCGAAAATTCCCTCCTTCCCGTTCAGATATCGTTCAGATATAGTACATGGAAGTCCGCTGCTCATCCAGTTTCCTCTGCAATTCGAGAAGATCTCGCAAAGTAGTGCTTTGCATGACTCCACGCATAGCTTCGTAAAGCTGGCTCCAGAAGATGCGTGCCGCACACTGCTCAGCCCTGGTGCAGGATTCTGACTGGCTGACGCAGAATACCAGCTCCAAAGGCCCGCTGGTGGCCTTGAACACGTCTAATATATTTATCTGCTCAGGAGGCAGGGCCAGGTAATATCCTCCTTTCGCACCTCTTACGCTCTTCACCAGACCGGCATTGCGCAGACTGGTTACCACATGCTCGAGATAGCGCTCGCTTATTCCCTGCCTCTGAGCGATATCCTTGAGCAACACGGGTTCTTCATCTCTCTGATGAGTAGCGATGTCCAGTATGGAACGCAATCCATATCTGAGCCTTGTGGGAATTCGCAAATCTCTCTACCTCCATCTATTTATACTTAGAAGAAGACGGTAAAACCCATACCCTATACCCATCATTCTTCTTCTCCCAGCAGTTACAATATTCGAAGGGGCACTCACCTCATTCCTCTGCGAATAATGGAGTGGAAAGGTAGCGTTCGCCTGTATCGGGGAGAACCACCACGATCGTTTTCCCTATGCTCTCCGGCCTGCCGGCAACCTCCACGGCCGCTTGAGCCGCGGCACCCGAAGAGATTCCTACAAATACTCCCTCCTCCTTCGCCAGCCTCCGAGCCATGGCATAAGACTCTGCCGTACTTACCCTTACTATCTCATCCACAATGTCTAGGTTGAGCACGGAAGGGATGAATCCCGCACCTATACCCTGGATTCCATGGGGATGCGCTTCACCCCCGGATAAAACCGGTGACTCCGCAGGCTCAACAGCAATGGCTGTAAGCCCGGGCTTCCTCTCCTTTAAAATCTCGGATACCCC
>FWPV01011739.1_pt1 | contig 13801 bp, 7 predicted proteins | sample 2228371 | NCBI WGS metagenome assembly FWPV01 (sample SAMEA103939776, study PRJEB20133) | metagenome | reverse complement strand
TCGCTGGAGAGGGGGAGGGGGTGAGGACCAGGCAGCGCATCCCAACGCCATACCGCCCGTCGGCGCTCATACGTTCTGTCCGCCCCTGAAGCCCCTGCCCACGGGGTGGCAAGCCCTCCCTGGCGGGAGGATTTAAGAGGGCTGCGTCCTCCCGGAAATGCGTATTTTCCGGCGTTGTGCGGCACAGTCGCATAGACGGCTGAGGTGAACATATGGGGAAACCAGGTTTCCCCATCCCCCTGCCTGTGGGGATGCCAGCCGCTCCCAACAGCGGTTGGGAAATGGGGAAACCGGGTTTCCCCAACCCCTCCCTGTGGGGAGGAGCCCGGTTCCCTCCCCCAGCGGGGGAGGGCCAGGGAGGGGGCGGCCCTCTCAGAGATACCCCATGGTCATCGCGGCGTTGTGCGCCCCGCGCATGGGGCCTGACATGGTACTACCGATGATCCGCCTGGGATTCGGCGGGCGCGCGGTTGGCCGGCCCGAAGCGGCCCGCTCGAGGTCGGGGCCAGTCACGCATCTGAGCCTGATCCTCGCCCGTCTGGGCGATACCCTGACCTATCTTGAGCGGCTGGACGTGCGTTACTACCGTCTCGGGCTGACCCTCGACGTCCACCAGATCTACGCTGAGTTCGCCGAATGCGCAGCGCTGCTGGAGGTGCTGGCCGAGCGCATCGCTGCCGCCGGGGTGCGGCTCTGCGCTCACCTGGCGCCGGGGCTTGATCTGGGGGCGCCTGATGAGGTGACGGCCGCGAGCGCCCTGGCAGAGGTCGAGGCCGTTGCAGCGCTGCTCGCCGCCCTCGAGGCGCGCCGGGCTGACGGCCCGCCCGAGGGCGTCCTGGTGGCCCATCTCAGCTCAGCCGCTGCCGACGCGCAGGCCGCTGAGCGCTTCGCGGCCCGCTATGCCGCCCTGTCGCCCCGGGCGCGCGCGCGTCTGGCGCTGGAGCACGGCCACGCCGGGCCGAGCCTGGGGCGCCTGCTGGCCGTGCATCAGCGTTGCGGCGTGCCTATCGTCTTCGATGCGCTGCACTGGCAACTGCATAACCCTGAGGGGCTGTCGCTGCCTGTGGCCCTGGGGCTGGCGCTGGCCACCTGGCCTCCTGGCCTGCGCCCTGAAGTGCACCTCAGCAGCCAGCGCAGCGAGGCGCATCTGCTGCCGGCGCGCCCGCCCGCCCCTGCGCGCATCGTGCCGCCCCGCCCCGGGCAGCACGCTGATTTCGTCGCCATTGGCGACCTCGAGCGCCTGCTGCGCGCCGCCGCCGGCCTGCCGCCCTTTGACTTGATGCTCGAGGCCCGGGCCGGTGAGCTGGCCTTGCTGCGCCTGCGCGCAGAAATTGGCCGTCACGCGCCCGCGCTGGCCGCCCGACTGGGGTAACGCCAGCGTCGCCTGCCGGCATCGCAGCGGATTGGCTCCGTACCTCCGCGGCGCCGGGGCGCACAACGCCGGAATGGAAAATAATTATTCCTGGGAGGGCTGCGCCCTCCCAGAGCCTCCCGCGGGCGGGTTGGTTCCCGGGAGTGCTGCGCCCTCCCAACCCCTCCCCGCTGGCGGGTTGGTTCCCGGGAGGGCTGCGCCCTTCCAAGCCCTCCCGCACACGGGCTATGTTCACGTCAGGAGCGGTCTGTCCGCCCCGTGCTATAATGCAGCCGGTTCGTTGCGTTCGTCACAGTATCGTCGGTCCAGCATAGTGAACACATACTTGATCCCCGGACGATCCGACAGCGCCGCAAGCACTGTCGCCGGATGTACCAGGCATGAGGAACACCCGTGAGTCAGCCCCGTTCCAGAGGTAAAACCCCTTCGTCACCGCCCAGCCCTGTGCCGGGTATTATCTCCGCAGTCGTCGTGCTGCTTATTCTCGGGCTTATTGCCGGTCTGCTCGTCACCCGCGCGCAGCCGCCCGAAGCCGCTGCGCCCGCCACCGCCCCCGCCAGCGCGCCTACGACGGCGCCCGAAGCCGCTGCGCCCGCCACCGCCCCCGCCAGCGCGCCTACAACGGCGCCCGCTGCCGCGCCAGCGCCGGGGACTCTGCCCACCGCCACGACCTACACCTTCAGCGCGCCACCACCCATGACCATTGACCCCTCGCGGCGCTATCTGGCAACGATCCTCACGCCCCGCGGCGAGATCGTTATCGAGCTGCTACCGGAGATCGCCCCGCAGACGGTCAACAACTTTGTGTTCCTGGCGCGCAACAACTTCTACAACGGCCTCACCTGGCACCGCGTGCTGCCCAATTTTATGGCTCAGGGCGGCGACCCGCTCGGCGACGGCGCCGGCGGCCCCGGCTACAGCATCCCCGCCGAGTTCACCGATAAACTGGCCTTCGACCGTCCGGGCATTGTGGCTATGGCCCGCTCCGCCGACCCGGATAGCGCCGGCTCACAGTTCTTCATTACTACCGCCCCGGCAGAGTGGCTCAATGGGCAATATACGATCTTCGGTCGGGTGATCGAAGGTCAGGAGATTGTGGACGGCATCCCGCTGCGCGACCCGCAGAACCCCGCCGATCTCGCCCGTCCCGGCGAGACCATCCTGGGGATCACCATCACTGAGTCCTGAGGTGAAGATCGGGGAAACCGGGTTTCCCCAACCCCCTCCCTGAGGGCTTTCAGGTGTAGAGTTTTTGGCGGATGGCGTCCTGATGCGCTGCTGGTCCTCACCCCCCTGCCCCCCTCTCCCTGAGCGGGAGAGGGGGGTATGTGGCTGGCGTTGCGATGGACCAGTTCCGCTGACCTGCCGAAACGCCAGATTCTGCCTCCCTCCCCTGGCAGGGAAGAGGGTGGGGGGCGGGGTATGCGGAACCGGGGGGTTGCGCCCGCAAAAACTCTACACTTGAGAGCTCCCTGAGGGGAGGGTTTGGGCGTAGAGGCGCGGCGCTGCCGCGCTTCTACGCCCTCCCGGGAATAGGTGTATTTTCATGCCGCCTTTGTGCGGCGCAGCTGCATAGACGACTGAGGCAGAGGGTGGGGAACTCCGCGTTCCTCACCTCATTTTTTCACCAATCGAATATCATCGATCAGCAATTGAAATGCTTCATAGCGATCCGCAGGAGTGATGATCAGATTCTGGATCTGGGTACGCGCAGTTTCCCAGCGGATCGGCTGGCCGACACCGGCGGGCTGGAGAAGCGAGAAGGGGATGTAGAGCGTCATCCATTCAGGCGGAGCAACGATCACCAGTTGATACTGGCGGTCATCTTTGATGGTGGCCGAGGTCAAGCGCAGCAGGTAATTCTGCCCGTCGGTCCGCACGCTGAGTTCGATGCCCGCATAGTCGCTCACGTCGAGCGTCTGGCCGGCAGGCGCCAGCGGCACACCCATCCCCAGGTACGATTCGCCCCACGGGTTGTTGAATGAACCGCGAAAGCGCAGGGCCAGACCGTTGTCACGGGGCACAACCGCCAGCTCGGCCACCGAGGAACCGCCGATCTGCCGGTCGCTGTAGGTGAACCATTCTGTGTCGAGTGTGGAGCGCAGGTCGCCGTCCTCAAAGTCGTCAATCAACGGCAGTTCGGGCCTGATAACGGTTGGGCGCACGGCGCCACGAATGAGCACCAGGTCGTCAAGATCGAGAAAGCCGGTCTGCGGAGCGCGGGCGGGGCGCACTTCGATGCGGGTTGCAGCGCTCAGACCGGCTTCAAGAGCAAAGCCGTCGGCATTCCGCAGCTCGCCGACGGGGATCTCGACCCAGGCCCAGTCGCCGGGAGCGGCAAATGTACCGACGAAGGGCTTGTCGGTGAAGGCGCTATTGAGACGCAGTTGGTAACGCCCGCTCCCTCGCGCCCAGAAGCCAATCGCCGTGACGCCCCGCAAGTCGCGCGGGCCATCGCCCGGCGCGAGGTTGACCGCCAGAGCGGTGAAATTGACCGGGCCGCTGTCGGCCAGGGCATACTCGAAGCGCATAGCCTGCACGCTCGCGGCGGCGCCTGGAGTGATCAGGCGGTTGCTGGCAATTGAGGAACCACCACTGCCCCGATCGTCGAAACTGAACCAGTAGTTTCCACTCAGAGCCTGGTCGCCGTTCTCGAAATGGGCCAGTAGCTCCTCCTGGCGCGCCGCGCGCGGCTGGGCGCCGCCATAGCGCCAGAGGTAGTAGTGCAGCCCCGCATTGCCCATCTCTACCTGCGCGCTGGCGGGATTGAGCGGGTTGTAGGTCAGCACCCGTCGCTCAAAGAGTTGCACCAGTACCGGCGCTACCTGTCCGTTGAGCTGCACGTCGGTCCAGTAGGCCTCGCTGATCGGGCGACCAACCACGGCGAGCGGATCAATAATTTGCTCGACCTGGCGCCCACGCGGCGTCTCAACCAGACCGCGGCGCTCGAGAAAGGCCGCAAACACACGGGGCACGTTATGGCCGGTCACAGGGTCGTAGGCGGCATAGGCCGTCTCAGGGTATGCGGCGGCCAGCTCGGGACGGGAGCGGATCGAGCCGCTACGGTCGAGCGACTCGGCGGGGCGATCGCTGCGTTGCGGCGCTGGCCCCGTCAGACGAGCAAAGACGGCGTAGGTTGGCGCGAGGGGGTCATTGAGATCGCCGGCGACCGGGATCACTGCTGAAGGGCCGGGATCGAGCCGTTGCGAACCGAGTTGCACATTGCCACTGACCATCTCGGCGACGAGACGCCCGGAGCTGATCTGGCTTGCAGCGCGGGCGCCGGCCAGCGGCAGCGGCAACTCCATGCGGCCCTTATCGTAGTAGACCACCAGGCGCTTGCCGCCGGGGGCGTCATCGTCGCGTTCGAGGAGCGGTGCGCTCCGCGGGGCAGGCCCCCAATACCAGCTATATTCGGCGCGCCCCTCGGCGACCAGGGCGTCGGTGCGGCGCCATTGTTCACGAAAGGCCTCGGCTGCGAACGGGCACTGATCGGTGGCGCGCAGTGCCAGAGGCAGGGCTACTATCACCGCACAGCCACATACCATCACCAGCGCCAGGAGGATTTTTCGGTACGGCATCTCCTGCTCCTCAAGATTTCAAGCTCGGGACCTCTTGCTCTGGCAATTCCTGGTAAGTTATACCATCTCAGATTGTAGACTCTGGATCTATCTATTGAACGCGTGCGGGATGGCATCATCGCAATACCATCGATCGGAAATCAGGAATGTATCAGGCGCCTGCGGGCTGTCTTTAAGGAACATAGTTGTTCCTGGGAGGGCTCCCAAGCCCTCCCCGCTGGCGGGTTGGTTCCTCCCAAACCCTCCCGCGCGCGGGCTATTTTCACCTCAGTAGAGATTTTCTATACCTGTTACCAGAATGAACTATCTATTACCTGTACGATAGCAAATGGTCAAGATCCTTCTATCGCTTGACGTAGCGAGCATTCTTACTCCAATTTTCGATACTCCTATGCGGATTTGATCACGCATTGAGCGCTGTCGGGCAAGTATTACGACAAACAAGTTTAATAAGAAACATTTCACCCCCGGTCGAAACACGATCATCGCTTGTTGAACGCTTACCGTTATGCTTGCCTTGCTCCGGCCGCCACGCTACACGCAGTGCCATGTGCGCAGAGAGAGTGGTCATTCAGGATGGCGCAAGGATCACTGATAACCCGGCGGGGCATCAGCCGGACCCTGGTGTGGAGTGGAGTTGAGGGAAGGAAAGCGATGACAGGCTTCGAAGCAACACTGGTTATCATCTCGCTGCTCTTGCTGGCGCAGGTATCGTTCAGCACCTATCTGATGCTCTATGCCTGGAACGACGCCCGCCGTGGCGACATCTTCGCCGCGCCGAAGGAGTTCGCGCCGCCGCAGAAGAGTTTCACCGTGCTGCTGCCGGCGCGTCATGAAGAAGCGGTCATCCAGCACACGATCGAGGGCGTGCTGCGCGCCAATTACCCGCGCGAGTTGCTGGAGATTGTGGTGATCTGCCGCATTGACGATCCGGGAACCATTGAGAAGGTGCAGGAAAAGATCGTCGAACTGGTGCAGCGGGGCATTCACAACGTGCGTTTGATCGTGTTTCAGGATCTGCCGATCAACAAGCCGCACGGGCTGAATATCGGTTTCCGCAACACCCACTATGATGTGGTCACGATCTTCGACTCCGAAGACGAAATTCACCCCGACGTGTTCAACGTGGTGAACACGGTGATGGTCACCGAGGGCGTCAACGTGGTCCAGGCCGGAGTGCAATTGATGAACTTCGACTCGACCTGGTTCTCGGCGCTGAACGTCCTCGAATACTTCTTCTGGTTCAAAAGTCGGCTGCACTACCACGCTGAAGTGGGCATTATTCCGCTTGGCGGCAACACGGTGTTCTTCACCCGCGAGATCCTGAACAAGATCGGCGGTTGGAACGAGTACTGTCTGACCGAAGACGCTGACATCGGCATCCGCTTGAGCCAGATGGGTGAGCGTATTCGGGTCGTCTATGAAGACCAGTTTGTCACCAGAGAAGAGACGCCGCCCACCGTCGGGCAGTTCATCAAGCAGCGCACGCGCTGGAACCAGGGATTTCTGCAGGTCTTGCAGGCGGGCGCGTACTGGTCGCTCCCGAAGTTGAGCCAGCGGTTACTGGCGGTCTTCACCCTGGCCTCGCCGGTGCTGCAAGCCTTTACAACGCTCTATATTCCGGTGTCACTTTACACGATCTTCTTCGTGCAAATGCCGCCGCTCGTGGCGCTGATCCTCTGGTTGCCGGCGTATATGCTGATCGGCCAGTATGTGCTCAACTGGATCGGGCTACGTGAGTTCGTGCGCGCTCATAATCTGACCATGCCGCCCCTGATGTGGCTGCGACTGTTGCTTGCCTTCTACCCGTTCCAGGTCTTGCTGGGAATCGGCGCTCTTCGCGGGCTGTACCGCCACCTGCGCGGAACGAACAACTGGGAGAAGACCCGGCACATCAACGCCCACCGAAGCGCCGTTACGTGAACGCCCGCACGTTGCATGTGTCATCGCAGCAATTCGTAATTGGAACTGGTCGTAAGGAGAGCATTATGAGTGTCAGCCTTGCCCCGACTGCGCTGCCCACTGCGTCATCGCGAAAGGCAATCTGGTCGAATCTGGTCGCCCTTGGCCTCGTCTGTGTGGCAGCGGTGGTGCACAGCTACAACATGTTTGGCTTTCCCCTCTACCTGGGTGATGAGGGCATCTATATGGCCCAGGCCTATGCGGTGGCCAAACTGGGGAGCATTACCCCCTATGCATACTGGTACGACCACGCGCCTGCGGGCTGGATCTTGATCGCTTTGTGGACGATGGTCACCGGCGGCTTTCACACCTTTGGCACCGCCATCGACAGCGGCCGCACCTTGATGCTGTTGTTGCACATCGTCTCGCTGGTGCTGTTGTTCCGGATCATTTTACATCTGACTGCGAGCAACCTGGCTGCCGCCATCGGCGGATTGTGCTACGCGCTCTCGCCGCTGACGGTGGTCTACGGGCGCATGGTGTTGCTCGACAATATTATGATCGTCTTCATTCTTGCCGGCATACTGCTGCTGGTGAACTACGAGGGGCTGCTGTGGCGCTTATTTGTGGGCAGTCTCCTCATCGGCATCGGCGTGCTCTCCAAGGAAAGCGCGGCTGTGCTTCTGCCAGTGCTGATCGCCGGTGTCTGGTTCCTTGCGCACGCTCAGCATCGCCCCTTTGCGCGCGGCGTGTGGCTCTTTGGCGTCCTGGCGACACTCTCGCTCTACCCACTCTACGCGGCGCTGCGCGGAGAGTTGCTGAACCTCTCCTTTTCCTCGCCCCTGAATGGGGATGGCAGCGGTGTGACCCTCTCAGGCGCGGTGCTCTGGCAACTCGGGCGCAGTGGTGGAGCGCCCTGGGATCCGCAGAGCGATTTTCAGCGCGTCTTGATGGGGAGCTGGCTGGCGCGCGATCCCTGGCTGCTGGGGGTCAGCCTGATCGCTATGGTCTGGAACCTGGCGCGGGGTGATGGGCGCACGCGTCTGATCGCCGCGCTTGGCCTGGTCGCATGCCTGAGCCTGATGCGCGGCGGACCTGTGCTCGAGTTCTACATCATCGGGGTGCTGCCCTTTATGGCGCTGAACGCTGGTCTGGCAGCCGCGCGGATCGCCGACGTTACGCGCATGCCCGGGTTGCTCGTGGCGCTGCTGATCGGTGTCGGGGTGCTCGGTTTCAGCAATCTGAATCGCCAGAGTGAGATTTTCACGCTCAACATGACCACAACCCAGCGCCAGGCCCTTGCCTGGGTGCGGCAGCATGTTCCGACCGATGCGCAGATCATCATTGATGATGATCTGTGGGTGGATCTGCGAGATGGCCCCCCGGGGCAGCCGAGTTTCCCGGGCGCCCACTCGCACTGGAAGGTCGCTAACGACCCGGCGGTCTACCGTGAGCTGTTCAATAACGATTGGCGCAATATTGACTACCTGGTCACCACGCCGGGTCTGGAAGAGATTTTCAAGCAAAACCCGGAGAAGTTGCCGTACCAGGCCTGGAGCAATTCGACCCCGGTGGCGCGGTTCAACGTTGGCGACGCGGCCATCGAAGTGCGTCGGGTGAACCACGCCGGGATCGCTATCAAAGACACGGTACGCACCGGTTACGCCAGCTTTGTGGCCAACTACGTGCAGGATGGGCGGGTCGTTGGCGCCGGCCCCTACACCGATGTGCGCGACCAGGCCGGCGCCATGCTTATGGCTGTCTGGCAAAACGACCAGGCGACCTTTGACGCGCTGTGGGGCTGGGCGCAACTGCGCTTGCAGGCTCCGGAAGGTCACCTCCTGCACACCAACGAACCGGGGATCGCCCTGCACACCTATGCCGACGCCAACGCCGAAGCGGCCCTGGCGCTGCTCCTGGCCGAGCGACGCTGGAACGACGCCAGCTATGGGCGCGAAGGGTTGCGGATCGCCCGCGCGCTATGGGAGCGTTGCGTGGTCGAGATTGATGGTCGGCCTTATCTGGCCGCAGGCGACTGGGCGATTGAAGATGAGCGGATCATCATAGCGCCAGGAAGCTTTGTGCCCTACGCCTTCCGCCTGTTTGCCGACGTTGACCCCGAGCGTAACTGGTGGTGGCTGCTCGATACAACCTACACGCTCCTGCAACAGGCGAGCGTCACCCGACTGGGCGATGAGCGAAGCGTGGGGTTGCCGCCAACCTACGTAGCGATCGATCGCGCGACCGGAGCGATCCAGTCTGACCAGCGTGGGTTGCCCGGTGTTGGCACCGCCTTCGGCGAGGAAGCCGCGCTCATCTACTGGCGTATCGCCCTGGATGCGCGCTGGTTCGAAGACGAGCGACCCGGACAGTATTTGCGCAGCGCCGCGTTTCTCATCAATGAATGGCAGCGCACCGGCGCGCTTGCCGCCCGTTACGGCCGCAATGGCACCGCGCAGAGCGACGAGGAGAGCCTGCTTCTCTACAGCGCCGTGTTGCCAGTGTTCCTGGCGGAGAATGAATCTGCCGGTCACGCTCTCTACGCGACCAGGATCGCTACTGCCTACACCAACACCTCTGAAGGGGTTCGCTGGGGGAATGGCAAGAGCGTGGCCGAGCAACGCTGGGCATGGCTGAGCAGCGCTTTCTACCTGGACATTCTGGATTACACCTGGGAGGATTGACCGGCTGTACACGAAGTGCTCCGTGGCTTTCCTCCGCCCGACCTCACGCCGCAGAGAAACGCGGTAGAGGCCGGTTCAGGGGCGGACAGAACCTATGGGCGCCGACGGGCGTTATGGCGTTGGGATGCGCTGGTTGGTTCCCGCCCCCGGCCCCGCTCCAGCTTCGCTGGAGCGCCTGCGCTGAGCCTGTCGAAGCGGGGAGACCAGAGCCACGCGCGGGGGCGTTCCAATGCGGTATACGCCACGTTGGCCCGGATGTTCTGTCCATCCCTAAATACAGGCCAGATAGGAGAAGCCTTCGTTGACAGACTGGTTCATCACGGCAGCAGCGCACGTCGAGGGTGGGTCAGCCCTGCCCTTCCATCAGGCAGACCGGAGCACGGGGACATCCAGTTTCCCTTCGTATCGATAGAGGAACGCACAATGCAATCGAATACGCTCTTTACCGAACTGATCGATCGCACCGGGCAGCAAGATTATCGCGACTACGTGAGCGTGGAAAGCGGCTTTCAGGACCTGCTGGAGCGCGATGTTGTCATTCGCCGCCTGCGCGGCGAGGCCGCGGCGCACCCGCGCGTTCGCAGCCGCTTTATTAACGAGATCAAGTCCCTGGCGATGCTCAGCCACCATACTTTCATTCGCGTCTATGATGCGCGAATATGTGACGAGGCGCCCTTCGCTGTCTTTGAACGGCTGCGCGGGGTCACTGTTCAGCATCGGCTCGATCTGCTGGCAGAGCAAGAGGAGCGTATGAGCCTCGATGAGGTGACGCATATCGTGCAGAACGTGGCCGATGGTCTGGAGTATGCTCAGGGACGCGGCGTGCGGGTGTACGACCTGACACCGGGGAACATCGTGCTGGCCGAGGGCCGGCGGGTTGTGCTGACCAGCCTCGGCCAACCTCTGCCCGATAACCCGCTCCAGGCTTCTGTAGCGGCGCTGGTCTACGCGTCGCCGGAGCAGCTCTCTGGCCTGCCGTATGAAGACGCGAGCGCGGTCTACAGTCTGGGCGTCTTGCTGGCCCATCTCGTTTGTGGCCGGCTGCCGTTCGAGGGTAACGTGCTGAGCGTGCTCGCGCAGAAGCAGCGCGCGGGTAGTCTGCCAGTGCTCGAGGATGTGCGGACGAGCCTGATGTGTCCGTATCCCCTGGCTGCGGTTATCCACCGCGCCACGCTCGCCAACCCTGTTGAACGTTACGACAGCATCAAGGCCTTCCGCGCGGCGCTGCGCGAGAGCCTGATGGAGCGACGGTCACGCACGCCATTCGGCCCTCGCCAGAGCGTGTCCAGCCTGTCGCTGCCTGAGGCGCCGGAGATCTGGACAGAGGCGTTTGTTACGCAGATGCGTCCTGGCGCGGCGGAGCAGTACACCGTCCGGCAGCCGGCGACTCCGTCGTACTCTGCGGGCGAATCGACGCGCCTTGCCCCTGACACCCTGATGACCGCTGACGTGAGCACGGCGCCGGAGCAGGCTATTCGGCCTGCGGCGACGCTCGCGGCTGACGTGAGCACGGCGCCGGAGCAGGCTATTCGGCCTGCGGCGACGCTCGCGGCTGACGTGAGCACGGCGCCGGAGCAGGCTATTCGGCCTGCGGCGACGCTCGCAGTGGAGAAAGAACGTGTCGCGCCAGCAGCAATTGCGCCGGACACCACCCCGATCCCGGGGGCAGATAAGCCCGAGTTGCAGGCGGCGCTGTCCTATACGCTGCTGATCCCGCTGCCGGAGGAGCCAGCAGTCACGCAGATGACATTGGAGCGCCCCTCACCGGGACAGACTCTGATCAGCCCGGTGCATCTGGCTATGCTGATGATCCTGGGCGCGCTCGCCATCGGTGCAGCGCTGATGTTTGGTTGAAGCGCTTCCATGGGGTGTGGAGATGGGGAAACGCTGCTTCCCCATCCCTGTGGCAGCGCGTATACAGGCAGGAGGCGATAGGTTGCGGGAGGGCGCAGCCCTTCCAGGAACGTGGTCTGCCACGATAATTGTGATGAACGTGGCGGGAGGGGGCGTGGGAGGGCGAAGCCCTCCCCGCAAAAAACTATCCATCACAACCTGGTTGACAAACCAATAGGCGACTGAGGTGTAGTAAGCGATCAGGATAGAGGTACTGTTGTTCGCATGACGGTCGTAGGGATAGACTCGCACTGACGATACCATTCTATCGATTCAGGAAGGAGCTATGCTACACCGTATGCGACAACGCTACACGCTAATCCTGATAATGCTGGCGGGCCTGGCAATACTGCCCATGCTTGCTACCGCGCAGACTGCCGTCAAGATCGTCGGCGACGGCACGCCCGGCAGTTGCACCGAAGCGCGCCTGCGGGCGGCGCTGGTGGGCGGCGGCAGCATCAGCTTCAACTGCGGCGGCGCGCCGGTGACCATTCCCGTGAGCGCGCCCTTCGAGATCACCGCGCCCGAGACGACAATTGACGGCGGCGGGTTGATTACGTTGCAGGGCCAGAATAGCCGGATCATCGTGCATCGTACCATCGGCGCCCAGGGAAGCAGTGTGCTCACCCTGCGGAACCTTACGATCAGCGGTGGCCGGGCCAGTGGCGCGAATGACGCCGCCAATGGCGGCGCCATTCACAGCAGCTTTGCTGCCGCCAATCCGGCCTTCAAACCGGCGCTTTACGTTGAGAAGGTCACCTTCCGCGACAACGACGCGACGGTCACCAGCCTGACCCGTGGCGACGCCTACGACTATGGTGGCGGGGCGATCTACTCCCAGGGCGGATCGGTAACGGTGAAAGACTGCCGGTTCATTGACAACGACGCCAACAACGGCGGCGGCGGCGCCATCCACATCCTCCAGAGCGGCCTGGTGATCGAAAACAGCGAGTTCAGCAACAACAGCGCAATCGGCGCGCGACCGCAGGATAGCCTGGGCGGCGCGATCTATGTGGATGGTCTGGGTGGGGAAAATGGCCTGCTCCGGATAGCGCGCAGCACGTTCACCAACAATCGGGCCTACAACTCGGGCGGCGCCATGTATGTGAACATGTACGAGAACAGCAGCCAGGCCGAAGTGCTCGACAGCGCGTTCATCGAAAACGCGGTGATCGGCGGCGAACGCGCGCAGGGCGGGGCTATCGGCGGCGGCGGTTCGAGCCTGGGTGGGGCGACCGGTAACCCGTCGATTGTGATCGAGCGCAGCCTCTTCAGCGGCAACAGCGTCCGACGCACACCCGGGGCCGGGGGCAACCCCAACGAAGATGGTTCGGGCGGCGCGCTGGCGTTTCCCCAACGGGCGCGGCTGCGGATCGTCAACAGCACCTTCGAAGGCAACCGGGCCGCCGGGACGAGCGTGAACGCCAACGGCGGCGCGCTCTACGTGGTGAACAATAGCGATCCCTTCGAGATCATCAACAGCACCTTTGCCGACAACAGCGCCGGATGGGTCGGCGGGGCGATCAGCAACGGGCAGATCAACGGTCAGCCTGGCGGTCGGGTGCGTAACACGCTCTTTGTGAATAACACCGCCGACAATGGCCCCAACGACTGGAACATCCAGCAGCACTGCTCCTCCGAGCTGGCTCACGATGGCCGCAGCTTGCAGTTCCCCCCGCGTCTGACGGGCGCCAACTTCTTCAACGATGTCACCTGCTTCCAGGGCAAGAGCGCGCCCAATCAGACTGGCGATCCCCAGTTCCGTAACCCGCAACTGCAGGCCCTGGCCGACAATGGCGGGCCGACCCGCACCATGGCCATCACCACTGCCAGCCCGGCCCTCGACGCTGGCGCCGATTGTCCGCCGGTTGACCAGCGCGGCAGTGCTCGCCCGCAGGGCGCAGGCTGCGATCTGGGCGCCTACGAACTGGTGCTCACTCTCTCGGTTGCCCCCCGGCTGATCGGCGTGAATGCGGCCAATCCAACCCTCAGCGTGCAGGGTGCCGGCTTCGCGGCCGGCAGCGTGGTGCAGGTCAACGGCGCCGACCGCGCCACCGCCTTCGTCAGCCCCCTGGCGCTCCGCGCCGAACTGACCTCCGCCGACGTGGCCGCCCCCGGCACGCTGCGTATCAGCGTGCGCGGCCCCGGCGAAAGCCTGGGCAGCGCCGAGGTGCGTGTGGTGGACCAGTTGCAGCGCCTCTACCTGCCGCTGACCCGGCGCTGACCAGGATCACGGATATGGTGCGTGTTCACAGTCGGGCTAATACCAATTACCGTTGATGATGCCGCATTGCTTAAAGCGGTTTTAGGCGTTGTGCTGCCCAGTGTGGCAATCCACAATCCAAAATCTAAAACCAAAAATGGTATAA
>FWPV01011730.1_pt1 | contig 13805 bp, 7 predicted proteins | sample 2228371 | NCBI WGS metagenome assembly FWPV01 (sample SAMEA103939776, study PRJEB20133) | metagenome | reverse complement strand
ATGTGACGGTGGGCGACAAAGTACATATCGCGCATTCGATCATCCGCGATTCGATCATTGACGAAGGCTCGATGATCGAGAACCTCACCCTTGAGCATTCGCTCGTGGGGCGCAACGCAACCATCAAAGGGGCTTTTAACCAACTAAACGTCGGCGACGATAATTGGATCGAACTTTCAGGGCGGAACGCAGTCAAAGGAGACAAAGCAAAATGATCATCGGGGTGCCCAAGGAGATCAAAGACAACGAGTATCGCGTGTCGCTGACCCCTGGCGGGGCCGAATCGCTGGTGCATGGCGGGCATCAGGTACTGATCCAGCGAGGCGCGGGCGTGGCCAGCGGCTTTTCAGATGAGCAGTACACCCGCAGCGGGGCACGCATTTTGGACACGGCCGATGAGGTGTACGGGGCGGCGGAGTTGATCCTCAAAGTCAAAGAGCCACTGCCCAAAGAGTATCCTTTGCTGCGCGAGGGGATGCTGCTGTTCACCTATCTCCACCTGGCCGCGGACGAAGGCCTGACGCGCACCCTGGCCGAGAAAAAAGTCACGGCCATCGCTTATGAGACCGTACAACTCGCCAACGGCGCGTTGCCGCTGCTCACGCCCATGAGCGAAGTAGCGGGGCGCATGGCCGTACAGATCGGGGCACATTACCTTGAGCAGACCCAGGGAGGGCGCGGCATTTTATTAGGGGGCGTGCCCGGCGTGCTGCCGGCCAATGTAGCCATCATCGGGGGCGGGACGGTGGGCACCAACGCTGCCCAGGTTGCGCTCGGCATGGGCGCACGCGTGACCGTGATTGACACCAACCTAGATCGCCTGCGCTATCTTAGCGAGGTACTACGCGGCAGCCTGAACACTATCGCATCTAATCGGCGCAACATCGCCGAGGCGGTGCGCCGTGCCGAACTTGTGATCGGGGCCGTGCTGATCCCAGGAGCCAAGGCCCCTCGCCTGGTCACGCACGATATGATCGCCACCATGGCACCCGGTTCGGTGGTCATTGACGTGGCCGTGGATCAGGGCGGGTGCGTCGAGACCAGCCACCCTACTACCCACAGCGCGCCCACTTATCGGGTACACGGTGTAATTCACTATGCGGTGCCGAACATGCCCGGAGCTGTCCCCAGGACGTCCACGTATGCTCTCTCGAACGCGACGCTGCCCTACGTCATGCGGCTGGCCGACCTGGGCTTTGCTGCGGCGGTGCAAAAGGACGCATCGCTGCGTCTTGGCGTCAACGTCCACGCCGGCCATATAACCTACAAGGCGGTAGCGGACGCCTTTGGTATGCCTTACCGACCACTCGAGGAACTCTTGTAGGGCGCATTGCGTCTTATTCCGTGATGATCCTCGGCAAGTAGACGTTTGCTAGGTGAAGATGAAGGAACAAACGCCTCGCCACTGTGGGGATCCATCGCATATTCGTTGTTTGGAGCCATATCGTCATGATGAAACGTACACAAGGTAAAAGCTCACATACCAGACGCGGCGCCGCGCTCGCGTGGTTATTATTGAGCCTCTGCGTGGTCATGGCGGCCAGCTCGTGCGGGCTGGCGCGCTCCGTGCGCGAGCGGCTGCTGCCGCGCGTCACCACGCCCATCGCTATGCTCACGGTGCTGCCTACTTTGGCGCGCATCACTCCACAGCCGACAGTGTCCGTTCCTACAGCCCTCCCCAGCCCTTTGCCCACGCTCAAGCCGCTGCCTACCGCGCTGCCCACGTCTATATTGGCGCTACCCTCGCTGGCTCCCGGAGGCCAACCATCGTCCGCGTCGGAGGGGTTGATCGCCATCCCCGACAAGCCCAATACACCCTTTACCATCGAGCTGACGGAGGCGCAGATCAACGACTATCTGGCGGGGAAGACTTTTGATCAGCAGGGATTGACGGTCTCGAACGTGCGCGTGACGCTGCCCGGCGCCGAAATGATCATTGCGTGCCAGGCCAAGCACCAGGAGTCGGGGTTGAGTATGGGCCTCACGGCACGTGGCGTGCCGGTGGTGGTGGACGGACAAGTATATGCCAAAGTCAACAGCGTAACACTTGATCAATCGGTCAGTGGCTTTGCGCGCCTGATCGCCCAGGCGGCGATCGACGCGGCGCTCAAACAATATTCGACGGCGAACGGTATCCTCATCCCCACAGAAGGGGTCACCGTGCAGGATGTTCGCCTCGCGGCGGGCAAGATGACCATTACGGGACGCACGCGCTAGCCATAGCCCAGCCGCTTCAGACCCCTGACGATGGCCTCTTGATCGCTCCAGGGGTACTCGGTAGTCCCAAAGCACATCGAACGTTCGTGGCCCTTGCCCGTGACGATGACCACATCGCCGGGCTGCGCCATCTCCAGCGCCAGGCCGATGGCCAGCTCACGGTCGCCGATGCGCCAAAAATCGCGCTCCTCAACGCGCCCGGCGCGTCGGCAGCCGACAGCGATCTCCTCCATGATGCGTTCCAGCGACTCGGTGCGCGGGTCCTCGGCAGTGATTACCACCCGATCGGCCAGCCGCCCGGCGATCTCGCCCATCCAGGGACGCTTTTCGCGGTCGCGCAGGCCCGCACAGCCGAAAACAACCGTCACGCGCCCATCGGCCAGCCCGCGCACGGTTCGTAGCGCGTTCTCCAGCGCGTTAGGGGTATGCGCAAAGTCCAAGATCACGGTGTAAGGCTGCCCCGCATAGATGCGCTGCATGCGCCCCGGCACGCCCGCCATGGCCGCCACGCCCGTCTTGATAGCCTGCGGCGCGATGCCCTGCGAGTAAGCCACGCTGACTGCTGCCAGGATGTTGTAGACGTTGTAGCGCCCGACCAAAGAGGAGTTGATCTCGACGGCGAACGCAGGGGTGAGTGCCAGAAGGTGTAAGCCCTGCGGCGAGGCACGCACGTCCTTCGCCGTCACCACAGCAGGGCGCTCGAGGCCATAGGCGATTTGCATATCCGCCGGCATGGCACGCAAATAGTCGTAAGAGGAATCATCGGCATTGAGCACGGCCACCTTGGGCACCCCCGGTTTGCGCACCGAGCGGCTCAAGGCGCGAAAGAGCATCGCTTTGGCCTCGCGGTAGGCCTCATAGGTGCCGTGATAGTCCAGGTGCTCGTGGGTGATATTGGTGACGGCGGCGACATCATATTCGCAGGCCGTCACGCGGTGTTGCGCCAGGCCGTGCGAGGTGGATTCGATCACGGCGTAACGCGCACCCGCTGCCACCATGCTTGCCAGGTAGCGCTGCATGTCAGGGGCGTCCGGTGTAGTGGTATGAAAGCCGGTATCCAACTCTTCTTGGCCGATGGCGGCGCTGACCGTGTCCACGCGCCCTACCTGCTGCCCCGCCGCACGCAATATTTCACCGATGAGCCGCACGGTGGTCGTTTTGCCGTCGGTGCCGGTGACGCCGATGACCACCAACTTGCGCCCGGGAAAGTCGTTGAGCGCCGCGTGTAGATGGGCCAGAGCCTCGCGCGCATCGGGCACGATGGCTGTCGGAATCCCTTCCAACTCGGGCAACATGCGCTCGACGACGCAAGCCACCGCACCCGCCCGCAAGGCAGCGGACACGAAAGTGTGGCCATCTACGTTCACGCCAGGCACGGCCACGAACAAGTCGCCAGGGGCAACCTTCCTGGAATCATGTTGCACCGTGCGTATTTCCAGGGAACGCCAATGCATCAACCTAGCCTGCGGCAGCGCTCCAACCAGTTTGTCGCTCGATACCATGCTTTGCCCGTCCCCCGGTTTGGTCAGCGTGTGGCGTGCCTGAAAATAGTGGGCAAGAACAGGTCGTTTCCGATCTGCAGGGTGGCCCTCAATGTCGTACGCAGGCCGTCTGCGTCCACAAGCGTCGCTTCGTTGGGTAGCGGTTGGAGGGGGGCGGAAGCGGAGACGATAGCCATAAAACGCACGACGACCATCCCATGCGATTGAATGCCTCCCTCCCAGGCCAGCCCGCGCTCCGTCACTGTGACGGTGCCGGAGCTGGCGAATGCGCTGCCCGGCAAGATCGTCAGCAAGGCGGGCGCGGCATAACGCAGGCTGGCGCTCGTATCCACCGGACCGGTGTTGCGCAAACGGAGTGTGCACGTCACCGCGCGGCCCGGCAATACCTGCGCCGGGTTGAAAGACATATCTGATTCCGAAAGGTCGGCGCGGCGTATCGTTATCGCCGCCGCACGCACTATCGCGTGTCCGAGGCCATCATCTATGAGCGTCGTGTTCGTCACGACCGCGCCGTTGGGCATTGTGAGAGCCGTGCGTGCCTGGAAGCGAATCACATGCTCGGCGGCGGGCGGCAGCGCGCCCTGCCAAGTGATGGCGCGCTGCGCCGCGTCATAGATGCCCCCCTGGAGACTCCCCTCGACCAAGCTCAGCTCGGCGGGGAGCGTGTCCGTCACGGCGACGCTCTGTGCCGTGCTTAGCCCCGAGTTGACGATGGCAATGGCGTAGGTGATCGGCATTCCCGCCAAGACCTCGGAAGGGCTGGCAGTTTTGGTGCTGGTGTTCAGGTTCACCTCGTTGACCGAGACGGCCGCCGTCAAGCTGGCCATCAGGACGCCCCTCTCCCAAAGCAAAGCGGTGTTGGTGATACGCGTCTGCGTGCCGATCTGACCGTTGACGCGGGCGCGATAAGAGATCGCCACTTGCCCTCCGATGGGCACCTGTCCCTGCCACTCGATGCGGCGCAGCACCGCATTGTAGCTGGCCCCTTCCCCAGAGAGGCTATCGAGGATATAGTCGAGCTCCACGGGAAGGGCATCCACCAGGTTCGCATCGGTGGCCATCAGCGTGCCCGAATTGACGATGTCCAGCATATAAGTGATGACCTCGCCCGAGCGCACGCGCTCGGGTTGGGCGCGCTTGCTGGAGGCCACGAAGGAGGGCGAGTCCACTGCGCTGCTCGCGCTGCGCTGATGCATGCGCAAGCGGTCGTCAATCGTAGCCACGTTGGTGATGATTGTCATCGGGGGAGCCGCCTCGTCCACCTTGACGTCGAAGGTGACGAGATGTTCCGAAGTGCGGCGTGTGCTGTCGTGTGCCAGTTCTACCACCAGGCCGTTATACAAGGCGTGCTCCGGAGGCGATCCATTGTAAAGATACTGCACCCCGGCGCTGCCGTCTCGGTTCTCGATGCCCACCGTGGCCGAGCTGCCGCTACCCTGCGACCCGACGAGCGAAAGATACTGAAAGACGACGCTGTTCGAGCTTTCATACAGGATCACCTCGAATGTCTGGGGCTGGCTACCGCCGTAGAAGCTGACGCCATGCCACTCCACCACGGCATACCGATTGGGGGCCGTACCAAAGGTTGCATAGTATACGCCGCCGCTGCCGGGTATCAGGTCGTCCCATAAGGGAGCCACAAAGTTGTTTGGTTCTGCCGCGTTCGGTATTGGCACATTCGAAAACGATGTGTTGCACCGATCGAACAACACCATGCCGTTGCTATTGACATAGATCTGCGTGTAGGCCCTGTCGTAGAACTTGAAGCTGAACCCCAGATCGAGGGGGCCGCTACATGAATCATCGGTCAGAGATAGGCGCTGCCCTGACGTCGCGTCAACCCAGTCAAAAGTGTCCCTCGACGTTGGTGCCGGAGGGAGCGTGCCGTTCCACTCGATGCGCCTTAGGGCTGCGTTGTAGGTTGCGCCGACGACGCTACCCGGCACGTAGCTCGTGTGATCGGGGATGGGGTCGGTCAGCAGCGCGTCGCTGATTGTATAAGGTGACGCATTGGCGATCTGGACCGTGTAACGCAGGTTATCACCGGGCGCCACCTGGGTCTTGTCTACTATTTTGGTCGAACGATCCAGCAGGGGCATGGAGACGCGCGTCGCGGTAGTCAGTGTTTGGGGCGCGCACCCTCCCCCCCGTAGCGTCACCGAGCTGGTGATGACGGACTCGTTGGCCACATCGTCCCCGACTCGCGCCGCAAAGCCAAAGGATGCCGACTGTGTGCCGGCCACCTGCCCTGCCCAGCTCAGCGTCCTGCTGCGCGGGTCATACACGGCGCCACCCGTAGCCGAGCCTTCCACGTATCCCAGCTCGATGGGCAACGTGTGCACCCAACTGGCCGTGATGCTCGCCGCCGTTGCGTTGTACAGCGACAAAGTATAGCGTAAGGTTTCGCCTGCGCGAGAAAGCGGCGGATCTACCACAAAAGAAGAGCCGCTCAGCGGCACATCAATATCGAGATACTCCACGATTGGGTTCGTATCGGCATTGATGCCGCCCACGACATAGAATTTACCGTCGGCATAGGTCCCCGAAGTGCCGGCGCGATCGCGGCTGCGCAAGGGAAGTAGCTCGATCCACGTATCGTTTTGAATATCATAGCGCTCGACGTTGCCCAGCCCGTTCCATTGTTGGCCGCCTCCGGCCACATATAAATACCCTCCCCTGGCGATGAGCGCAAAGCTGTGCCGCCCCGTTCGCATGGGCGCGAGGCTCGTCCAGGAGTCGGAGACAGGATTATACGCCCAAAGCTGGTTGCGATTGGGCCAGCCGCCCATCAGATAGATTGTCCTATCCCAACCGATCGCCCCGCCGAAAGAGACGTTACCATCCGGCAGTGGCGCGGCGCGCGACCAGGTATTGGTTGAGGGGTCATAAACGAAAGTGGTGTCCGAGTCGCCAGCCGGGCCGTTGCCCCCGAACACGTAAATCTTGCCATTCCAAGCGGCCGCGGCCGTGCCGCTCAGCGGCGTCGGCAGGGATGCGACGCGCTCCCAGCGATCGCGTGACGGATCATAGACCTCCACGACGTCCAAGAAGCGCTCCGGATCCGGAAGATAGCCGCCGATGACGTAAATGCGGCCGTTCAGCACAACCGCGGCAGCATTGGCCACGGCGGTCGGCTTGCGCGTGCCCTGCGACCAGGCGCCGGTCGTCAGATCGAGGATTTCGACCCGATCGGAAACCGGCGAAGATCCGGCACCCGTGAACCCCCCGATGGCGTATAGGGCACATCCCACCCCTACCACGGCCAGGCGATAGCGCGGCGTGGGTAGATCCGCCGCGCGACCCCATGGGCGCAAAGCGACGGTTTGGAACGCCCGTTGCGCGCCGGTCTGGGGATGCTCCACGGACGTGACGCGCACGATAGTGCGTTCGGCCTGGTTGCCGGCCGCCGAGGCGGGGATACGCACCTCCAATTGCAGGGCAAGCGACGCGCATGGGGCCAAAAAACCCGTCTGGGTTATAACTTGGCGCGTTGCGGGGTCAATCAGCCGCGCGGACCACGCTGGCGATTCGACGCTCAGCGTGTAACGGTCGGCCACCTGGCCGTCGTTGGTGAGCGCGAGATCGTATCGCACCATGCTCCCAATCTCTGCGGCTTGCAACGAAACGGGCGCGGCCAAGCCCACGCCGCTCGAGGGTCGGGCAGCTGCCAGCCACTCGATCGCACGCTCCAGGACTTGCTGTCGTGCGGCAGCCGGCCCCGTCCCTTCCAGGCCGAAGCTCAAGTACACCGTGCGATGGGTGCAGGCATCGCCGCGCAGGCCGGCGATGGCGCCGGATGCCCAGCCGATAATCGCCCGTCCGATGGCATCACCCACCATGATCGTATCCGGCGACTGCTGGTTGCCGGCGCTATCCGGCGTATTGTAAGTGAGCTGAATGCCGGCCAATAGCTCTTCCGCGCTGCCCACCAGTGGCAAAAGCCCTCCGTTATCGTTGACATAGCGTGCGTGCAAATAGTCAACGTAGTTGGCGGAGCCGCCGTCCCAATAGCCGATGTTCTGGCCGCTGATGAACAACCGCCCGCCGCGGTTGAGGTAGGCGGCCAGGGCGTTCCAGGCGTTGATATAGCCCGGCGATCCGGAAGGCTGCGACCAGATAACTACATCATATCCGCCCAACTCGCCAGACGAGGGATTATCCACAGGCGGATTCATGATGGTGCGCGTGTGATAGGTGTACAATAGGTTATTCAGCGCGGCCTGATAGTAGAGGATGGGGCTGGCCGTGTGCCCCTCGGCGTTGACGAGCAGCAGGCGCGGCGCCGGAGAACAGGCCAGGTTCAGCGTGACAAGCCTTTGCGCGGCGATCACGATATCCTGCACCTGCGAGCCGCGGTAGCCGATGGTGTTCGCCATGACCGACACCGTATAAGTTCCGATGGGCACTGCGCAGGTGTAGTAGCCACGCGCATCGGTGGAAACCTGTAACGGCGTGTTCAGCAACGTGATCGTGGCCGTGACGGGTTGTCCGTCGGTTGAGCGCGTCACATGGCCGTTGAGCAGGCCGACGGGCCGCGGATACAAGGTAAAGTCGAGCTGTGTCGTGGTCTGTGCAAGGATTTGCACGCTGTAAGCCAGCGCGTCCTCGTAGCCAAACTTACTGGCGGTCACATCGTACAAACCTTCGGCCACATCGAACGCGTAGGAGCCATCGGTCAGGGTGCGCGTGGTGGCCTGACCGCCGGTGGCCAGGTTGCGCATGGTGATGAGCACATCGCCCAGCGGGCGGCCTGTCGCCGCCTCGACGACGCGCCCGGCAAATGCCCCACGCCTGATAATGGTGCTGACGGCCTGGTAGGCATCAATACGGCCATGCCCGAAATCGTTATCGGCGCCCGGCCGGCCTAGGTCGAGCGCGGTGCGCTCGATGGTTTGCTCCGTGGCCGTAATGTTGAGTGACCCTCCGAAGGACAGGGGCAAAAGCGCGGGCTGGTCGGCGGTCTGCCGCGATGCCTGGGCCATGAGGGCCGCTAACCCCGCTACGTGCGGCGTGGCCATGGATGTGCCGCTCCAACTCCCATCGTACGAGCCGCCGGGGATGGCCGAACGCACGCTGACGCCGGGGGCCGACACGTCAGGCTTGATTTCTCCCCACGGTGAGGGGCCGCGGCTGCTGAAGAAGGCAATCCTATCCTGCGCGTCAGTGGCTCCTACCGCAAAGGCGTGAGGATAGCTCGCCGGCGACCCGATCGTGCCGGAGCCGGGCCCTTCGTTACCCGCCGCAAACACGGTGAATATCCCCGCGGCGCGCAGCGCGGCCACGTCCTGCGCAAAGACCTCGTTACGCCCGTCCGCGTCGCCCCAAGAGTTGTTGAGGATATCGGGGGCACGGCTTGGGTCGGGGTTCGTGCCGCGCAGGTTGGTCGGCGCCAGGATCCATTGGAATCCGGCGTGAATCCATTCGTCATAGGCCGTGCCGTAATCATCAAAGACCTTGACCGCGATCCAACGCGCGCCCGGCGCTACGCCGATCGGCTCGCTGCCGTCCAGAGTGGAACCGACCATGGTGCCCATGGTGTGGGTGCCGTGCGAGGCATAATCGTTGATGGGCCGATTCGGGCCGGGGGCCGTGGGATAGGTGCCGGTAGCATCGAACCAGTTGTAATCGTGGGTCGAGGCGGCGGGGTTGGCTGCGTTATAGCCGCGATATTTGCGCTGCAGAGCCGGATGTGTCCAGTCAACGCCCGAATCCAGGTTGGCTACGACCACGCCCTCGCCGGTGATGCCGAACTCCTGCCATACGCGGTCTGCGCCGATCTTGCGAATGCCCCATGGGGGCTGGGCGGCCAACTCCTGCGCCTCGTCGGAAAGCGGCAAAAGGCGCTGCCTGCGGTTGGCGCGGATGAACTCGACCTCGGGCCGCTGGGCCAGCTCGATAGCGGTCTGCAGATCTCCACTGACGGCCAACCCGTTAAAGATCCAATAGCTTCTGTAACTACTGACCTTGCCTTGCGCTACCCGTTGCTCCAGGTAGGCAACGATTCCCTTCTGGCTTTGCTGGGCGACGCTCTGCAGGCGGCTCACGACGAGCGCACGACGGTTTTGCACATCCGGCACACGCATCAAGTCCTGAAGCGAGGCCTGTTCGCGTAGGTGCACCAGATAGGTGACTGGTTTGGGCTGCGTCGGCCCTTTGATCTGTGCATCTTGCTTGGCTTCGAGGAGCTGTTTCAGAAGTGCAGGCTCGATCTTGACGCGCACTTCCAGAGGGATTGCATCCAGAGGTGAAAATTGTGATGCGGCCTGCGGCCCACCCCAGGTTTTAGGAGAGGCCACCACCCCGGAGGGAAACAGCGAAACCAGCAAGGTGACGATCAACAAAAACATCAAGTAACAGCAGCGCCTCATAGTACCTCTCCTTACGGTCAGCCTTCGATCCGTCCTCCCCACAATGCGCAAAAGAGGATGAAAAGCTTTGCCCTTTCCCATACCCCCAATGGTAAAAGGGCCGGAGGCGGGGGCATTCTATATGCACATTGTATAATAAGAAGACGCTGCACGCAATGCCAGGTCACGGCCGGACAACAACAAAAACCCATGTGGCCGGTCGCCACACGGGCATGCTTTCCCGTCGCTCGCGGATATACGCGCAGCGATTAGGCGCGGGTGATATACTCGCGCGTGCGCGTATCCACTCGGATCACATCCCCCGTTTTGATAAACAGAGGCACCTGAAGCTTGAGGCCCGTTTCCAGCGTGACTTCTTTAGTCGCGCTGGTGGCCGTGTCGCCCGCATAGCCAGGCGGAGCATCCACAACCAGCAGGTCTACCGTGATCGGTAGTTCGATACCGATGGGCTCGCCATTGTAAAGCTCAATGTCGAGCGTGATGCCTTCCTTCAAGAAAGGAATCACATCCTCCAACATGCTGGCGGGAAGGGCAGGCTGCTCAAACGTCTCGGTGTTCATAAAATGATAATATTCGCCGTCGTTGTACAGATATTGCACCGTCTGATGCTCGAGGCGCACTTCTTGTACACGCTCGCCGGACAGGAAGGTGCGCGCCACGGTGGCTCCTGTGCGCAAGTTACGTAGCTTGGTGCGGATAATCGCGTTGCCCCGACCAGGCTTGTAGTGATCGTATTCAAGCACCCGCCAGATTTGCCCATCGGCCTCGAAGGTAGTGCCCTTGCGAAGTTCTGAAACGGTAATCATAGCGCCAGAATCCTCCAAGATCAAAGCCTAAACCACCATATTATAATTGCAGGGGCTAGACTCGGCAAAATCGGCCAAAGGCGCTTTGCCTGTGCGCTGAATCGGGTGTAAAATCCATTTTACCCTTGCCAGGGATGAGAAGCATGATAACGGAAGAGGTCAAACGTATCGTCCGTAACGCGCTCGCCGAGGATATCGGCTCCGGCGACGTCACCAGCCTGGCGATTATCTCCCCCTCCACTCACCTGTTGGGACGCTTCTTGGTCAAAGCGTCGGGCGTGATCGCCGGACTGGAGGTGGTGGGCGAGGTATTCGCCCAGGTGGATAAAAAGCTGGCCTACACGCCCCTCAAGCCGGAGGGCGCCACGGTCAACGCGGGGGAAGTCGTGGCGCATGTCGAGGGCTATGGTCCGGGCATCCTTATCGCCGAGCGCACAGCACTGAACTTTTTGCAGCGCATGTCCGGTATCGCTACGGCGACGCGGCGCTACGTCGAGGCGGTGTCGGGCACACGCGCCAAGATTTTGGATACGCGCAAAACTGCCCCAGGATTGCGTGCGCTGGATAAGCTCGCCGTTAAGCTGGGTGGGGGGGCGAATCACCGTATCGGTCTATACGATATGGTGCTGATCAAAGACAATCACATTCAGGCGGCAGGCAGCATCACGCGGGCCGTGAACCTGGTGCGCCAGCACGTCACGGGCCTGGCCATCGAGGTGGAGGTCGAGACGCTGGACCAGCTCGATGAGGCCTTGGGTCTGGGCGTGGATCGCATTATGCTGGATAATATGAGCCTAGAAATGATGCGCGAGGCGGTGCGCCGTGCTGGCGGCAAAGTCGAGCTGGAAGCCTCTGGCGGCGTCACGTTGCAAAGCGTGGCCGACGTCGCGGCCACAGGCGTGGACTTGATCTCAGTGGGCGCGCTGACCCATTCGGTGAAAGCGCTAGATATCAGCCTGGAGATCGAGCTGCTCCAGGCTGGCTAGAGGGAGAAAAGGCATGACCTTGCCCGAGAAATACACTCACATGACCGAGGCTGAACTGGTTGCCGCCATTCGGCAGGCCAAACAGGCTTTGGGGACATCGCTGACCATTCTGGGGCATCATTATCAGCGCGATGAGGTGATCCAATTCGCCGACTTTCGCGGCGATTCGCTGGATCTCTCGCGGCGCGCGGCCCAAGTGGCTCAGGCCAAATATATCGTCTTTTGCTGGGTGCACTTTATGGCCGAGACGGCCGCTATGCTGTGCAAGCCCGAACAGGTCGTCATCCAGCCCGTGTTCGAGGCCATGTGCCCCATGGCGCACATGGCGAACGGCGCGGATGCATCCACAGCCTGGGAAGCGCTCTCCGCCGTATGGGGCGAAGAGCTCGTGCCGATCACCTATCAAAACTCAACGGCCGAGGTCAAAGCCTTTGTGGGACGGCACGGCGGTGCCGTTTGCACGTCGGCCAACGCGGACAAGCTCTTTGCGTGGGGGCTTGGGCGCAAAAAGCACCTGCTTTTCCTGCCTGATGAGCACCTGGGCACGAACACGGCATTGGCGATGGGCATTCCACGTCAAGAGATCGGCGTTTGGGATCCTTCCGATACGCCCGACGTGCGCAAGTTGGCGAGTTGTCGCGTGGTGGTGTGGAAAGGGTATTGTTATGTGCACACCAATTTTACCCCTGCCGACGTGGACGAGGCGCGGCGGAAATATCCCGACTGTCTCGTGATCGTGCATCCCGAGTGTGTGCACGAGGTCGTCGCCAAGGCGGACCGCGCCGCTTCAACGACCGGCATCATCCGGTTTGTGGAGCAAGCGCCCACCGGGGCCAAGATCGCTATCGGCACCGAGTGTAACTTGGTCAATCGCTTGCAACAAGAGCATCCCGATAAAACCGTGGTGCCACTGCGCCGCTCGGCGTGCGTGAACATGAACATGACGCGCATGACCCATCTGCTGTACGTCTTGGAAAGCATCCTGGAGGGCAAGCCGCGTAACGTCGTTACAGTGGAGGCGGAAGTCGCCCATTGGGCGCGGGTGGCCCTTGAACGCATGCTGGAGGCGAGCTGATGTCCAAACTTCCCGAACGGGTCGAATGTGATGTTTTGATTATCGGCTGCGGCGTGGCGGGCGCGATCACTGCCCTGCAACTGGCGCAGGATGAGCGTCTGCGCATTGTCGTGACGACCAAAGCTGAGGACCCTTTAGAGTCGAACACATATTATGCACAGGGTGGCATTATCTACCAAGGAGAAGATGATTCGCCCGAAAAGTTGGAGCAGGATTTGATCGCCGCGGGAGATGGCATGAATAACCGCCTCGCCGTCAAGATCCTGGCCCACGAGGGGCCGCGCCTGGTGCGCGAGTTGTTGGTCGAAAAGTACCAGGTGCCCTTTACGCACGATAGCGGGAACCGCCTGGAACTGACGCGCGAGGCTGCGCATTCGACCAGTCGCATCCTGCACGTGAACGACGCGACGGGCCGCGGCATCCAAGAGAAGATGGTGGAAGCGTTGCGCGCTTGCCCTAATATCCAATTGCTCACCCAGCATACGGCGGTGGACTTGCTCACGCCGGCGCACCATTCGCTAGATCGGCTGGATATCTACGAGCCGCTTTCCTGTGTAGGAGCTTATGTCTACGATCAGGCCGAAGACTGTGTGCGGACCATCCTGGCTAAGGCGACCATTCTAGCCAGCGGGGGATTGGGCCAGATTTTCTTACACACAAGCAACCCGCCGGGGGCCACGGGCGACGGCCTGGCGATGGCTTATCGCGCCGGCGCGCGCATCCTCAACGCGGAATACGTGCAATTCCACCCTACGACATTCTATTATCGCGGTAAAGCGCGCTTTTTGATCAGCGAGACGCTGCGCGGCGAGGGCGCGCGCCTGCGCAATGCCAACGGTGAGCCCTTTATG
>FWPV01007847.1_pt1 | contig 13805 bp, 11 predicted proteins | sample 2228371 | NCBI WGS metagenome assembly FWPV01 (sample SAMEA103939776, study PRJEB20133) | metagenome | reverse complement strand
TTCCCGAGGCGACCATGGCGATATCCATGGCGCCGATGGCATTGTAGATGGAGCCCCGAACGAAGGCCAGCTTTCCCGGAAAATCACCGGCGACGGCCCTGACGAAATCCACGGAGAGCGTGTCGGCCACCGGCAGGATGAATTGAACGGAGGGGAGCTTCTCGATCAGGATCCGCGCGGCGCCCATCATGCCGGGAAGCAGTTTGCGGACTTCCGCCTCCCGGCTGCCCGGAAGGATACCGACGGTCCGGATGCCCCCGTCGGTCTCCAGCCCCAAATCCCTGAGGAGTTCCTCCCGGGGCGACGTGATCCGGACCGTGTCGAGGAGGGGATGCCCCACGAAGGCGACGTCCATCCCCTCCCGGGCGTAGAAATCCTTTTCGAAGGGGAAGATCACGGCCATGCGGTCCACGATCTTCCTCAACTTCCCGATCCGTCCTTTTCGCCACGCCCAGACCTGGGGGCTGATGTAGTAAAAAACGCGGACACCGTGTTTTTTCGCGGCCGCGGCCAGGGGGAGATTGAAGTCGGGATAGTCGATGGGGATGAGGAGATCCGGCGGGGATTCCCGGAGGCTTTTCTTCAGCCCGAAAAAAACCTTCAGGATGAACGGCAGCCGGGAGAACACCTCTGTGAGGCCGACGACGGCCATATCGGCCGAGCGCGCCACGAGTTCGACGCCGGCCTCTTCCATCCTCTCGCCGCCGATGCCGTAGAAACGGATCGCCGGGTCGATGTCGCGCAGGGCTTTGACCAGGGCGGCCCCGTGGAGATCCCCCGATGCCTCCCCGGCGATGATCATGATCTTTTGGTCTCGGACCGATCGGTTCATGGAGATCTTTCTGCGGAAGGTCACGCGATCCCGTTGATGACATCACTGACCCGGCGGATCTCCTCTTCGGTGATCTCCGGGAACATCGGCAGGGATAGCACTTCCGCGGAGCACCTTTCGCTGACCTCCAGCGAGCCGTCACCCCCCAGGGCGGAGAAGACCTTCTGCCGGTGAAGGGGCACGGGGTAATAGACGGCCGAGGCAATGCCCCGGGAGGTAAGGGCGGTCATGATGCGGTCCCGCTCGGAGGATCGGATGGTGAACTGGTGATAGACATGCCGGCAGCCCGGCGCCTCGGTGGGGAGGACGACGTCGTCCCGTCGGATGAAGGTCCGGTAGAGATCGGCGGCCCTTCTTCGGCCTTCGTTCCAGACCTCGATCCGCCGGAGTTTGACCCTCAGGACGGCGGCCTGGATCTCGTCCAGACGGCTGTTGTATCCGAGCAGGTCATGGTGGTACTTGACCCGGCTGCCGTGGTTCCGCAGGAACCTGACCTTCTCGGCCATGCCCGGGTCCGCCGTGATCACCATCCCGCCGTCCCCGTAACAGGCCAGGTTCTTGCTGGGGAAGAAACTGAAGCAGCCCAGATCCCCGATGGACCCGACTCTCCGTCCCCGGTACTGCGCCCCGAAGGCCTGTGCGCAGTCTTCAATGATCCTGAGTCCGTGACGCCGGCCGATGTCCATGATGGGATCCATGTCCGCCGGGTGGCCGAAAAGGTGCACGGGGATGATCGCCCGGGTCCTGGCCGTGATCTTCTTTTCGATCCGTGCAGGGTCGAGATTGTATGTCCGGGGGTCGATGTCGGCAAAAACCGGTTTCGCCTGGAGGAGGGCGATGACCTCGGCCGTCGCGATGAAGGTGAAGGGGGTCGTGATGACCTCGTCGCCCGGTCCGATGTCGCACGCGCGGAGGGCCAGGAGCAGGGCGTCGGTGCCGCTGGCCACGCCGATGGCCTGCGGAACACCATGGTAGCCCGCGATCTCGCACTCCAGCTCTCCGACGTTCGGTCCGAGGATGAACTGGGTTTTCTCGAGCACCCCCCGGATGGCGTCATCGATTTCCGCCTTCATCCCTTCGTATTGTCTTCGAAGGTCGACCATCGGGATCATGGCATCAGGTCCTTCCCCGTTTTCATCTTCCGGAGGATGTCGACGGCCAGTTCCAGGGATTTCCGTCCCTCCCGCCCGGAGACCGGCGGGGGTTTACGGGTCTTCACGGAGTGGATGAAGGCACGGATTTCCTCTTCGAGGGGGTCACAGGGGATGACCTCGACATCGTTGTAGCCGATCCCCACCTTCCCGTCGGCCCGCTTCGTCTTGCTCAAAGACACCAGTTCCCTTTTTTCGAAGTCGACGGAATGATACCCCTCCAGGCCGAAGAACCGGATCTTCTGCAGATTCTTCAGGGTAATGCGGCTGGCGGTGATGTTGGCCACGCAGCCGTTTTCGAAGACGAGCCGCACGTTCGAGATGTCCACCTCGTCGGAGAGGACGGAGACCCCTACGGCCTCGAGGCTCTTGACGGGGGATTTCACGTAGTGAAGGATGATGTCCAGGTCGTGGATCATGAGGTCGAGGACGACATCGACGTCGGTGCCTCGCTCGATGAAGGGGTGGAGGCGATGGGACTCGATGAACAGGGGCCTTTCGATGACTTTATCGAGTGCCGTGACGGCCGGGTTGAATCGCTCGACGAACCCGATCTGGAGGATGGCGCCGCTTTTCTCGGCCAGCCCGATGAGCTCGTCGGCCTCTTCGAGGGTGACGGTCATCGGTTTTTCCAGGAGGACATCCTTCCCCGCAGCGAGGAAATCCTTCGCGACGGCATGGTGGGACCGTGTGGGCACCGTCACGCTGACCGCATCGACGGCGCCGATGAGTTCCCGATGGTCGGTGAAGGTGTCGCAGCCATAAAGGGCCGCCGCCTTCCGGGAGCGTTCCTGAAGGATGTCGGAGACGCCGACGATCTCCACGTCCGGCAGGAGCTTGTATTTCTGCAGGTGGTAGTTTCCCAGGTGTCCTATGCCCACCACACCGACCTTGATCCTCTTCATGCTCACCCTACCTGCAAACGCCCCTTTCCGACCGTTCGATGAACTCGACAAAGCGTCGGACCTCCGGCAGGTCCGGAACCTCGGCGCGGATCCTCTCGACGGCCTTCTTCAGGACCAGGGATGAGCGGAAGATGATCCGGTAGGCCTCCTTCAGGGCCTTGAGCGTCTCCTCGCTGAACCCTCTTCGTCTCAACCCGACCAGGTTCAACCCGTAGGGCTTCGCGCGGTTCCCCGAGACCGTCACGTAAGGCGGGACATCCTGCGCGACGGCGGAGGCGCCGCCGATGAAGGCGTGGGTCCCGATCCGGGTGAACTGGTGGATGCCGGTCAAGCCGCCGATGATCGCGAAGTCCTCCACGTCGATGTGTCCGGCCAGGTTGGCCGCGTTGGCCATGACGACGTAGTCGCCCAACCGGCAGTTGTGCGCCACGTGGCAGTAAGCCATCAGGAGGTTGTTGTTGCCGATCTTGGTCATGCCGATATCGGCCGTCGTGGACCGGTTGATCGTGACGAATTCCCGGATGATATTGTTGTCACCGATGATCACCCGCGTTTCCTCCCCCCGGTATTTCAGATCCTGCGGGGGCGCCCCGATGGAGCTGAACTGAAAGATTCGGCAGTTCGCGCCGATGTCCGTGTGGCTGTCGATGACCACGTGGGGCCCGATGATGGTGTTTTTCCCGATCGTCACATCGGAACGGATGATCGTGTAAGGACCCACCTGGACGCCTTCACTGAGCTGCGCCCCGGGGTCCACAATGGCTGTCGGGTGAATGTTCATCTTGCCTCCCTTGCATGTCCCGGCGCGGCGGAAAGTCGGACCTCAGGCCTTTTTCTTTTCGAGTTCATCGACCCTTTTGAGAAGCTCGGACACCGTGCTCCTGAGTTCGGCGATTTTGCTCAGGTGGACCTGGCGTCGAAGGAATTCCTGGTGCGGCATGGTCGGTGAGCCGGAAACGATCTGCCCGGGCGGGATGTCCTTCATCACGCCCGACTGGGCGGCGATCATCACGCCGTCGCCGATCGTGATATGGCCGACGATGCCGGCCTGACCGCCCAGGATGACGCTCCGGCCGAGCTTCGTGCTTCCCGAAATGCCGACCTGTGCGACGATGACCGAGTTTTCTCCGATGACGACGTTGTGGGCGATCTGAACGAGGTTGTCGATCTTCACCCCCCGCTGGATCCAGGTCTTGCCCAGGGTGCCTCGGTCGATCGTGGTGTTGGCGCCGATTTCCACGTCGTCGTCGATCTGGACGTACCCGACCTGGGGGACCTTGAAGTTATCCCGGCCCGGGTTCCCGAACCCGAAGCCGTCGCTTCCCACGACCACGCCGGCATGGAGGATGACGCGCTTCCCGATCAGGGATCTGCGGTAGACGGTGACGTTGGGATAGAGGATCGAATCCTCGCCGATGACGGCGTCAGGGCCGATGTAGGTGCCGGGGTGGAGGATCACGCCCCGTCCGATTCGGGCGCCCCTGCCGACATAGACGCCGGGCAGGAGAGTGGCCGTCGGGTCCACCAACGCCCCCTCCTCGACGACGGCCCGGCTGTCGATCCCCGGCGCCGGCGGTTCCTCGGGGTAAAAGAGCGCAAGAACTTCGGCCAGGGCCCGGTAAGGGTCTTTCACGATGAGGAAATTGCGATCCGACCCTTCCGGGGGCCGGGCAACGATGACGGCGGAGGCCCTGGTCGTCGCGATCTTTTTTTGATACTTCGGGTTCGACACGAAGGAGAGGTCTCCCTCGCCGGCCTCTTCGATCCCCTGGACGCCCGTGATGACGACATCACCGTCGCCGCGCACGCTCCCGTCGAGGAGGGTCGCGATTTCAGACAGTTTCATGCCTGTCGTTTTCATGACTCATCCGGCCGGGCGACGTTACTTCTTGCCCTTGGCCCGCTTGTTGAACTCTTCGATGACCTTCTTGGTGATGTCCGCCCCCTTGCTGCGGTAGACCACCACGGGGTTGTCGATGCTGAAGATCGCCGTATACCCTTCCTTTTCCCCGATGGATTCGATCACCTTGGCCAACTCGGGGAGGAGCTTCGAGGCCATTTCCTGCTCTTTCTGGGCCAGCTCCCGGTTGGCATCCTCGATCATCCTCTGGTATTCCCTGAATTTGGTCTGGTAGGCGTTTTCCTTCTCCCGGTACGCGTCGGGCTTCAGGACCGATCGCTGTTTGTCGAGATCGTCCTTCAGCCGCTTCATTTCGGCTTCCTTCTGCTGGATCTGGCTTCTCTTCTTCTCGTAGGCTTTCTTGAAATCCGCCTCCATCTTGTCCCCCGGTTCCGAATCCAGGAGCGCCTGCTTCAGGTTCACGAAGCCGAATTTCTCCGCCGATGCCTTGAGGGGCAAAGTGAAGAGAACCACCAAGACGATGATGAGACCGAACGACCATAATCCCGTTTTTTTCATTGGACTTTCTCCTTTTTTGTTATTGGCTCACGGCGACCGTTGCGGCTCCGGCGGCGCTCTGCAGCGCATCTGTCCCCGGACCTGCCGCCAGATATCTCAAGCCTTCTGTTTCAGTCTTGCGCCTTTGATCTTTAGCCTTTAGTTCTTCGCCTTTCGCTTTATGCCTCTGCTTTATTGTCTTTGATCTTTTGCCTTTCGCCCTTCGCCTTGCACCTATTTCTTTTTGACCTGATGCCTTCCGCCTTATGCCCTGTGCCTGTCTTATCACATAAACCACCCAATCGTGAATTCCACTCGGCTCTGCGCCTCACCCTCCTTGCGGTCGAGGACGTAGCCCCATTCCAGCCGGAGGGGGCCGATGGGAGAGTACCAGCGGACGCCGGCCCCCGCCGTCTTTCTCAGGTCGTCGAGATAGTAACCGCCGTCCCAGGTGTTGCCCGCGTCGAAGAAGAAGACCCCCTTCATGCCGGCGTTCTTGATGAGCGGGAACAGGAACTCGAAGTTGGCGACGAACATGGTCGTGCCGCCGATGACGTCGTTCGTGACGGGATCCCTCGGGCCGACGCTCCGGAGCCCCCTCAGGGAGTTGATCCCGCCCAGGATCCACCGCTCATAGACCGGCACCCGTTCGTCGCCGAGGGACTGGAGGTAACCGATGCGGCCGCGCGCGCTGAAGACGTAGTCGTCGAAGACCGGAAAGAACCAGGTATTGCCGGCGACGTAGCGGCCGAAATCCACGTCCCCGCCGAAAACCGTGCCGTAGACTTCAGCGGACAACCTCGTCTTCATTCCCTTCGTGGGGAAGATGGCGTCATCGGTGGTGTCCCGCGACAGCGTGGTCTGTATGCCGCTCTGGGTGTTGGTTCCCTCCTGCTCCTTGATCGAGGTCGAGGCGTTTTCGGCCACGTCCTGCACGTCGTTGATCGCGAACTTGTAGCCGAGATACCCCGTGACCCTCTCGAAGAGAGGGTACCCCAGGGTGCCCCCGAAGCCCCTGGTGTACAGATTATAGGTGTCGTATTCCCTGTAGAGGTTCCAGAGATCGAGACGGCTCCAGAGCGGCAGGTCGAAGAGCCAAGGTTCGATGAAGGACATCTCGATGCTGTTCGTCTCGGAGCCGAGGCGGCCGGTGAGCTGCAGGGTCTGCCCCCTGCCGAAGAGGTTGTTCTGGGAGATCTGGGCCATCAAAAGGGCGCCTTCCTGGGCGCTGTACCCGCCGCCGACAGTGACCATGCCCGTCGGCTTCTCCTTGACGTTGATGTTGACGTTGGTCAGGTTCTCCTGGGGGCCCTTCTCGGTCTGGAAGTTGACCTCTTCGAAGTAGCGCATTCGATTCAGCCGCTCGAAGCTCGACTTCATCTTGTCACTGTTGTAGAGCTCCCCTTCCGTCATGGCGAGCACCCTCCGGATCACCTTGTCCCGGGTCTTCGTGTTGCCCGTGATGTTGATCCGGTTGAAGTAGACCTGGATGCCCTTCTTGATCTCGTAAGCGACGTCCACCTTCTGATCTTGCTCCCGCGGGTTGATCCGCGGCGTGACGTCGGCGTAGGCGAACCCGTCGTTGTTGGCCATGCGGGTGAGGTACTCGATGTCCTTGATGATCGCCTCCCGGTCGTAGTAGTCTTTCTTGGTGACCTTCAATTTCGTGAGCATCTCTTCCCTGGAAACGCTGAGGGTGTCGCCCAGGATCTCCACCTTCCCGACCTTGAACTGCTTCCCCTCGTTGATGAGGATCTTCACGTAGATGCCCTTGGCGTCATGGGTGATCTCGGGATCCCCGACCTGGGCCTGGATGTAACCGTTGTTGAGGTAGAAGGCCTTGATCTTGTTGACGTCCTCTCGCAGTTTCTCCATCTTCAGGACGCCCGAATCCGTGAAGAAGTGGAGGATGCCCCACTCCTTGGTCTGCATCATGTCCCGGAGTTGCTTGTCCGTGAAGGCCTGGTTCCCTTCGAATTCGATGGTCTTGATGTACAGCCTCTCGTTTTCCTTGATGTTGAAGACGAGCCGGGCCTCCTTGTGGTCCGCCCTGGGTTCGACGGTGTAGGTGATCTCGGCGTTGAAGAACCCCTTCTCGTCGTAGACGGTCTTGATCTTCGCGGCATCCGTTCTGACCTTGTCCATGTTGAGGACCTGGCGGGTCTTGACGGTCAGGGCCGCCTTGATGTCGTCGGTGCTGACTTTGTCGTTGCCTTTGATGACGATTTCCGACAGGGTCGGCCGTTCCTTGAGGGTGAAGGTGATCACCTTCCCCTCGGGCGTGTCGGACACATCGGCGGTCACATCGCTGAAGAAACCCATCCGGTAGATGGCCTTGATGTCGGAGGAGAGCTCCGTGTCGGAGAAGATCTTCCCTTTGGAGCTCTTGATGACGTTCAAAATGGCGTTGTCTTCGATCTTCGTGGTCCCCTTGAAGACGATCGCGGCGATCCTTTCCTTGCCGGAGATTTTCATGGAGATTTCCCTGGCCAGCTGCGCCGAGAGGGCATCGACGTTTGCCATCTCCCTTCCCTGGACGAAGATGCCCGGCAGGATGCTCTTCTGGCCGATGTCGATCAGCTTCGAATCCAGGCTGATCAGGGTGCCGATGGCGGATAGGCTTCCGATCACCACGTAATCGGCCCCGACGGCTTCGCCGACGGCGAGCGCCAGCCTTTCATCGATCTTCTTCCCCTGGATCCGGGACTGGTACTGGTCTGCGGGGATGATGACGATATCCTTCCTTTTCTTGAGTTCCGCCGAGACCCCCCTTTCGATGGCCTCTCTCAGGGCCGGGACGTCCTTCTCGGCGTACACGTCAAAGGGGAAGACCGCCACCTTCTTCGCATCCTGGGCGAGGGCCGGCGGGGCGCAGACGGCGGCGGCGAGGCAAAGAGTTAGAAGCAGCAGTCCGGACTTCAGCATCCTCGGGTTTCTATTCACGGTGAATGATCCTTCCATCCTCGAGTTCGATTCTCCGGGACATGTGTTTGGCCAGCATCCGGTTGTGGGTGACCACCACCAGCGTGATGTTGCGCGATCGGTTGAGCCTGAGCATCGTTTCGTAGACCATCCTCCCGGTCTCCGAGTCCAGGTTCCCGGTGGGTTCGTCGGCCAGGACGACCTCCGGTTCCATCATCAGGGCGCGGGCGACGGCCACGCGCTGCTGCTCGCCGCCGGAGAGCTCCCCCGGCTTGTGCCGGATCCGGTGCACGAGCCCGACTTCTTCGAGGAGGGCCTTCGCCCGGTTCGAGGCCTCCTCTCTCGGCATGCCGGCGATCAGGCCCGGCATCATGGTGTTTTCCAGGGCGCTGAACTCCGGGAGCAGGTGGTGGAACTGAAAGACGAATCCGATTTTCCGGTTCCGGAAATCCGCGATCTTCGTCTCCGGCCAGTCGAAGACGTTGGTTCCGTCGAAGAGCACGGTTCCCGACGTGGGGTGATCGAGGGTGCCCAGGATGTGAATGAAGGTGCTCTTCCCCGCCCCGGAAACGCCGAGCATGGCCACGGACTCCCCCCTGGCGATGTCGAGGTCCAGTCCTTTGAGGACCTCGATCTCCTGGCCGTCCTTGATGAAGCTCTTTTTCAGGTCCCGGATCACAATCATCCCGGTCACGTGTTCCTGTCTTTCCGGCGTCCTACTCGTACCGGATCGCCTCGGCGGGGTCGAGCCTCGAGGCGTTCCGGGAGGGGTAAATCGTTGCGAGGAAACTGATCAGCAGGGTCCCGACGACGATGATGACCACGTCCCCGTAATTCACCTTGGAGGGGAGCTCGCTCAGGTAGTAGACATCCCCGGGCAGGATCTTGAAGCCGAAGAGATTTTCGATGAACCGGGAGATATCCCCCAGGTTGAAGGCCACGAGGAGTCCCGCGAGGGTCCCGAGAAGGGTTCCGATGCCGCCGATGATGATCCCCTGGTAGATGAAGATCTTCATGATGCTCCTCGAAGTGGCCCCCATGGACTTGAGGATCGCGATGTCCTTGCTCTTTTCCATGACGACCATGATGAGCGTGGTGATGATGTTGAAAGCGGCCACCAGGACAATGAGGCTCAGGATGATGAACATGACCCTGCGCTCCATTTTGAGGGCCGCGAAGAGGTTCTTGTTCATCTTCATCCAGTCGCGGACCCAGAAGGGGAACCCGAGTTTTTTCTCGATGGCGGATGCGATCTCGTTCGCACGGTAGATGTCGCGGACCTTGATCTCGAGCCCGGTGACGAGGTCGCCGACGCTCAGGAATTCCTGTGTGTCGGCCAGGGAGGCGTAGGCGAGGGAGAGGTCATACTCGTAGAAACCTGATTCGAAGATGCCCACCACCAGGAATTTCTTCATCCGGGGCACCAGCCCGACGGGGGTCGAGATCCCCATGGGAGAGACCACGTAAAGGGTATCGTAGAGGAAAACGCCGAGGTTCTTGGCCAGTTCCTTGCCGAGGATGATGCCGGGCAGATCCATGACCTCCGGTGCGAGCCGGAGGGTCTTCCTCCCTTCCGGCGTGAGAAGATCCAGTCCTCCCTCGGTTGTCTTCCCCAGGTTGATGACCTTCGAGGCATCGGCCGGGGAAAGGCCCCTCAGGACGATCCCGTGGACGTTGTCGCCCTTCTTCAGCATGGCCTGGCTGTAGATGAAGGGTGTCGATGCAACGACCCCGTCGACCTGTTCCACCGCTTCCTTGACCCGCTCGTAGTCCTTCATCATCCCCGTGTACTGCATGAGGACGATGTGAGCGTTGATCCCGAGGATCTTCTCCCGCAGGTCCGTCTCGAATCCGTTCATCACGGCCAGCACGATGATCAGAGCCGCCACCCCCAGGAAGATCCCGGTGATGGAGATGAAGGTGATGATCGAGACAAAGACCTGCTTCCTCTTGGCCCTCAGGTAGCGCAGGCTGATAAAAAACTCATAGGACATGCATTTTCCCTGAAATCGTCCATCCTCAGTTCTTTCCCCGGTCCTCGTCCTTCTTGCGCAGCTGGGGGAACAGGATCACGTCCCGGATGGACGGTGAATCCGTCAGCAGCATGACCAGCCGGTCGATGCCGATCCCCTCGCCGGCCGTCGGCGGCATGGCGTACTCCAGGCACTGGAGATAGTCTTCGTCCATCTCATGGGCCTCCTCGTCACCGGCCTCTCTTTCCTCGAGCTGCCTCACGAAGCGCTCGCGCTGGTCGGCCGGGTCGTTCAACTCCGAGAAGGCATTGGCGATCTCCCGCCCGTAGATGTAGAGTTCGAAACGGTCGGCGATGGAGGGGTCGGCGGCGTTTCGCCGGGAAAGCGGTGAAACCTCGATCGGGTAATGGGTGATGAAGACGGGCTGGATGAGCTTCGGCTCCACCTTTTCGTCGAAGATACCCATCAGGATCTTCCCCAGGGGCTGCTTTTCCTCGAACAGAAGGCCCATGCCTTCAGCGATCCTGATCATCCGGCCCCGGTCGTCGAGGTCGGCGGGATCGATGCCGCCGTGCCGGATCAGGGCCTCCCGAACGGTCATGCGCGGCCAGGGGGGTGTGAAGTCCAGTTCGGTCCCCTGGTAGCTGATCTTCAGAGAGTCGAAAAGGGATCGGAGGAGGAAGGTGAAAAGCTCCTCCGTCAGGGCCATCAGGTCTTCATAGGTGGCGTAAGCCATGTAGAATTCCATCATGGTGAATTCGGGATTGTGGAGGGTGGAAATCCCCTCGTTCCGGAAGTTGCGGTTGATCTCGTAGACCCGCTCCAGCCCCCCCACGATGAGCCGCTTCAAATAGAGTTCCGGTGCGATCCGCAGGTAGAGGTCCATGTCCAGCGCGTTGTGGTGGGTCTTGAAGGGCCGGGCCAGGGCGCCGCCGGCAATAGGCTGCATCATGGGGGTTTCCACCTCGAGGAAATCCTTTTCATGCATGAACTGGCGGATGAGCTGAATGATCCGGCTGCGGGTCCGGAAGACTTCCCGCACCCGGGGATTTACGATGAGGTCGAGGTGCCGCTGGCGGTAGCGCGCCTCCACGTCAGTGAGACCGTGCCACTTCTCCGGCAGAAAACGCATCGCCTTGGCCAGCAGCCGGATCGAGGCTGCCTCGATCGTGAGTTCACCCGTTTTGGTCTTGAAGAGTTTCCCCTCCGCATAGGCGATGTCGCCGACGTCCAGGCTCTTGAAAAGGGAAAACCCCTTTTCGCCGACGCGGTCTTTCCGTATGAAGACCTGGAGCCTCCCCCCCCGGTCCTGGAGGACGATGAACGCCCCCTTGCCGAAATCCCGGATGGCCATGATCCGCCCCGCGATGGAGAAACGCTCCGAAACCCCCTCGAGCGCTGAGGGCTCCAGATGGCCGTATTTTTTCTGGATCGCATCCGTCCGGTGGGAGACCTTCACGTCGTTGGGATAGAGCTCCACGCCGCTTGCCCGGAGGGACTCGATTTTTTCCCGTTTTTTCCTGAAAAGTTCGCTTTCTTCCATTCCGTGGACCCGACGGATGACTATAAGGCGATTTGACTATATTTTTTTCACCCAATAGTCAAGAAAGTTTTGGATCTCGATGATTTATGTAGAGAAAAACATTGACAAATATCCGACGGCATAATAGCATTCCTGCACTTTGAAACCAGGGAAGGCAACCTTTTTCAGCCTTGATGGAAAGAACCTTGATCACGGGAGGGGCCGGCTTTCTCGGCAGCCACCTCTGCGATTACCTGATCGCCAAGGGCCACCGGGTCGTCTGCATGGACAACCTCCTGACCGGCAGCATGGACAACGTTGCCCACCTGATCGGTCACGAGCGTTTCACCTTTATCCATTACGACGTCACCAACTACATCTACGTCGAGGGTCCGGTGGATAACATCCTCCACTTCGCCTCGCCCGCGAGCCCCATCGACTATCTGCGACTGCCCATCCAGACGCTCAAGGTGGGGTCTCTCGGGACGCACAAGACGCTCGGCCTCGCCAAGGCCAAAGGGGCACGGTATCTGCTCGCCTCCACGTCGGAATGCTACGGCGATCCGCTCGAACACCCCCAGTCCGAGGATTACTGGGGGAACGTGAACCCCGTCGGGCCGCGAGGCGTCTATGACGAGGCTAAAAGGTTCGCCGAGGCGCTGACGATGGCCTATCACCGTTATCACGGGGTCCACACCAAGATCGCCAGGATCTTCAACACCTACGGCACGAGGATGCGGGTCGACGACGGCCGGGCGCTTCCGACCTTCATGATGCAGAGCCTGCGGGGTGAGGATCTCACCGTTTTCGGGGACGGGACGCAGACCCGGAGCTTCTGTTACGTGGGCGACCTGGTCGAAGGGATCTACAAGCTCCTGTATTCCGAGGAACATGATCCCGTGAACCTCGGCAATCCCGATGAGATGACCATCCTCGAATTCGCGCGGAAGGTGATCGACGTCACCGGCTCCAGGAGCAGGATCGTCTTCAGGGACCTGCCCGTCGACGACCCCAGGATCCGGCAGCCGGACATCGCGAAGGCGAAAAGGGTCCTGGGCTGGGAACCCAGGGTGGCCCTCGAGGACGGGCTGAAACGGGTGCTGCCGTACTTCGAGGGCAAGGCGAAATGATCCTCGTCACGGGCGGCGCAGGCTATATCGGTTCCCACGTGGTGAAAAGGCTCGGGGAGCGGGGGTACGGTCTGCTGGTCTATGACAATCTCTCCCAGGGGCACCGGGAGATGGTCACCTGCGGCCGTCTGATCCAGGGGGATCTCGCCGAAAACGCCCGGCTCGAGGGCCTCCTCAGGGATCACGGCGTCACCGCCGTGATGCATTTCGCCGCCCACTGCCTCGTGGGGGAGTCGGAAGTGGATCCCCACAAGTACTATCTCAACAACGTGGTGAACACGATCCGCCTCCTCGATGCCATGTTGCAGGCGGGTGTCCGGAGGATGGTCTTTTCCTCCAGTGCGGCGGTATACGGAGAGCCCCTCGAAGTACCCATCGAGGAGGAACACCCCACCGCACCGACGAATGTCTACGGGCAGACCAAGCTTGTCGTGGAACAGGTCCTGGGGAAGTATGCCTCGGCCTATGATCTTCAATACGCGTCGCTTCGATATTTCAATGCCGCCGGCGCCGACCCCGGGGGCGCCATCGGAGAGGACCACGATCCCGAAAGCCATCTCATCCCCCTGGTCCTCGACGTGGCCCTCGGACGGAAAGCGGCCGTCACCATCTTCGGGACCGATTACGACACGCCCGATGGAACCTGCATCCGGGATTACATCCACGTGAGCGACCTTGCGGAAGCCCACGTCCTGGCGCTCGAGAGCCTGGTGGAAAAGGGGCGCTCTTCGGTCTACAACCTCGGAAACGGGCGGGGTTTTTCCGTCCGGGAGGTGATCAAGGCCGCCGAGCGGGTGACGGGAAAGAAGATCGCCGCCAGGGAGGGAAACCGCCGGCCGGGGACCCGGCGCGGCTGGTGGCCTCTTCGGCGCGCATCATGAACGACCTGGGCTGGCGTCCGGCGTTCGCGGACCTGGAGACGATCGTAGAGACGGCGTGGAATTTCCACCGGAGGAGGTTCGGTTGACGAAG
>FWPV01011729.1_pt1 | contig 13806 bp, 14 predicted proteins | sample 2228371 | NCBI WGS metagenome assembly FWPV01 (sample SAMEA103939776, study PRJEB20133) | metagenome | reverse complement strand
ACCCCATCGGGAGATTATTTCGCCGACCCAGGTACTTATACCTGCATGGGATACATGATGCTGTTTCATGAAATAGGGCTCGATTATACTTGGAGTACATACGCATCAGAGGGTGGAAATTTTGGTCTCTTTACTTCACACGAGATGATCAAGCGCCTAAACGCAAAAATATATGCGGAAGCGAAGCGCCTGAAGGTAAAGTGGATCCTAGGAGGGGAGTGTGGCCATATGTGGCGGGTCATGCACCAGTACATGGAAACCATGAACGGCCCCGCGGACTTCCTTGAAGCCAGTTTCACCCATAACAGGAACGAAATTTGAGAATGCAAAACAGACCAAAATGGTACATATCACCGAATTTACATCTGATTTGATCAAGCATAACAAGCTTAAACTTGACCCGACCAGAAATGACAAATTCAGGGTTACGTATCACGATTCCTGCAATCCTGCTCGCGCTGCTGGCCTTCTAGAAGAACCCAGATATGTAATCCGGAACGTCTGTAATAACTTCTTCGAGATGCCTGAAAATACCATCAGGGAGCAGACCTACTGCTGTGGAGGTGGTGCAGGGCTTGGCAACGATGAGAACATGGAAATGAGAATGAGAGGCGGTTTTCCGCGAGCCAACGCGGTGAGGCATGTGCGCGACAAACACGGAGTTAATCGACTCCTCTGCATGTGTGCTATCGACAGAGCTACGTTAAGCACGCTAATGGAATATTGGGTGCCAGAGGTTGACGTGGGAGGAATTCATGAACTCGTTGCAAATGCCCTTATCATGAAAGGCGAAAAAGAGCGCACCCTCGATCTGCGTGGAGAACCTCTCAGAGAAGACGCAGAGGAGGACTAAGTGATGTACAATGCGGGCAAAATAATTATTGGGATTTTGATCTTCTTGGTGCTGGTCACTTATCCATTTTGGAAAAACGCGGGTAAAGCCGCAACACCCCCTAAACTAGAAGTCGGCACTCAAGAAAAACAATGTGTGGAATCAACAGCTTATATGAAGTCTTCGCACATGATTTTGCTTGACCAGTGGCGGGATGATGTAGTGCGGAACAATAAGAGAATTTACATCAACTCTTCCGGAAAAGAATTCGTAATGAGCTTACAAAATACATGCACAAAATGCCATGCCAAGAAGACACAGTTTTGCGACAAATGCCATAACTATGTGAACGCGGATCCGAAATGTTGGGACTGCCATATTCCTCCAAAAGAGCAGGAACAAAAGGCCGCAAGGAGTGATGGATAATGGATAATTCAAGACGTTTTTTTCTCAAGATTGCTGGCCTGTCTGTAATCGGTATCGGTGCCAAACCCATCGCTGACGTGTTTGCTCAGGGGACCACGCCCAGAACGGTACCTGATCCTAAAGCCATAGTGGGCAAAAGATGGGCCATGGTGATAGATCATAAAAAGTGCCTGAATGCGAAGGAGGGCTGCAAGGATTGCGTAAATGCCTGCCATCAAGTTCATAATGTCCCTGATTTCGGCAACCCGAAAGACGAAATCAAATGGATTTGGCAGACCTCCTTTGAACATGCTTTTCCAGGGGAAGAAAATCCGTACATAAGTGAATACATGAAGGTGGGATTAAAGAATCTTCCCATAATGGTACTCTGCAACCATTGTGACAATCCCCCATGTGTGAGGGTTTGTCCAGTGAAGGCTACTTTTAAGAGAGAAGACGGGGTCGTTATGATGGACTACCACCGTTGCATCGGCTGTCGATTTTGTATGGCAGCTTGTCCATACGGTGCACGAAACCTCAACTGGCGAGACCCAAGGCCTTTCATAAAGACGGAAATCAACCCCGAGTACCCTACCAGAACCAGAGGCGTGGTCGAAAAGTGTAACTTCTGCGAGGAAAGGCTGGCAAAAGGACTTCAACCAGCCTGTGTAGAGGCATGCAAGGATAAAGCCCTAGTATTTGGTGACCTAAGCGATCCAAAGTCTGAAATCCGAGAGGTCTTGAGACGAAACATGACCGTGCAACGCAAGTCCCACCTTGGGACACGACCGCAGGTCTATTACATACTGTGAGGTAACGATGCTTGAAAAGGCTCTTAGAGGAAATAGAGGCTATTTTATCTGGATAGCTTTCCTACTAATATTGGTAGGGATAGGCTTCCAGTTTTACCTACGACAGTTGGCCTACGGGTTAGGCATTACAGGTATGAGCCGCGATGTCTCTTGGGGCATCTACATCGGGCAGTTCACATTCCTAGTGGGCGTTGCGGCATCAGCAGTTATGCTTGTTCTTCCGTATTACCTTCACAATTATAAGCTCTTTGGGAAAATAACCATCCTGGGCGAATTTCTAGCGGTAGCGTCTGTCACTATGTGTCTTACCTTTATCATAGTGGACCTCGGGCAGCCTTCGCGCGCCTTCAACGTTCTCCTGTATCCGACACCGAATTCGGTACTGTTCTGGGATATGATAGTGCTAAACGGCTATCTTTTCCTCAATATCGTCATAGGATGGACCGTACTCGGGGCAGAGGCTAAAGGGGCTCCCCCTCCAAAATGGGTGAAACCCCTGATTTATCTCTCTATACCTTGGGCTATAAGTATCCACACTGTTACGGCATTCCTCTATGCCGGTTTACCAGGACGAGGTTTCTGGCTCACTGCTATAATGGCACCGAGATTCTTGGGATCGGCATTTGCATCAGGCCCCTCACTGCTGATTCTCATTTGTCTTTTCTTGAGAAAATATACCCGGTTTGACGCAGGCTGGGAGGCAGTACAAACACTGGCTAAAATTGTGACCTACGCAATGATCATCAGTGTCTTTTTTGTTCTGTGTGAGCTGTTCACCGTGTATTACAGCCAAATTCCAGAGCACATGCATCATTTTACGTACCTCTTTGTGGGGTTGCATGGCCACAATGGATTAGTGCCCTGGATGTGGATCTGCGTTATACTAGCTTTTGTTGCAATAGCTTTGCTGATCAATCCCAAGACCCGAAATAACGAGACCACCCTTCCTATAGCATGTGCTGCAGTGTTCGTGAGTCTCTGGATTGAGAAAGGTATCACGTTGGTGCTTACCGGATACATTCCCTCCCCATTGGAGACGATTACAGAATATCATCCTACCATACCGGAAATGGGTATCACCCTTGGAGTTTGGGCTCTAGGCTTTTTGATACTGTCAATCCTTTACAAAGTGGCGGTTACAGTGAAACAGGAACTAACTGCCTAGCTTATCTATACAATTACGACAGGGTGACTCACGTAAGATCGAGCGCCCTGTCACATCTTCATAATGTTCTCCAAACAATTATAGTGGCCTAAAAATTAAACGCGAAATGTGACCATTTTTCCTCGGTCATACCCAAGATAGCGGGAATCCAGAAACTTAGGTCCCCGATCAAGTCCCCTCTGAAATTAGTGATTGTTTTTAATCATGAGTGGCGTGCGCCGACTTGGTTAGGTCAGCCTTCGCGAGAATGAAAGTGAACTGACCAGTCAAGGTACTTCACTGTAGTACACCGATCATAAAGACAGAAATTAATAGAAGATGTGAGGGCAGATATAAATCGCCCCGAGCCTCCCATTGTGCGACGGCACGCAACCAGTGTATGCGTGCTGCAACTTTGCTCAATATTTAGGTCATGAACTTCCGCATCAAATCCAAGTGAATTCAGGCTGATGCGGTTTCTCCAAGTTTATGCTTTATTAAGACGTTTGCTCTACGGCTGTCGTAAAAACCCGCTGGTTCACTTTTTTTGGAGTAAAGTGATAATGTAAAGTTGGTTCAAGCCTCGTCGCCAAGATTTTTTTGGCAAATATCCTTTTTAGACTTGCTTTCCAAGCAGTTTCAGGAGAATATATACGTTTAACATTCACATCCCCGTAGTGTCGGGTCTTGTTTACAAGTCCTGGGGATGGACGAAAAAACCCGAAAAGGAGTAATCCTCATTGTCTCTGATCACTATGAAACAACTCTTAGAAGCGGGTGTCCACTTTGGACATCAAACGAGGAGATGGAACCCAAAGATGAAACCATACATCTTTGGGGCCCGTAACGGTATTTACATTATAGACTTACAGAAAACGGTTCGATTGTTCAAACGAGCCTACATGTTTGTACAAGAAACCGTGGCAACAGGGGGATCAGTTCTCTTCGTGGGAACCAAGAAACAGGCCCAAGACGCAATATACGAGGAAGCGACGCGTTGCGGACAGTTTTATGTCAACAACAGGTGGCTCGGCGGTATGCTCACAAACTTTAGTACTATTCGACAAAGCATTGAACGGCTTAATCATATCTCGGCAATCCTGGAAAAACCCGAGCAAACAAACTTCACAAAAAAAGAACTGGTTAACTTTCGAAGAGTTCAAGAGAAGTTGAGCAGGAATCTTCAAGGTATTCGTGAAATGCGAAAGCTTCCTTCAACCGTATTTATCGTGGACCCCAAGAAGGAAAATATTGCTGTGAAAGAAGCCCGAAAGCTTTCAATTCCCATCGTAGCCATTGTCGATTCTAACTGCGATCCTGACGAAATTGATTACGTTATACCAGGTAATGACGACGCGATAAGAGCGATAAGACTGTTTGCCGCTCGGATAGCAGACGCCTGCATAGAGGGAAGGGCACTTTATGAGGCCTCATTGCAGGAAGGCTCTGTGGAACCCATGTTAGCCCAAGGAGAAACACTTGCTTCGGCACTCGACAGTGAAGCATTGGAAGAGGATGTTGAGGAAGACCAATTTGGAGACGTTGGCGACGACCAATTACTAGAAGAAGCCGAAGACTCAGAGGAAGAAATGTCTTAAACTATTGTGGCACCCAATAGGATTGGTTCGCATGTAGTATTCAAAAACTTGCAAGAAACAAATCTAAAGCAGACCGTGGCACAGGCCAAGATGCCTGTGCCGCGTAACAGAGGAGATAACATTATGGCAATCACTGCTGGTCTGGTTAAAGAGTTGAGAGAAAAAACGGGGCTAGGCATGATGGACTGCAAGAATGCGTTGGTAGAAACGAATGGAGACCTAGAAAAAGCAGTCGAATACCTTCGTAAGAAAGGGGCTCTTAAAGCCGCCAAGCGAGAAGGGCGCGCCACCACTGAGGGCCGCATAGGTTCCTATATTCATATGACAGGTAAGATCGGTGTAATGCTGGAACTAAACTGCGAAAGCGACTTCGTGGCAAAAACAGAGCAATTCGGAGAATTGCTCAAGGATTTGTGCATGCAAATAGCAGCAAGCGCGCCCAAGTGGATCTCGGTCTCCGACATTCCACAAGAAGTCCTCGACAAGGAAAAGGAAATTTATATCGCCCAGGCAAGAGAGTCTGGGAAGCCCGAGAAAATGCTCGAGAAGATAGCCCAAGGGAAGCTGCAGAAATTTTATACTGAGGTCTGCCTACTGGATCAGCCCTTTGTGAAGGACCCTAACAAAACAGTTGGGGACCTGATTAAAGAAAAGATTGCCCAGCTCGGTGAAAACATCACTGTTGGTAGGTTCGTACGATTTCAGTTGGGAAGCGACTAAACACTCATCATGAGAGAATCCTTGGGATACAAAAGGGCCCTAATAAAAATATCCGGAGAAGCTCTAGCGGGCGGGAATGATTTCGGATTCGACCGAGGCAGTTTCTTCAAAATTGCTTCGGAAATCGCGTCAGCGCGTCTCAACAATATTGAGATCGCCCTAGTACTGGGGGGGGGCAACATATTCCGGGGTATTTCAGCTGCAGAATTAGAGATGACTGAGCTCTTGGGGGATCACGTGGGCATGCTGGCAACAGTCTTGAACTCTCTTATAATGAAATCCACCCTCGAGAAGTTTGGCGTACGAGCTCGCGTTTTGAGTGCATTTCCAGTTGGTGGGTTCGTTGAACAATTTGAAATGGAGAATTCAAGGGCCTATTTAAGAAACGGAGATGTCCTCGTTTTCGCCGGTGGAACAGGGAATCCTTGTTTTACCACAGACTCCGCTGCTGCGTTGCGGGCCGTTCAAATCGAAGCAGAAGTTATGATAAAAGCGACTCAGGTAGATGGTGTATTCGATAAAGATCCGAAAAAGCATTCTGACGCTCACTTGTTTGACAATATCACTCCGGAAGAAGTGCTTGCGCGAAGACTGGAGTTTATGGACGTTACTAGCACTGACATCCTAAGTAGAAAAAAAATCCCCGTAATCGTGTTAAATCTCCACAAGGAAGGGAATATCTTAAGGGCCCTTGCGGGTGAATCTGTGGGCACACTGGTTTCCGCGTCAAAATTCTAATTCCGAGAGGTTAGTATGATTGAGGACATACACGACGAAATGAAAGCCGCCATGGAAAAGTCCGTGGAAGCCCTTCAAAGAGAGCTGCGACGCATAAGGACCGGTAGAGCCTCCCTTGCATTGCTTGACGGTATAACTGCTGAATATTACGGGACAGCGACCCCCATTAATCAACTGGCAACTTTGTCCATCCCTGAACCAAGACAAATACTAATTCAACCATGGGATTCCAAGGCGATTCCAGACATAGAAAAGGCTATTCTAAAGTCTGAGCTAGGTTTAACTCCTATGAATGATGGAAAGCTAATTCGAATTGTCTTGCCTCCTTTGACTGCTGAAAGGAGAAAGGAACTAGTACGAGTCGTAAAAAAATTGGGTGAAGAATTCAAGGTTCAAGTTCGCAACCACAGAAGAGACGCAAACGAAATCCTCAAAGAAATGAAGAAAAGTAAGGATATTTCTGAAGACGACCTGCACAAAGCCCAGGAGCGCGTTCAGAAGACTACTGACAATGTCATCTCCCAGATAGATGCCATCGTTAGCGAAAAAGAGGCTGAAATAATGGAAGTTTAAATCCAGGTCTTAGGTGTACCCCGATATGTTCAATGGGCATGATATTAAGTCGGTGATCCCTTCGATGTCTAATAATTTAAAATGGAAAGCGTCATCAGAATGATCGCATCGTCAAACAGGTCCGTAGCAAAGCCATATCCAGCGGTAAGCGAAGTTACAACTTGAGCAGACAAAAACAACTGTGACCTATGGTAACAGAAAAGATTGGTTGGTTAGCACAATCTTTGAGAATATTATGGTGCGGCAACATGCTCTGGAACAGGGGGCTGTTCATCTTCGTAGCATTCTTAAGTTAGATTCATAGGGTCGGCGAACCAAAGAGATGTCCGGCAAAAGATGTCCGGAAAGTTGAACATTGTTAGGGGGCAATACATCAAGGAACGGAGCCCTCACCGTGGCAATTGATTTGAAAACATACACTGCTAATTTAAGGCACCTTGCAATCATCATGGATGGTAACGGTCGCTGGGCCTCGCAGCGTCATCTCCCGCGTCTAGAGGGTCATCGGCAGGGCGCAAAAGCTGTCCGTAGGACAGTAGAATTTTGTCGAAAATCAGGCATCCAATATCTTACCCTCTATGCCTTCTCCACGGAAAATTGGCAAAGACCGAGACATGAGGTTACCGGTCTTATGAAGCTGTTGTCGCAATTCATCGATTCCGAATTGCACGAGATCCATGCAAATGACATACGCTTCACGACCATAGGTGATATTACTCGTTTACCAGCTAATCTAGTAGCAAAGATCGAACGCGCTAAAGCCATGACGCAAGCAAATAAGAGCATGTGGCTAATCGTGGCGCTTTCATATGGCGGACGGCAGGACATAGTAAACGCTGCAGTGAAATTGGCACTCAAAATACAGGAAGGGGGATTTGAAAAGGAGCAAATCGACGAAAAAATCTTTGCTCAATTCCTCGATACCAATAACATACCTGATCCAGACCTGTTGATAAGAACCGGAGGAGAACTACGGGTGAGTAATTTTTTGTTGTGGCAGCTAGCCTACACGGAACTCTATTTTACCCCTATCCTCTGGCCTGACTTCGACGAAAAAGCGCTATCTTTGGCCCTGGAAGAATATCATAACCGTCAAAGACGTTTTGGCATGATATCGGAGCAAACAAAATCAGATCAAAATACTTCTAACAATTCAGGCGATGTGCAATGCTCTCAACGCGTATCTTCTCCGCTATAGTAGCAATACTTATCATTGTGCCTATTCTTCTGTGGGGGGGAGTATTTGGCGTGGCCATGCTGGTTCTAGTATTGGCAAGTCTCGGAGTATGGGAGCTTTCTGATAAACTTTCCGCCGTTAAAAATCAACCGTCTCGCCTATTACTGATGGCCGTGAGCGGAGGCTTTCTCATTTCTTTGGCGTGGATTCCGCTAAGTTCAGCCCCGGCGTTTATTGTCGCCCTTCCTCTCTTGGTCCTCCTCATTCATCTCATATTGTTTAACGTTATCAAGGACACCATTGAGTCGGCATCCCAGAGTATTTTTGTCCTCGCATACGTGACGGTCCCACTTGGCCATGCCATCATGCTCGATCGTCTTGATTATGGAGCCGCGTGGGTGTTCCTTGTACTAATCGTGATTTCCCTAGGAGATGCCGGGGCTTATTTCGCGGGACGTTATCTCGGGTCTCACCACTTTTCAAAAAACGTAAGCCCTAAGAAAACCATTGAAGGGCTGATCGGTGGAGTCGGGGGCAACTTTCTGGGAATGCTAATAGCAAAGATATGTTGCCCGTTCCTGGCTCCTTTCTTAGTGCTTGTGTATGTAACGCTCATTATGGCTGTTGTGGGGCCAGTTGGAGATTTAATAGCATCTGCCCTGAAAAGGCGCCTCGATATTAAGGATTTTGGATCGATTATGCCCGGTCACGGTGGACTCCTCGATAGGGCAGATAGCCTTATTCCCTCTTTTCCTGCAGTGTATTATTTCCTCGTACTTGCCGGTGTTAAGGTGATGGAATGAAAAAGATAGCTGTCTTGGGTTCCACCGGATCAATAGGTGTACAGACCCTAGAGGTGGTACGTGCTCACCCCAGACTGTTCCAAATAGTAGGTTTGGCTGCCGGGCGCAACATAGACCTTTTAGAAAAACAGACAAGGGAATTCCATCCCGCCGTCGTTTCATGCCTCTCTGAAAGTGACTACTTAGAACTGAAGGCTCGAGTTTCACGCATGAAATACCCGCCGCGCATTGTAGCAGGGGCAGAGGGTGTCCAGGTCGTGGCAACTTGGGGAGACTGCGATTTGGTAGTATCTGCACTTCCAGGAGGCGCGGGTCTGGAACCTTCATTTGCCGCAGTTGAAGCTGGGAAAGATGTGGCTCTGGCCACTAAAGAAGTACTGGTTATGGCCGGTGAGCTATTCATGAAAGCAGTTTCATCCCGAGGTATTCGCTTGCTGCCAGTGGACTCCGAACAGTCAGCCATATTTCAATGTCTGCAGGGAAATAAAGGCGAAAAGATCCGCCGCATTGTCCTCACAGCTTCAGGTGGCCCCTTTCGTGACTTCGAGGCTCATCAGCTCAATAAGGTAACCGTGGAAATGGCGCTACGTCACCCTCGTTGGAAAATGGGCGCCAAGGTAACCATAGACTCCGCCACTCTCATGAATAAAGGATTGGAAGTAATAGAAGCCCGCTGGCTGTTCGATGTGAAACCTTCAGAAATTGAAGTCGTGCTTCATCCGGAAAGTATTATTCATTCCATGGTGGAATTCGAAGACGGTGCACTCATCGCGCAGCTAGGATATCCTGATATGCGGATCCCCATAAGCTACGCACTAGCATATCCAAACAGAATACATTCCGGCGCTGAATCGCTCCACTTTCCATCTGTAAAACAATTAACGTTTACGGAACCTGATACCAAGACCTTTCCCTTGCTCGATGCCGCATACCAAGCGCTTAGAGATCCGAATCCGGCAAGTTCCGTGATTCTGAACGCTGCTGACGAGGTTGCCGTTGATTTGTTCCTCAGCGGCCAAATACCTTTCGCGGCTATCAGCACCATCGTGCTCGATTCGTTAGAAAATACAGTAGCCCCTGCTGCTTGTACCTTAGAAGAGATCAAGGCGCTCCATGACCAAGTGGTAAAAGCGGTTCGCGAAAAATGGCAATCTCCAAAGGTTTATCATTAAGCGGTTGTCTAGGAACTCCTGCGAGCCATGCCACGAATAATCAGTCCTGGCTCTTCTCGAAATTATTGGGATGCTCGAAAGTAAACGCATATCAGAGCCTGCTTAGGCCGTCATTCCCGCGGAAGTAAGAAGCCAGGATAAAGGCACCCTGATAAGGTCCTGAGCATACTCCACATCTATTGCTGAACACTGGAACGAATAGCTAACTATATAAATTTATTATGACAAAATTACGACGACAGCGACATCACATAACCCAGACCATATTGCCTGGCCACCATTCTTTCAACTGCTAGCCGCAACGAACGATACACTCGTAGTGTCCAGTGAGACACTTACGGGACATGCTGAGGAATCAGTTCAGGGACTATACTAATTAGTGTTTGTAATGGCGAGGCGGCGTGAGCCAAATTGCCATTCCCAGCCTTCGCAATGATCAAAAGCGAACGAATTGTTCATTCCAATGTCGTGACAAAATCGATACATTCCAAAAAAATATGTAGAAAAGATATAAATTCAGGATATTGTGTAGATCGAAAAAACTCCTCACCCCTTCCATTTACAATTCAGCCGCGAATGGATTGGCGGCCAGGCGGCAGGTACAATTCCCTTCATCGCCTCGATTCCAAGTATTGATGAGATTTTTTAGTTCAGATCGTCCCAGCCCTAATAATCTCTTGACATCACCTTGAGTGATCAATCTCATCTTGTAAGCGAAAAAAACGGCCTCTTCCAGCAAAGCCGGGGTATAAGGCAGCCTCTCGGTTAAAAGTCCTCGTCTCTCCAATAGGTTCATAACCAATTCGTAAGCTTCCAAATCCCGCTCAGTGTATCTTGATTCCATCTTTGGACTATCCTCCAGAAAACAATATATTCTATGTGAAGCCTCGGTAAAGATTCATTCTACCGAATATGAAGCTATCTATGTTATATATGTATCTGCAATGGAACAACAAAAGTGGTGAGGCATTATTATGTGCGAATCTAATGCGTACCTTATCATGAACGGGAAAGAAAAGTTGATTATGGAAAGCGTGGGGAATGTGACGTTTCACGGCGATCAAGTAGCGCTGAAGAGCATCTTTGGAGACGAAACGAGGCTTAAGGCACGGCTAATGGAGGTAAATCTCATGGGACACCGAATAGTCTTGGAATCCATCGGTGAATAGTGAAGAGACGCATTAACATGAGGTTTTATGAGAAAATTGTAAGAGGGCAGAGGCGCGGTGCTTTGGGCTTGACACACATTTCGCGCCTTTGATAAATCCAAGACCATAGAAAGGCCGTTTCGGTATGCCGTTAAAAAGAGTGGTCTTAGAGGATGAAGTCCATGGAGGCCGTTATAGTACTCAATGCAGGATACGAATTTATTGGCCTGATTTCGTGGCAAAGGGCCATGGTGCTCCTGTTCAATGGCAAAGTCGAAGTCGTCAAACATTCAGACCGGATTGTTAGGACGGTGCGGGAAACGTTCCGCGTACCAGCTGTGGTGCGTCTATACAAGTTCATCCGCCAAATCTACAAGAGAGAGGTCCCGTTCTCTCGCAAAAACATCCTCGTGAGAGACTCATACACCTGCCAGTACTGTGGAAAAGAATCCTCTCCGTGTGACCTCACAGTGGATCATGTGATACCAAAAGTTCAGGGAGGTGAAAATAACTGGACAAACGTGGTTACAAGCTGTAAGGGGTGTAACATGAGGAAGGGAGGCATGACACCCAGACAGGCGGGTATGAGGCTTATCCGTCAACCCTTCAAGCCCACCATAATGGAATTTATCAATCTTTACCTCAAGAAAAGGTTCGGCGTGAACTTGTCAGAAATGCTCCAATTTTAGCTGAGCTGAGGTCGAATTTGCCCTGAAGCACAACGGGGTGAAATAAAAAAAATTCAGCAACCCTTTAATAAAAAGAGGCAAAAAAGGCTCCTCTTACAATGAATAATGGCAGCAACTTTTTTGTTGACAGTCCACACCTTTATGGTAAGAGAGTCACATTCTCAACACTTATTCCATCCCAGTGGAACACACGTAAACGGCCATTTAGATGCCGTTTTCGTGCTTTAGGAGGGGAGGTTCAGATCACTGACTTCGATACACACTGACACGATTGAGATCAGCATGACCATCAAACGTATGCGACCAAACCCGACCTCGGTGCATTGAGTAATGCTGTTCTTAAAGAATGTCAATACTTTTTTTCCAAATTTTTAGATAGTTGTTATATTTTTGTAGAATATAACTTATATAAACCTAATGTGATACAATAGGATACTTCACGCAGTCGGCTTTTAGTGCAGCTAAAATACTAACGCCTGATTAAAAAACATGGTAACTGATGCATACGAAGATATAGTCAAAGCAATCCGAGGTCCTTTTTCGAGACTATGGCGCTTTGCGTTGGCCTTGGTCGTCATCCTTCAGTTCTCACTGATAACTAACGCCTCATGGCGCGCTCAGCCAGACGCAGCTCTATATCTAGAGCTAGGTGAATCGCTGGCTTCTGGTCGTGGATACGTGTTTAACGGTGAGCTCCACACGTATGTTCCCCCTGGGTATCCTACTCTAGTGGCTCTGGTAAATATATTGGTTGGTAAAAGCTTTTTCAACTATCGCATTTTAATGAGCTTATTGGGATTTCTGACCGGCCTGCTTTCCTATTTCCTGATTCTAAGGCTATGCGGGAAAGATGCTGCCTTGGTGCTCGGCGGGTTTTGCCTCACTAATCACGTTCTCCTTGAAAATTCGACAATTACGTGTTCGGACACTTTTTTCGCTTTTTCGGTCTTTCTGGCCATACTCGCCCTGCTATGGTTAGAGGATGCGGGGTCCAGGTTCCGGTTTATCATGACAGCATTATCCGGACTGATAGCCGGGCTGCCAGGTCTCATTCGCGTAAATGGTTTGGGCATTCCGCCTGCGCTGGCCTTTTATCTGGCCCACAAGACAACAGTCGGGTCGTTTTCTACAAGAGTAATTCAGATAACCCTCTTTTTGTTTACTGGTGCGATTCCGATAATGATGTGGGAGCTTTATAAGCTTTCCTTTCCTAAATCAATGAATGAAGGCACCTATATGAATGCTGTTATTGGACGAGATTTATCAACTCAAGTCTCGATCGTGTTGACCGCACTGAAGGATTACGCTCATGAGATAACTTATTTGTGCACAGGATTGTCCATAAAAACTGGTTTCCTGGAATTTGCTATACCAATACTAATCATCATCGGCTTAATAAAGCTTATGAGAAAGGGTGAGAGGCTTTTGGGGCCGATTATGCTGATCCAAATGGCAGGTCTTTGTCTTAGCCCGGCGGGCGGTCGTTATCTCATAGCTCTAATGCCCGCCTTTTCTATATTTTTGGTCGCAGGATTGATTCATGTCTCAGAAGCCGTGATGCACAGAACCACCTACTATAAGCCGTTGCAATCCCTAAGCAGTCACATTGCTCCCCCGTTCATCCTGGTATTGATCGTTCTCAATTTGTGCGCCAACGCAATCACCATATTTCAGGCACGCTCGGCCCTGGAACCGAATGGCCCAGAGTCATATCGAGACGAGCCTTTTTTCGTCGCCGGGAGTTGGCTGAAGCAAAACGCTGACAGCGGGCCTATTATGACCATGTACCCTCGTGTACTCAATTACGTTGCTGGTTTGCCCACCGTGGAACTAGTTCGGTCTGGGGTGCCAGAAAGTGAAGCGTTCATAAGCTCTCAAGATGAGCTAACGGAAATAATCTTGTTCAGAAAACCAACTTATTTTTTTTCCGATAACAAAAATCCGATTATGAAGGCTGAAGTGGAATCGGCCTTTCAGAGAATCGGTGTAACGTTA
>FWPV01011728.1_pt1 | contig 13808 bp, 10 predicted proteins | sample 2228371 | NCBI WGS metagenome assembly FWPV01 (sample SAMEA103939776, study PRJEB20133) | metagenome | reverse complement strand
CTTTGAACCGCTCTATACCCTGATTTCAGCGGATTGAGGTATTTCGTCGCGAAATTTCCGCAACACCGGCTGAACCTCGTTGCGAAGGAACTCATCCACCTGCGCTGGAGCGCGGCCGATGAGCCGGCCAGGGTCGGCCAGAGCGTTCAGGCGGTTTTTCACTTTGGCGAATGCAGGGTCACTGGCCAGGCGGTCCAGAAGGTCGGTCAGGCGTTCCATCACGGACACGGTCTTCCTCCCGTATCGTCGTCCAGGAGGCCGTCGGTCGGGCGCCGGCCCGCGGCCCGGCCGGGATAGCCCGCCGGGCGGCCCGAAAGGTCGCTCAGGCAGTCCGCCGAAGGCGGCGCCGCCCCGCCCCGGAGGGCTCTTGTGGGGTTCAATTGAAGGTGATCGACGCGGTGACCAGGCGGCCGGGCACACCCCGGCCTGCGTCCGGCGAAGTATCTCCCTGAGCGGCCGGCCTTAAAGGCACGTGCACAGCGGGCGCGGCGTCACCTTGCGGACTTCCAGCGCATGAAACGGGGATCTCGCCGTGGCGGCTCTCCACGTGGCCGTCGGTAGAAGGAGACGGGGCGCTCCACGGTATCAGCGCACCACCACGTTGACCAGCTTGCCCGGCACCACCACCACCTTGGCGATGTCTTTTCCGGCGGTGTATTCCCCCACGCGGCGCGAGGAGAGGGCGATCTTCTCCATCTCCTCGGGGGTGATGTCCGCGTCGACCTCCACGCGCTCCCTCACCCTGCCGTTCACCTGCAGCACCAGGGTGATGCGTTCCGCCCTCGCCAGCTCGGGATCGTATTCCGGCCAGGGCTGGGAATGAACGCTGAACTCTCCTCCCAGTTCCTCCCAGAGCTCCTCGCAGATGAAGGGCGCGAAGGGGGCGAGGAGGAGGACGAGAGTCCGCATGGCCTCGTGTCCCTCGAAGGTGTTGAAGGCGTCCGGCGCCGCCTCGATCTCGCGGTAGAGCCCGTTGGTGAACTCCATGATGGCGGCGATGGCGGTGTTGAAGGCGAAGCGCTCGATGTCCTCCGTCACCTTCCTGATGGTGCGGTGGGTGAGGTGCGAGAGGCGCTTGCGCACCTCGGAGTCACTGGGGACGGGCTGGGTCTTCAAGGTCAGGATATCCAGGTAGCGGTTCAGGAGGCGCCAGACGCGGTTGAGAAAGCGATGCGCCCCCTCGATGCCGGAATCGCTCCATTCCTTGTCCGCCTCGGGGGGCCCCAGGAAGAGGATGAAGAGGCGCAGGGTGTCCGCCCCGTAGGTGTCGATGAACTGCTCGGGGGTGATGATATTCCCCTTGGACTTGCTCATCTTCGCCCCGCCCATGACCACCATGCCCTGGCAGAGGAGGTTGGTGAAGGGCTCCGAGAAATCCACCAGCCCCAGGTCCTTGAGCACCTTGGTGAAGAAGCGCGAGTACAGGAGGTGCATGATGGCGTGCTCGATGCCCCCGATGTACTGGTCCACGGGCAGCCAGTAGCGCACCGCCTCGGAATCGAAGGCCGCTTCCTCGCAGTGGGGGCTGGCGTAGCGGATGTAGTACCACGAGGAATCCACGAAGGTGTCCATGGTGTCCGTCTCCCTCTCCGCCTCCCCCCCGCAGCGGGGGCAGGCGGTGCGCCTGAACTCCTGCGAGCGCTCCAGGGGCGAGGGGCCCTCGAACTCGAACTCCACGTCCTCCGGGAGCAGCACCGGCAGGTCCTCTTCCGGAACCGGCACCATGCCGCAGTCGCCGCAGTAGACCACGGGTATGGGCACCCCCCAGTAGCGCTGCCGCGAGATGAGCCAGTCGCGCAGGCGGTAGTTCACCGCGCGCCTCCCCCAGCCGCGCTTCTCCAGCAGGTCGGGCACGGCACGCAGCTTCCCCTCCTCGCTGTCCAGGCCGTCGAAATCCCCCGAGTCCACCATGATGCCGGGGTCCACGTAGGCCGCCTCCATCTCCTCCGGGCGCAGGTCCCCCCCTGGGGGCTGGATGACCACGCGGACGGGGAGGCCGAACCTGCGCGCGAACTCGAAGTCCCTCTGGTCGTGGGCGGGCACGGCCATCACCGCCCCCGTGCCGTATTCCATGAGCACGAAGTTGGCGGTCCAGATGGGAACCTCCTCGCCGTTGACCGGGTTCACCGCGTAGGCGCCGGTGAAGACCCCGTCCTTCTCTGTGTCCATGGCCGTGCGCTCGATGCTGGACACCCCCCGCAGCCTCTCCCGGAAACGCGCCACCTCCTCCGCGTGGGGAGTGCCGCGCGTGAGCTCGTCCACCAGGGGATGCTCGGGCGCCAGGAGGAAGAAGGTGACCCCCCAGAGGGTGTCCGGGCGGGTGGTGAAGATGGGTATCTCGGTGTCCGTGCCCTTGATGCGGAAGAAGACCTCACACCCCTCGGAGCGGCCTATCCAGTTACGCTGCATGGTGAGCACGCTCTCCGGCCAGCCCTCCAGCTCCCGCATGTCCTCCAGCAACCGCTCCGCGTAGGCGGTGATGCGCAGGAACCACTGCGAGAGGGCCTTCTGCTCCACCAGGGTGTCGCAGCGCTCGCAGTGGCCCGCGATGACCTGTTCGTTGGCCAGCACGGTACGGCACGACGGACACCAGTTGGCCCATCCCTCCGCCTTGTAGGCGAGCCCTTTCTCCAGGAAGCGCAGGAAGAGCCACTGCGTCCACCGGTAGTAATCGGGCGCGCAGGTGGCAAGCTCCCGACCCCAGTCGTAGGAATATCCCAGGCGCTGCAGTCCCTCCTTGAGCAGCGCGATGTTGTCCCAGGTATACCTGGCGGGATGCACCCCGGAGCGGATGGCCGCGTTCTCCGCGGGGAGCCCGAAGCCGTCCCAGCCCATGGGGTGAAGCACGTTGAACCCCTTCCGGCGCAGATAGCGCGCCAGCACGTCCCCGAGGTTGTAGTTGGCCACGTGGCCGATATGGGCGGGCCCGGAGGGATAGGGGAACATCACCAGCACGTATCTTTTGGGCACGCCGGGAAGCTCGCGGGAAAGATAGAGGTCCGAATCCTCCCAGCGGCGCCTCCATTTCTCCTCTATGGCCTTGAAGTCATATCTCTCGTTCATCTCTCCGCTCCGGTCGATCTCCCGGACCGCCGCCGGCCCGCCCGCCGCATTCCGCCGTTCGTCCTTCGAACAGGGCCTCTCACGAGAGGGCGCATACCCGCGTCGTCTCCCGCCGCCTTCTCGCCATCCTCCCTCCGGGAGGAGCGGCCGGTCCTCGGACGCCGCATGCCATGCCCCGCGCCCTTCCGTCTTCGCGCGCAGGCATCGCGCGGTTCACGGTCGCCGGTCCGAGGGGCGGCCCGCGCCCTTCCCGGAGGAGGAAGCCTTCCAGGTAAACTTAATTTATGCTTACCCGCAACGCAAGGCAGCTCCGCTTTTCCCGCCGCTCACCGCCGCCGCGCAGGGCACATTATATATCAGTTATATATTATTTACAAGTTATATTAAAAGCTCCCGTTTTCTCCGCCGTCCCACGATCTGCGGCAGCTACCGCGCGCGGGCGAGTTCTCCCCGCGACTGATCACGACCGCGCCTTGCTCCCGCCACCATTTTTTCGGGAAAGCGCCCGCGGGCAAGGGGCACAGGTTGTGCGCCAGCCTTTTCTCGTGCAGCAGGGCGGAGTGCGCCCGCGGGCGAGAGGTCCCCGCGGGTTGGTTCCTCCAGCGCCGTTCCCCGCGCTCCTCGCCTTCTATCCGGTCTCAAACGGGCCGCGAGCCCTCCTCACCGCCGCCGCGCTCCACCTCCGCCAGGTCCCGCGGCTCGAGGGGCCTCTTTTTCTTACCATATATTCCCAGCAAGCGCGCGGCCTCCCTGACCTCCCTCCGGTTGGGCGAGGCTCCTCGCGGGAAGGCGCGCAGCAGGGCCGTGGGCCCCGGCAGCTCCCTGTCCCGCAGCAACACGTCGCCGGGCAGGGCCAGCTCCACCAGGCGCAGGTTCTCCTGGTGCCTGCGTCCGAGCACGATGAGGGTGCTGCCCGCCCAGGCATGCCTGCCCACCTTGAGCAGCTCCGCGTCGGCCCCGTCGAATTCCGGCACCCGCGACATCAGCTCCCTCAACCGGGAGCTGAAGCCAGCGTCGGTGAGCAGGCACCCTCCGGCGGGGCTCTGGTAATCCTCCAGCCCCCACTCCTCCGCCAGCTCCATCTGCCGGCGCCGGGAGCGGCCGGAGAGGTCGAGGAGGCGCTCCCTCTCCACCCACCCCTCACGCTCCGGCCGGGTCTCGGGCAGGAGGCGGGCGGAGAGCGGCCGCAGGAGCATGTCCCCGGCCCCCGAATGGCGCGCCACCAGCTCCAGGGCCTGGCGGTTCTGACTCTTGGGCCTCTCCCCCAGCACCTCTCCCGTGGCCACGAAGTCCGCCCCCAGCTCCCGGAGGCGCTCCGCCGCCACCTTCACCATGAGCGCGTGACAGTCGATGCAGGGGTTCATGTTCTTGCCGTAACCGTAGCGGGGGCTCTTCACCACCTCCAGGTGGCGCGCGGTGATGTCCATTACCTCCAGCTCCAGGCCCATCCCCGCGGCGACCCTCTCCGCCACCGCGCTTCCAAAGAACGGGGTGGTGAAGGTCAAGGCCAGCACCTCCACGCCGCAGCGCCGCAGCAGCTCCGCGGCCAGCATGGAGTCGAGGCCGCCGGAGAAGAGCACCAAAGCCCTGCGCCCCTTCCCGCCTGACGCGTCACTCTCCGCCATGGCACACCTCGCCTTTCGTCCCGGTCCCCTTGTCGTCCACCCTGCCAGTATAACCAACGGAGCCCGAACCGCGTCCTGCGCTTCTGCCGCTCAGAAACTCTCCCGCGCCCATCATGCCGGCACGAGGATGGGTACGGACAGAGCCAGCCAGCCATCCGCCCCGTGAGCTCCTTCAAACCCCATCCGCTCATAGCGTCTCCCATGCCCTCCATGCCAGCAAGAGCAAAGGCACGGAGAGCACGATCATCGCCGCGGGCAGTCCGTGCCGCTGGGCCAGGAAACCCCCGGCCGCCGGACCCAGCAGATAGCCCACGGCCCAGGCCATGTTGAAGAGGCCGAAGGCGGTGCCGTGCACGTCCGCCTCCGCCCTGCCCGCCAGCAGGTCGGCGATGAGGGGCAGGGTGGGGGTCTCGAAGAGGGCGATGGTGACGCCGCAGACGGCGAAGAGCGCCGCCGCCGTGGCCGGGTCGCGGGAGAAGGTGAGCGCCGGGGCGGCCAGCGCCGTCGCCGCCAGCCCCGCGGCCAGCAGCCCGCGCTTGCCCCGCCGGTCGGCGAGGGAGCCCACCAGCGGGCTGGCCAGGGTATAGAAGAGGACGGTGAGGGCGAAGAGGAGGCCGATGGCCGTGCTCGAGAGCCCCAGGTTCTCCTGGAGGTGGACGGGGAAGAGGGGCTCCAGCACCCCCAGGCTCACCGTGCCCATCATCACGATGACGAGGACGAGGACCATGCCGGGATAGGCCAGCACCTCGCGCATCATCCGCCCGTAACCCGCCTCGCCGCCGCGCGGCCCCACGCGCCGGAGGTCCCGGCTGGCCAGGGCCATGACCCCGCCCAGGACGCAGATCCCCGCCACCACGAGGAAGGGAGCGCGGTATCCCAGCCAGTCGGCGAGGGCGCCGCCCACGGCCGGCCCCGCGATGGCCCCGGCCCCCATGGCCGCCATCACCATGCCCATGCCCCGGCCCCTCTCCCCCGCCGGGCAGGCGTCCGCGATGATGGCCAGGCCCACCGACCAGTTGGCCGCCGCGGTCACCCCGTCCAGAAAGCGCGAGAGGAAGAGCGCCGCGTAGGTGCCGGAGTAGGCGTAGAGGACGAAGGCGCCGGCCATGGCCAGCATGCCGAAGACCAGGAAGGGCCGGCGACCTAAACGGTCGGAGACGAGGCCGAAGGGGACGGCGGCGACGATGTTCCCCAGGGCATAGGAGGCGAAGAGCATGCCCAGCCCCAGCTCCCCTATCCCCAGGTCCCGCGCGTACACGGGCATCACCGGGACCACCACGCCGTATCCCAGGCTGTCCACGAAGATGACCAGGCATACCAGGGCCAGGAGCCTCTTCACTCCGTCCCTCCCCGTCCCGTCGCTTTCCCGCGCGAAAGACACCGCGCCGCCCCGCCCCGGGGCCGTCCGCCCCGTCCCTCCCCCGCGGCATCCCGGCGGGACGCCGTTTCCGCTATTATGCCATCCCCGCTCGCTGCCCGCGCGCGGAGCGAAAGTCGAGGGTCTTGGCCATCTTGGCGATCGCCGTCCTCGCCATGCCAATCCCGCCGGCCGCCTGCGCGCGATGAAAGCCTGCGGCGCGTACGTGCCGCCCACTCATGCCCGATAGGATGGGCCGTTCGATCCTATGTCATATCGATAAGCCCGGGTACAACTCCCGCCCCCACGCCGCGGCGATTGAAGGCCGCGAGTCCTGGCGGGATTGACGCCGGCCCCGCATGGGTATAAGGAGATCGACGGCGACTGAAGAAAGTAGCAGTGCAAGGAAGATATCCCGGTGGCCAGCCGCCTCTTCGCAGCCGCTTCCGGAGATCCGTCAGGGAGGTGCGCCATGCGCAAGCTGTCCGTCCCGTTCATCTGTCTCCTCCTTTCCCTCGCCTCCTTCCTCTTCCTCCCGTCTCCGGCGGCGCGGGCCTCGGGGTGGGAGTGGAGGCAGGACGACTGGTCGGGAGGGCCCGGCCAGGCCTTATGGATAGATGACGCGCGCTACGAGAGCTCTTACCGCGTCGACACCTTCAGCGTGCCCGGCACCATCAGGCTGAGTCACCGCTGCGCTCCCGTCACCAGGGACCCGTCCAACCCCGTGCTGGCGCCGGGAGGGGCGGGGGCGTGGGACGCGGGCATGGCGATCGGGTTCCCCCGCGCCCGGGAGGGGGGCGGATACGAGGTCCTTTACCGAGGTGCGGACACAAGCGGAACGGACGCGGTGGGTTACGCCTCCTCCCCCGACGGGGTGGCCTGGACGAAACTCGCGGGCAACCCGGTGCTCCGCGGCGGCACGGGGGCGTGGGACGCGGGCGGCGTGAGCTACGGTCCCCTCATCGACGAGGGCGACCACTACACCATGTTCTTCCGCGGCTACGACGCCGGCGGCGCTTATCGCTACGGCCGCGCCACCTCGCCGGACCTGAGGTCCTGGCAGCGGGAGGCGGGCTTCGTATTCGGGCCGGGGCCTTCCGGTTCGTGGGACGAGGACCTCAACTACATCACCGTCAGGCAGGCGGGGTCCGGTTACGCCATGTGGTACTCCGCCTACGACGCGGGCGGCGTCGGCGCGGTGGGGTACGCCTCCTCCCCCGACGGCCTCACCTGGTCCAGGAGCGCCTCCAACCCCGTCCTGAGGGGGACGCCGGCCACCTGGGACGCCGGGGGCATAGAGGATTTCGCCGTGCTCGAGCGCCCCTGGGCCGGGGATTACATGATGGCCTACTCGGCGCACGACGGCCTCGGGAACTATGCCATCGGCCTCGCCTTCTCCCCGGACGGCATCACCTGGGCCAAGCAACCCGCCCCGGTGATCATGACGGGGGGAGCCGGGTCCTGGAACCAGCTCGCCGTCGGCGTCTTTACCCTCTCCTTCGACGGCAGCCTGTACAAGATGAACGTCATCGGGGAAGACGCCGGCTCGAACATGAGCACGGGGGAATACTTCAGCGACAACGGGCTGCTCTGGCTCTCCGCCTCCAACCCCGTCCTCGACCATGCCGCCGCGGCCGCCTGGGACGACGGGTCCGTGTTCATGAACGCTCCCCGGCTCGAGGGCGACATCCTGCGCGCCTTCTACTTCGGTGTCGGGAGCGCCGCCCCCGGCAACGGCATCGGCACCGCCACCGTGAATCCCATCTATACCTCAACCGGCAACCTCGTCTCCTCCGTCTTCGACGCCGGCTCCCCGGCGCAGTGGTCCACGGTCTCCTGGGACGAGGTCGCGCCCGCGGGCTGCAGCGTGGGCTTGAGCGTGCGCACCGGCGACGTGCCCGTGCCCGACGGGAGCTGGTCGGCCTGGACGCCGGTGGCCAACGGGGGGGCGGTTCCCGGAGGACCCACGCGCTACATCCAGTACATGGCCGTACTCAGCGGCACCGGCGCCGCGACCCCGGAGGTCTCCAACGTGGTCATCGACCTCGAGGCCATCCCCACCACCTGGTACTTCGCCGAGGGCTACACCGGCCAGGGCTTCGACGAGTGGATATCCATCCAGAACCCCAACCCCGCCGACGCCAACGTCACCGTCACCTACTTCACCCCCGGCGGGGTGCCGGCGGTGAGGGCGCATACCGCTCCCGCCAACTCCCGCTACACCGTCTACGTCAACCAGGACCTGGGGCTGGACCAGGAGAACTCCTTCATGGTGCAGTCGGACCAGAGGGTGATCGTGGAGCGCCCCATGTACTTCAGATATTCCGGCCTGGGAGGGCACGACTGGCGGGGCGGCCACGACGCCATGGGCTCCACCCAGCTCTCGCGCCGGTGGTACTTCGCCGAGGGCTACACGGCCGAGAACTTCGAGGAGTGGCTGACCATCCAGAACCCCGACCCGGAATGGGCCACCGTGGACGTGACCTATTTCGTCAATGGCGGAGCCCCCATCGAGAGGCAGCACCGCATACGGCCCCTCTCCCGCTACACCATCAACGTAAACCAGGACGCCGGCCCGGGCCTGGAGGTCTCGGTGGCCATCGCGTCGGACCGGCCCATCCTGGCCGAGCGCCCCATGTACTTCAACTACCAGGGGCATATCGACGGCGGGCACATCGTCATGGGCACCCCTTATCTCTCCCGGGACTGGTACCTGGCGGAGGGGGCCACCTTCGACCCCTTCACCGAGTACATCACCATCCAGAACCCCAACCCGGCGCCAGCTACCGTGGCGGTTGCGTACTACACCCCCTCCGGGCCTCCCATCACCCGCAGCCACACCGTGGACGCCTCCTCTCGCTACACCATCAACGCGGGGCTCGACTCCGGGGTGAGCTCCGAGCTCTCCGCCTACCTCCATTCCAGCCTGCCCATACTGGTGGAGAGGCCCATGTACTTCGACATGCTCCACGGAGGGATGCCGGGAGGCCACTGCGCCACGGGGGTGAACTCCCCCTCCACGCAGTGGTATTTCGGGGAGGGCTATACCGGGCAGGGGTTCGACGAGTGGCTGACGGTGCAGAACCCCGGAACGGACGTCGCTCACCTCACCATCACCTACAACCTGCAGGGAAGCCCGCCGGTGACCACCCACCACGACGTGGACCCCCAGAGCCGCTACACCGTCAACGTGGGCACGGACGCGGGCAGGGACCTCCAGCTCTCGGCCTTCGTGCAGTCGGACCGGCCGGTGATCTGCGAGCGGCCCATGTATTTCTTTTACCAGGGGTACCATTCCTACAACTGGCCCGGAGGACACGACTCGCAGGGCTTCGCCCCCTGAGTGATGCCCGGCGGCGTGCAGTGACGGCCTCGCGGGATGGTAAAATAAGGGGTATGGAAGAGGATCTCCGAACCACCGACTTCGTGGATTACCAGGCCGTCTTCTCCGACGCCCTGTTGCTGGTGGGCAGGGGTTCCAGCGTGACCGAAGCCCTGGAGACCTGCATCCGGGAGCGCTATCCCCTCACCTGCAGGGACATCATCGCCGAGGCTAGCCTCATCCTGCGCCGCCTGAAGGAGGAACGTGAATGGGGCTCCTTGAGGGCGCTGCGCGAGCTCGCGGACCGGCAGGGGCTGGCGGAAGAGCTGCGCGCCAGGGGGGCTCCCCATGTCGGTGCTCAAGCCGGGGCACATGCCGAACCGGCGGTGGCCGATTACCCGCGCGTCTTCGCCCTGGCGCAGCGCAAGCGGCAGGCCGGCTTTTCCCTCGAGGACTCGCTGGACATGGCGGTGCGGGAGCTCTATCCACAGACCTACCGCAAGGTGCGGGAAAAGGCGCTGGAATACGTCCGTCTGGCGGCGCGCAGGCGAAACGAGCACGAGCTCCGGGCTCTGCGGGACCTGGCGGAGGACGTCACCCTCTTCCGCAGCCTGGAGACACCCGCCGCCGACTGAAAGGGCTCCCGCCCCGGCCTTCGAGGGAGGCCGCCTCCTCCCTCACCCGCGCCCACGGGGCTATGCGCGAGTGGTAAGCACCACAATGAGCATGAACAACCCCAGGCAGAGGGCTATGTTGATCACGCCCACGATGATCCCCGCCAGCGCCAGCCCGGCCCCCTCCAGGCTTCCCCGCCCCTCCCGGATGCGCTGGCGCGATACGAACCCCAGCGCGATGGCCGCCACGGCCGGGAAAAAGGGCAGGATCGCGAAACTGGCCAACGCGCAGACGAGGGAGATCACCGCCGTCTCGTCCATCCTGCGCGGCCTGTACGGGGACTGGTACGGATACGGGGGCCAACGCGGAGGGGCGGGCCGGTACGGGTAGAGGGAGGGACAGGGCGGAGGCGGACTCGGGAGAGGTGTGGCGCCGCCCGGCGGGGTCGCGACCCCGGACCCAGGTCCCGCCCCGTATATCCCCGTGCCCCAAACCGCGTCGTCGGCGGCCCCGAGCTCCCGGCCGCAGGCGTGGCAGTAACGGGCCGTGGAGGGCATGAGCTTCCCGCAGTGCCGGCATGCGAGGTACCCGTTTTCCTCCTGCGTATCCTCCTCTTCCTCATCCATTTCCGCCCGCTCTTCCTCCATCCTCTTCTCTTCCATGGAGGCCTCCTGTCTCTGTGTTTTCGGATCAGGCCGCCGGTCTCTTTTCCTCCAGGAGGGCGCGCCAAGGCCATTGTAACCGCGTCCGGGAGGGGGTGGAAGCGGGAGGGCGCCGCCCGGAAAAGCGCGGGGAGCGGGGGCCCTGTCCCGCACGCGGTGGAAGCATCATTAGGTCCGCCGTCGCCGCCGTCGGGGAGGGGCGCGCCGGGTCCGCCGCCACCGCTTTGCAATCTGGCATATACTGGTATTTGAGTGTAACCGTGAGCCTTCTAGAGCAACCGCGGAATCCCGTGGAAGGCGCCACGCCGCCGGTCTCTCGCCACGGGAGTTTACGGGCGCGCTCGCCGGGCCTTGCTCCCACCTCTCCTCGCGCGCCCGCTCCCACGCTCCGTGCCGGTCCGAGGGCGTCCGAGGGGACCGCCGTTGCTGCGCCGTGAGCCCGCCTCCTGTATCATGATGGGGCAGCGACCATGCTGCAGCGAGCCCGGGACACACGGGCCGACGGTACGCGGACCGCCACCGGGGAGCACGGCGAGGCGGTCCATATGACATGGCGGGCGGGCACCCACGACGGCGCGGGATATCTCCATCGCCGTCGGTGAAAGGGAAGTGCGGGCCAAGTCCGCCCGGCCGGACCGCCAGCGAGGGAAAGGGATCGAGGCGATGAGGGGCATCGTCTGCGCCACCCCGTGGGAGATGAAGGCGGTGCTCCGCGCCCTGACGGGAGTGCGTGAGGCAGAGGCTCCCGGCGGGATGCGGGCACGGCACGGAAAAGGGGGCGGGCGCGAGGTGGTGGCGCTATGCGCGGGGGTGGGCAAGGTCGCCGCCGCGGCCGGCGCCATGTTCCTGCTGGAGCGCCATGGGGCTGAGGAGCTCCTGGTCCTCGGGGTCGCCGGCGCCCTGCACGAGGAGCTGAGGCTGGGCGACCTGGTGCTGGCGGACGAGGCCGTTCCCGCCGACACGGGTATCGCCCACTCGGGCGGGTTCCACGCCACCGGCCCCGGGATGGCAGAAGGTGGGAGGCTGGTATTCCACCCCGCCTTCCCCGCTTCCCCCGAGCTGCTGCTGAGGGCGCGCTCGGCGGCGGCATCCGCCTCCCTGCCCCATCGCGTGGGCAGGGTGCTCACCTGCGACCAGGTGGTCCTGGACCCCGCGCTGCGCCTCCACCTGCAGGAGAGGTTCGGCGCCCTGGCGGTGGAGATGGAGGGGGCGGCGGTGGCGCAGGTGGCGGCAGGCGCGGGGATCCCCTTCCTGGCGGTGCGCGGCATCAGCGACGAGGTTTGCCATGATTTCGCGGGCCTGGAAAGAGCCCTTGAATACAGGGGGCAGAGCAGGCGGAACCTCTGGGCGGAGCGCTTCAGGCTCACGGTGGAGGACCCCGCGGCGGTGGAGAGGGCCAGGGAGATGGCGCGGGGAAGGGATTTGGCCCTCGAGAGGCTGGAGAGGTTCCTCCATGCCTTCCTGGAAGGCGATTAGGCGCTTGAGCCCTGCCTGGCGGCCTCGCGCCCCCCGATCCCCGCGGCCAAGGGAGCGGTGAAATAGAAGATGGAGCCCTCCTCCGGTTTGGACTCAACCCAGACCCTTCCTCCCCACGCCTCCACCGCCCTTTTCACCGTGGCGAGGCCGATGCCGAGACCGATCTCCTCCCCGCCGTGAAATCGCTTGAAGGGCTCGAAGACATCCGGGAGGTCGCCGGCCTCTATACCCACCCCGTTGTCGCGCACGAAGACCAGAGCCTCGCCCTCGCCCGCCTCGCCGCCTATCTCTATACGGGGCGCGCGGTCCCGGTGCGCATATTTCAGCGCGTTGTCCAGCAGGTTGGAGAGCACCTGGGAGAGTTTCACGGGGTCGACCATGACCTCCGGCAGTCCGTCCCGGACGAGGACCTCCGCCCCCAGACGGCGCAGTTCCATCTCCCTTTCCTCGAGGAGTTCCCGTGCCGCGTCCCCGGGATTCACCGCCTCCGCCTCTCCCTCCGCCCTCCCGGCGCGGGCGTACTCCAGCAGGGACGAGGTGAGCCTCCGCATGCGCTCCACCGCCTTGAGGATGCGCTCGCCGTACTCCTTCCCGTCCTCCCCCAGCTCCCCGCCCTTGCGCTCCAGCAGCAACTCGGCGAAGCCCTCGATGACCACCAGGGGCGCGAGGAGGTCGTGGGAGATGGTATAGGAGTAAGCCTCCAGGTCGCGGTTCCTCTCCCTGAGCTCCCGCGTGCGCTCCTCCACCCGTGCCTCCAGTTCCCGGCTCTGGCAAACCAGGTCTTCCTCCAACCTGCTGCGCCTTTCGCTCAGCACGGCCACCACCGTCCCCACCAGCAGCAGGGAAGCGCTCCTCGCCAGGTCCACCCAAAGGGAGACCTCCAGGGTGCCGAGAAGGCGTGAGGCCAGCAGGACCACGCAGATCGCCGCCGCCACCCCCAGCCCGCGGTAACCCCACCACAACGAGGCCAGCACCACAGGGAGGTAGAGGAAATGGGTGAAGACGACGTCGCTCTTCTCCACGTGATGGAACCAGGCGATAAGAAAGGCCCCCGCGGCCAGAAGAAAGCCTACGGTAACGAGCCTCACCCTTGCCTTGACACCAGGTCCCAATGCGAGCTCCCCCTTGATGAGACGACGAGAACAGTAATATCACGCGGCGTCTCGAGGTACAAGCGCTCTCCGGCTGCTCTCCCTCCTGCTATAATAGCGGCATGAGCGAGGAAGGCAAAGGAGAGGTCGGCTGGAGGCGCCGCCTGCTGGCGGCACTCCTGGGCGCCACCGGTCTGGGTACGGCGGCCTTCTGGGCGCTCTTCTTCGCGGGCAGGGTACGGGCCACGGAGACGGAGCAGGACGAGGCCTTCGAGCGCGCCTTCCCCCTGGCCGACGCCTGGATGAGCTCCATGGCCATGCTCGCCGCCTGGCACCTCTGGCGGGGCGAGCGCGAAGGGGAGTTCCTGGGCACGGCGGCGGGCAGCGCCCTGGTCTTCCTGGCCCTCATGGACATCCTCTATTCCCTGGAGAACCGCAAATACTGGCCCCTTGACCAGGACCGCGCCATCATGCTGGCCATCCACCTCTGGACCCTGGGGCTGGGTGCTTCAACCCTCGCTCATCTCTGGAGGTCCGCTGGCGTAAAGGCCGTCCCCTGAAAGGCATCATCCCGGCCCTCTGACCACGGACACGCGG
>FWPV01011727.1_pt1 | contig 13809 bp, 14 predicted proteins | sample 2228371 | NCBI WGS metagenome assembly FWPV01 (sample SAMEA103939776, study PRJEB20133) | metagenome | reverse complement strand
CGCGGAGCCGCCGGGCTCGGCCTGCGCGGGCTTGGACGGCGCGAGCACGGCAACCGTGATGGCGCGCGTCCGCATCCGCTTCGACCCCGCGCTCGACGTGTTCCTGCCGCCTGCGCGGCGCGGCGTCGAGTTCGACCACGAGACGGCGCCGCACGCGACCGTCCAGCACGCGATCGAGGCGCTCGGCGTGCCGCACACCGAGGTCGGCACGGTGCTCGTCGACGGCCGGCCCGTCGCGCTCGCCCACCGTCTGCGCGACGGCGAGCGCGTGCACGTCGGCGCCGCCTCGCCTGCCGCGGCGCCGGCCGACGCACCACGATTCGTCGCCGACGCCCACCTCGGGCGGCTGGCGCGCTACCTGCGCTTCCTCGGCGTCGACACGCTGCAGCGCAACGCGTGGGACGACGCCGAGCTCGTCGCCATCGCGCGCCGCGACGGGCGCATCATGCTGACGCGCGACCGCGCGCTGCTGATGCGCCGCGACGTCGAGCGCGGCGCCTGCCTGCGCGCCACCGACCCGCTGGCGCAGCTGCGCGAGGTGGCCGAGCGCTTCGGCCTCGGGTTGCCGCGCGAGCGCGCCGCGCGCTGCCTGCTGTGCAACGCCGTCCTCGTGGCGGTCGACCCGCAACGCGTCGCCGCGACGCTGCCGGGTGTGGTGCGCGAACGCCACCGCGCGTACTGGCGCTGCCCGGCCTGCGGGCGGATCTTCTGGCGCGGCTCGCACTGGCAGCGCCTGCACGACCGTGTGGAGTCCACGCTGCGCGGCGTGCGCCCGTCCCGTTGCGACGGCGGCGACGGCTAAACTTCCGGCCTCGTCGCGCGCCACACGACGCGGCGACCGCTGGCCCCGCCGCCCGTCGGCCGACGCGCGCTGCGCGCGGCCTTCGTCCTGTCACACAGCCCCTGGATCCACACCATGCTCCGCTGTGCCCTCGTCACCGCCCTCGTCGTCGCGGTCGCCGCCCCGGCCGCCGCGCAGGCGCCGCGCCAGTTCCCGGCCAAGGCGCTGCGCGGCGACGTCACCTTCGTGCAGCCGCCCGACGTGCTGCTCAACGGCCAGCCCGCGCGGCTGGCGCCCGGTGCGCGCATCCGCGGCACCGACAACATGCTGCAGCTGCCCGGCTCGCTCACCGGCCAGAAGCTGACGGTGCACTACACGATCGAGGCCACGAGCGGCCAGCTCCTCGACCTGTGGGTGCTCACGCCCGACGAACTGCGCAACCGGCCGTGGCCGACGACGCCGGCGCAGGCGCAGGCGTGGAGCTTCGACCCACTGGCGCAGAAGTGGACGCGACCGTGAGGGGCCGGCGATGAGCGCGAGAAAGGTCTTCATCAAGACGTTCGGCTGCCAGATGAACGAGTACGACTCGGACAAGATGGCCGACGTGCTGCGCGCCGCCGAGGGCTACGAGCCGACGCACGACCCCGAGCAGGCCGACCTGATCCTGTTCAACACCTGCTCGGTGCGCGAGAAGGCGCAGGAGAAGGTGTTCAGCGACCTCGGCCGCGTCAAGCACCTGAAGAAGAAGGGCGTGCTGATCGGCGTTGGCGGCTGCGTCGCGAGCCAGGAAGGCGCGGCGATCGTCGAGCGCGCGCCGTACGTCGACCTCGTGTTCGGCCCGCAGACGCTGCACCGGCTGCCGCAGATGATCGAGGCGCACCGGCGCGTTTCCCCGAGATCGAGAAGTTCGACCACCTGCCGCCGGCGCGTGTCGAAGGCGCCAGCGCCTTCGTCTCGATCATGGAAGGCTGCAGCAAGTACTGCAGCTACTGCGTCGTGCCGTACACGCGCGGCGAGGAGGTGAGCCGCCCGTTCGACGACGTGCTGACCGAAGTCGCCGGCCTCGCCGACCAGGGCGTCAAGGAGGTGACGCTGCTCGGGCAGAACGTGAACGCCTACCGCGGTGCGATGGGTGGCAGCGGCGACATGGCCGACTTCGCGCTGCTGCTCGAGTACGTCGCCGAGATCCCGGGCATCGAGCGCATCCGCTACACGACGAGCCACCCGAACGAGTTCACGCAGCGGCTGATCGACGTCTACGCCCGCGTGCCGCAGCTCGTGAACCACCTGCACCTGCCGGTGCAGCACGGCAGCGACCGCATCCTCGCGGCGATGAAGCGCGGCTACACGGCGATGGAATACAAGTCGACGATCCGCAAGCTGCGCGCGGTGCGCCCGGACATCAGCCTGTCGAGCGACTTCATCGTCGGCTTTCCCGGCGAGACCGACGACGACTTCGACAGGCTGATGAAGCTCGTCGACGACGTCGGCTACGACGCGAGCTTCAGCTTCGTGTTCAGCCCGCGCCCCGGCACGCCGGCGGCCAACCTGAGCGACGACACGCCGCACGAGGTCAAGCTGCGGCGGCTGCAGCGGCTGCAGGCCGCGCTGGAGGCGAACGTGCAGCGCATCAGCGCCTCGCGCGTCGGCACGGTGCAGCGCATCCTCGTCGAGGGGCCGTCGAAGAAGAACGCCGCCGAGCTGATGGGGCGCACCGAGTGCAACCGCATCGTCAACTTCGACGGCGGGCCGAACGCGCGCCGCCTCGTCGGCCGGATGATCGACGTGACGATCACGCAGGCGCTGCCGCACTCGCTGCGCGGCGAGGTCGTGACGTCGGACGGCGAGGCGCTGGCGGCCTGAGCCGCCGTCGCCTGCGGCCGCGCGTAGGCGGCTGCCGCCTGCGCAGGGCGCGGGCGGCATCGCGGGGCCCGCGTACGGCTGTACCCGGTGGCACGCCGCTTGCTCCAGCGACCGGGTCACCGTGACCCACGCCCCGCCGATGCGCGTCCTCGTCGTCTACTGTCACCCGGTCGAGACCAGCTTCCACGCCGCGCTGCACCAGGAGGTGCTGCGCAACCTGCGCGCCGCCGGCCACGAGGTCGACGACTGCGACCTCTACGCCGAGGGCTTCGACCCCGTGCTGTCGCGCGAGGAGCGCCTCGGCTACCACGACGTGCCGTCCAACCGTGCGCCGGTGCAGCGCTACGTCGACCGCCTGCTGTGGGCCGAGGCGCTCGTGTTCTGCTTCCCGACCTGGTGCTTCGGGCTGCCGGCGATGCTCAAGGGCTTCTTCGACCGCGTCTTCATGCCCGGCGTCGCGTTCGACATCAGCGACCCGGCGAACGTCAGGCCGGCGCTGACGCACATCCGGCGCATCGCCGCCGTCGTCACCTACGGCCGCCCGCGCTGGGTCGCGTGGACCATGGGCGACCCGCCGCGCAAGATCATCACGCGCTACATGAAGCGCCTCACGGGAGCGCGCACGCGCGTCGACTACCACGCGCACTACCACATGAACGTCGCGACGCGCCCCCAGCTCGAGGCGTTCACGCGGCGCGTCGGCGAGGCGATGGCGCGCTTCGGCTGAACGCCTGCATCACGTCGGGCCGGCGAGCCGGGCGAGCAGCCCGGCGGTCGATCCGTCGAGCCCGCCCGTGTCGCCCGAGTCGAGCCGCGGCAGCAGGTCGTTCGCGAGTGCCTTGCCGAGCTCGACGCCCCACTGGTCGAAGCTGTTGATGCCCCACACGGCGCCGCTCGTGAACACGCGGTGCTCGTACAGCGCGATCAGCGCGCCGAGCGAGCGCGGCGTCAGCGCGTCGAGCACGAGCGTCGTGCTCGGCCGGTTGCCGGGGAAGCTGCGGTGGCGCGCGATCGTCGCCGCGTCGAGCGCGGCCGACGCGGTGGGCGCCTTCTCGCCGAGCGCCTGCTCGAAGGTCTTGCCGAGCATCAGCGCCTGGCTCTGCGCCAGCCCGTTGGCGAGCAGCTTGCGGTGCAGGTCGGCGTGGCCGTGGCTCGGCGTCTTCACGAGGATGAACTCCACCGGCACGACGTCGCTGCCCTGGTGCAGCATCTGGAAGAACGCGTGCTGGCCGTTGGTGCCCGGCTCGCCCCAGACGACCGGGCTGGTGCCGTACGGCAGCGCCTCGCCCGCCAGATCCACCCCCTTGCCGTTGCTCTCCATCTCGAGCTGCTGCAGGTAGGCCGGGAAGCGCTTGAGCCCCTGGTGGTACGGCGCGACGCAGCGGCTCGTGAAGCGGTGGAAGTTGCGGTACCAGACGTCGAGCAGGCCGAGCTGCAGCGGCAGGTTGAACTCGGGCGCCGCCTCGGCGAAGTGGCGGTCCATCGCGTGCGCGCCGGCGAGCAGTTCGCGAAAGCCCGCGCTGCCGAGCGCGATCGCGATCGGCAGCCCGATCGCGCTCCACAGCGAGTAGCGCCCGCCGACCCAGTCCCAGAAGCCGAACGTGGTGTCGATGCCGAAGCGCGCCGCCGCCTCGACGTTGGTCGTCGTCGCGACGAAGTGGCGCTCGACGTGCGCCCCGCGCTGCGACAGGAACCAGTCGCGCGCGACGTGCGCGTTGGCCATCGTCTCCTGCGTCGTGAACGTCTTGCTCGCGACCACGAACAGCGTGCGCTGCGGGTCGAGCTCGCGCAGCACCGGCTCGATGTCGTGGCCGTCGACGTTGCTGACGAAGTGGAAGCGGATGTCGCGCGTGACGTGCGCGTCGAGCGCCGGTACGACCATCTGCGGCCCGAGGTCGCTGCCGCCGATGCCGATGTTGACGACGTCGGTGATGCCGCGTTCGGGGTCGCGCACGCCGTCGGCGAACGCGAGCATCGCGTCGAGCACCTCGTGCACCTCGGCGTTGAACGGGCTCGGCGCGCCCCTCGGCGCGCGCAGCGCGGTGTGCAGCACCGCGCGGCCTTCGGTGACGTTGATCGGCTCGCCGGCGAACATCGCGTCGCGCCGCGCGAGCACGCCGCCCTCGCGCGCGAGCTCGAGCAGCAGCGTGCGCGTGGCCAGGTCCCAGCGGTTCTTCGACAGGTCGGCGAACACCTCGGGCGCCTGCAGCGCGAAGCGGCCGAAGCGCTGCGCGTCGCGCGCGAAGGCGTCGCGCAGGTCGAAGTCGCGCCCGTGCGCCTCGAAGTGGCCGGCGAGCGCCGTCCACGCCACGGTGCGGTCGCCGCGCGTGGCGTTCATCGCTGCGCCTCGATCAGCGCGTCGAGCTTCGCGGCGTCGGCGGCGAACAGGCGGATGCCCTCGGCGAGCTTCTCGGTGGCCATCGCGTCGGCGTTGAGCGCGTAGCGGAACGCCGGCTCGTTCATCGTCAGCGCGTGCACCTTCGCGCTGCGTGCCGCGTCGGTGTCGAGGCGGCGCGGCAGCGGCGCGTCGCTCGCCTGCAGCTGCGCGAGCAGCTCGGGGCTGATCGTCAGCAGGTCGCAGCCGGCGAGCGCGGCGATCTGCCCGACGTTGCGGAAGCTCGCGCCCATCACCTCGGTGTCGATGCCGAAGTGCCGGTAGTAGGTCCAGATCGCCGTCACCGACTTCACGCCGGGGTCGTGCTCGCCGGCGTTCGCGGCTTCGTCCCACGCGGCGCCGGCGGCCTTCTTGTGCCAGTCGTAGATGCGGCCGACGAACGGCGAGATCAGCGTGACGCCGGCGTCGGCGCAGGCCACCGCCTGCGGCAGCGAGAACAGCAGCGTCAGGTTGCAGCGGATGCCCTCGTGCTCGAGCGCGCGCGCGGCCTGGATGCCCTCCCACGTCGACGCGACCTTGATCAGCACGCGCTCGCGGCCCACGCCGGCACGCTCGTACAGCGTGACGAGGCGCTGCGCGCGCGCGATCGTCGCCGCGGTGTCGAAGCTCAGCCGCGCGTCGACCTCGGTGCTGACGCGCCCCGGGATCAGCTTCAGGATCTCGGTGCCGAAGCGCACGAGCACGGCGTCGACGATCGCCTCGAGCGGCTTGCGGCGCATCGCGGCGACGGTCTCGGCGAGCAGCGGCGCGTACTCGGGCTGCTGCACGGCCTTCAGGATCAGCGACGGGTTCGTCGTCGCGTCGCGCGGCGCGAAGCGCGCGAGCTCGCGGAAGTTGCCGGTGTCGGCGACGACGGTCGTGTACTGCTTGAGCTGGTCGAGCTGGTTCATGGCGCGTGCGTGTTCGGGCCGATTAGACCGCGATCGCACGGCGGCGTCGTGACGACGCGCGCCGTTGACCGGCGGATGAAACTTGGGCATCATCCTCGCTGAAACAAAATTACATCAGGCAGCGGTGCCTTCGCACCCCCGTGTCCGCGCCATGTCCTTCGACCTCGTCCTCTTCGGCGGCACCGGCGACCTCGCGTGGCGCAAGCTGATCCCGGCACTGTTCCAGGCCGCGCGCCACGGCAAGCTGCCGCCGGGCGGCCGGCTGCTCGGCGTCGCGCGCGACGAGCGCAGCGACGACGAGTACCGGCACTTCCTGCGCGAGCGGCTCGCCGAGGTCGACAGCGCGAAACGGCCGACCGACGACGAGTTCGCGCGCTTCGCCGCGCAGGTGCAGTACCGGCGCATGGACCTGTCGCACCCCGACGACTACGTCGGGCTCAAGCAGTGGGTCGACGCGCGCGGCGCCGACACCGTCGTGCTCTACCTCGCGACGAGCCCGCACCTGTTCCCGCAGATCTGCGAGCAGCTCGGCCGCGTCGGCCTCAACGGCCCGAACGTGCGCGTCGTGCTCGAGAAGCCGCTCGGCCACGACCTCGCGAGCGCGCGCGAGATCAACCGCGTCGTGCGCGCGTCGTTCGCCGAGCGCCAGGCGCTGCGCATCGACCACTACCTCGGCAAGCCGGCGGTGCAGAACCTCACGGCGCTGCGCTTCGGCAACGCCCTCTTCGAGCCGCTGTGGCGGCGCGACAGCATCGCCAACATCCAGATCACGATCGCCGAGTCGATCGGCGTCGGCACGCGCGGCGACTTCTACGACCGCACCGGCGCGCTGCGCGACATGATCCAGAACCACGCGCTGCAGCTGCTGACGATGATCGCGATGGAGCCGCCGGCCAGCGCCGACGCCGACGCGATCCGCGACGAGAAGCTCAAGGTGCTCAAGAGCCTGAAGCCGTTCACCGCCGAGTCGGTCGGGCGCGACGTCGTGCGCGGCCAGTACAAGGCCGGCAACGTCGAGGGGGAGCCGGTCGTCGGCTACCTCGACGAGGTCAAGGTGCCGGCCGGCAGCCGCTGCGAGACCTTCGTCGCGCTGCGCACCGAGGTGCAGAACTGGCGCTGGGCCGGCGTGCCGTTCTACCTGCGCACCGGCAAGCGGCTGGCATCGCGCGACGCCAACATCGTCGTCAACTTCCGTCCGGTGCCGCACCCGATCTTCCCCGGCACGACGCGCGCGAACAAGCTCGTGATCAAGCTGCAGCCCGAGGACGGGCTCGAGCTGCACCTGCTCGCGGCCAAGGGCACCGGCAGCAGCGAACTGCTGAGCCCGGTCAGCCTCGACCTCGACTTCGACAAGGCCTTCCCGAGCGAGCGCGTCGGCGCCTACGAGCGCCTGCTGCTCGACGCGATCGCCGGGCGCCTGAACCTGTTCGTGCGCAGCGACGAGCAGGAGCAGGCGTGGCGCTGGGTCGAGCCGATCCTCGACGCGTGGGCGCGCGACGCCACCGGCCCGCGTCCGTACGTCGCCGGCACCTGGGGCCCGCCGGCGTCGAGCGCGCTCGTCGCGCGCGACGGCTTCGTCTGGGACGAAGAGGAGTGAGAGCCTGTGAAGCCATGGCTCTGACCCCGCACGCGCCGCGCTGAGCGATGCTCGAACGCATCCGCGCCTCGCTGCCCGCGCTGTCGCCCGCCGAGCAGCGCGTCGCGCGCCTCGTGCTCGCCGACCCGCGCGGCTTCGCGAGCCAACCGGTGGGCGACCTCGCCGAGCGCGCGCACGTCAGCAAGCCCACCGTCGTGCGCTTCTGCCGCAGCGTCGGCTACGACGGCCTCGCCGACTTCAAGCGCAAGCTCGCCGGCACCGTCAACGAGGGCGTGCCGTTCGTGCACCTCGCGGTCGACGACGACGACAAGCCGGCCGACCTCGTCGTCAAGATCGTCGACAACACGGTGAGCGCGCTGCTGAAGTACCGCAACCAAGCCGCCGGCCAGGCCTTCGAGCGCGCGATCGCGGCGCTCGCCGAGGCCGGGCGCAGCGGCCGGCGCATCGAGTTCTACGGCGTCGGCAACTCGGGCATCGTCGCGCTCGACGCGCAGCACAAGTTCTTCCGCCTCGGCGTCAGCGCGGCGGCGATCAGCGACGGCCACGTGCAGGTGATGAGCGCGACGATGCTCGGCCCCGGCGACGTCGCCGTCTTCATCAGCAACTCGGGCGCGAGCCGCGACCTGCTCGACGTCGCCGAGATCGTGCGCCGGCGCGGCGCGACGTCGATCCTGATCACGGCGAGCGGCTCGCCGCTCGCGCTGACCGCCACCGGGGCGCAGCAGATCCTGCTCGCCGCCGACCATCCCGAGGACTACGAGCGCTACAGCCCGATGGTGTCGCGGCTGCTGCACCTCGTGATCGTCGACATCCTGAGCACCGGCGTCGCGCTGCGCCTGGGCAGCGCGGCGCTGCGGCCGATGCTGCAGGAGATCAAGAAGAACCTGCGCGCGACGCGCTACGCGCCGTCCGCCCGCGACGCCGCCGACGCGTCGTCGACGAGCAAGCCGTCGACGCCGTAGAGGCGTGCGAGCTCGAGCAGCGGCGCCGGCAGGCCGTCGATCTGCAGCCGCCGCCCGGCCTGGCGCGCGAGCCGCCGGCACTCGAGCAGCACCGCCACGGCCGAAGTGTCGAAGTCGCGCAGCGCCGAAGCGTCGAGGCGCACGCTGTCGCCCGCGGCGCCGGCGAACGCCGGCTGCAGCGCCTTCAGCGTCGCCGTCGCCTCGCGGTGCGTCAGCGTGGCGGGCAGCGGATGCATCACGCCCGGCACGGCGTCAGCTCTTCGCCGCGGCCTTGTTGCGCTCGGCCAGGCGCGCGATCAGGCCGTCGATGCCGACCTGCGAGATCTCCTGGTTGAAGCTCGTGCGGTACTGCTGCACGAGCCACACGCCGAGCACGTTGACGTCGTAGATCTTCCAGCCGGCGTCGGTCTTCTCGAGCCGGTAGTCGAGCTGGATCGGCTCGCCGCGACCGCGCACGCGCGTCTGCACGACGACGTCGGTGTCGGTCGGCGCAGCGCGGAACGGCTCGAGCGAGACGGTCTGGTCCTTCACCTCGGTGAGCGCGCCGGCGTAGGTGCGCACGAGCAGCGTCTTGAACTCGGCCTGCAGGCGCTCGCGCTGCTCGGGCGTCGCGCTGCGCCAGTGACGGCCCACCGCCGACGCCGTCATCTTCTGGAAGTTGACGTGCGGCATCACCTTCGTGTCGACGAGGGCCTGGATCTTCGCGATGTCGCCGGCCTGGATCGCCGGGTCGGCCTTCACGCTCGCGATCACGTCCTCCGACAGCTGGCGGATCAGCGTGTCGGGCGCCGTGGCCTGCGCCAGCGAGGGGCCGGCGAGCAGCGCGGCACCCAGCGTCAGGAAGGAGAGAAGCTTGCGGATCATCGTTCGTGGTCCTTTCGTGCGTGCGTGCGTTCGTGCGTTCGTCGTCGGCGAACCAGGTCGGCATCGGCCACGGTAGGACCCCGTCGCGGCGACGGGGTTCACTTCGGCGGCGGCGGCTCGTCGTCCTCGTAGTCGTCGTAGTCGAACTCCTCCTCGGCGGCCTTCGGCGGGTTGCCGTCGTACACGAGGCTCAGGCGCCGCGTCAGGAACGCGTCGCGGCGGAACTGGTAGCGGTCGAGCGAGATGCTGTCGAGCAGCTCGGTCGCGTCGAGCAGCGAGGCGCGCACGTCGACGATGCCGAGCGTCGTCACGAGCGCCCGGTCGCGTGCGACGCCGAGCACGATGACCGGCGCGGCCTGCAGGTCCAGCCCGAGCGCGGCGGTGTCGCGCAGCGTCGACGGGCCGAGCAGCGGCAGCTCGACGAAGGGCCCCGGCGGCACGCCCCAGCGCCCGAGCGTCTGGCCGAAGTCCTCGGCCCGACGCTCGAGCCCGGCGTCGCTCGCGATGTCGAGCGCGCCGCCGAGACCGAGGATCGTGTTGATCAGCACGCGCGTGCCCATGTGCAGCGCGTCGGCGGGCTTGGCCTGCAGCACGTGGTTGACCGTCGACCACGCGTCGCGGAAGTTGCCGAACACGTTGCCGACCCAGTAGCGCACGAGCCACGGCACGTGGTCGCGGTACGCGATGGCCACGGGGCGCAGCACCGCCTCGTCGAGCCCCTCGTTGAACGCGAACACCTGGCGGTTCCACGACTCCCACGGGTCCTGCGGCACCGGCGGGCCGGCCGGCGTCACGGTCGCGCAGCCGCCGACCGCCGCCGCGAGCACGACGGTGCCCACCGTCCGACGCCAGTTGACGCTGCGCCAGGTCACGGCTTGGCAGCGCCTTCCGACCCGGCCTCGGCGGCACGGTTGAACAGGAACTGCCCGATCAGGTTCTCGAGCACGACGGCGCCTTGCGTTTGCACGATGCGATCGCCCGGCGCCAGGTTCCGGTCGTCGCCGCCCGGGTCGATGCCGACGTACTGGTCGCCGAGCAGGCCGGAGGTCAGGATCTTCGCCGCCGAGTCCTTCGGGAACTTGACCTTGCTGTCGATCGCGAGCGTGACGACGCCCTCGAACGTCGTCGGGTCGAGCGCGATCGACGTCACGCGGCCCACCGTGACGCCGGCGCTGCGCACCGGCGCGCGCGGCTTCAGGCCGCCGATGTTGTCGAATCGCGCCTGCACCGAGTAGGTGTCGCCCTGGCCGAAGAACGTGACCAGATTGGCCGCCTGCAGCGACAGGAACACGAGCCCGACGAGGCCCAGCAGCACGAAGCCGCCGACCAGCGTCTCGATGCCTTTCTTACCCATGCGTAGCGGTCCTGTGGAGAGTCATGGCGTGGAGAACATCAGCGCCGTGAGGATGAAGTCCATCCCGAGCACCGCCAGCGACGAGATCACGACGGTGCGCGTGGTCGCGTAGGCGACGCCTTCGGGCGTGGCCTGCGTCTCGTAGCCCTGGTACAGCGCGACCGCGGTGCAGATGATGCCGAAGACGAAGGCCTTGACGAGCCCGTTGCCGACGTCGTCCCAGACGTCGACGCCGTTTTGCATCGTCGACCAGAAGTTGCCGCCGTCGAGGCCGATCAGGCCCACGGCGACGAGCCACGCGCCGAGGATGCCGATCGCCGAGAACAGCACGGCGAGGATCGGCATCGCGATCACGCCGGCGATGAAGCGCGGCGCGAGCACGCGCTCGCGCGGGTCGATCGCCATCATCTCCATCGCGTCGATCTGCTCGCCGGCCTTCATCAGGCCGATCTCGGCGGTGAGCGACGTGCCGGCGCGCCCGGCGAACAGCAGCGCCGTGACCACCGGCCCGAGCTCGCGCACGAGCGAGAGGTTGACGATCAGCCCGAGCGACTCGGTGGCGCCGTAGCGCACGAGCGCGTAGTACATCTGCAGCGCCAGCACGAAGCCCACCGCGAGGCCCGAGGCGAGGATGATCAGCAGCGACAGGTTGCCGATCGCGTGGATCTGCACGACGACGAGCCAGAAGCGGCGCAGCGACGCCGGCAGCGCGCGCAGCAGGTCGACGAAGAAGAAGGCGGCGTGGCCGAACGTGCGCAGCACGTGCAGCGTGCGCGCGCCGATCGCGTCGAGGAAGGCGACGAACGCGCTCAAGGCGTGGTCTCCAGCCCCAGGTCCTGCGCCAGCGGCGGCGCCGGGTAGTGGAACTTGACCGGGCCGTCGGGCTCGCCGCGCACGAACTGGCGCACCTCGGGGTCGGTCGACGCCATCAGCTCGGCCGGCGTGCCCTGCGCGACGATGCGCCCGCCGGGCGCCGCCATCAGGATCACGTGGTCGCTGATCGCCATGCACTCGGGCACGTCGTGCGAGACGACGAGCGAGGTCGCGCCCGTGGTGTCGTTGAGCTTGCGGATCAGGTTCGCCGCCACGCCCATCGAGATCAGGTCGAGGCCGGCGAAGGGCTCGTCGTACATGATCAGCTCCGGGTCGAGCGCGATCGCGCGCGCGAGCGCGATGCGCCGCGCCATGCCGCCCGAGACCTCCGAGATGCGCAGCCCCGCCGCACCGCGCAGGCCGACGGCGTTGAGCTTCATCAGCACGATGTCGCGGATCAGCGCCTCGGGCAGGTCGGTGTGCTCGCGCAGCGGGAAGGCGACGTTCTCGAACACCGTGAGGTCGGTGAACAGCGCGCCGAACTGGAACAGCATGCCCAGCCGCCGGCGCAGCGCCTGCAGCTGCTTGCGGTTCTTCGCGTCGACGACCTCGCCGTCGAACACCACGCGCCCCCGCCCGACACCGTAGATGCCGCCGATGAGGCGCAGCAGCGTCGTCTTGCCGCAGCCCGAGCCGCCGAGGATCGCCGTGACCTTGCCGCGCGGGAAGCGCAGCGTCACGTCGCTCAGGATCAGACGGCTGGCGTCGTACCCGAACGACACATGGTCGATCTCGATGAGGGTGTCGGATTTCAAGCGGCGGGCCCGGGCGATGCCGGGGCGTCGTTCTTGTTCGGCGGCAGCGTGCGCATCCTCAGACACGACGGGACACGGCCGGGCGCGAATTGTCGCACGCACGTCGCCGCGCTGCGGGTTGTCCCGGATAGCCCTCCCGGCGCACAACCGGGCAGCCAGGTTCAGTCGACCACGACGACGCGGTTGCGGCCGCCGTACTTCGCCGCGTAGAGGCGCCGGTCGGCCAGGGTCAGCAGCGCCGCCGGGTCGAGCGCCTCGGCGCCGTCGGCCAGACCGATGCTCGTCGTGACGACCAGCCCGGGAGCCACTTCCTCCCAGGGATGCGCGGCGACGGTCTCGCGCAGCCGTTGGGCCACCGCCTCGGCGTCGTCGCGCGAGATCGCCGACATCGCGAGCAGGAACTCCTCGCCGCCGTAGCGCACCGCGAGGTCGCTGGCGCGGCAGTGCGACTGCAGCAGCCCGGCGACCGCGCGCAGCACCTCGTCGCCGGTGTCGTGGCCGAAGCCGTCGTTGATGCGCTTGAAGTGGTCGAGGTCGAGCAGCAGCAGCGCCAGCGACTCGCCGTGCTCGATGCGCGGCCAGTGCTCGTCGAGCCAGCGCTCGAGCGCGCGCCGGTTGCCCAACCCGGTCAGCGGGTCGGTGGTGGCCAGCCGCGCCCACTGGCTGGTCAGCCGGGCCAGCTCGATGCGCAGCTCGCGCTGGTGCACCGCCTGGCGCGCCGCCTCGTCGGAGCGCTTCTTCTCGAGCGAGCGCAGCTCGCGCAGCGCGGCGAGCGCGGCGCCGAGGTCGCCCAGCGCTTCCTCGGCGCGGCTCAGGCCGTCGAGCGACTCCAGCAGGTCATCCTGCACGCCGCCCTCGCGCAGGATCTCCAGCGCCAGCCGGTAGTGCGTGCGTGCCGCCTCCCATTCGCCGAGGGTCTCGTGGCTGCGCGCGAGTTCGGCGTGGCACAGGCCCTCGTTGGGCTTCATGCCGAATTCGCGGTAGCGCGGCAGCAGCGCTACCAGCTCCGCGATCGCCTCGCGATGGCGGCCGGCCGGCTGCAGCGTGATCGCGTGGTTGCCCAGGGCCATCACCTCCAGCCGGGCGTGCCCGGCGGTCGCGCCATCGCGCGCCAGCGCCTGCCAGCCGTCGAGCTGCGCCGCGATCTCGGCATGGTACGCATCGGCTGCCGGCGTGCCGGCGGGCGGAGCGACCGGCGGCATCTGGCGGCTGCGCGCATTGAGCAGCGACAGCCGCGACCAGCGGTGCTCAGCCGCCGGCGCGTGGCGGCCGAGCAGTTCCTCGGCCTCGGCGAGGCACGACAGGGCATGGTGGTGGCGACCGAGCACCGAGCACGAGATGCCGATCGCGCGCAGCACTCGGCCCAGGCGCAGCGGGTCGTCGATCGAGCGTGCCAGCGACTCCGCCTGCTCGAGCGTCGTCAGCCCGCCGGCGTGGTCGCCGGCGGCACGCAGCGTCGCCGCGACCTGGGTGAT
>FWPV01011724.1_pt1 | contig 13809 bp, 17 predicted proteins | sample 2228371 | NCBI WGS metagenome assembly FWPV01 (sample SAMEA103939776, study PRJEB20133) | metagenome | reverse complement strand
CCCCACTCTATATTTTTTTTACGAGGTATACGCCAGGCAAAAAAGCCAGGAAATTTTTTTGAAAAGAAAAGCTCAACAACTTTATCATTCGTTTTTGGAGTATTTTCTTCAAAAGTAATTACTCCTAAAGTTTTTCTTTCTTGTTTAGGAAAGCATGCTTTTTCTGCCACTTTTGAAAAAATTCCATCACAACCCGCTAAAATTTTTGCTTGAAACTTTTTTCCAGATACCGTAACGACGCTAACAAAATCCTTTTTTTCTTTTAAATCCAAGAACTCTTCCCCCACTAAAATTTCTGCTCCTAGTTTTGAAGCTCTCTTAAATAAAAATTTATCAAAAAGACCTCTATCAATAACCAAAGCCTTTCCATTGAAAAAAAATGGAGTTTTTTCAATCCATAATTTCGCTCCTTCAATTTCTCTTTCGATAAAGTTTTCTATTTCTTTTTTTGAAAAAAAATCAAAAATATAAAAAGAAACAAGCCCCGAGCAAACTTTATTACCTATTTTTTTATTCTTTTCTAAAATCAAAACCTTCTTTCCTTTTTTCGCAAACTCTCCGCCCAAGTAAAGTCCAATAGCGCTTCCTCCCACAATAATAATATCATAAAGCATAATATTAAAATCTATTTACTATCTCTATCCAGATAGGACCTGGTATAAATTTTATTTCCTGGCCTGAACTGTCTAAAAAAAATAACTTTTCTTGGGGTGAATTTTTCCTCCAACTACCAACTATTTCCTCGCCCCCTCTATATATTATTGCCTCTCCACTCCCTATAATGTCTGCCCTAGCTACTCCTTCTCTTAAAACACCAATATTAGTTTTCAGCAAAACTACGTTTTTTGCATAAACTTTCTTGTTGTTATTAAAATCTACTGTCTCGATATTATCCCAATATCTAAAGTAATTGCCAGTATTTTTGTCATAAACAAACTTTACGGGGGGATTATAAGGAAGATTAATTATATGTTCGTTATCCCTATAAACTATTTCCTCTTCTTTTAAAAATTGATATCCTTCAAAATTATTTTCCATTCTCATTTTTTTGTCGAGAGCTGCCTTTTTTAAACCATCGAACGATGCAAAACCATTATGAGGAGAGGGTTTTGATATTTTTCTAAAAAAAACGCCTGATGGATTCTCCATGCCGTTTAGCCAATCAAGATTAATTTTTTTTACTTCTTGATATAAAATATCGGGTCCTCCCCATGACGCGAAAATTAAATCAAATCCTTTTGCGATATCTGCAATATAGGGTCTTGCAGACCTTATAGATCCTATTTCTTTTGGGTTTTGGCATTGAAAAATTGCTAATAGCCTTGTTACTCCCCCGGCGTTAGCTACCGGCCACTCGATAACTATATCTGCCTGAGAAATTCCCGATAATGGCATTGTCTCGGGATATTGCGCTAAAATAACTCCAAAAGCACGATTCTTATAGTTTTTACAATCAAGTCCAGAAAAAGGACTAGGGGTAATAATTTTCTTTTTTGGTTTTAAAAGAGTATTTTCCTCCCCTTCAATAACTAAATTTTTTCCTTCCTTTTTAGAAAATAAAAACAAAATAGTTCCAAATAAAGAAAACAAAATAAATAAAAAAATTATTATTTTAAGGTTTATTTTCTTCATTTTTAAGAAAACTTTTAAAGTTTTTGACACTTTGGACAAAAATGAGCAGATCTTTGCCCTATTTTTTTTCTTTCTATTGTACCTCCACAACGTTTACACTTTTTACCTCCCCGCCGATAAACCCGTCTTATTTTATCAAAATTTCCCTTGCTACCATCAGGCGCTCTGTAGTCAGAAATACTCTCTCCTTTAAGAGATATTGCTTTTTTTAAAATAATTTTAGAATTTTTAAAAATATTTTGAAAGTCCTTTTCAGATAAATCTTTAGCCATTCTAAAGGGATTGATTTTTGAAGCAAATAAAATTTCGTCTGAATATATATTTCCAATTCCAGAAATTACTTTTTGGTCCATTAAAACTTTCTTTATGGGAAGATTTTTTTTCTTTTGAATTTGTTTTTTAAAATTCTCAAAACTAACTTTTAAAGCATCCGGCCCCAGTTCTTTAATTTCGGGAAGGTTTAATATTTTTTCTTTGGAATTAAAAATAATTTTTGCAAACTTTCTCAAGTCAGATAAAGCAATCATGTAACCGTTATTTAAATAAAAAACTAAATGTATAAACCTATTCATCGGATCAGATAAAGGACCCTTTTTTATGGTAACCCATGAATTATCTTTCTTTTCCCATTTACCATACAATAAATGCCCCGTCATTTTCTGGTGAATTAAAAAAGCTCGGTTCTTATCGAGCTCAAAAATAATATTTTTCCCTTTACGAAAAATATCCTTTATCTTAGCATTTTTAATATTTTTTTTAAAATCGTTAAAAGAGTAATTTTTGAGTAATTTAGGAGCGCCTAGCCACACACCTATAATTTTAAACCCTACTACCCTTTTCTTCAATTCATTTACTGTTGTCTCAACCTCTGGAAGCTCTGGCATAAACTTTTTATTACTGCTTTATTCCTTTCTGCTTATTCTAAAACCTTATCTTAGGCGGCGGGTGGCAAATATTTTCTAATCTTGTCTAATATTTCATCAAGGGTAAAATTTGCCTTTATTAAATAATCTTTCGCTCCACCATTTAATGCCCTCTCAACGTCTTCTTTTTGGCCTAAGTTTGAAAGAATTATTACAGGAATTGCGCTTGTTTTTGGGTTTTCTTTAATCTTTTTAAGAACTTCAAAACCGTTCATGCTTGGTAATATTAAATCTAGCAATACTAATTCAGGTTTTTCTTCTTCGGTTTTTTTAATCCCCTCCTCCCCATCAATCGCAGTTATTACCTCAAACTTTTCATCTTGCAGCTTTCTTGCAAGTAAGTCTCTTAAAAATTTATCATCTTCTACAATAAGAATTTTTGTCATACTTTTTATTTAACCTTTAATTATTCTGTTTCTAATTGTTTATTTACTTTTTCAATTACCTCTTTTGGGTCAAATTGAGTTTTAATTAAATAATCCTTTACTCCAAGGTCTAAAGCCCTTGAAATTTCAACTGGTTGGCCGGAATTAGAAATAATAACAACTGGAATTTTTTTCATTTCTTCATCTTTTTGCATTTCCTCTAAAACTTCAAATCCTCCTTTTTTGGGCATTATTATATCAAGTAATATTAAATCTGGATTTTCTTCTTTAATCTTTTTCAGTCCTTCTTCACCATTATACGCTAAAGCAGTTTCATAGCCCGCTTCTTTTAGCTTTTTATCTAAAAGGCCTGATAAAATTTCTTCATCTTCGATAATTAAAATTTTCTTTGACATATATTTAATTTTAATTTTTTAAATTTTTTTTAGAAACCTTTTAATTATTATAACTCTTTGTTTTAAATACATCAACCTTTAAACAAGTTTATTTTTATGGAACTATCCTTTAATTTTTAGGGCTTGATATATTAAAATTGCCCCTATTAAATATCCTATTCTTGCAAAAACAGGAGAATAAAGAGCGCAAATAACCATTGGCACTACCAAGAACCCTGCGCCAAATCCATAAAGCAATCCCTTTTTCTTTTTTTCTTTAACTTTTAAAGAATTATATACAATAATACCTAAAACCAAAAATGAAATAATAAGAATTATGCCATATAAAATAGTAACTCCAACGGGATCAGTAATATAGTTTCTAATCACATAATAGGAAAAAGGTTCAAAAGGGGCTTTCTGAATTTCGCTTTCTATTTTAAAAAGCTTTCCAGAAACAAACAGCCCAAAAGCAATTAATGCTATACTAAATAAAAAATAAAAAGCATATTTAAAATACGATTTTGGAGCAAATTCTTTAGTAATAAACCAAAGAATTAAATATGCCCCAATAATATGTAAAAGGCCTCCTATGGTTAAAAGTCTTGTTTGAATTTCATAAAGCCCGACCTGAACAAATATATCTCTTATGGCATAAAGTAAGATAGCTAAAGCTACAAAAAATAACCCATAGGAAAATATTCTAACCGAAGGAAGATTATACTTTTTAGATCGCGATAAAAAATTAAAGCCGGTTACAGACAAAACAATAATCGTCGATAACATTACTAATTGGGTAACCATATTTCTTTTTTTGTGTATTATATATTATTTTAAAACTTTTCTAAAAAATCTCCAAATTTTTCTTTAATAGGAAGTGTAAAATAAAAGTTAGTCCCTTTATTCTCTTCTGAATCAAACCATATTTTCCCACCGTGGGACTCTACAATGTTTTTCGTGATAAAAAGACCAAGGCCAGAACCCTCAGTTTCCACACGCATAACATTCTCTGCCCTAAAAAACTTTGTAAAAATCCTTTCTTTTTGCTCTTTCGGAATCCCAACTCCCGTATCTTTTACAGAAAATAAAAGCTCATTTTTCTCTTTATTATATTCTATTTGAAAAACCACTTTTCCGCCTTTTTGGGTATAATGTACTGCATTTTCAGCTAAATTTTGAATTGCAAGACTAATTTTTTCTTCGTCAACGTTAACTTGTGGTATTTTTTCCTTGGGAATAATATATTGAAAATCAACTCCCTTTTTAACTGCTTCATCTTTTGCTGCTGAAATACTTTGTTCTGTTATTTTTAATATATCTTTTAACTCAAATTCATATATATAACGACCTTCCTCCATACGACTCACATTTAAAAGGTCGTTGACTAAATTTATCATTCTATCATTAGATTGGGAACTTTTTTCTAAAAGATCTTTTCTGTCTTCTTCTGTAAGGTTTTGCTCCTGTAGTAAAGAAAGACTCCATCTTATAGCCGCCAATGGGGTTCTTAACTGATGAGCAGCGATAGAAACAAATTCTGTTTTTAACCTTTCAACCATTTTTTCCCTTGAAATATCATGAAATATTAAAAGATGCCCAATAATTTCTTCTTTTTCTTTTAGGTAAATAGAAGTAACCTCAATAGTAAAATCTTTCTCTAGTGAAACTTCAACCCTATCAACAGATTTAACTATACCGTTTTCTATAATTAAATTAATTATTTTTTTAAAAGCGGGGTTTTCTTTCAAAGAATCTATTTTCTTCTCTTGAACTTCTCTGGCTTTAATATTAAATATTTTTTCAGCAGCAGGATTTAAAAAATCTATTTTATTTTTTTTGTCTAAAACGACAAGTCCATCTACAAAATTATTAATAATGGAAACTGTTTTTTCTTTTTCCTCTACTGCGGTTTTTCGTGCTTCTTCAACGTCCTCTAAAATATTTAATAAAGCCCTTCGTGAGTCATCAAGCTCTTTTGCTCTCTGTTCAAGCTCTCTTGTCCTTTTTGTAACCTGAATTTCTAATTCTCTTTTTTTATCATCTAACTCTTTAATCTTGTCTTCCAGTCTTTTATTAGCTCTTTTAATAAAAGCATCTAATTCTTGAGTTGAAATTTCAATTAGTGGCTCTGTGGTTTCTTTAATTTCTTTGGTTTCTTCCATTTTATTTTATTGGAGTTTTTTAATTTCTTGAATAATTAAATCAACTTCTTTTTCTTCTAAAAAAAGAATTAAGCTAATTTTAATATTATCTGCAAAAATAGCTAAATTTTCTTTTGATAAATCTTCTGGACTAATTCCCATTCTCTGACAATTTATCCTTATTGAAGAATCAGCAACAATTTTCCCAATTTTCGGATAAAGAATGCCTTGAACTTTTTTTAATATTTCTTCTGACATAATTTCTTATTTTATTTTTCCCCAAAAGCTAAAACGGTCAATGTTTGTGCCATAGACGCCCAACCATAATACTCTCCATATGAATTTAACCCTATTAGAGGAGCGATATTTAAAATATTAAACAATTCTTTATCTTTTTTGGTCCTATAAGTTTCAAAGAATCTATAACCGCATTGAAACATTATCATGCCACTAATTTGACCAAGTTCATTTTTAATACGTTCTATCATTTTCTTAGTCGGAGCAATAATATCTTCTCTTTTCATTAAATAAAGCTCCTCCCCCTCTTTCGCATTAGAGCCCATCATTAACTTATCTCCATCGCGCCAAGCAACATCTCTTACAAAAGCTCTGTCTTTCACCATCAACCCAAAAGGATGATCTGTAAATAACCAATAATTTCCTAATTGTTTTGTGCCCAATAACAATTTTGGAACCTTAAGAAGTCTTGCGTACTCACTTGCTGCTGGCTTTTTATTTATTTCATAAACTATCCTGTCTTTAGCTTTAGTAATAATAATCTTAGTATCTGTGGGGACAATGCTTGTTGTCATATCTATTTTAAAGGGAATTTCTGTTTTAACCAATGCAATAAGTGCAGCATCTCTAAAAACTCCATCGTGAGTATGAATCATTCCCGGCAACACCCCCTTAATTAAGCTGTGTTTGCCCGTTGCGCCACCACCAATAAAAAGAAAATTACTTCTTCCATATAAGCTCTCTAATATATGTTCTTCTCTTTGGCTTGCAAAATCACATAATAAAATTCCGAAAAACCTTTTAGGGTCAGTATTTTTAGGGTCAATATTTAAGTCTTTTGCAGCCTCAACCAACGCTCTTTTGGATTCTTCTTTCCAGTCTTTTTTTATGTTCTTCATTAATCTAACAGAAACTTCTATGTCTTTTGAGGCAATACTCATTGCAACCAATCCCTCCTTAAATCCTTCTGGGGTTATGTTGTCTACTATTCTCACTCCTGGAACTTTTACCCTTAAAGAAGAGCACCCTATAAAAGGAATTTTTATTGGAATTTTTTTCCTGAAGGCCTTATTTAAAAGAAAATGGTTATATGTTGCGGGCGCGAAAAAAATAATCAATTTTGACTCCTCTTGTTGAATTTTTTTGAAAACTTCTTCTACCGCAAGATAAGGATCTTTTTTGCTACTAAAGCCAACCTTAATAGATGGATTTTTCATAATTTTTAATTTTTTATGTATAATTTTAAACCTTTTTAAATTATTGTTTTGGACTTATTTCAATTTTAAGTGAATAGTTTTTTTCTTCCCAGTTTACCTGACTTTCAGTTTGGAAATAAGCTTCATAAAAGCCAGCAATAAAACCTACTAATATTTCACTGTAAAAAGGATTTTCTATTACTATATTCCAATTTTTGCCATTCTCTTCTATTTTTTTAAGATTTCCCCATCCCCTAATCCCAAACATAATCTGATTTATTAATTTTCTATCAATTTTTTTCTTTTCTTGAAGAATTTTTCTAATATATTCTTTTTCTGTTTTTAAAATTATATCTGAAATTATATCATTTCCTAATTCCCTCTTTAAAATACCTAATATCGCTTCAACTGCATACCTTGTAAATAAAAGCTGATCTTTTCCGGTATCTTTATCAATAATTCTACCATTTGGTAAGTCCCATTCGTATCGTTCTGAAAATCCCTTTGGTGTCTTGCATTTTGGGCAAACTTCGTATTTAATATTGCCCGGCAAAAGCCCAACTTCAGAAACTGGAACTGGTTTTAAAACATATTCTGCAAGCTCTATTTCTTTTTCTAAGGGAGAAATTGAAATTTCTACTTCACCATTTTCCTTTTTTGATTTAATATTAACTCCAGGCAGATTGAAAATATATTGAACCAATCCAGCAACTGCGCCTTCAATTAAAGGAATAGAGGGATATTTTTTTATAACGAATAAAGCGCTTTTCAATTTATGATCCAGCTCTACTTTTTCACATACCCCCCACCCTATTGGAGCTATGAATTTTTGATTCAGGGCCTCCTTTAGTCGTTCATTACTTACTAGCCTCATCCTTATTAAAAATTTCATTAAATGCCCCAAAAATTCTAAATCAACAACATTTAAGGTAACAATTCTTTTTGCAAGACTAACAAGTTTTCCAATAGGCTGACCTATGGTTTTTTCAATATTATTTAGAATATTTAATATTTCCTCTTTTCCCAACAAAACCAACAAAAGGCCTTCTTCTTTCCCCCATGTTCCATTTGAATGCCATTTATAACCATATTTAGTTATAAATTCTCGTTGGCATAACTTGCACCCTTCTTGCGACATATTTTTAAAAAATTAGCTTACTTTTTATTCTTTAATTCTTCTTTTAATCTTTGAATTTCTTCCTTTAGTTCTATCATTTTTAATTCTCTTCCAACAGCTATTTTATGAAAATTTTCAAGTTCTTCAACTTTTTCCTGTAACTCTTGAGTTTTTCTTTCGACCTCTTCTTCTAGTTTTTTTTGAAAATTTACACTTTCTGAAACATCAATAATAGAAATAAAATAACCAATCATCTCTCCTTCTTCATTTTTTCTCGCCATTCCAGAAATTTCAACTGGTATTTCTTTCTTGTCTTTTGTAAAAAAAATTAATCTTTCTGAGATAACTACACCTTTTTCATTAATTTTTTCTTTAAAACTATGAACGGTGTTTTCGTCTTTGAAAAGCATACCAAGATCTGAACCTATCAAATCAGTTGAGGTATATCCCGAAAGCCTTACTAATGACTGATCAGCATCCAAAATATTATGCACTGGATTTACATAACAAATAGGTACAGGTAAAAAGCGCCAAAAATCTTGTATATATGATTCAAGCTCTTTAAGATCTTGCTCTAATGTTTGAAGTAATTCCTTCTCGGGATTAAAATCAGTTTCTTCATTAATTTTTTGAAGTTTTTTTACCATGTTATTTTATACTCATTATAAGGGTCCCCCTTAAAAATACACTTTATTTCTTTACAGGATGCTTTTGTTTTCACTGCAAGCTCGGCTATTCCTTGAAAATACCCCTCAAGGTATAAACAAATTAAAGGATGAATCTTAAAGTTTTTAATTCTTAAAATTGTCTCCTTATTTTTTTCATCAAATTTTACAACTTCTAACGCACCAACGTCGTACTGGGCAGAATAATATTGGGGCGATTTGTCTATAATTTTTTTTAGCGATGGGGAAAATTTTACAAAAAGTTTTATAATAAAAGAAAACTTCGCAGCCATCCTACCCATTTCTCGAAAGTCATTATCATTATACCCAAAAACTTCTTTTATTAAAAGAAGGGAGATAATTCTTAATCCAACAGGACGCCACTCAAAGGCCCTTGCTTCTTTATAATTTAAATCATAGCCTAATTTATCTACTTCTTTTTCTAATTTCAAAAGTCCTATTTCTCCTTCTCTCTCAAGGATATACCTAAAATCTGTCTGTAAAAATACTCCCTTTACCCGTCCTTTAATTTTTAAAAATTCATCTAATTCTTCTTTTTTAAGCATGATTTAGTTTTTTTATATGATTTTTATTCCCATCTAATTTTAAATTCTTCCCAAGAATCTCCCCTAAAAAGACATTTTGGATGGTCTACTTCAACTTTTCTTTGCCCCAACATCATCTCTGCTATTTTTTTAAAATAAGCTCTATGATATTCGCATATTAAAGGATGGTACTTATGAAAATCTTTTAACTGGATAATGCCATATTTTTCTTTCTCGTTAAAACCCGCCACCTCCATTCTTGCAAAATCAAAATTTTTCCTCCAGTAAACTGGTGCAAGTTTAAAACTTTTTTCAATTATTGGGAAATGCTGCATTAAGAGTCTAACGATAAAAGAATATTTTGGAGATTGGTATGCCATTTCTCTAACCTCTTTTTGGGTCCATTTAAAAACTTCAACACAAACTAAAACAATAAGGCAGGCCAGGGCTTCTTGATACCACTTTGTATCGTCTATTTTCCGATGATCTACCGGATATCCCAGTTCCTCTAAGCGCTTTTCTACTAATTCTATCCCCTTCTCCCCCTTAATGTCTCTAACATAATCAAAATGGCCTTTTAAAATTGCTCCCTTAACGTTTCCCTTGAGAGACATCATCTCATCAACCTCTTTTTTGTTTAAAATAATCATTTTAAAAACTATTTATTTTCTGATAATCGCCTTTCGAGATTTTTAATCAATTTTTTAAGTTCTATCATTCTAAGTTCTTTTTTAACAATCTCACGTCCGACATTTTCAAGTTCTAAAATCTTTTTCTTTAATTCTTCTTCTTTTTGTTTAACCTCTTTATCTAGCTCTTTTGATAACTCACGCAACTCTTGCGTCCTTGCTTTAACCCTAATCTCAAGGCTTTGTTTAAGCTCTTCATTTTCTTGATACCTTTCTTTTAATAATTCGTTCTGGGTTTGAAGCCTACCGGCAAAAAAATCCAAAGTAACACTTATTGCTATAATCGTTCCAGAAAAAATTAAAAGAGTTGTTAAAAAATATTTAAAATCCTGAGAAACTCCAACATTAAAGGGTTGATAACTTGGTAAAATTTTAAAATATTCAAAACTACTTAAAAAAATTATACCAAATAGTAAAAAAATACCTATAATAATCGCCCTTTTCCTTGGTAAAAGAGAATAAGAGTAAGCTAAAAGAACTATCATAAAAATCGGCAAAATCCAGCTTAACATTCCCCCGTAGTAGACAGCAAAAAATAAAGCAACACAGTCTATTAATATTTGAACAAAATTAAAATTATCTATTTTTTCTTTTTTATCTGCTCTTTTGAAAAATAAAGAAAAATGCACAAAAGAAAATAGGACATAAAGAAATACTACTAAAAAAATCCTTAAAAAAAGATCTTTCTTTATTCCACCAAAAACATTTAATAAAAATAACAAAAATAACCCCATGGCTCCTGCAAACATGCCAATTCCAAAACTAATAAGAGCCCCCCTTCTTAATTCTTTTATTTCGGTTTCTGGACTAAACATATTCTTTTTCTTTGTTTTTTAATTTAAGAAACGTCTTTAATCTTTCTGCTTTCTTCTCAAGTTTTATAAGAAATTCTTCCCGCCCCTTTGTAAGTTCATTAAACCTTTCTAATTCTCTTATTTTTCTATTTAAATCTTTTGTCTTTTGCTCTACCAATAATTGAAGGTTTTTTGTATCCTCTTCAATTTGTCTGGTCCGTGCCTTAATCTGAATTTCTAATACAACCCTTAATTCGTCTAATTCACGATTAGCAATTTCTACTCTTTCTTTTCTTTTCTTTGAATTCTCAGCAAAAAATCCTAAAGCTCCCGATAAAAACATCAGATAAAAATTAATTAAAAAAACGGTAAAAAACAAATAAAGGGGTTTTTCATAAGGAATCATTTCAAAAATAATATAACGAGGAATGATTCCTAAAAATTCTAAAAGAACTAACCAGTCGAAAAGAATAAAATTGGCAATCAAAGAAATTTCTGTCGCTCTTTTTCTGGGTAAAATAAAATGGGAGAAGATAATAGTAAATGAATAAAAAAGCCCCCCATACCAGGTGCCCCCTCCTACATAGTGAATTCCTATTGTGACTAAGATTAGTTCTAAAAAAAACTGATAAAAAATTAAGTTTTCTTTTTCTTTTTGTGTTTGAACTCTTTTTAAAAAATACTCAAAAGGAAAGGTCGTTAAAAACCAAACAAGCAACACAATAACTAAGCCCAAAGAAAAGTTAGCTAAATTAAGCCTAATTAAAGAAATTATCATTAATAAAAAGAATATGATAAGCGACCTCCTTAATATCGTTATAAAAAGATCTTCTTTAGTATATAAATTGTTTCCTTCCATAGAATTTTCCTTAAAAAAGTTTACCATTATCCTTTTCTTTTTCCAAGTTGTCTATTGGTTGAATTTCTTTTGACTCCAAAATTCTATTAACTAAACTATGAAAGCCGTATTTTAATAAAGTATTTTTTGCAACATTTTCGTCAAAATTTCCAAATTTACACTCCTCAATTTTCATCTCAAGAGGAACATCTTTTTGGGCTCTAGCTAAAATTTGAGAAAAAAATACTTGTTCTTTTTGTTCAAGTAATATTTTTTTTATCCTTGGATTTATTCCGTCTAATTTTTTTTCTTCCTTTAGGGCTTTATATAATTTTTCAATACTCCCAAAACGTAACAAAAGCTCAGCCGCGGTTTTTTTACCAATACCAGTTGCCCCCGGAATATTGTCTGAGGGATCGCCCGCTAACGCTTTAAAATCAACCATTTGTTCTGGCAAAATACCAAATTTTTCAATAACTTTATCTTTATCATAAATTACCGTTTCTTTTATCCCCCTTCCTAATGTATAAACTTTTGTGTTTTCGTCTACTAGCTGCAAAGTATCAAAATCACCGGTCAAAATATAAACTTCGGGTTGCGGGTGAATTTGTTTTTTTAAAATTTTTTTTGTAAGGGTGGCAATAATATCATCTGCTTCAAATCCTCCTTTCTCAAATATAGGAACTGAAAAAGCTGACAATATTTCTTTTGTTTTGGGAATTTGCTCATAAAACTCATCTGGAGCTTTTTCTCTTTTTGCTTTATATGATTTAAATTTTTTATGACGAAAAGTGGGAGCGGGCGTATCAAAGGTTGCCAATACAAAATCAGGACTTATATCTTTAATCGCTTTAAAAAAGGTCAAAAAATAACCATAGATTGCTCCTGTTTGTTTTCCTTCTTTATCTGTTAAAGCAGGTAAAGCATGAAAGGCCCTGTGCAATAATGCGTTGGAATCAATAATAAGAAATTTCATAAAAATCTCTACGAATTACAAATCTCTTACGAATATACAAATAAAATTAAATGCGAAAATTAAAATATATAAAACTCCAAATTTTAAATCCTAAACAAATCCTAAATTTCGAATCATAAATTCTAAAATATAATTAAAAATTAAAATAACACCAATGAATACGAACGACGCGACTACTATAACCATTCGCACACAGTCGTAAATTGGCATTGTATCAATTCGTACATTCGTAATGTTATATTGTGATTTTTCTTGTGTTTTCATCAACAAATTTAAACTTTATGTGAAGTGTATTTTTAGGTAAAATATCTTTTATTTTCTCTCCCCACTCAATCAAAACAATATTCTCGGGATTGTTTATAATTTTTTCCCAACCAAGTTCTAATATTTCTTTAGAACTTTTTATTCTATAACAATCGAAGTGATATAAATTTTTAATTTTTGTTTTCCGATGATTCTGTTGGAGCCCGTCGCTTTGCGACTTATTTTGATTTTTGATTTTACTTTGGTATTTTCTCATTATAACAAAAGTTGGACTTTTTATATTCTCTTTTATTAAAAAACAATTAGCAACCCCTTTAACAAAAGTTGTTTTGCCGCTACCAAGATCTCCCTTAAGGAAAATTATTCTTTTTTTTATTATTTTATCTAAAATTTTTCTTGCAAAATTTTCTGTTTCCTTCGCTGAAAATGATAAAAAAATCATAATTTATTTCAGTTATTTCCAAAAATTTCTTTTATCGCTTTTTTAAACTTATATCCCCTATCAAACTCATTCTCAAATAAATTAAAGCTTGCGGCGCCAGGAGAAAGTAAAACAATATCACCCCTTTTTGCAATCTCTTTTGCTTTTCTTGCCGCATCTTCTATATTTTTTACTTTTACTATTGGATTTTTTTTATCAATTTTCTTTTCAACGCTTCCTGGCAACAAAATTAATCTTTCAACTAATTTTGGTATTTGCTGGTTGAACATTGAAAAATCTAAATTTTTGTCTTCGCCTCCCGCTATTAAAAAAATTCTGCTTTTTGGGCCTTCTTTTTTAATTTTTTTTACTGAAAAAATCACGGCATCTGGATGGGTCGCACAGGTATCATTAATAAATTTTATTCCTGAAATTTCTCCTAAAAGCTCGCATCTTCCCGGCAGCCCCTTAAACCTTCCAATCGCTTTTTTAATATTCTTTTCTTTTATTTTATAAATTTTTCCTATAATTGCCGCGGCTTCTTCGCTCTCGCCATTAAAGTAAATTACTTTTGATTTTGTTTTAAAATTATATTTTTTTACGTTTTTTAG
>FWPV01011722.1_pt1 | contig 13810 bp, 12 predicted proteins | sample 2228371 | NCBI WGS metagenome assembly FWPV01 (sample SAMEA103939776, study PRJEB20133) | metagenome | reverse complement strand
TATTTATAGTGGATAGCGAAAAAAGGCCTCTGATGCCGTGTTATCCCGCGGTGGCACGCAAACTGCTCAAAAAAGGACTTGCAGCTGTGTTCCGTAGATATCCATTCACCTTAATACTGAAGCGACAAGAGAGTCGTGCTACCCCTGGGGTACGGCTGAAGATAGATCCTGGGTCGAAAGTCACGGGAATGGCGTTGGTCCGGAACTTTGAAGAAGTTGGTAAGGTGATATGGCTTGGTGAAATTACCCATCGTGGGCAGCGTATTAGGGACAGGCTTCTGGCCCGCAGGGCGCTGAGAAGGGGTCGTCGTTACCGCAAGACACGTTACCGCATGGCGCGCTTCCTAAACAGGAGACGGCCTGCAGGTTGGCTTGCGCCTTCGCTAATAAGCCGGGTCTGTAATGTGATGACGTGGGTGAATCGATTGAAAAGGTTTGTTCCCATCTCCGCTGTCTCCGTGGAGCTTGCCAGGTTTGATACGCATAGGTTGGTGAATCCTGAGGTATCGGGTGTGCAGTACCAACAGGGCGAGCTTTTCGGATACGAGGTGCGTGAATATCTCCTGGAGAAATGGGGGCGGCGCTGCGCCTACTGTGGGGCAGAGGGCGTACCGCTAGAGATAGAACATGTGGTCCCTAAGAGCCGTGGCGGATCGGACAGGGTATCGAACCTGACCCTGTCATGCCGTGCATGTAATGAGAAGAAGGGGAATCGGACAGCAGAGGAGTTTGGGTTTCCTGCGGTCGGTGAGCGGGCAGGGCAGCCCCTAGGTGATGCTGCGGCCGTCAATAGCGTCCGATGGGCTATTTATGAGATGTTGCAAGCCACTGGCCTACCTGTTGAGGTAGGAACAGGGGCATTGACAAAGTTCAATCGCACGCGCCATGGGCTGCCCAAGGCACACTGTCTGGATGCTGCCTGTGTGGGGGCCAGTACACCAGACAGATTGGAACTGTGTGACACGAACATGCTGGCAATGAAGGCGATGGGACACGGCGTAAGGCAGCGATGCCGTACTGACAAGTACGGTTTCCCAGCCAGGCATGCACCGAAGGCGAAATATTACAGGGGGTTCACTACCGGCGATATTGTTAAGGCAACGGTTCCTCCTGGACGCAAGAGCAGTGGTACGCACATCGCGAGAATATCCATACGCTTCAGTCCGACATTTCACGTCGGCAAGTATGACATCCATCTGAAGTATCTCAGGAAGATCCACAGTGCTGATGGATACGATTATTCTCAGCAACGTGTTGATGGATTCAGTGGTTGTTAACCTGGCAAGTGAATCTTTCTTGGAGGCGGACTCCAGTACGAGCCGGTATAGGTTTAGGGCGGTGTGACCGGATAGGGGGGGCTGGGTCTTCGATGTAAGTATAAAAAAAAGGGGCCCCTAAAGGCGCTTTTACGTCCCAGATGATTTTTCACCTCACATTCCGCACGATTTCATGTAGGTGATTGAGGATTTTTCTGTAGGGAAAAAAAGCCGCGACAAGGGCGGTAGATTTTGGTAAACACTGGGCTACTTACCCGATGTAGGTGCCCTAGTCAGGCCGACACGAGGAGATTCGAGCGAGCGACGTGATTTTTCTACCGATTGTTGCGTCGTACGTCAAGAGGTTGGGAATTGTGGACGAGGTGAATCGGTTGTGCCCTACGAAGAGCGGGGTGCAATCCGGCCAGGTTGTGTTGGCACTGATTTTGGATACGATTTCTGGAAGAAGCCCGCTCTACAAGCTGGAACAGAGCTTTCTGCATCAGGACATGGAGCTTCTCTTTGGGAACGACATCCCTCCCGGCAAGTTCAATGACGACTTGGTGGGACGAACCATGGATGCCATCTTTGAAGCGGGGACCGGTTTGATTCTTACCACCGTGGCCATCAATGCGGTGAAACAGTACGATCTTGATACGCGGAGCGTTCACCATGACACCACGAGCGTGACGGTCTATGGAGAGTACGATGTGTATCAGGACTCGGATCAGAGTCATCCCTTTTTCATTACCAGGGGATACAACAAGGATCATCGGCCTGATCTCAAACAGATCGTTCACAGTCTGTCCTCGTGACACAAGAGAATCTTGACCTGCTTGCCGATGAGGAAAAGGGGTGTCGGTTCATCACGAGACTTCCTCGTACATACAAGGAATGCCGGGACGTCGTTGCGTGGGCGGTGGAACAGGCTGAGTGTAAGGACCTCGGAGTCATTTCACCGCAACGGCCCACGGCCAAACGCAAGCCTGCCCATTATCAAGGCTTTGAGGCTGAAGTGGAACTCTATGGAAGGCGATACCGTGCGCTGGTGGTCCACTCGGATGCCCTTGATAAAAAGAGTCTGAAAAAGCTCGAAAGAGAGAAAGAGCAGGACAAGGAGGATCTCACGAAGCGCAAGGAGGAGCACGAGAAGATCAGCTATGCCTGTCTCCCAGACGCCCAGAGGTCATTATCACGGCTGCCTCGAGGAAAGCTTCATTATATCACCGGCGACATTTACGAGATTCCCCATTATCCCAGAGGCCGTCTGAAAACCGAGGAGGTTCGTACCCCTACGCGAATCGATTACCGATTGACTCTTGGCCTGGAGCCTGATGAAGAGGCACTCTCACGCTGGCGGCATGAGTCTGGGTGTTTTGTCCTACTGACGAACATTGCCCAAGAAGGTCCACGAGGCATGACATCGTACGATCTTCTCGCCACCTACAAGGCCCAAGACATGGTGGAACGCAATTTTGGATTCCTCAAAGACGATGCCATCGTCAACAGCCTCTTCCTGAAGACCCCTGCCAGGATTGAGGTGTTGCGGTTGGTCCTTGTGTTGTCCCTCATGGTCTGGAGACTGATGGCACGTACCATGAGACGTTCCCTGCACGCCAGCGGGGGCACTGTTGAAGGGTGGGATAAAAAAGCCACCTCTCGTCCCACCTCGTTGATGATTGTCACGATGTTCTTGTCCATGGTGGTGATCCGCACCGGTGAGAAACGATTCCTCGCCAACGGCATGAGCTCGAAGCAACGAGGGTATCTGGATGTCCTCGGCGTTTCTCCTCGGGTATTCACCGACCCCCACGTCCAGTACGGTGCCGATCCTTCCCAAGAACCGAAATCGTGGGAGACCGCCGGATGATATTGAGGCCATTTGCACCCACAGACAGCCTTCTGATATCAGCACCGTGGCGGAACCGAACGCAACGTGGCGTGTAGAAGGACTCCTATTCCCGAACCACCGGAGACCCAGGCAACTGAGCCCTGTGTTTCCGACTTACATCCCCAGAGGACATGGCAATGACCTAACACTTGCGTCCATAGAATCACCAGTAAGCCGGGTTATCATAAAATTCGCCTCGATAAGCTATCATGGGGCGCGGAATGTAAGTTTCGACCTACCCTCCGCACAAATTCCTCTGGTAGTTGAGGATTATTCTGTAGTGTAAAAAAAGCCGCGACAAGGGTGGAGAAATCTGGTAATGGGGGGCTAATTACCGATGGAGGTGCCTCCCCAGGTCAGGCGGGCCCGCGGAGATTCGAGCGAGCGAGGTGAGTTTCCTATCGATTGTTGCGTCGAATGTCAAGAGGTTGGGAATCGTGGAGTAGGTGAATAGGTTGTGCTCCACGAATCGATAAATGGTCTGGAGAGATTGGACAGTGGCATATGTGCATAAGCTGCTCTAAAATCTGAAAGGAGAAAGGAGCAGCGATTATGGCCCGAAGCCCCAGCAGGAATCACGATCAGCGTTCAAGGCTAGGTTGGCCTCGGTGGCAATTAAGGAGCAGTAGACAGCTGTAGATTTGGTGGAGCGTTTGCAGATGCATCCGAATCAGATAGCTCAGTGGCAGAAGCAATTGCTTGAACAGACACAGGAAGTGTATCGGAAGGCGTACGATTGTATGAGAGACACGTGGAACAGATTGAAGGACTCTTTCCACTATTACAGCCACAGGAGGCAACAGCCGGGCCTTGACGGAAGGACCCCTGATGAGGTCTACGTTGGTATCCTCTCACAGACCCCGGTAGCTGCATGAACCAGCAGTGCACCACTTATCAAACGCGTACGGCTGTCCAAAGAACCTAAACCATTGCCATGGAACATCACGCAGTGAAATTTTTCAAGACTTCGTCCGACTTCTTTCGCGTTCCTCCTCCCGAAGTTGGCGCCGTAAATATTTCCCTACCTTTGATTTGGGGAGCATGTCCCTAAATTCGATGTAATCTGGAACTTTGTAAGATGTGAGCCGGGATTTGCACCAATTAATCAGTTCAGATCCAGTAACCCCTCGCGCATCCTCCTTCAGGACCACAAATGCCTTAATTCGTTCACCGACCTTAATGTCAGGAATCCCCACGACGCACGCCGCAATAGCCGCTGGGTGGTCCTTTATTGCTGCTTCAATTTCCGAGGCGGATATCCGGTAGCCTTTATGCTTAATCATGTCTGCCGTACGATCTACAAAATACAGGTACCCATTTTCATCCAACCGTACGAGATCACCTGTTCGGTAGAAAAGAGAGCCTTCGAGATTGACAAAACACTCTTTGGTTTCATCCGGTTTATTCCAATACTGGTCGATCATCTTCTGCGAGGAAACAAGCAACTCACCAACTTCGCCGGTCGGTTGCTCTTCGAGGGTTTCTGGATCAACGATCCTTATCGTTTTACCAGGCATTACTGTCCCTACCGTTTCTTCCGGCGGATTTCCCGTTACAGGAACCATCGTCGTACCCCCACATGTCTCTGTAGCCCCATAGCCCTGATATATTCTGATCCCGTAAACTTCTCTCCATCTCCTCAAAACTTCGAGAGGGAGAACATCCCCACCCGTGAAGCAGTAGCGAAGAGATGAAAGATCATAAAAAGATCGCCTATCATGTTCAAGGATCATTCGGTATAGCGTGGGTACTCCAAAAAGAGTCTTGGCCTGATACCTCTCAATATAGAGCATGAGCGCATCGAGATTCACTCGAGGCATTAATATCACTGTCCCTCCAGTCAAGCAGATGGGCCCCAGTCCGAAGAGTTGTCCAAGAACGTGAAACAGTGGAGCCCCTTGAACAATGATATTCTCATCGAGAGGGACTAGAGGTTCAGAGATCTTTAGTTGCGCAAGAAATGATGTAATATATACTTCATGGCTTACTGGAACTCCTTTGGGAAATTTCGTCGTTCCGCCCGTATAAATTATCTCTAGGACATCACGACCTTGGCTTTCTCCAATGGGCACTACTTCTCCAGAGGCCCTCAGCAATTCCTTGAACCTGACCGCAGCTCCATCGTCAATCTTCCCATTGGGAATCCGGTCAAGGCTATGTCCAATAAGCCTCTTCCACCACGAGACCATGTCCGCAATGTTTGTGACGACTATTTTATCCAAGATCCCGAGTTCGCGCAGCTTGTTTGCGTAACCGAAGTTAGTGTCTGCACAAATAATTCCCACTGAACCTGAATCGCGCGCTATATATTCAAGATCATGTACCGTATAGATTGGGCTGACAGGCACGGGAACTGCGCCGATCCTTGTCAAAGCAAGCCAAGTCACTATCCATTGGGGGCAATTATGAATATAAATAATGAACTTATCGTTTTTCTTGATGCCTAGACGGTGCAACCCCAAAGAAACTGTTTCTGCCGCAGCCCTTATATACCTGTAAGAATATCGTTCTCCTAGGTATATGAGGGCAGACCTATTTTGCGCTTTATGGACAGTTTGTTCAAACGCAGCGTACACCGAGCTAGTCTTCATCATAGTCAACTCCAAAATACGCGTTGCGAACATCAGGGTTGTCAGTCAGTTCGGCATTACTACCTTCGAATGTGAGCATACCGTTTTCCAATATGTAGCCTCTACTTAGAATCGGTATTAGAGGTCGAGCGAACTGCTCCGCCACGACAATCGTGACTCCGGTCTCTCGGTTGATCTTCTCGATTGTTTCAACGAGCTTCAGTTGGACCATGGGGCTTAACCCCAAGAGGGGTTCGTCGAGTAGGAGGATAGTGGGATTTGCCATGAGGGCTATTCCGATCGCAAGCATTTGTTGCTCACCTCCGCTCATAAGACCTGCCTTACTTTTCCTTCGATCGTGGAGCCCGGGAAAAAGGTCGTAGATAAAGTCTCTGGTCTTCTTAATTTCGGCTTTGCTTCGTAGATAGCCGGCAATCCTTAGGTTTTCATCCACACTGCTTTCCCTGAACACAGGATGCCGCTCTCTGCATAGGACGATCCCCCGTTTCACCCTTTCATCAGGCCACACGGCTGTAACATCCTCATCACAAAATGTTATCTTACCGAAAATAGATATTCTTGTTCCTCCTCTCCTCTCCTCTGTCATGCGCGTGTCGAGAATCAGACCTGCAATTGTGTTCATGAGGGTACTCTTGCCTGCGCTATTGGGACCGATAACACCTACGATCTCCCCCGTCCCAACCCAAATAGACAGCTCGTTGACTGCAATCGCATTTTCAAAATACACTGTCAGTTGTTCCACATGCATCATTTTTGAAGTTCGACCCCTAGGTATGCTCGTTGGACCTCTTCGTTCCTCATGACGGCCTTGCTCTCTCCATCGGCTATTATGGTACCCTGATCAATGACGAGTATTCGATCAGCAATGCGAAAAAGTTCCTTCAGTCTATGCTCGATCATGATAACGGTCTTGCCGGATGAGATGAGCTTTCTTATCACCGGTGTAATGCTTGCAACTTCCGCCAGACTCAGTCCAGAGAAGAGTTCGTCAAAGATAATCAGGTCGCTTTGGAGTGCCAACACTCGAGCCATTTCAAGACGTTTGAGATAGCCGTGAGGCAGAGCTGAGGCCTGTTGGAAGGGTATGCTTGAGTCCCTTTCAAATCCCACATCTTCAAGGATGTCCAGTGCAGTGGCGTCTTTGTCTCCATAGTGTGCCCCAATATGTCTCAGCCGTGGGGAGCTCAGCGGCAGAATCAAATTTTTGTATGCCGGGAGACGATAAAAGGGTTTGACTATCTGAAATGTTCTCCCCACGCCAATGTTCGCTATTCGGGAGGGTCGCAGCCCAGTTATGTCTCGCCCTCTGTAAATCACTCGACCACTGTCAGGGGTTATGAATCCGGTTATCAAGTTGGCTAAGGTTGTCTTTCCACATCCATTTGGCCCGATAATACCAAGGAGAGACCCTTCTTGAAGTGAAAAACTCACACCATTTACAGCGATTATCCCTCCAAAATGCTTCAGGAGCCCTTCAACCCTGAGACAGTCATCAGCTCCCACTGTTCAAACCCACCTTTCCATCTGTTCATATTTCCGCTTCAGATAGGGGAATAATCCCTCTGGAACTGCCACGATGAAAAACATAAGCAGAGCGGAATAGATGACTACTCTGAAGGAACCGAATGCCCTGAGAGCCTCAGACAATGGCCCCAAAATCATGGTCCCTAAAAGAGGACCGGCAAGGGTGCTCATGCCGCCCACGATAGATGCAGCCAGAGGGAATATGGAAAGATCCAGGGCAAAGGCTGACATGCCGACACTCATATGGTAGTGTGTCATGAAAGCCCCGCAAAAAGAGCAGAGTGAACTGCCAAGAAACACGGCCTGCACCTTAAACCAAAGCGTGTTGAATCCAGAGGCTTCCACTGCGTTATCATTGTCTTTCATCGCAATGAAGACCAGCCCATAATCGGAGGAAACAAACCTTCTCAAGAACACAAATGTCATGAAAACTGCCGCCATGCCGATAACAATGCTAGAAAATACGCCAGGGAAGGGAGTCAATGCACTTATACCCTCGGTGCCGCCCAGTATTTTGGTGGCTTCAATAATCCTCATAAACATAAGTGGAATAATGAGGGTGACCATTGAGAAATACATTCCCCTCAAGCGGAGGGCAGGAAAGATCAGGATACTCGATATGAAACCTCCCATTAGTGTTGCAACGGGCAGCGTGACGTATAGCGGCAGCCCAAAGTAATGATTGAGGCCGCCAGCAAGGTATGCACCCACTGCGAAAAAAAGAGCCTGTCCGAGGGAAACCAAGCCGCAGGAAGCCATGAAATCCCAGCTCATAGCCATTATGGCCATGACAAAAGTTATGAGAAGCACCTTCTTCCAATAGACGGGTAGTACCAATAGTAGCAATACGAGGACCACAGTGGGTAGGATCCGCGGAACAAGGAGATAGGCAATCTCTCGCAGGGAAGACAAGCAATAGATGTCATCTGTACATGCTTTAATGCCCCTATCGATCCTTTCTTTTCGTCTTTGGTCGTTCATGTTCGCTCTTCAAGCTCCTTGTGTTTCCCAAATAAACCAGAGGGTCTGATTAGAAGAATGACGAGCATGCACAACAGTGGAACCACCATAGTCAGTGAGGAGGAAATGTATGTAGCTGTGAAAACCTCAGCGTAACCTATGATGAATGAAGCGACTATGATGCCTACAGTACTCTCTAATCCGCCGACGATGCATACGGCCAAAGCCTTGAGCAAGATTTCATAACCTGTATCCACGGAAATCGTTCCCAGGGGCAATATAAGGAGGGCTGAAATGGCACAAACCATGGACCCGAGGACCAGACTCAGCAGGGAAATCTTGTGGGGATTTATGCCTACGGTGTAAGCAGTGTGGTCGTCCTGGGCTACTCCTCTGAACGCTAATCCAAGTTTCGTGTGGTGAACGAAAATGTGCAACAGTAGAAACAAGGCGGCTCCTGCCACAACGATCAGCAGTCTTTGCATTCCGACGAAGGTACCTAGAACCTCAGTAGAGCCTTTCATGACAGGCGGAAGCCGATAATCGAACCCCATTACCCCGAGGCTTCTCAAAAGTTCCAGTATGATAAGGCCCATGGCAAAAGTCGAAATGACTTCGGACAACTCGAGCCCCCGGAGTCTTGTAAGAAGAAGCTTGTACGTGAGGGCGCCCAAGAGTCCTACGATAACCACCGCCAAGATTGCGGCGACCGCATAGGGCAATCCGAGCGTAGTCAGCAAAAACCAAGCGAGAATCCCGCTAAGAACATAAAAGCCCCCGTACGCAAAGTTGGCTACCCTACTAATTCCAAAAGTTATGCTAAATCCTAAGGCAATAAGCGCCAGAATTATAGAGTTAACGAGACCGTAAATAAGCATACTCGATTTCCTCACTGCCGCATTAGGAGCTCATAGTGCCAACGGGTTGGGGCGGCCCGAAAAAGGACTTTTCTCAGTGCCCCTGATGCATTACACTCACCAATTACTTCATCCACCTGGGTTTCTGAATAGAGTTTTCTGCTATCACCGTCGGGAATACTGGCACCCTCTTCTGGTCCTGCCATTGATAAACCACGAGTATGGCTGCCTCTTTTGGATCCTCACCGAATACGATCTCATGATCCTTGAAACGTATCCGCCCTATGGCCCCCTCGTAATCAGTCTCCTCGAGAGCCTTGATCAGTCTGTCGGCATCGAGTGTTCCTGCTTTCTCGATGGCCCTGGCCAGAACGTAAACAGAGTCATAAGCCGCCGAAGGCATGTGACCTGCCTGCAACTCCCCCCCCCATCGCTTCTTGTAAGCTTCGTAGAACTTTGAGGCGGGTTCATATTTAGCCAAGGGAATGTTACCGGCCTGGAAAACGACATTCACAACTCCATCAACAGTGTCTCCGAAAGTTTGGGCCGCGTTTGACCCCATGAGAGGAGAGATAAAACCTACCGGCAGGGCAGGAACCTGCATTTCTTTCCACTGGAGAGCAAGAGTGCCGCTTGATGCCATATCAAAGATGGGCAGAATGACCTGGGCTCCGGAAGATCGAGCCTTGATGAGTGAGGCACTGAAATCGCCGGCGCCGGTTGGATAGGCATCCAGACCTAACACCTGCCAACCATTCTTTTCGAACCATCCCTTCATCCCGTTGCCAATAGCAGTGGCCCACAACACATCCTGGACGATAATGTAGACCTTGTCAAAACCGTAATCAGCATTCAGCTTAGCCATCGTCTTCATCAAGTACCCAACCACGTATTTGGCATTTAGCATTCGAAAGCTGTGTTTATATTTGGCAGTATCTCCCGCATATTTTTCGACGAACTTTGGAGTCATGGCTACGTTTATGGAAACCATGTTATATTTTTCATAGAGATCCATAGCAGCGAGAAGGACTTCGGAACGAAAAGGCCCCAGTACCACGGCATGCGGTTTCTTTTCGAGAAAAAGCTTCTCGATGGCCATTAAGGCGTCTGATATCGGCACGCCGGGTTCACCGCCTCTTGTATCTATTGCTTCAACTCTAAAAAGACGTTTCTTGTCCCCCACAGTAACTCCACCTTTTGCATTAATCTCGTCGGTAGCCATGATGATTGCTTTCAGACCTTCTGCAGCCTCCAACATTTTAAGTGAACTGGGGACCCCTATGATTATGGGATCTGTGCCTGCGTCTGCGTGAAGTCCAGACACCATCGGGAAAATACCGATAAATGCGCATAGCAACATGAGAACCAATCGAAGCATGTTCTTGTCCTCCTCACCTTTTTAAAATATAAGATCAAAACGTCCCTAGCGACGAAAATAAAGCGCAATAAATTCAAGCGGTTCAATACAAATTACCGAGTGCCATTCTCGGCCGTCGAAATAGACCACATCGCCTTCCTTCAGTTCATAGTCTCTCCCGCCATGCTTGAATACACAGCGGCCCCGGATTATATAGGCGAGCTCAAATCCGTTTGTCTGATGCTTGTCAATGCATTCTCCAGGCTGGGCGTTACCGAGGCTTATGGATATGCTTTCGTCTATGAGGCCCTGGGGAATGAGAAGTCTAAGCCTCATCTTGCCAGAATCAACTTGGGGCTGATCTTCAGACCGTATGAGAGTTAGCTTTGCACCTTTGTCCTCGAGAAGGTTGGCAATTGAACTGCCCAAAATATGAGCAATATCAGACAACAAAACTACGGACGGACTAACCTTTCCCGTCTCCACTCTGTGGATAGTGGTGTAATTGACACCCACCATCTTTGCCAGTTGACGCATGGTGAGTTTTCTTTTTTGGCGGAGTTCTCTTATTTTGAGTCCGAGTTGGTGCTCCATATAAATCCTCCAAATCCCGAGTCCTATTTTAGGACCCTCGTCGGGCAACCAACAGCTTTTTTCATCGCATTCAAGAAATCGAGAACCGAAACAAACGTATAGTATTATTACAATCTTGTCAACAACTTTTGTTGCTATAATGCAATACAAGTGTAGGTAGGACAAAAGTTATAGCGCAAAATTGCTGTTTCAGGAGGCTTTGCCACCTCAAAATCGCTCGCTAAATTAAGAAGTCCTGGGTGACCTGATGCATTCGATAGCACTAAAAAATGTGAACTATCTAAAACTGGTTTAGAACATCGCAACAGTCCTAATGTGAATATCTACAACGCCGCTACGATTACCGACAGCAGCGGTAACCAGACTACCTTAGTGGCTAATCTTGGAGACAAAGCCTGTCAACGCGCCAATGCTACTCAGTTAGGCAGATATGTTTACGCCCCCCTATCCCAGGAGATTCCCTGGCCAACGAAAATGTGGAGAGCTTTGTTGTTTTCAATGGTAGCCAATTCAGTGGAAACACATACCAGGCAAGTTATTTACTTGCCTTCAAAAAAACGCTTGCTCAGCATGAGAGCGTTATCAGGCTCACGATCCCTGGCTTTGGAGCGCTAGATTTCGACAACTGGGCAGGATCCCAATACTTTGAGATTGGTGCCCCAGCAAGTCCTTTATTTTTTGTGTTATTCCTTTTCCGGATTTCCCATTGGCAACCCTTTCGGTGCACACCTTAACAGCGTGCTTTGGGATCCACCGGAAGTTCTGAAAGATATCTATGCTTCCTCTTCAAATGACGATGCTGCTACAGCAATAGCTTCTACTCCGTCACCACATCTACCACTCGCGGAATTCGTTCTTATGCCATGTATTTTAATGCCGCAATAAGGTCATTCACGGGCGGAGCCACCATGCCTATTATAGAGCGACTGAAGTATCAACTTAATGCTAATGTATACGAAAACCGCTTTCTGGGAAAACCTTTAGCCCAACCTTACCCTTTCTTGATCTTGCAGTATCATTAGATTTTGCAGTGTCTATGGTTCACTTCACAGTGGACAATGTCAATGTCATACACGATGTTGGAGCCCACTCGGCAGTCCGGTATACTATGACTGGGGGCAGACCGATAACCAGTGGTCAGGGGGGGCTTATGCAGGCATTGATATCACGTTCAATAGGGGACCATTTCTTTTGGGATGCTCTTTTGACTACGCAGATATGACTTACATTCGTTGTTCCATGTTAGACATTCGGACCTTCATTAACCCCGGACGAACGAGCCTATCGTTCTCTTTTGGCTTCAGGTTCTAAGTTGGGAAACAACTCCACACTGTGGTCGGGGATACCGCAGGAAAACCAAGTGCCTTCAGTCAGGTGGCTTTAGAAGTGGCGTGCCAAGCGTGTTGGTGCAAGAGCTACTACAGATACAGAAATCTTGACGATTATTTACTTTTAGTCTCCGTGCGAGACAGCAAAAATTATATCCCGAAGTTACCTACTCGTACACGCCCAACAGAGTATGCGACAACCCGATCCCCGAGCGCTGCATTCAGTCAATGCTATGACTTCGGCACGGGCTCTGGATCCGGCCCATCCCCAGCCTAGAGTCCCGTCGTCTCCAACAGCTAGTGCCCCACACGCATTCCTGAACCATAATACGATCCGACAGCCAGCGCTGCCGCATCGCCTTAGCGCACTCTCTTCCGCAGCAGCCTGACTGGAATAGTCGTAGGCCGTGCCCCAGTGGCCTGTTTCCTCAGAATATGCGATGGCTCCATATTTGTCGCTGGCGCTTCCGTCGCGGGGGTAGCAGAATAATGCCAATAGACTGGTGAGACATACCAAATATCCAGGTTTCGTGAACATTCAAGCACCCTCCGTCTGTGCTAGACAATCATAGAAACAAGTAAAAAAAATTGGTTTGATCGGGCGTCATGTTATGTGTATCAAGATTTCTATACCAGAATGCTGGATCGGGCGAGAAAAGATTTGTCATCAGGACAATACTAATGACCGACACCGTCTCTTGGAGGCGCTTCGACAATAGCCGTTAGTAATTTTATTATGAGGATTAGTGGCATTCTCTAGAAAAATGTACCTGTGCTCTAAATTTCGGTCGTAGTGTAATGGTTTTCTAGCGCGAAGTATATTGTTTCGTCTCTTCACTTTCAATCGCGCACCGACTTGGATCGCCACGTCAGCTTAGGCTTACTCGCAGTGACAAACTTTCATTAGTGTAATCACCGGCTTGATCGGGAGACCATGTTCCTGGATTCCCACTTTCGTGCGAATGATAGACCAAAAAATGTTCGGCATTCACCTTCATCACGTTCTCTAAATTTCGGTTGTCATGGATCACCCATCCGTCTTACGGGTTTCCAGTGCATTGGAAATAATGTGCAAATTCATTAAGGAAATTCGCATTAAATTTCGAGAATTGCTATACTTTCATATCCCTTTGCAATCCCTTATCATGGGTATTGGTCGAAAAGACAGACCGAGCGGCCATACAATTCGCGTTTCATTTGGCGTACCGCTACAGGCCATATTGTTTGAGCTTTCGCCAGAGCGTCGTCTTGTTGATGCCCAGTTCCCTAGCTGCTAGAGTCTTTTTGCCTTTGTTTCTGGCCAGCGCCTCTCGTATAGCCCTAATTTCCAACTCTTCAAGTGTTTCACCGGGGAGGGCTCCAACCTCTTCAGTAGCCCTTGGCCTCAATGGCTCTGGCAAGTGCTCCAACTGAATCAGTCCGCCGTGACACAATATGAAGGCGTGTGCAATG
>FWPV01011721.1_pt1 | contig 13813 bp, 11 predicted proteins | sample 2228371 | NCBI WGS metagenome assembly FWPV01 (sample SAMEA103939776, study PRJEB20133) | metagenome | reverse complement strand
GACCTGCAACAACGGCCAGTCAGGCAGAGCGGCTTCCGCATCCGCGCGCTGCAGAATCAGGCGATCATAGTCGATCCGTAACAGGATACCTCCGGGAAGATCGGCCTGCTGGCCGGTCGTGCCATGAAGTGCGACCTCCAGCGTCTTTGCCAGCGCCGCAAAACTGACCTCACCCTGCGCCGGTTGCAGGTGGCGCAGGGCCAGCCGCAGCATACCGCGCTGGTGGCTCAGGGAGTGTGCGGGACTGCGGAAACGATCCAGCATCAGCACCACACGGTCAGGTCGCCGGCTCAGCAGGCAGTCGGTAAGCACACTGCTGAACTGGGCTTCAAGGGCGGCATGATCAGCGGCGAGACTTTCTGCCGTCTGCGCCAGTCGTTCCCGAATGCCGGGATTCAGGCGTTCCAGGAGTGGCAGGACCTCCTGGCGCACCCGGTTACGGAAGTAAGCCGGGTCTGTGTTGGTGGTGTCCTGGCGCGGGGCAAGATCAAAAGCGGCGCAGTAAGCTTCCGTGTCCGCGCGTGGGATGGTCAGCAGCGGGCGGAGAAGCACCAGGCCATCTGGCAGGCGTTCAGCAGGGAGCAGATGTGCGGCAGTCAACGGGGCAACCGGTTGCATCCCGCGCAAGCCGGTCAGCCCGCTGCCCCGGATCAGGTGCATCAGCACGGTTTCCGCCTGGTCATCGGCGGTGTGGCCCAGGGCGATACTCCGGGCGCCAACCGCCATGGCGGTACCGGCCAGGAAGGAATAGCGGGCGCGGCGAGCAGCTTCCTCCATGCTCATGCCGTGCTGGCGGGCCAGGGCCAGCACATCGACACGCCCGCAGGTGACCGGCAGTCCCCAGGCGCCGGCTGTCCGGGCCACGAATTCAGCATCAGCACGACCGGCCTCACCGCGCAGGCCGTGATCCAGCGTAGCGACATGCAGACGCAAACCAAGCTCCAGGCTGGCGCGGTGGAACAAATGCAGCAAGCAGAGGGAGTCCGCGCCGCCGGATACGGCCACCAGCAGCGGCTGCCCGCTCACCAGGCAGGAACGCAGAGGAAAACGCGCCAGTATTCGCAGGAATTCGGGAAGCAGATCCATGCCTCCAGTATAGTGTAGGGCCCGGTGGAGATCGAGGCTCCTCGGAATAACCGTACCCGCACCGGCCACAAACGGGATGAAATCGTGTCTGTTCCTAAAGATGAAAGGATGCTTAAATTGAAAAGCGTGGTGGCGGAGCGCAGTAGTTAGGCCGTGATCGGTATGCTATAATGCGCTGTCGTGTCTTCCTGCACGACGTGAAGGAGACTATATCACTGTGCTGAGTCCACTTGACTGGTTACTTGGTCTGTTCTCCCTCGACATTGGCATTGACCTGGGCACGGCAAACACGCTGGTCAGTGTCCGGGGGAAGGGCATTGTGATCAATGAACCGTCCTATGTTGCCATTGAAAAGAAAACACGCCGTCCCCTGGCTATCGGTCGTGAGGCCAAGGAGATGGTTGGCAAGACGCCAGCCAACATCGTCGCCATCCGCCCGTTGCGCGACGGTGTGATCAGCGAGTTTGACATCACCGAAGCGATGCTCGACTACTTCATCCGCAAAGCCCACGAACAAACGTGGGTCCCCGTCCCGCGTCCGCGGGTCGTGGTGGGAATTCCCAGCGGCGTGACCGAGGTGGAGAAACGGGCCGTCTACGACGCAACAATGAGCGCCGGAGCGCGGGAAGCGTTCCTGATCGAGGAACCGGTCGCCGCCGCCATCGGCGCCGGGCTGCCCATCACTGAAACTCATGGTTCGATGGTGGTCGACATCGGCGGCGGAACCACAGAAGTGGCGGTGTTTTCCCTGGGCGGAATCGTGATCAGCCGCTCAATCCGCGTGGCGGGCGACGAACTGGACGAAGATATCGTCCAGTACATGCGCAACAAATACAACCTCCTGATTGGTGATCGCACGGCGGAGCGTGCCAAGATCGAGATCGGCTCCGCCTACCCGTTGCCGGAGGAACGCACCATCACCCTGCGTGGTCGCAACCTGGTGACTGGCCTGCCGGAAGCGATCGAAGTCAGTTCCATCGAGCTACGGGAGGCGCTGGCCGGCTCGGTGAGCATCATCGTCAACACCATCAAGGAGGCCCTGGATGCCACGCCGCCTGAGCTGGTGGCTGATCTGATGGAATCGGGCATCTGCATGGCCGGCGGTGGGAGCCAGCTCAAGAGCCTGACAGAACGGGTGGCCGAGGAAACCAACATCAAAGTCTGGCTGGCCAATGACCCCATGACCTGTGTTGCACGTGGCGCTGGCCGCATCCTGGAAGATTATGATAACCTGCGGCGGCTGCTGGTTGGCCTGGAACGCGGCAGCACCCAGCACTGATGAGGCTATCTTCCAGCCGTCTGTCGGCTGTCGACAAGGGTGGGGGCAGCTGCTGAGAGCCATGCTGCCCCGACCAACCCCTCTCTGCACCAGCGATCGGTCGCCACGAAGTACGCCTTTTACGACCACGAGCAGGGTCTATGAACCGTCCTAACCGCTTGCTGTTGTTTGTGCTTAGCATTGTGCTTTGCGTGGGTCTGATTGCGCTCAGCGCCACAGGCCTGACCACGCCGGTGGGCGGCCTGCTGGCAATTCCCCTGCAGTGGATTGAAGGGATCGCCAACGGTCTGGTGATGCGCGCGACCGGCCTGGCGGAAGATGTGCTTACTATCCAGCAGTTGCAGCAGCGCAACCATGATCTGGAAGCGGCCCTGGCAGCGTACCAGGCGGAGATCGTGGAATTGCGCGAGATTCGCCACGACTACGATCGGATCGCCGCCCTGCTGGATTACACCCGCTCCCGCCAGAACGAGGAATACCTGGTCGCTGACGTCATCGGACGGGATATCAGCGCCTTCACACGCGTGATCTTCATCAACCGGGGCGCTCGTGACGGCGTAACGGAGGGCATGCCGGTCGTTACGGAAAAGGGGCTGGTCGGGCGTGTTACCCAGGTCAGCGCCAACGCCTCCCAGGTGTTGCTGATCACCGATCCGATCAGCGCGGTGAATGCCCGCCTGCTGAACTCCCGCGCTGAGGGCAGTGTGCTGGGACAGGCAGGCGGCCTGCGGATGACCTATATCGATTTGAACGCCACCCTGCAGGAGGGGGATACCGCCGTAACCTCCGGTCTGGGCGGGAACTTCCCGGAAGGGATCATCATCGGCCAGGTGACGAGTATCCGCCGTTTTCAGTTTGAGCTGTTTCAGGAGGCGGAGATCCGCAGCCTGAACGACTTCAACCGTCTGGAGACTGTACTGGTCATCACCAATTTCCAGCCCGTCGATCTGTCTGTGTTCGAGCAGCCGGGCTAGGCGCGGCGGAGGGACGGCTGATGGGCGGGTATTTGAGTTTTCCTGTGCTGGCACTGGCCGTGATTATCCAGGCAACGGTGTTGCCAGAACTGCGGATTGCCGGCGGTGCACCGGATCTGGTCCTGCTCCTGGTGCTGGGATACAGCCTGCACCAGGGCTTTGAACGTGGTATCGTGTGGGCCATTGTGGGTGGCATCCTGCACGATCTGGTCTCTGCGGTGCCGGAAGGCGTGACCTCGCTGGCGCTGGTGGTGACAATCGGCGCGGCGGCGCTCGTTGTTGGGCGCAACGCGCCGCGTAACCTGCTGGTTCCGCCCCTGATCGCTGGCGCAGCAACAGCCCTGTATCATGCCACCACCCTCCTGATCCTGCTCGTGGTTGGGCGTCCTCTCCCGATTCCCGACCTGTTACTGTATGTAACCGTCCCCACGATGATCTATAATCTTCTGTTGATGGTGCCGGTATACTCCATACTGGGGAGCTTCTCCCCATCGCGACGCCCGCGATGGCTGGAGGAATGGCAGCAACGGTGGTGATGGCACTGGTAGCGGGGTTTTCTCCATGCGAAGAACCATTCTGCCCTTTCAGGGCTGGCGGTTGACCTTCTTCAGCGCAATCGTCTTCTTCTCTTTACTCATCCTCCTGATCCGGCTATATGACCTGCAGTTTACCCAGGCCGAGTTCTGGACCTTACAGGCGGAAGAAAACCGGTTGCAGCTTTTGCCCATCCCGGCCTCGCGCGGTGTCATTTACGATCGCAACGGCGTACAACTCGCGCTCAACGTCCCCGCCTTTAATGTCACGATCATCCCGGCTTCGATCCCGGAAGACGACGAAGAAGCCCTGGCTATCTACAATCGGCTCTCGGCCCTGATCAACGTGCCGCCGACACGGGCCGCCGCGGAAGCCACCGGTCGCGCTAACCAGCGCAGTCTGGAAGGCATGGTTGCGGAAGGAGCGGGTATCGAACCCTACCGGCCGGTCATTGTCGCTCAGGACATCCCCCGTGACGTGGCCATGCGCATCCTGGAGGAACGGCTGCTGCTCCCCGGCGTAGGGATTGAGGTGGCGGCGGTACGCGAATACCCCTCCGGAGCCACCACATCGCAGATCATTGGCTACCTGGGGCCGATTCCTGCTGAGGAAGCCGAGAGACTCCAGGAGCAGGGCTATAACCCGGCGTTCGACCGCATCGGGTATGCCGGTGTGGAGTTCTTCCTGGAAAACGAGCTGGCCGGGCGGCGTGGTAGCCGTCTGCGGGAAGTCGATGTCGCAGGCCTGCCGCTGCGCGTGGTACAACAGGAAGACCCGATTCCGGGCCGCAACGTGCGCCTGACGCTGGATCTGGAATTGCAGCAGGCTGCCGAACAGGCCCTCACCCGCCGGATTGCCATTGTCAACAGCGACGCTGGCAAGGTCATCACCCAGTCCGGGGCTGTGGTCGCCATGAATCCCCACACCGGCGAAGTGCTGGCGATGGTCAGCTGGCCATCGTATGACAACCAGCGCTTCGCCCGCAGCATCGATGGCGAGTATTACTTCCAGCTATTCGACGATCCCCTGCTGCCGCTGCTTAACCATGCCATCCAGTCGCTATATCCGCCCGGTTCCGTCTGGAAGCTGATCACGGCGGTAGGCGTCCTGGAAGAAGGGGTGATCGATGCCAACAGCCTGCTAAACGATCCGGGTCGCCTGGTACTGCCCAATAGCTACGCCCCCAACGATCCGGCGGCTTCCCAGACCTTTGTGTGCTGGTTGCGCTCCGGTCACGGCAATCTGGCCATGGTGCAGGCTATCGCCCAGAGTTGCGACGTCTATTTCTACCAGGTTGGCGGGGGCAATCCAGACGTCTCCCCGGCAGTGCTCAAACCCGGCGGGCTGGGTATCGATAACCTGTATCGCTACGCGACCGCCTTTGGCATCGGCTCCGAACTGGGCATCGAACTGCCCGGTGAGGCCGCCGGTCGCATGCCCGATCGCGACTGGAAGCGTCGTACCTATGGCCAGAACTGGTCGACAGGCGACACGTACAACGCTGCTTTCGGTCAGGGGTATGTCATCACCACCGTGCTCCAGCTGATCAACGCCGTGGCAGCCATCGCCAACGGGGGGACGGTCTACCAGCCGACGATCATCCACAGCTTTCTGGATGGCGAGGGCAACGTACTGGAGGGCTTCACCCCCCATGTTGCCCGCACCCTGATCAAACCAGCGCCGGGCCAGGATGCCGTGTTATTCATGCAGGAAGACATGATTATCCAGGGAGCCAACAGCCTGGTCTGCCTGTGCGAGCCAGACAGCCCCTTCTATGACCCGGCCCGCTGCGATCCCCAGAACTACCGGGCTATCCTCAACTGGCAGGGGGAAAAAATCCCTTACACAGTCAACGTCCCGCGCAACTACGTATTCAATGGCAGCGTCTGCGACCGGACCCAGTTTGACCCGGATTACGTGCCGCCCTTCATCAGCCCGGAGACTATTCGGATTGTGCAGCAGGGAATGCGCGAGGCGGTCCTCAATGGCACCGCCAAGAATTCCGCGCTTCCCTATGTCGAAGTAGCCGGGAAGACCGGTACAGCGGAGTATTGCGACGATATCGCCCGACCGCTGGGCCTCTGTGTGCCCGGCAACTGGCCGGCCCATGCCTGGTACACCGCCTATGCCCCCTACCAGGACCCGGAAATCATCATCATAGCTTTTGTGTATAACGGCGGCGAAGGATCGCTCGTGGCCCTGCCAGTTGTGCGCGAGACGATGGAAGCGTACTTCCGCCTGAAGCAGGCACGCGGCCTGTAATGGCCATAGCGCGGGGCGCAAAAACGAGTATAGTTATGGGCAGCATTCAATGCACGATTCGGAGTAGCCCCGGCTAACTGCATGACAAACACAGGTAGTGTTATGCCAACCAACAAGACCCTCGAAATCAAGGGTACCCGGGATGGACTTATCATCCATGTGGCTCCGGAAGAAGCATGGGATGAGATCGCCCGCCAGCTGGTGGCCGCGATCGACCGGCAACGCGATTTCTTCCGGGGCGCGCGGCTGGCCATCGATGTAGGGGAGCGTTCCCTGCGCCGGCAGGAATTGAGTCTGTTGCAGCATGTGCTTGCCGATCGTGAAGTGACCCTGCGGGCAGTACTGAGCGGCAGTCCTACTACCCTGAGCACCGCCCACAAACTGGGAGTGGCCACAAGTCTGGATGCTCCCCTGCCCGGCCAGACACCCGGCACGCGCCCGCCGATCGGGATTGCAGAAACACTATTGCGCGTCCAGGAAGACGATGGCGCCCCACCCCCGATCAACCCGGAAGAAGCGGGCACGGCGGGCGTGTTGTTCAAGCGCACACTGCGCAGCGGGCGCACGATCCACAGCGACGGGCATGTCGTCGTGCTTGGTGATGTCAACCCCGGCGCGGAGATCATCGCCGGCGGCGATGTCATTGTCTGGGGGCGGCTGCGGGGTGTGGTTCATGCAGGCGCCCAGGGTGATGAGGGTGCCACCGTCTGCGCCCTGGATATGACCCCGATGCAACTGCGCATTGCAGGGTATATCGCCACGTCGCCCAAGGATCAACGGCGCGAACCCAGGCCGGAAAGTGCCAGGATACGCGGTAATCGCATCGTGGTAGAAGCATGGAATTGACTCCGGATTCAACAAAGGACTGATGAATAGCCTATGGGCGCACGAGTGATAACCATTACCTCCGGCAAGGGTGGCGTGGGCAAAACCACAGTGACAGCCAACCTCAGCGTCGCCCTCGCCGCGCTCAACAAGAAAGTGGTGGCGATTGACGCGGATATTGGTCTGCGCAATCTGGACGTGATCCTGGGGCTGGAAAACCGCATCGTCTATGACCTGGTGGACGTGGTCGAAGGGCGCTGCAAGCTCCGCCAGGCGATGATCAAGCACAAATCCTACCCGGAGCTTTACCTGATCCCGGCGGCTCAGACGCGTGACAAGACGGCCATCAGCCCGGCGGACATGGTGGACATTGCGCAAAAACTGCGCGAGGACTATGATTTTATCCTGATCGACTCGCCCGCCGGTATCGAGCGCGGCTTCCGTAATGCGGTAGCGCCAGCCGACGAAGTCCTGATCGTCACCAACCCGGAAGTCTCCGCGGTCCGGGACGCCGATCGCATCATCGGTCTGCTGGAGGCTGAGGAAAAAGGCCCTGGCAAACTGATCGTCAACCGCCTCAAAATGGATCTGGTCAGGCGCGGCGAGATGCTCTCCACCAATGACGTCGTGGAGATTCTGTCGATCCAGGTCATCGGGGTTGTGCCGGAAGATGAAACCGTGCTAACCTCATCGAATAAAGGAGAACCAGCAGCCGGGGATCCGCACTCCCGCGCAGGGCAGGCGTTCCGGGATATCGCCCGCCGTCTGATCGGGGAAGATGTTCCCTTCATGGCCCTGGAAGAGCAGCAGTCTTTTCTCAAGCGGTTATCGCGGCTTTTCAGCGGCAATTCGGCAGGCATGGGGTAGCAGGAGATGACATCCATGAGCAGCCTTATCGATCGCCTGCTGGGACGGAGCAGTACCGGTTCCGCAAAGATTGCCAAGGAGCGCCTGCAACTGGTGCTTGTGCATGATCGCCTGGATCTTTCTCCAGAAAAGCTCAAAGAGATGGAAGAGGAGATTCTGGCTGTTATCTCCAAGTACGTGCAGATCGATCGTGAGAACGTGGAGATCACGGTTGAACAGCGCAAGCGCGATAGCTGGCTGGTGGCCGATATCCCCCTGGCCCTGGATGACTCGCGCGGGTAATCCGGTGGTTGGGTGCGCTGCGCGACAGCACGGCGGGGATAGACTGAGGCTGCTTTAACCATCGAAATTGGGGAGAGGCAGGGGGCGGCGTCGGTGGCGCGGCCCTTTTGCTTCGTAACCGTCAGCCCCCCGGCTGAGGATTGCCGAGTATGAACAACACCGGGACGAGTATCTGGCGCCGTTTTGACTTCATCCTGTTCAGCGCGGTTGTGTTGCTGGTGATCTACGGCATCCTGATGATCCGCAGCGCAACCCTGGACGCGATCGATCCTGATCTGATCAACCGTGTGCCGCGCCAGATTCAATACGCGGTCGTTGGCTTCGCTGTCCTGCTGGCCATGACCGCCATCGATTATCGCCTGATCGGTGCCCTGTACCAGTGGATCTACGGATTCGTACTGCTCTTCCTGGGGCTGGTCACTTTCTTCGGGCTGGTCGGTGCTGCCGGTGCGCAGCGCTGGTTGAACGTTGGCATCCCCATCCAGCCCTCAGAAATCAGTAAGGTGCTGCTGGTCATTGCTCTGGGACAACACCTGAGCAACCGCTACACTCGCTTCGGCGAGCTAAAGACGGTGCTGGTCTCCCTGATCTATATCGGTATTCCCGCCCTGCTGGTCTTCCTGCAACCCTCTCTGGGCGTTACAGTGGTGATTATGACCACCTGGGCCGTGATGGTCTGGGCCGCCGGGCTGCGGGTGAAACACATCCTGTTCTTTGCTCTGATCGTCATCATCCTCCTGCCGGTGCTGTGGGTCAATATGGAGGACTATCAGCGCCAGCGGATCATCAATTTTGTCAACCCGGAAGCCGATCCCAGCGGCCAGTACAACATCAATCAGGCGCTGATCAGCATTGGCTCCGGCGGTCTGCTGGGCAAAGGCTATGCCCAGGGTACCCAGACTCAGTTGCGCTTCCTGCGGGTGAGGCATACGGATTTCATCTTCAGTGTGATCGCCGAGGAACTGGGGTTTGTTGGTGCTGTGCTGGCCCTGGGCCTGATCGGGGTTGTGCTGTGGCGCATCCTGTATACGGCACGGGTGGCCGCCGATCCGTTCGGCAGCCTGCTATGTTATGGCGTGGCCAACCTGATCTTCTTCCAGACCTTTGTCTCGGTGGGGATGAACCTGAATCTCCTGCCGGTCACCGGACTGACCCTGCCGTTTATCAGTTCTGGTGGCAGCTCATTGCTAACCCTGTTGCTGGGCATCGGGCTGGTAGAGAGCGTATACGTCCGGCGCCCCCTGCGCGGTTGAGCAGGGCCGCTGACTCCGCCGCTGACAGGCGGCTTGCCGGGCGGTATAATTCTCCACTATCTGTCGGAAGATGGTGTAAGGACTGTGTGATCTGCGGCGACCTGATGGTTGCCGGCACTTTCCATCATCTGGCCGGGTTCCGCCCCGGACTGGCCCTGTTGAGGAGAGAGTTCGTGGACCGTCCTGTTCGTGTCCGTTTTGCGCCCAGCCCAACCGGCCCATTGCATATTGGCGGGGCGCGGACGGCGCTGTTCAACTGGCTATTTGCCCGCCATCACGGCGGCCGCTTTATCCTGCGTATTGAAGACACTGACCGCAGCCGCTACAAACCTGGCTCGCTGGAACAGATCATTGAAGGATTGCGCTGGCTTGGTCTCAACTGGGATGAAGGGCCGGAAGTGGGTGGTGACTACGGCCCGTACTTTCAGTCGCAGCGTACCGAACTGTACCGTGAGTGGGCCGACTGGTTGCTCGCCAACGATAAAGCGTACCGCTGCTATTGTACCGCTGAGCGTCTGAAGGCTATCCGTAAGGAGAATCCCTCCGGCTACGACCGCCATTGCCGGTACCTGACGCCGGAGGAACGGGCTGCCCATGAAGCGCGGGGAGAGCCATCGGTCATTCGCTTCAAGATGCCGCTGGAAGGCATCACCACGGTCTATGACGAGATCCGTGGCAATATCGTCGTGGATAACAGCACGCTGACCGATCTGGTGCTGCTCAAGTCAGATGGCTTCCCGACCTACCATCTGGCCAATGTGGTGGACGACCACTTCATGGCCATCACCCACATCATGCGCGCCGAGGAATGGATCCCCACCGCGCCGGTTCACCGCCAGCTCTATCAGGCTTTTGGCTGGGAGATGCCGCACATCGCCCATCTACCGGTGATCCTGAATCCCAGCGGTCGCGGCAAGCTCAGCAAGCGCTCTGCCGGGCGGCTTCCGGACGGCCGCAGAGTGCCCGTGCTGCTCCACGAGTTTCGCGAGGCCGGTTACCTGCCGGAAGCACTGGTCAACTTCCTGACCAATATCGGCTGGAGCTTCGGTGAGGATCGCGAGGTCTTCAGTGTTGAAGAGACAATCGCCCGTTTTGATCTGTCGCGGGTTAACCCGGCCGGGAGCAAGTTTCCCCTGGAAAAGCTGGACTGGCTCAACGGGGTCTACATCCGGGAGAAAAAGCCGGAGGACCTGCTGCCGTTGCTACGCGAGCGTTTGGTTGCCGCAGGGTATACCGTCCGCGATGAGGTGCTGCGTCAGGCGATCCCCCTGATCCAGCCTCGCCTGCATTCCCTGAACGATGTGATCGAGAAAGCGGGCTTCTTCTTTGCGGAGACGGTGACGCCAACGGTGGACGACCTGATCCAGGAGAACATGGATGCTGCCAGCACACGGACAGCCCTGGAGGCCGCTTACAACGTCCTGGCTGCCCTGCCGGTGTTTGAGACAGCCGCGATCGAAACCGCTTTGCGTGCCCTGACTGTGACCCTATCGCTCAAACCGCGCCAGCTCTTCGGTGTGCTGCGTGTGGCGGTGACCGCCCAGGCAGTCGCGCCGCCGCTATTCGAAACCATGGCCATTCTGGGACGGGAAACTACCCTGGCCCGGATCGCCGCCGCGCAGGCGTTGCTGGTCAACACACCTGTCGAGGGGTAGGGCCATACGGCCGGCTCAGTAAACACCCCTTCGCCACCGGTAATGGCGAAGGGGTGTTTTGCTGAATACAGGGGAGGCTACTCACCTTTGGCGGCGATCTTGGCCCACTGATCCCGCAACGTCACCGTGCGGTTGAAGACGAGCTTCTCCGGTGTCGAATCGGGATCGACGCAGAAGTATGCCAGACGCTCAAACTGGTAGCGGCTGCCCGGCGCTGCTCCGGCCAGGCTTGGCTCCACCCAGCAGGTTGGCACGACTTCCAGCGAGTTGGGGTTGAGATTGGCTGTGAAGTCCTGCCCTTCCTCCACATCGTCAGGGTTAGCCTTCAGGAACAGGTGATCGTACAGCCGCGCCTCCGCCTGCAGCGCGTGAGCAGCGGACACCCAGTGCAGTGTCGCCTTGACCTTACGGCCATCCGGGGCATCACCGCCACGCGTCGCGGGGTCATACGTGCAGCGTAGCTCCACAATCTTGCCCTGGGCATCCTTGACAACACCAACGCATTTAATGAAGTAGGCATAGCGCAGGCGAACTTCCCGGCCAGGCGCCAGACGATAGAACTTGGCGGGCGGCTCCTCCATAAAATCGTCCTGTTCGATGTACAGCACGCGGGAGAATGGCACCTGGCGGGTGCCCATAGCCGGGTCTTCCGGGTTGTTGACAGCCTCCATATACTCAACCTGGCCTTCCGGGTAATTCTCGATGACCACCCGCAGCGGGCGCAGCACGGCCATCACACGCGGCGCACGGCGGTTAAGATCCTGGCGCAGACAGTGCTCCAGCAGGGCGATATCCACAATGCTGTTGCTCTTGGAAACGCCGACCATCTCAATGAAGGTGCGGATGGCCTCCGGTGTATAGCCGCGCCGTCGCAAGCCGGATAGCGTCGGCATGCGCGGGTCATCCCAGCCCCGGACATGACCCTCCTTGACCAGCCGCAGCAACTTGCGCTTGCTCATGACGGTGTGCGTCAGGTTAAGGCGCGCAAACTCGATCTGCTGCGGGTGATAGATGCCGAGCTGGTCAAGGAACCAGTCGTAGAGCGGGCGATGATCCTCAAATTCCAGCGAGCAGAGCGAGTGTGTGATGCCCTCGATCGAGTCCGACTGGCCGTGCGCCCAGTCGTACATGGGGTAGATGCACCATTTGCGGCCGGTATGCGGGTGCTCCTCGTGCAGGATGCGGTACATGACGGGGTCGCGCAGGTTCATGTTGGGCGAGGCCATGTCGATCTTGGCCCGCAACACACGCGATCCATCGGGGAATTCACCGCGCCGCATACGCTCGAACAGATCAAGGTTTTCCTCAACAGAGCGATTGCGATAGGGGCTTTCGCGGCCCGGTTCGGTCAGGGTACCACGATACTCGCGGATTTCCTCCGCGCTCAGGTCATCGACATACGCTTTGCCGTCACGGATCAACTGCACCGCCCACTCATAGAGCTGCTCAAAGTAGTCGGAGGCATAGAACAGGCGATCCTCCCAGTCTGCGCCAAGCCAGCGCATATCCTCGATGATCGCGTCGATATATTCCTGCTCCTCTTTGGTCGGGTTGGTGTCGTCAAAGCGCAGGTTGAATTTGCCGCCGTACTTCTGGGCCGTCAGGTAGTTGATCAGGATGGCCTTGGCATGGCCAATGTGCAGGTAGCCATTCGGTTCCGGCGGGAAACGGGTGTGCACCCGCCCACCGTTCTTGCCTGCTCGCAGATCCGCTTCAATGATCTCATGAATAAAGTTGGTCGTCCCCATCGTCTCAGGGGTCTCTGCCGGGGTGGTCTCGCGTTCATTCTCGGATGTTGTCATGGTCATCACCTTCGATGCCGGATGTTGAGTCTGTGCCCTATAGTGTAACCGATTCACCCCGCCCGGACGACAAAGAGACAACGGACAAACCCGGCTACCCTCAGATCGGGCCACCATCCCCACGCAACGCCGCCTGCCGGTCACTCACCCTCCTGACGCTCGGCCTCATAGCCCTTAACTGTCGTCTGTCACTTCTACGTCTGTCGGGAGGGTTTCTGGTTGATTTCTACCTGCATCCCGCGGCGTCTACAGCCTTGACATCCAGAGCGCCTTTGCTAGAATAACAGGTGTTGGTGGGGGATAGTTTAATCGGCAGAACGACTGGTTCTGGCCCAGTTAGTCTTGGTTCGAGTCCAGGTCCCCCAGCCTGCAAAGAGCCTTCCCGCTGGAAGGCTCTTTGATTCACATATCCATCCGGAAAACCGCCGGAGAGCATGAACCCTTGACGGAATACAAGGAATTCCGTGAATTGCTGCTGCGGGTGGTGGGCCAGGCGCTGGCGGCGTCTGGCTACCAGCTGGAAGAGTCGCCGTTCCATGAGGAAAGCGGCCTGTTCCGCTTCCGGCGATCGCTGACCGGGGATAGCTGGCTGCTGGTGGATTACCAGCTGCTCCTCCACCCGGCGATCGCCCCGCGCTTTCAGGTCATTCTTCAGCGGGTGACCATACCCGGCGCAGACGGGAGCCTGGCTTCAGCGCGGATCAGCCTGGCGCGGCTGGTCGGAGAGACGTTCGGGATACGGGTGCTCCCGGCGATCGATCACTGGTGGGCCTGCCCGGATCGCCAGGCGCTTGTCAACGCCCTGCTGGAATCGGGCAAGCTGCTGATCGGCTACGGCCTCCCCTGGCTGGACGGTTCTCTGCGCCCGCCACAACCGTGATGCGCGGTTGACAGACCGCGCTCCCCCCGCCATAATCCCGCCCATGACCCGATCTCCCCTCCTCCAGACCGTTCTTCTGCTGGCGCTGGCCAGCGGCCTGCTGGCTGGCTGCGA
>FWPV01011720.1_pt1 | contig 13815 bp, 9 predicted proteins | sample 2228371 | NCBI WGS metagenome assembly FWPV01 (sample SAMEA103939776, study PRJEB20133) | metagenome | reverse complement strand
CGGCTTTGAATCGGGCAGCGACCCGGTCTTGAGGATTCTCAATAAAGAGTGTACAGAAGAAGATAACGAGTTTGCCATCGAACTCTTGAACCGCATCGGCGATGAATTGGAGCAAAAAGGGAAACCGGCCCCGGTCTTTTGGGCCAATATTATGCTCGGCATTCCAGGGGAAACGCGCGAGGATGCGTTCAAAACCATGCGAATGCTCAAACGCATGCGGCGGGTGATGCCCTCGATTGCTTTCTATGCCCCCTACCCCGGCTCAGCCCTGGGCTACCAGTTGATCGCCGAGGGCAAAAGTCTGATGACCAAAGAAAATTATCATCGCTTCCCCGATGACGAAAAAGTCAAAGGCATTGACTATCAGTTTTACCGGGACCTGCTGGCCGGCAAGTACGAGGCCGAAGTCAATCGGGGGTTGACGCCCTCTGAACGACAAAAGAGCGGGGTGCTGGCCGGCGCGCTGGCCAAAGCATGACGATAAACACTATGAGCAGCTTTCGCCACCCTCACACCATGTATCTGTTCTCGATGAAGAACGGGAAAAAGAAGCTGGCTTACGGGCAATCGCCTCAAGATGCACTGGACATTTTGCGTTTGCGCCTGACCGATGAAGAGATGGCCGAAATCATCGAGGACGACTATATCAAAATCTCGCAAAAAAAACTGCCCGAGTACGTTCACTTGTTGGGGTAAGAGAGAACTTGTCGGCCCAGGAAATTCACCACGAACCCCCTGCCTGCGGCGGGGGCAGGTGACACAAAGGACACGAAGCAAAAACCTCACCGCGCTGGGTTTCAGCCGGTCTCGGATTTTTCACCACAGAGGCGCAGAGAGCGCAGAGGTACCTTTTGCTCCCTCTGCGTCCTCAGCGTCTCGGCGGTAAGATGGCCAAAGCTAGAGCCGGGCTCCAGACCGCGCTTGCCCGGTCAGAGACCGGGCCTTGCTCGGTCAGAGACCGGCAAGAGCTGTAGGTCGGTTAACTCGCTTCAGCGGTTTTCTGACGGCTAAAGCCGTCACGACGAACGTAAAAATTTGATCTACGGCGTCTTTACAAATTTGCAAAAGATGGTATAATAGTCAATAAATTGGAGTGGGACGGGAAACCCGTCCATTCACCAGATTCAAAATGGAACCGACAAGAGTGTATCAGGAGAATTCTATATCGTTTGATGCGACAACCAACCGTTGGCCTATCGAGGCCTTGAGCCTCATCGGTCAACAGGTTCGTGCATCTTCATCAGTCCGCATCAGGAGTATTTTGCTCTATCCGATGCGCTAGTTCAGCGCGGCTTGGGTGCGGGCGATGATGAATCGCCCGCTTTTATTTAAACAAGCGCCAAGTCCTGACCGTGTGGCACGGGAAGGACGGACACCAGCGACAGACCGGCGTCGGGCAATCGTGGGGGGAAGGATACCTGTAAAGGCGGCGCTTGTCGTGCCGGTCCAATGGGCGCAAGAAGCGGAGTACGGGAGCGGCTGTCCCGGCTGGCCTCATAAGCCGGAGAACGGCGGTTCAAATCCGCCCTCCGCTACAGTGTTGGCTCAAGACGGCCCGTTGCCCGTGCGCGGGGAATGGGCGAAGGCGAGCATAGCTCAGTGGCAGAGCGGCGCGTGCGCAGACATCGGTTCGATCCCGATTGCTCGCCCTGTAGCCTGACGCGTGAACCCTATCGTTGGAGACAGACGATGGTTACGGTTTTGCTTTTGAATGCTTCGTATGAACCTCTGCACCTGGTCAGCCTGCCCAGGGCCGTTGGTCTGCTCATGGCCGGCAAAGTGGACCTGGTGGAAACCATGCCGGGCCACGAATTGCGCTCGCCTGGGAAGCGTCATCCTATGCCGAGCGTCCTGCGGTTGCGCCGCTATGTCAACGTCCCGCGCCGCAACGCCACCTGGTCAAAACGCGGGGTGCTGGTCCGCGACGGCTACACCTGCCAGTACTGCGGCAAACGACTGACCGCGCGTGAAGCTACCGTAGACCACATCATCCCACAGTGCCAGTGCCGCGAACTGGGCATACCGGCCAATACGTGGGGCAATACGGTCGCGGCCTGCCCCAAATGTCAGGCGCGCAAGGGAAGCCGTTCCATGCACGAGGCCGGGCTCAAATTCTTTGATGCCCACTATGAACCCAAGACACCGCGCACGTCCTATCTGGTGCTGAGTTCCGACATTCGCCCTGAATGGCGGCAATACATCCAGTTGTGACAGGGAAACAAAAAACCCGTTTTCTTTCCGAAAACGGGTTTTTGATGTGTCAATCCTGGGCCGACGGTGGCGCGGCGATTTTGCCTCTCTCTGGGAACCGGCGCAGCACGGTCGCTTCGACGTGCAACAGCACGCGGTCACCCACGCTCAGCTCTGGCTTGGACTTTTCAGCCTGTGGTTTTTCCGGCAAGACGAAAATGCCCAGCGGCGTGCCTTCTCTGGCGTGCCTGATGTCCACGATGGCCAGGCCGAGCAAATAGCCTTCGGTATCAATCGAGCAACTGGTGACGTAGCCGATGACCTGTCCCTGCTTATTGACTACCGGCGCGCCGGTGGTGGGGCGCCGCACGCCTTTCTGGTTCATCCGCCAGCGGACCAGCTCGCGCGTGCGCTTCAGGTCGCGCGCCAGCAGCGCATCACGCCCGATGAAGAACGGTTTATGATATTTGACGTAACCGGCAAAGCCGGCCTCGGCCGGGCTGATGTCAAAGGGACCCGCCAGCTCGTGGCCGTAGAGCGGCAAACCGGCTTCGGTGCGGGTGCTATCGCGCGCGCCCAGGCCGCACGGCTTGACGCCAAACGGTTTGCCCTTTTCCAGCAGCAAATTCCAAAACGCCACCTGGTTATCGGGGTGAACAAACAGCTCAAAGCCCATATCCTCGCCCGTGTAGCCGGTGCGCGCCACAACAACGGGAATGTCGCCCAGCTCTACCTCGATGAGGTCGGTGCGGCGCACGTGCGCCAGCGCGGTGCGCGTCCGGGGGTCAGCGGTGCAGGCTTGCAAAATAGCCAGCGACGCCGGTCCCTGGAGCGCCACGTCGCGCAATTGCCGCTCGCCCGAGGCCGGGTCCTTGAGATTGCGCAAGATGGCCGGCGCGGCCACTTTGAGCCAGGGGCGTTGACGGTCTATCAGCACGCGCCCGTCATTGACCGCGTTGAACCAATCCCAATCCTTGTCCTCGTTGGACGCATTGACCACCACCAAAAAGAGGTCGGCGCGGCGACGATAAATCATCAGGTCGTCAATCGGTTTGCCATCGGGGTCGAGCAGATAAGCGTAACACGACTGACCATCTTCCAGCCAGTGAGCATAGTTCGAGATGATGGTATCGAGGAACGCTATGGCGTTCGGGCCGGCCACCTCGAAGCATCCCATGTGGCTCACGTCGAACAGGCCTGCCGCCTGCCGCACAGCCAGGTGTTCCTCGCTGACGCTGGTGTACCAGACCGGCATCTCCCAACCGGCAAACGGGATGACCTTGCCGCCCAGTTGCTTGTGAATCTCGAACAGCGCGGTGCGCTTGAGAGGAGCATTGGCCGGCTCGGTCCAGCTCCATGCGGGGAAAGTTGAAAGTTTAAGGTTGAAGGTCGAAGGTTGAAGGGTACTCTGGCCTGCAAAGTAAGGCTTGGTCAGGTCGAAACGGTCGGGATATTTTTGAAGCAACGTCATCCCATCCACGCCAGGCGATTCTTCGCCTTCCACGTTCAACGTTCCACGTTCAACGTTCAACGCAAGTTCAACCTCTTCTATCGTCACCGGCCCCTGCACTTTGCGGAACACATCCTCGTTGTCGAAGAGGATGTAACCATCCGACAGGCCCTCCAGCCAGGCTTTGACCCTGCCAGCCTGAGCGGCGTTGACGCGCAGCAGATAACGGTCGCGCCCGTGCTCATCTTGTTCGAGGCGAGCGAGCGCAACATCGGCGATCAACCGACCGTTGCCGTCGAGCAAGAAGGTGCGGGTGGACTGCCCCGCTTCAAGCAAGGCCACATTGCTCGTGCAAATCTCTTGCATAAACGCCCGCGCCCGCCAGCCTTTTATTTCGAGGGTGATGGTTTGGTGGTTGGTTGGTTGGTTGGTTGGTTGGTTGGTTGGTTGGTTGGTTGGCTGGTTGGTTGGTTGTCGGTCGTCGGTGGTCGGCGCTTCAATGCCGGCTTTGTCTGCCAGGTCAGCCACGCGCTTTTTCGCCGCTTCCAAAACGTCCAGGTCAAGCTTGCCGCGCGGCAATTCGCCCGCCAGGCCCATATAGGCAAACGGTTTGATGTGTGTGACGACAGTGTGAACCACGTCGGCGATGGTTTCCATATCGGCGGGGCGCAAACCGCGCTGGCTGACCCACGGCGTGCCAAAGCGGAGGCCGCTGGCCAGCGCGGTCTTGGTATCGCCGGGGATGGTGTTCTTGTTGACCACGATGCCGGCCAGGTCCAAAATGCGCGCCGCCACTTCGCCGCGCAGTGGAAAGCCGGTGTCGCTCTTGACCGCGCCCACGTTCAGCACCACGATGTGCGTATCGGTGCCGCCATAGACCACCTTTAGTCCACGCGCCTGGAACGCCGCCGCCAATGCTCTGGCGTTTTCGACCGTGAGAGCCTGAAGTTGTTTGAATTGTTCCGTCTGCGCCAGTCGGGCAGCCACCGCAATCGCGGCGAACTTGTTGACGTGGGGGCCTCCCTGCGCGCCCGGAAAGATAGCCAGATCAATCTTGTTCGCCTTGTCTTCATCGGTCGTCAAAATGACTGCGCCGCGTGGGCCGCCAAATGTCTTGTGCGTGGTGAACACGACAATGTCGGCAAAGCCGATGGGGTTGGGATACACGCCGCCGATGACCAGGCCGGCCGTGTGCGCGATATCCGCCATCAACAGCGCGCCCACCGCATCGGCAATCGCGCGGAACCGGGCCCAATCCGGCGCCCACGAATACGAGGTGTAGCCGGCGACAATCACTCTGGGGCGATGCTTGAGCGCCAGTTCCATAATCTGGTCATAGTTCAATTTTTCGGTCTTGGGGTCAACGCCATACGAGACTACCCTGTACCGCTTGCCGGAAATGTTGAACTCGCTGCCGTGCGTGAGGTGGCCGCCCTGGAACAGGTCGAGTCCCATCAACGTCTCGCCGGGTTGCATAAAGGCATCGTAAATGCCAAGATTAGCCGGCGAGCCGGAGAGAGGTTGCACGTTCGCATAAATCATCTCGGCCGGCACATTCTCGGTGGCAAAGCATTGCGCCACCCGCCGCCCGGCCAACGCTTCGACCACATCCGCATACTCCACGCCCTTGTAAAAGCGGCGGTCCGAGTAGCGGCGATAATACGCCAGTTGATGCGCCTCGTCCGACAGCAGCGCCTCGGTTTCGCGCATGGCGCGCAGGGGCGGATAGCCTTCGGCATAGATGTTTTGCAGGACCGAACCGAGCGCCTGGCGCACGGCCAGCGGCGCGCAGCTTTCCGAGGGAATCATAATCAGTTTGCGCGCCTGACGCTGCGCTTCGCCGTCAATCAGGCGAGCGACATACGGGTCGAGCGCTTCGAGATCGCCACGAAAAAGGAAATCGTCACTATGTTTTGACATAAGTGCTCCTTTATCGTAACTACCAAGCAGGAGGCATCCTTCGACTACGCTCAGGATGCCTCCCGCCGTGCAAGCAACTCAGCGTAGTCGAAGAGGCTTGCACGGCCTGGCAGTTACCCTTTATCTATCCACGTACAAAGTGCGGCATCGCAGCGGGGATTTCCAGCGACACTTCGACCAGGCCGCCATATTGGCCATCCTGATACCAGGGCGTCTGGTAAATCAATTTTTTGACGCCACGTTTTTCGATGGTGTACACATTGGACTGGCGCGTTTCCAGCAGGTGTTTGAGTTTACGGCGCGCCGGCTCGGGGTGGCAATCGAGGACATTGGTGCCGATGAGCGCTGCGCCGCCTTCAGCCTGAAAGGTTTCGATGGCCTTGTCGTTCATCTCCAAAATGATGCCGTTTGCATCGCAAACTGTAATTGCGCCCGGAAACTCACGAACCCACGCATGGTCTATCATTGCGCCTCCGTTCGAGCCAGGTGTTGGATTTTTTCACCGCAGAGGCGCAGAGAGCGCAGAGGTCTTTGGCTTTCTCTGCGTCCTCAGCGCCTCGGCGGTAAAATGGCCCCCCATCTGAACGGTTAGCCCGGCCTGGGGGGATACCGGCTTTACGCCAACCGGCTCGCCACCTCTTTGATGCGCACGAGAGCCTTTTGGATGTTCTCCAGCGAGGTGGCATAAGAAAAGCGCAAATACCCTTCGCCGTACCGGCCAAACGAAGTGCCCGATAGCGTTGCCACGCCCGCTTCGTACAACAGCTTGTCGGCAATCTCTTTCGTGCCCAGTCCCAACCCCTTGACATTGGGGAAGACATAGAACGCGCCGTGTGGCTTGAGGCACTTGATGCCCGGAATCTCGTTGAGGCCGGCGACGATGGCATCGCGGCGACGGCGGAACTCGGCAACCATCTGCGTCACTTCGGTCTGGTCGCCGGTGAGCGCCGCCTTGCCGGCCATCTGCGTAAAGGCCGCCGTGCACGAGTTCGAGTTGGTCATCAGTTTGGTCATCCAGCCGATCAGTTCCGGGTTCGCCACGCCATACCCCAAACGCCAACCGGTCATGGCATACGTCTTGGAAAAGCCATCGAGGATGATGGTGCGTTCTTGCATACCGGGCAGTTGAGCGATGCTGAAATGCTCGCCTTCGTAGATGATGCGCGAATAGATTTCATCGCTCAAGACGTAACAATCATATTTGAGCGCCATCTCAGCTACTGCTTCCAGGTCGGCTTTACTCATGATGCCGCCGCACGGATTGCCGGGCGAGTTGATGATGATGAGTTTGGTTCTGGACGTGACCAGGCTCTTGAACTCGTCAATGTCGAAACTGAATTCGTTTTCTTCGCGCAGCGGCAGCGGCACGGCCACCCCGCCCATAAAGTTGATCATGCTCTCATAGATGGGAAAGCCGGGGTTGGGGTAAATGACCTCTTCGCCTTCGTTGACCAGCGCCATGATGGCGTAAAACATGATGGGCTTGCCGCCCGGCACCACCACCACGTTTTCAGGCTTGACGGGAATCTTGCGCGTCTCGGCGATGTAATCGGCGATGGTTTCGCGCACCGGCATCAATCCCGCCGAAGGCGTATAGTGGGTAAAGCCTTGATCGAGGGCGTCTTTGGCGGCCTGCTTGATAAAGTTCGGCGTGTCAAAGTCCGGCTCGCCGATTTCCATGTGGATGATTTCCTTGCCCTGCGCCTCCAGGGCCCTGGCGCGGGCCAGCACTTCAAAAGCCGTCTCGGTCCCCAGACGTTGTAAACGATCGGCAAATGGTTTCATTGTTCACTCCTTTTATTTTAAGTAGACAAGTAGACAAGTAGACAAGTAGACAAGGCTAAGGGATAGGTGGTTCGGACGGCAAAGTGTCATCAAAAACATCCGCGATGAAACGGTCGCCGTAATGCGCCGAGCCTTGCTTCTGCTTCCAAATATAGGCGATGTAGCCATTCAAGGTGCGCTCGGTCTCGCGGCCCAAATCATAGAGTGCCTGGTATTGCTGGTCACTGACGTAGCCCAGGTTGTGAGCAGTGATGATGTGATTGATCGTTTCATCCAACGAGCCGCGAGCGATGTAGTAGAAACGCAGGCTATCAAGATAATGGTAGCGCCCATAGCCCTCAGCAATATTCGCCATCACACTCTTGGACGAGCGGCGTATCTGTGAAGTGAGATCGAATTTCTCATGGGCAGGCAACGTCTTGGCTATGTCATGGCACTCCATCATCAACTTGCGGGCCAATTGCCATGCCTTCAAATCTTCAAATCCTTTATTGACTTGCTCACCCGCCTTCGTCTGCCGCTTCATATCGTCCGCCACCTCCTCTCCCTGCCTACTTGTTTCCTTGCCTACTTGTTTCCTAAGAACGCACCGCATCCAACTCAGCCCGCAGGCGCGCCAGGCGTTTATCGCGGTCGGCCACAAATCGCTCGATGCCTTTCAAAATCCAGGTGGGCGAAAGGTGCGCCTCTTCCAGCACCTCATCCACCGAGCCGCCCGTGCGCCAGCGATTGTCCCAATCGGCCGAAAGCGCGTACTCTTCGGCGATTTTGTTGAAAATCCAATCGTGCATCAACCAGCGCGCCTGCGTGGTGATGACCATCGAGTTGGCGCGGTCGCCCGGCGCCAGCACACGGTTGCGATATTCTTCGGGTTGCATGGCAAACAGTTGCGGGCTGGTGGCGCAAATCACCTTGACGTTCAACTTGCAGCGGTCCAGCTCCGGCAACAATTTGATGACATTGGCTACGGCGCTGGTGCCCTGCACAATGATTGCGCCGCCGTGAGGCTGGTCAGAGCAATAATCACGGATGACATACGCGCCGCGCGCCGCTTCAAAGTGCGAAGGGATGCCCAACGCCTCGCGGTCAGGCACAGGAACCGGCGGGCGCGTGAGGTGCAAACCGATGATGGGCACATCCGTCTTGAGCGCAGCCCCCAACAACACCGGCACCTCGTTATATTCCCACGGGTGCAAATTGATAATGTGCCCGTCTGGGAAGAGCTGCGTTGCGCCCGGCGCAAAGATGCCAAAGTGCGTGCGGCTATCTTCGGCGGTCTCTGGCCCCGAATGGCCCGCCACCCAAATCACCTTGCCGACCTTCCATTGGCAATCCTGCGCCAGCTGGCTGAACAGACGGAACATGCCGTACTTGAGATACGAAAACGAGCCATAGGTCGAACACGCGCCCCAAAAGCCTTCGAACTCTTTTTCGGGGTCGCGCGCCAAGTTAACCGTTGCCATGCCCACCAGCAGGCCGGCATTGACGAACTCGGTGATTTCCTGCGGCAACAACACGCCTTCGGGCGTACCGTACCGCTCATACCAGCCGTAGCCGGGAAAATCGCCATAGGTTTTGGCAAAGCCGCTGATGTTGGTGGACTCGGCCAGGTCGGCCGAACAGGCGATAAAGAGCGGGCGGCCATATTCTTTGGCGCCGAACGCATTGACCCACGCGCCCCATTTCGCCAGCGCGGCGCGGTTGGGAATGGACGTGCCCGGCTTGACGTAAATATCTGCCGGATAGTTGCGGTAATCATACAGCCGCTCATCCTGATACGGATTGCCGCGCTGACCCAGTTTGAACGTGGGGATTTCTTCCGGCACGCTATCGCCCAACGCCACCAGCGTATCTGCCAGATAATCCACCAACGCCTGGTCACGGTGCAATACTTTAATCACGGCTTGCAGGTTGGCTTCAAACTCGGCGCGCAGCGCAGCCGGGTCTTTGGGAGCGGGGCCGCCAAAGTTGGTGAACTGAACGCCATACTTTTCGGCAAAGGGGCGTTTGGTCGCCCAAAAGATTTCCGAGTTGATGGGATGGGGCATGCCGTGAACGGGGTTATCGTACTTCAGATAGCCGCGCCCCTTGCGCGTCTTGAGCCAGGCGACGCTCGGCGCACGGTTGGGATTCTCACCATACACCATCGCCACAATCGCCTGCGTCACCGGCCCCCACTCGTTGCCAAATTCCGCGCTGAACACGCGCCAGCCATGCGAAGCAAACCAATCGGTCGGCGTGCCATACACCGCCGTGCTGACCGGATGGTCATCAATGCCAAAGTCGTTCCAATCCACCACATAGTACAGATTGTCCAGCGCCAACCCCCAGGCCGTGTTGAATGTCTCGTGATTGGCGCCGGGCGTCAATCCGCCTTCGCCTTCAAAGGCAAACACCTTGACGCCTTCCGCGCCAGCGCGCTTGAGCGCAAACGCCTCGCCGGCCGCCGCCGGGCTGCCATGCCCCGAAGGGCCGGTGTTGAACTTGAGAAACAGCGTCTTGCCTTCCATTTCGGCGTGGCCCGAAAGCCCCTTGTTGCGTCGAAACTGGAGCAAGTCTTCCCAATACAGCGCGCGCTCTTCGGGATTGGGAATCAAATAACGCGGGTCACCGGTTTGCTGATACTTGATCCGCATAGCCTCATTCAACACCGCCAGCGTGCAATAGATAAGCGGGATAGTGTGCCCGCCGACCAGGATAAAGCGGTCGCCAAATCGCTTTTCGGGATGGCGAATGTCCCAGCGCATCACGCCGCTGAGGAGCGTGACGACCAGAGCATGCACTTTCGAGCGCGAACCGCCCGGATGCCCGCTCTGGCGGTAATTGAGGATGATGTCAATCAATTGGTCAATCAGGTCTTTGGTCTTTTCCCAATAGTCAAAATATTGGGTCAACTCGCGGTAACGTTGAGCAATTTGTTCTTGTGCTGCACGATCCATGCGTGGCTCCTTTATTGAAGATTTGTTCGTTGGATAATCTGCCCCTTGAGCGTTGATCAAGTTCACCGCCGAGATGCAAAATCAACACCTGGGAGGGAGACTATCACTTTTATAATTATAGTGAAATCGGTAAAGGAGAACAAATGACAAGTTTCCTGCTTTTGCAAGACATTAAACTCAACAGGCTCAGGCGGGGTCCCACAGTTTGCGTATCTCTGCGCAAACGTCCATGGTCATTGGCCGGCATAGAGATGCCAGCCTGGAGGATGCGGGAAACAGGCTCAGCCGCTGCGACGGAGGCAGCAAAACAGCCGGGGAAGTAATCGGCTGGAGCAAGATGTTGGGCACAACGTGCCTTCTGCACCGAATACGTGTGTTTTGTCGAATTTAGCCGCTCTCACCTCCCTCCTGTAGATAGGCTGGCCACGGGAAACGGATTTTGACAGGTTGCCGGAATGTGGCGTGGCTGATCACCAGTTCGCCTTTGTCCAGGCGTGAGACATTCGCCTTGACCGCGGAATCAAGGAAACGATAGGCCGACGATGAGAGTTCGGCTGAACCGCTGCGACCGATGACTGTCGTGGAGCAGTTGCCCACGACACGTTCGTGCACCGCGCTCATGAATTGCTCCGCGCCAAGTAGCACCACGCCCAAAGAGCGCCCGCGCTCGGCAATGTCCAGCACTTGCTCGATGATGGGCGATTCCTTTTCGCGCACGGGCGCGTACTTGTTCAGTTCGTCTACAAAGATGATCACTTTTTCTGGCAAGTCCTCGCTCTCGCTTCCCTCTTCCGCATAGTGCGCATAGATGGTGCGCAAGATGTCTCCAAAGACCAGCGTCTGCTCATCATCGGCGAGACGCGCAATGTCCACGACGATCGTTTGCCCGCCGCGTATTTTGGTGATTTCCTGGCTGAGATTAAGGACGCCTCTCGCGCGCTGCGCGACAAAGATTCCCGTCTGACGGGTCTGTACGACGCGCCGGAGCAGGCGCCGAAACCGCCCCACAGAAACGGCGCGCACATCCCCTATCCCCTGGGCCTGCCCATCTTTGACCAACGGCTCGCCGTTCAGCAGGCTGTTCCAGTCGGTGACTTTTTCCCATCTGCCACGTGGACCCCACTGGCCGATCTTGGGGTCCGAAAGCCCCTGATGGATTTCACCAATGAGCGCTCCGACCGTATCCCATGGATCGGGAATGTTGGAGAGCAGCAGATCAATTTTGTCGTAGGTATCGGCAAGAGAATAGGCATAGGTGAACCAATTCCGTTCCGGCAGACGGAAACTGTTGGGACGCCCGGTCGTGCGAGTGTCTTTGCCATGAGGCAGCAGATAGCGAACGTTGTCGAAAGGCTTGGGAGTCAGTCCCAGCGCTTCCCACAATTCGTGTTTGTTCGGCGTCAACCCTCGCTTCGGCGGCTGGTCAATGGTCAGCAGGTCGCCATGCTTGACGTTCAGGATGATGACACCAATGCGCTCGCGATTCTCGACCCTTTGCAGAATGGACTCGATCAAAAAGATTGCATAGGAGGTTTTGGTTGCCAGGCCAGAGATGCCGGTGATATTGACATGCGCGCCTTCCGGGCCCAGGATGTAGCGGCTATCCAGGTAGACCACGGCGCGCGTGCCGTTCGACATCTCGATCAATCCCGCAGGCACACGATAGCGTTCGGGGACCTGGTCAATGCCCAGCGCCGTATGAATACCACTCTCGTCTGCAAAACGAACGAGGCGGTCGTTCATCACGGGCATGTAAATGTCCCGGTCGTTCGAGAGCACAGCCACGTGGGCGACCGTTGCGCCTTGCCGCACCGTGTTCGGTTCGCCTGTGACCTGGCCAAAGTCGTTCGAGATAAAGTTGGAGAGATGCGTCGGCGCATCCGTGCTGTGATCCAGCGTCGTGACGATTCCAAACGTACGGCTCGTGCCTTCTGGGGCAACCTGCTCTGCCTCCACGATGTCGAACGGATTGACGATCACATCGGGCGTAAGCCAGAAGGAAAATGCGTCGGACGTGTTCGGCTGGTTGGCGGTTGCGGAAGAGAGTCCAATGACTGGACGATCGTTGGGTGTCATCCTCTTTACCTCCACTTCAGATATTGCTGCACGGCTTCGCGCGATAGAAGGCTTTCCTTTACTGCGCGCTCGGCCAGGAAGATGGGATAGAGATGGGCATGCCAGCGGCGATCCTGCCCATGAGGCGTTACCTGACGTTCGGCGACCAGCGCCCGGGAGATGAGGTCGATCAGGTCGGAAGGCACCGGCTCTTGGGATGGATTGGCCAATTCCACCTTGACCACGCCCATGAGGGGATAGTCGAGGTGTTTTTGCTCACGCAAACGGACGTACCAAAAGACCACTTTGCCCTGGCGTGCGCTGAACGCGGCGGTGCGATGCTCTGCCTGCAGGTCCGCCAGCATTTTGTAGATGGAGCGACGCTCGGCGCGAGGGCCCCTGCCAGAGACGAACTGGGGGTCTTTACGGAAATTCTTTGCTACGCCGATCACGGGTTGGATTTGATCGCCGCGGCTCAGCCGGTCCAACGTCGGTTCGAACAAGAGCGAGCCATCTACGATGAGCCAGCGCTCCATTGTCAGGTGCGGCAGGATCGCCTCGATCGTTTCGGCTTCCAGATTGTGCATCGCAAAGCGCACCTTGCCGGCCGCTTTGTTACGCAGGTCGAAATCGGCGAGCACGCCGCTGACGATGTCGCGTTCCGTCAGGTCCAGCAGTCTCACGGCGGCTTGGGAAGCAAGCCTTTCCAGTTTTGTCCACACAGCGTCCGAAAGCCGCTGCTTGCCCGCCAGCAAGAGGTGGTCTATCCGCAACTTTTCGCGCCGCACCGAGCCGTCGTCTTCGCGGCGCAGCACGCAGGCGCCGATCTGGGCGAAATGCACGGGCGACTCGCGCTCGTTCTCCAGCGCCGTGCCGAGGAAATAGGAACGGAATGAGCCGTCGAGAAAGTAGCGGAAGAGATGCTGCTCTGTGCGTCCTACAGCGGGCACGGGACGATACAGGCGCGGCGTGGGAGCCGAAGGGTCGCGCTCGAAAACCGTCTCAAAGACCTTTTCGTCTTCGTTGAGCGCCTGATCTTCGCGTTCCTCAAAGTCGGGGCGCTCCAGGTCTTCGACCGCGCCGCCGACGGCGGGCAGCACCTCGAGCTCTTGGGCAATTGTCTTGAGGATGTGGCGCAGGTCTTGAAGGGCTTTCATCATACCTTTTTCCTCTTATCAGAGAGCGCCGGCGGTTGGGGATTCTCCTGGTCCATTACCCAGGTGGCAGGGTTGCCGTGAATGTATTGGGCAATGCGATGGAATTCGGCCTCGTTACGGATGATGTGTTCGTAATAATTGCGTTGCCAGGCGAAATCGCCGTTTCCGGCCTGACGAATCAGGCGCGCGGTTGCTGCCTTGAACGCCCGCACCACCTGTCCCAATGTGGGACGTTGTTTATCCACGGTGAACGGTTTCCCGATGGGGGATTCGGTTTCCATATCCGTGGGGATGCAATTGGTCGTAGGGGCGCAATTTA
>FWPV01011719.1_pt1 | contig 13816 bp, 14 predicted proteins | sample 2228371 | NCBI WGS metagenome assembly FWPV01 (sample SAMEA103939776, study PRJEB20133) | metagenome | reverse complement strand
TCTCTTGCCAAACGACGCCCAAGGACGCCAGGTTGAACCTTTGAGCATCATTCTATGACTCAGCAACTACACGATGCTAGACACGAGCATCATTCTTTTGGCGAGCTGATCAGAGGCAGAAAAAGGTAGGAATCCAGACCAGGCGCGGACAACTGCCATCGAACCTGTACCGGTTGTGACCCGTCATCTTGACCTCGACAATTCGGCAGATAAACCAAAGTGTGGTATAATAGATTATACTGGAAGGTTCTGGTTCAGGAGATGGGATGATGGAAGCCTGGAAGACCAAGGATTTCGTGTCGGCAGGGCTGTACGAGGACGAGAGGGCCGTGGTCCAAGACGCGATGCGCGCTCTGTTGTCCGAACGACCCCAGTTGCGGCTTGAGCTCGCCATCCACCGCTACCGCAGTGAGGAGATCTCACTGGCCAAAGCAGCGGCGCTGGCCGGGGTTTCCTGGGAGCGCATGCGTGAGATCCTGCTGAGCCGGGGGGTGCAGCCGCGATTGGGTCCAGAAACCAAGGAAGAGGCGTACGAGGAGATCCGGGCCATGGAGCGGATCGTCCATGAAGACGCTGGCTAATACCACAGTCCTGTCCAACTTTGCCGCGGTCGGCCGGCTGGACCTCTTGAAGCAGCTTCATGGGCGTCTGCATATACCCAACGAGGTCTGGGCCGAGATCCTCGATGGTCTCGAAGAGGGGTATGAGTTCTACACCGGCATCGAAGGCCAGCTCCATCCTCTCACCGAGACAGGTTGGATAGAGCTGGTTTCGATGGGAGACGAGGAGGAGTTTCGCCTCTTCCAGTCATTGCCACGGCGACTGCATCATGGCGAGGCTTCCTGCCTGGCTATTGCCCGGCACAGGGGCTGGGCTTTTCTGAGCGACGACAAGCTGGCCCGGAAGCTGGCCCGGTCCCTGGGCATCGTGGTGTCAGGGACGTTGGGTGTATTGGCCCTGGCCGTGAAGCGCCAATTCCTGACCATAGAGGAAGCAGACAGGCTTCTCACAGACATGATCGCCCGTGGCTATCGCCCACCCTATGATAGCTTGCAGCAGTTCTTGAACAATGGATAGTGCCCGCCAAGGAGGACACAGGACAGCCCTGCATCGACAGTGACTACAGTTCCAGCAGCAGTTGACAGTCCTGTTGTTCGCATTCCCTTGGGGGCATACCTGTGACAAATAACTTGGGGAGAACCTGAAACAATTCACAGAGGGCACCTTGTGAGAAATGTGGGGTCTCTTCTTGATGTCGATCGAGTTACGGCTTGCCAAGGGCTGCTTCCTGTACGAGATACGGGTAGGAGTTGCGCCAACGAATTGTGGTGGCTGGTACGTTACAGGAGATGCCTGGCAGGAGGAAGCAAATGGTCTTGTACGATCTGAGGATTAAACTGGAGGAGCTGGACGACGGTGGCGACTACCGTTACATGGCTACCAGTCCCGATCTGCCCGGCCTAATCGTCGTTGGGGACACGGCTGAGGAGGTGCTCGCCTTGGCCCCCCAAGTGGCCTCGGCGTTGATCGCATCGCTCAAGGCAGCAGGAGACCCTCTGCCTGAGACCATCCACGCGGTCACTGCACTGCCGTTTTCCTCCCGCGTGGCGGTCACCGCATGAAGTATGCCGAGCTGACCCGGAAGCTGCGAAGACTGGGTTGTGAATTCACCCGGTATGGAGCTGGCAGCCACGAGATTTGGCGGAACCCGGTCACCGGAAAACAGACCTCTATCCCGTATCATCGCGCCAAGGACATCGGTCCAAAGCTACTCTCCCAGATCCTTCGGCAACTCGGGATTGACCGCCAAGATTTCGATGAGGCGTGACGAGCTGTTCTGATTGCTCTGGAGCGCCGTTGTGACCGCCTAGGGTGACAGAACTGGACTGGGGCAGTCTGGGATGTGGCGGTATCATTGTCGAGGACTTTCAGCCCCGCGAGGGTGGCGACATGGTGTGCGCTCGAGGTCCCTTGGGGGCATACCTGTGATTTATGCCAGGTAAGAACCTAGGACATCTGACAGGGGTACACCTGCAAGGAATACCAGGTTTTCTTCGCAAGCTGGGGGTCTAGCGGATGGGTGTCAAGGTTATGGGCGTTAAGGAAATTGAAAAGGCCATCGTTCAACTACCAGCCAAAGACCTAGACAAGCTGGCGAGCTGGCTCGACGATTACCGCGCACAGATGTGGGACAAGCAGATCAAAGAAGATCTCGAAGCCGGACGCCTCGATGCGCTGCTTGCCGAGGTCGATAAGGAGTACGAGGCAGGGCTGAGCCAACCGCTGTGAAGCACCTGACTCTACCCCGTTTCTGGGACCATTACCGGCAACTGCCAAAAGACGTACAAGAATTGGCAGACAAGAGCTTTGAGCTGCTCAAGGCCGATCCCCACCATCCCTCACTACACCTCAAGAAAATTGGTGGGGCAAAGCAGTTGTGGTCCGTGCGTGTCGGCGCTCACTACCGAGCCTTGGGTGTAGAGAAACCAGAGGGTATCGTGTGGTTCTGGATCGGCGCCCACGCCGACTATGATAGGATACTGTCGTGATGGCTCGACTGCTCTCAAGTTTCGCGATTCTCAAGCCCAAGAGCATCTTGAGTTAGATTCTCGACCAGCTCCGAGTCCGGCAAGGGTGGCGACATGGTGTGCGCTCGAGGTCCCTTGGGGGCATACCTGTGATTTGTACCAGGTAGGAACCTGGGAAATCTGACAGCGGCGAACCTGCGAGAAATCACCATGGGCATCGATTTTGAATGGGACCCCAACAAGGCTGCACAGAACCTTCGCAAGCACAGTGTGACCTTTGAAGAGGCGGCGACCGTATTCCGAGATGACCTTAGCATCACCGTTCCAGATCCAGATCACTCGATGGAAGAAGACCGCTTCATCACGGTGGGTCTGTCAAGCCAGAATCGGTTGCTAATAGTCTCTCATGTGGAGCGAGACGACTGCATCCGGATCACCAGTGCCCGGCAACTGACGCCGAGGGAAAGAAGACAATATGAAGAAGCAAGCTCGAATGGATGACGAGCTTCGACCTGAATACGACCTGTCTGAGCTGCTCAAGGGAGGGGTTCGAGGCAAATACGCGGACCGGTACAGGGAGGGCACGAACCTGGTCCTGCTGGCCCCTGATGTGGCTGCGGTCTTCCCTGACGAGGAATCTGTGAATGAGGCGCTGCGACTTGTGGTGCAACTTGCTCGAATCCCCCGAGCGGATCGACACGGGATAGCTGAGCCTTGAGCCCGCTAGGGGGATAGTGGCCCCTGTCACACGCCTGCTGAGGGGGACAGGTTCTCCGGGCAGGTCAGCAACCCTGCCAGGGTGGCGACATGGTGTGCGCTCGAGGTCCCTTGGGGGCATACCTGTGATTTATGCCAGGTAGGAACCTGGGACATTTAGCAGGCGGGGGCAGTCGCCGTGGGCACATCGCGAGGAGGCCGCATCCGGCGGGCCAAAGCCTAGAGACGATCTTGAGGATATTTGGATACCCGCGAGGGGTATCCCCACTGCCCCAACCGCCCCCCAGCGTGGTCGGTTGGGGCGTCCTCGTAGGAGGACGCCCGGCCAACGGCCTTTAAGCGACCTCGGTCGCTATAGGGAGGCAGTTATGGTCGGGTTTGCTACCCGACCTACAGGCAGATCACTGTCCCGCCGGCTGCCTCTCCCTCACGCAGCGCCCTCTCCAGCGCGCCGACCCGCTGCCCGGAGACAATCTGCACCACCAGCGCCGGCATCTCGCGGACGAGGGAAACCATCAGCTCGACCTTGGTCAACATGCCGCCTGTTACGTCGGTGGCGGGGGAGCCGGCCAACGCCCCTCGCACCTGGGCCCAATTCGCCGCCGAGACTTTGGGCACAGGCCGGGCTGAGGGGTCGCGCAGGGGATCGCCTTCAAACACCCCATCTACCTCGCCGACGATCACGATCCGCGTCGGGCAGAGCCGCCGGGCCAGGTAGAGGAAAATCTCCTCGGTGGACAGGATCGTCCCCCCCAGCTCGTCATCCAGTGCCACATCGCCGTGGACCAGGGGGACCAGGCCGTGGGCCAGCGCCCGCTCGATTGGGGCAATCTCCAGCGAAAGCAGCTCGCCGCGCCGGCACCGCGCCGAGGCAGATGGTGGCAACGTCCAAACCGGCACCCCCGCTGTCAGAAACGCATCGGCCACCAGGCGGTTGAGCCGCGCCGCTACGGCGGCTACCTCGGCAAAGCCCCGCCACTCGGCCGGGCTGCGCACCCCCTGGCGCGTGCCATAGCGCCGGGCAGCCACATGCCCGAAGGAGCCGCTGCCGTGGCCCAACACCAGCTTTAGCCCAGGCCGAGCCGCCAGGGCGTGGGCCACCTCGCCGGCCAGCCGGGCGATCACCTCGGGGCGGGGCGTTTCGGGCCGGGCCTTGTCGGTGATGACCGATCCACCCAGCTTGACGAACACCAGATCAGCCGTCATCCGCCGCCCTTCGTTCCACCGCGATCCGCCCCCCCTCCAGCCGCACCCAATCGCCCGTCTTGATCTGCGTTGTGTCCACCTGGTCCACCATCGGGATGCCGGCGATGATGGCCCCCACGGCCACGATGGCCTCGCTCTCGGCGTTGAGGATGGCCGCCGGGGCGGTGCCCCCTCTGGCCATGCGGTACAGGGTATAAGAGCCCACGGTGCTGCCCTTGCCCGTGGGAAAGACCAGCACCCGGCCGGCCACACACTGCCCCGCCAGCGGATGTCCCGGCTCGATCACCACCCCCGTCTCCGGGTCCACCCCGCCCAGAAACCCGATCGGCTCCGGTGAGACAAGGGCCACCCCCTCGGCCTTGCCGGCTTTGATCACGCGCCCGCTCAGCTCTATGGCCTGCACCCTGAACCTCCTCCAGGTTCTTGTCTGAGCTCTGCCGAGTCCATGAACGCCAACGTCTCGGCCAGCGAGCGCACCTGGCCGCTGGCCCCGGAGCCGGTGACGCACAGCGCCCCGGCGGCGTTGGCCAGGCGGGCCGTCTGCTCCAAAGGCCAGCCCAGCCACACACCGGCTATAAAGCCGGCAGCAAAGGCATCGCCTGCGCCAGTGGCGTCCACCACCGGCACGGCAAAGGCCGGCAGGTGCAACGGCTCGCCGCCGCCCGACACCACCAGGCAGCCCGCCTCCCCCATCTTGAGCCCCACCGTGCCCACGCCCCGGTCCAGCAGGGCGCGGGCTACCTCCCGTGGATCGTCCAGGCCGGTCAGGGCCTGCGCCTCGGCCAGGCTGGGGACGAAATAGTCCACATAGGGCAGGCTCGGCCCCAGAAGCTCCATCCACCGCCCGGTGTCATCCCAGACGGTGTCCAGGAAGGTGATTACCCCTGCCGAGCGGGCCGTCTGCAGAATCCTGGCCATCGGCGGGCCGTCGAGGCCGGGCAGGACGAGGGCCCCGGCCACGTGCAGGATGGACGCCCCGGCGATCAGCGCCGGGTCCACATCCTCCGGCCGCAGGCGGGCGTTGGCCCCGATATAGTGTACAAAGCGCCGTTCGCCATCGGGCGCGACCATGACCATCGTCGCCGACGTGCCGATCTCTGGGTCGCGCGACACGCCCCGCGTGCCGATGCCCCGCTGGGCCATCGCCTGCACCAGAAAATCGCCGAACGGGTCGGTGCCGACCTTGCCGATGACCTCGACCGGCAACCCAAAACGGGCCAGGCCGGTGGCGGTGTTCAACGCACAACCGCCCGTGTGCAGCGCCATCTCTTCCACCAGGACCAACCGGCCGGGGTCGGGGATAGCCCGCACCGGGCGCCCTACCACGTCGGCGACCAGGATTCCCAGGCAGACGATCGGCTTGTCCAGGGCCATGTTTCTACGCGTGCCGGCCGACGATCGGGGCCAGCGCCTTGAACTGGGGAGCCAGGGCCGGGTAGAGGGCGCGGTAGATCGGGTAGTAATCGGCATAGATGGGCGCTGCCGGCCCGGGTTGCGTCGCGCCGGTCACCTGGACTGCGGCCTGGCAGGCCTCGGCAACGCTGCTATACACCCCTGTGCCCACGGCGGCGAGCAGGGCTGCGCCGTAGGCAGCCCCCTCGGTCACGCTGACGGTGACGATCTCGGCGGCAAACACGTCGGCCAGGATTTGTCGCCACAGCGCGCTGCGCGCTCCCCCGCCGGAGGCCCGCACCTGTTCGATAGACAGCCCCAACGCCCGCATCAGCTCCAGCGAATCGCGCAGGCCATAGGTCACCCCCTCCAGGACGGCGCGCGTCAGGTGGGCCTTGCTGTGGCGCAACGTCAGCCCGAAAAAGACGCCGCGGGCATCGGGGTCGGGGTAGGGGGTGCGTTCGCCGGTCAGGTAGGGCAGGAAGATCAGCCCCTCGCAGCCGGGGGGCACCTGCGCCGCCGCTTCGGTCAGCAGATCGTAGGGATCGCGCCCCGTCGCCCGGGCCTGAGCCTGCTCCAGGTCGCCCAGCGCATCCCGACACCAGCGAAAGCTCCCCCCGGCGGAGAGCATGACCCCCATCAGGTGCCACATGCCGGGCACGGCGTGACAAAAGGCGTGCAGCCGGCCTTGTGGCTCGACGCGATAGCTCTCCGAAGCGGCAAACACCACCCCCGAGGTGCCGATCGTGACTGAAACCACCCCCTCGGCGACGATCCCGGTGCCGACCGCCTGGGCCGCCTGGTCGCCACCCCCGCCGACCACCGGCGTGCCGGCCAGCAGGCCGGTCTCGCCGGCAGCCGTTGGGCTGACACGGGCGCTCACCACCGGCGACTCGGTCACCTCTGGCATCCACGCTGGCGGCACGCCCACCGCCTTGAGCATCTCGTCCGACCACCGGCGCTGCCCCACGTCGAACAGCGAGGTGCCCGAGGCATCCGACACCTCGCTGAAAAAGCCGCCGGTCAGGCGGTAGCGCACATAGTCTTTGGGCAGCAGCACCTTGGCCGCCCGGCGATAGACCTCCGGCTCGTGGTCGCGGACCCAGGCGATCTTGGGAGCGGTAAAGCCGGGGAGCACCGGATTGCCGGTGAGGCGCAGGACATTTTCCGCCCCTACCTCGCGCGTAATGGACTCACACTGGGCAGCGGTGCGCTGGTCGTTCCACATGATGCAGGGGCGAAGTACCTCGCCGTGGGCGTCCAGCAGCACCAGGCCGTGCATCTGCCCGGTCAGACCGACGCCCGCCACCTGGCCCGGATCGATCCCTGTCTCGGCCAACACCTGGCGGATGCTTTGCACCGTGGCCGCCCACCAGTCGGCCGGGTTTTGTTCGGTCCACAGCGGCCGGGGGGTGAACATGGGGTATTCGTTCGTGGCGCCGGTCACCACCCGGCCCGCCCCGTCTATCAACAGGGCCTTGGCCCCCGTCGTCCCGACGTCAATGCCTAGCAGGTAACTTGTGTTCGCCATAGGGACCCCTGCCTCTATCCCCGTACAGGTGGCAATGGCGCCAGCTTTTCGGGATGGAGGGCGCGTTGGCGGATCAGGTAGGCCTCCAGCCAGCCGCGAGCCTTGTCGGGGTGCATCGTCGCCCAGATCACCTGCTCGTGGTCCAGGCTGTTGATCCGGTCGTTGGCCGCCCGCAAGGCATCCATGCAGTTCTTGAGCGCCTGCTCCACCGGCATCCGTTCGGGGTTGATGTCAATGCCAAAGTAGCCCTGATAGCCGTACATCTTGAGCACATAGAGCGCCGCCTCTGTCTGCTCCGGCGAGACGACGCCGATGTTGAGGTCCTGGTCGTAATTGCCCAGCGGCTGGCTGTTCCAGTGGGTGTGGGCCAGCCGGCCATATTCCAGCACCAGGCTAAAGGCGTAGGGCAGGTCCTCGTAGGCCATCAGCATGTGGCCGACTTCGGGGTTCATGGCGCACAGGGCATGACCCTCGGCCAGCAAGGTGCGGTTGATGGGGTTCTGGAGCAACGATTCGACCTTCTGGCCCAGCAAGATGCCCTCGACCGTGGTGCCGTACAGGATGTGGCCGCGCGGTTCGTAGGGCTTGGGCTCTTCGGCCACGCGCACGCCGGGCACGGCGTCCATCGCCTGGGCCAGGCCCTGGGCAAAACGGTCGCGGGCGGCAACCAGGTCCATGCCAAAGGCGTTTTCATAGCCATCAATCCCCGGCCAGACGATGGCAAAATCGGTGGCCAGCTCCCTGTTCAGCTCCAGGGTGCGGATGGTGCGCTCGATGGCCGCCTGCCGGACCTGGGGGATGGGCGAAGACAGAGAGCCCCACTCGAACTGGGCATCCCAAAAGAGCAGCGGCACCACCGTCAGGATGCGGATGCCGCTGTCGCGGGCAAACTGTTTCCAGATTTCCAGGTTCTCTTCGTTGATCTCGTTGGGGTAGTGGGCCTCCATCGCCTTGAGGCCATAGTCGGCCAGCCTGGCCGCCACCTCCAGCCGGGCTTCGATCGGTTGATCCGGCGTGTAACGGTCGTGGAACCGACCCCCACCCGGCGCAAAGTACCAGACCCCTGCCGAAAACTTGAGGTCCAGCTCAAAATGATTCAGGTGTTCTACCAGCTCCTCAGGAGTCCGCCGCCTGGCCTGCGGACGCAAGTCTTGTATGGGCATTTTTCCCTCCTATTCTATCTTTTTGACCGTAGGGCAAGTCCAAATCTTTAACGTCGCTGTTTGCGCAACTGATCGAGCATAATGGCGACCACAATCACAAAACCTTGTAGGGCTTGCAGCCAGTAGGCCGAGACGCCGGTCAGGACCAGGCCGTTGCGCAGGACCTGCATGATGGCAGCGCCGATGAGCACCCCCAGGATGGTGCCTTCGCCACCCGATAGGCTGGTCCCGCCCACAACGGCGGCGGCAATGACATCCAGCTCGTAGCCCTGCCCGGCGGTTGGCGCTGCCACCCCCAGGCGGGCCGTCATCAGCACCCCGCCGACGGCGGCCAGGAACCCGGCCAACGAGTAGACCATGATCTTGATCCGGGCGGTGTTGATCCCCGACAGGTTCGTAGCCGTCTCGTTGCCGCCCACGGCATAGATGCGATACCCCCACACCGTGCGGGTGAGAAAGGCCGACACACACACGGCAAAGGCGAGCATGAAAATGGCCGGCAACGGCCCCTTGAAGCCGCCGATGGCGATGACACCACGTCCCAGGTTGTTGAACTCGCTCGGCAGATCGCGCACCGGCCAGCCGCCGGAGAGGCCGTAGCACAGGCCGCGGGCCATGAGCATCGTGCCCAGGGTGGCGATAAAGGGAGGCAGCCGGCCTTTGGTGATCATCAGGCCGTTGGCCAGGCCAATCAAGAGGCCGGTCAGCAGCCCACCGGCCACGGCCACCGGCAGGGCGGCCTGGCGGGCAAACAACATGGCCGTGATCAACCCGGAGAGGCCCATCACCGAACCGACCGACAGGTCAATCCCGGCGGTGATGATAACCATACACTCGCCAAAGGCGGCAATGGCGATCCAGGAAAAGTCCCGCAGAATGTTGGAGATATTTGTGGATTTCAAAAAGGTGTCGGTGTAAATTGACAAAAAAGTCATCATCGCCAGGAGAATGAGGAATACACCAAACTCCTGGCGGCCAACGATCTCCCGCCAAAGGGCATGCCTTGAGGGTCGGGCTTCTGCTGTCTGTGCCGTCATTCCTTCACTCCTTCTGTCTCTTTTCTAGTTCTCCTTCGTCCTTCGCCCCTGGCCGATATTCCCACAGCGCCTGCGCCTGAGCCAGCAGGTTGTGGTGGGGTGTGCCATCGGGGATTTCGCAGCCGGCTGCACTGAGGCACCGTGGCCCACCCCATTGCAGACAATAGAGCGTCGCCTCCCGGACCTGCTCTGGTGTCCCCTGGAGCATAATGGCCACCGGATCGAAATTGCCGCAGATGGCCGGATAATCGCCCAGGCATTCGGCTGCTGCCCGGATATCTACCATCCAGTCCAGGTCAATGATGTCGGCTCCGCTCTGGGCCAGCCAGGGCAAGAGGTGGGTTGTGTTGCCACAGATGTGCAGGCGGGCCAGGGCCCCCATTTCGTGCACGGCGGCAAAGATGCGCTGTTCGTAGGGCAGGGCAAAGGTCCGGTACATCTTGGGCGAGATCTGCGAGGCGATGGCATCGCCCAGGCCGATGATGTCGGCTCCTGCCCGAACCTGGGCCTGGGCAAAGGCGACCCCTATCTCGGCGCATAGCTCTAGCAGATCGCGGACCCACTCCGGGCGGTCGTGCAGGTCCAGCAGCAGTTGGCCTTCGCCGCGCAGGTCGGCGGCCTCGGCCAGGGCTCCTTCTACCCAGCCCATGATCGGCACTTGACCGCCCACCTGATCCCGGAAGAGCTGGATGGCTGCCAGCCGATCGCTCATCCGACGGCCGGCGGCGGGATCGACCGGCTTGAGGGTGTTGAGCCGGGCCGTTTCGGTCAGCAGGGGCGCGCGCCGAATCGGCAGGCCGTCGTGGGGGAACTCGACCTCCAGGCCCAGGTCGGCTGCCTCGCGGAAAGGGTCCGAGATCGCCTGGACAATGTCCAGGTCGAAATCTTGCAACACGGCCAGGTTGGCTTCACACAGAATCCGAAAGTCCAGGTAATAGGCAGAAAGGGGTTGGCCGATATAGTGGGCGGCAAAGGTCATCATGATGTCCAGGTTGGGGGGGCGGTCCACCGCTTCTCCGTGCAATCGCCTGATCAACCGCTCACAAGAGTTCATGGTTTGGGTCCTCGATGCCTGGCTGTAGAGCAAAAGGGTTTCCCGGCCCTCTCAGGCCGCAGCCGTGGCCATCCCTATCTCGCCGCTGGCATAGGCCATGATCAGCTCCTGGCTGGCCTCGGCGCGGTCCAGAATGGCTGCCACCCGCCCTTCGGCCATGACCAGGATGCGGTCGCTCATGCCCAGGATTTCCGGCAGCTCCGACGAGATCATGATGATCCCCATCCCTGCCTGGGCCAGCCGGCTCATCAAGGTATGGACTTCGGCCTTGGCTCCCACGTCAATGCCGCGCGTGGGCTCGTCCATGATCAGCACTTGGGGCTGCACCGCCAGCCACTTGGCCACGACCGCCTTTTGTTGGTTGCCGCCGGAGAGGAACTTGATCCTCTGCTGGAGGTGAGGTGTGCGGATGTTTAGCTTGTTCACATACTCTTGGGCCGTCTGATGCAGGCTGCGGCGATTGACCCAGTTCATTTTCGCGTGCTCTTTGAGGGTCGGCAGGACGATATTCTCCAAGACCGGCAGGTTCAGCACCAATCCCTGAGTGGCTCGGTTTTCGGGGACAAAGCCGATGCCGGCCCTTACCGCGTCCACGGGCGAGTTGATGCGCACCGGCCGGCCGTTGAGCAGGATCTCGCCGCTGTCTTTGCGATCGGCGCCAAAGATCAGGCGCGCCGTTTCGGTGCGCCCGGCACCCACCAGCCCGGCAAACCCCAGGATCTCGCCCCGCCGCAGGGTAAAGCTCACGTCGTGCACCACCCCCCGCCGGCTCAAACCCCGCACCTCCAGCAGCGGCTCCCCGATCTCGGCAGCCTCTTTGTGGAACAGGTCGGCCAGCTCGCGGCCTACCATCAGCCGGATCACCTTCTCCGTTGTCGCCTCGGCGATCGGCATGCTGCCGACCCGCTGGCCATCGCGCAGCACCACCACCCGGTCGGCGATGCGGAACACCTCTTCCAGGCGATGGGTGATGAATACAACGGCCATGCCCTGCGCTTTGAGGGTGGCGATGATCTCGAAAAGGGTTTCGACCTCTTCTTCGCCCAGGGCCGAGGTCGGCTCGTCCATGACAATGATCCGGGCATCCACCGCCAACGCCTTGGCGACCTCGACCATCTGTTGCTGGGCCACCGACAGATCGCGGATCAGCGCCGTGGCCGGCACCCGCGCCCCAAAGCGGTCCAGGAGCTGCTGCGCTTCCTGCTCCATGCGGCGGCGGTCCACAAAGTTGAGAAAACGTCCCACGCCCTGCTGCCGTGGCTCGCGGGTGATAAAGATGTTGGCTGCGGCGCTCTGGTTCGGCGTCAGGTTGAACTCTTGATAAATAATGGCAATGCCCAGTTGTTGGGCATGATGGGGGCTCTGGATGTTCACTTCCCGCCCCTGCAAAAAGATGCGCCCCGAGTCCGCCCGGTAAACGCCGCTCAGGATCTTCATCAGGGTGGACTTGCCGGCGCCATTTTCGCCGATCAGCGCCACCACCTGGCCGGCCTCTGCTTCGAAATCTACATCGCGCAGCGCCTGCACACCGGGGAAGGCTTTGGAGATGCCCTCCATGCGCAGGATCATTTCTTGTTCGCTCAACGGCACCTCCTCCGGGGCGGCCTCGCTGCCGAGGCCGCCCCCTTTTGGAACCGTAAGTCCTTACCTATCGGGCAAGGACATTTTTCTAGGTGACCTGGCAGGGCGTTTCTGCCGGTTCCGGTCCGTTCAGGTTAAGAGTTGGCGAGGGGCAGTACACCCCTCGCCAATTGTACTTCCTGTGTAAACACCGGTTCGGGCAAACACCCTATCTCTGACGGTTAGGGCAGGCAGGCATAGGGGTCAGGCAGCGGCTTGGTAAAGTCGCTCTTGGCCCACGCCTCGGCCATGACGTCCACGTTGCACTTGGTGACGATGTCCATGCCCGAGTCGGTCCAGCTCTCGTACTTGGCGCCCTTGACGATATAGTCGTAGATCATCTGCACCGTGTCGTAGCCCCAGCCCCAGTACTTCTGGCCGACCAGACCCTGCAGGTAACCGTCCTTCATGAACTCCAGCTCGACCGGCAGCGTGTCGAAGGCGATGGTCACCAGGCCCTTGTTGAGGGCGGCATCCTCCCACAGCGGCATCGAGCCGCGCTCGGCAAAGAGCGGCCACAGCCCGACAAAGAACCAGCCGTTCAGGTCGGGGTTGGCCTGCATCGTCTCTTCCACCACCTGCACGCCCAGGTTGATGTCGTCGTTGCAGTACACGGTGGCTACGATCTTGATGTCGGGATAGGCCGCCACCCCGTCCTTGAAGCCCCGGATCCGCTCTTCCAGGTTGAACGCCCCCGGCACACCGGTCAACAAGGCCACCTTGCCCTTGGTGCCCATGAACTTGACCAACAGCTCAGCCGCTGCCTTGCCGCCCTGGTAGTTATCCACCCCCAGGTAGGTGAAGCGCTTGCTATTGGGCGAGTCCGAGTCCCAGGTCATGACCGGAATTCCGGCTTCCACCGCCTTGTTGATCGGGTCCTCGCAGGCGGTCGGGTCGTTGCACGAGATGCCGATGGCATTGACGCCGGCGGCAATCACATCTTCTACCACCCGCGCCTGCTCCGCTGCGTCCGACGCCACCGAGCCGACATACTTGATCTCCACCGGGATCGGACCGGCTTTTGTCAGCTCCTCCGCCTTCTTGAAGGCCCCATCGCGCCCAACCTCGAACACCGGGTTGTTCAGCGCCTTCGGGATCCAGGCGATGACCAGTTTCGACGGCAGCGCAGCACCGCCTGCACCACAGGCGCTGGGATCCCAGCCCTTGGTATCCCACTCGTGGGGGATGCCCTTCTTGTCGAGGGTGGCCTCATAATCCTTGAGGGTGGCGGCGGTGATGACATCCACGCCGGTGTCAATGACGCCGTTCACCGCGCCCATCTCCTTCAGCGCCGCATCCACGCCCTTTTCGGCCATCAGCTTGATGATCTGCACCGACTTGTAGCCCATGTCGTACTCGCGCTGGGCCACCGTGGCGTCAATGACGCACTCCTTGATGCCGTTGATGATGTCGGTGGTGGCGTCGAAGCACACCAGCTTGATCTTGCCCACGGCATTGGCTTCCTTGATGGCCGTGGCCCAGGCCGGGCCGTTGTAGGCATAGACGCCAAAGGCACCTGCCAGGTCAGGATTGGCCGAGATGACCGAGTTGGCCAGTTGCAGGGCGGT
>FWPV01008456.1_pt1 | contig 13818 bp, 9 predicted proteins | sample 2228371 | NCBI WGS metagenome assembly FWPV01 (sample SAMEA103939776, study PRJEB20133) | metagenome | reverse complement strand
ATCTGCTCAACGCGCTCCGCGGCCAGTAAAACTCGGCCGATATTGACACTGCCGATTTTCTCCGGTAAATTTCTGAACATTACGGTTTCGGCTGTCTGAAAACAGCGGCACACGGATTATTCGGTCCGCCCATCTCATACGGAGGCGCTGTGAGTTATCCTGTTTACCTGGCCCTGGGCTCCAATCTTGGCGACCGCCTGGAAAATTTGCGCGCAGCGGTGCGCGGATTGTTCCCCCGCGCTCCGGTTTGCCGCGTTTCATCGGTGTACGAAACCCCGCCGTGGGGCGTCACCGACCAGCCCTATTTTCTCAACATGGCCGTCGAAGCCCAAACCTCGCTCTCGCCGCGCGATTTGCTGGACTATCTCAAAGAGCTGGAAGTCAAGATCGGCCGCGAAAAAACGGTCGTTAACGGCCCGCGCCAGATCGACCTGGACATCCTTTTCTATGAAAATCAGATCTATGAGGACGAGCATTTGACCATCCCCCACCCGCGCCTGCGCGGGAGGGGGTTTGCCTTGCTGCCAATGGCCGACCTGGCTTCCAGTTTTGTCCATCCGGTCTATAAACTGCGCATTTCCGGCCTGCTCAAGGAATGCGACACCCGAGAAATTCGCCTTTTCGCCAGCGCCGAAGAGTTCACCGCAGGTCTGGGCAGCCAGCATGTTTTCGTTCCGATTGAAGCAGCCCTGGCGTTGAAAGCCAACGAGCAGGCCGCCCGGGCTTTCCACGCCTTGCCGCTCTCGCACCAGCGAGAGCACATCCTTTACATTCTCGAGGCGAGAAAAGCGAACACCCGAGTGAGCCGCGCCGCCAAAATGGTAACCGTGCTGCTCGAAAGAGGGCCCTCCCCATGAGCCGCCCCCCGCAACTTATTTTCGGCCGGCGAACCTACATCATGGGGATCATCAACGTCACCTCTGACAGTTTCTCGGGAGACGGTATCTTGACCGGGCAGGATATGGTGAAAACCGCCCTCGAGCAGGCGCGCCGGTTTGTCGCAGAGGGCGCGGACATCCTCGACATCGGCGGAGAGAGCACCCGGCCTGGATCGCAGCCGGTCAGCGCCGAGGAAGAGCTTGAGCGGGTGCTGCCGGTTGTCAGCGCCCTGTCCAGGGCTGAGCTGGACGCGATTCTATCCATCGACACCTATAAAGCCAGCGTGGCGGAAGCGTCGCTGCAGGCAGGCGCGCAGTGGATCAATGACGTGTGGGGATTGCGCGCCGATCCGCAGCTGGCGGAAGTCGCCGCACGGCACAGGGCGCCGCTGGTATTGATGCACAACCGCAGCAGACCCTCCAATGCGGAGCTGCAGGAACGTCTGGGCGGGCGCTATATCGGCATGCATTACGAAGAACTTATCGAGGATATTAAAAGGGAATTGTTGGAGAGTGTGGCTCGCGCACGCCTGGCTGGAGTTGCCGACGAAGCTATCATCCTCGACCCGGGCATCGGCTTTGGAAAAACCGTCGAGCAAAACCTGGAGCTGATCCGGCGTCTGGGCGAGTTTAAAACCCTGGGCTTTCCGCTGCTGATTGGCCCTTCGCGGAAATCATTCATCGGCTATACCCTTGACCTGCCGCCTGACCAGCGTCTGGAGGGCACCCTGGCAGCCTGCGTTATCGGGATTCAGGCCGGCGCCGACGTCCTCCGCGTCCACGACGTGCTCCCGGCCGTCCGAGCCGCAAGGATGGCCGACGCAATCATTCGAACTCGGTAAATGCACCCGGGATAGCCGGCCTCGATCCTTTCCATACTTTACCGGAGGGTTGAGACTTTCCGCTGCCCTCCCCAGCTCAATGAACGCTTTAACCCGGAGGTAAAACCGCAAACCTGCCGGCCGAGGTCAGCCGCGCCGTAAAAAAAGAACGGGCGGGATGTGAACCCGCCCGGGGAAAATCGTACGGCCGTACTGACTTATGGATAAGTATTGTTCCAGAACCAGTTGAAGGCATAATAGCCGGCCGGGCTGTCCATGCGGATGGCGATTTTTTCTGAGCCTTTCAGCGCGGCGGGGATGCTGTACGTCGCTTCAAACTCGCCTCCCGCGCCGGAATCCTTGGTGCCAACCACCGTCCCGCCGACAGCGCGAGTGCCGTAAGCCCCCATCCTGACAGTGAACGTCTGGTTGGGCGGGACATTCTTGGCCTTTATGGTGACCGAATTGTCCTCGACTACTGCGCTGATGCTGAAGGTGGGATAGCCGCTGTAACCCGGGATCTTGGTCGGTCCCGGCGTGCCGGTGACCGCTGCCTTGGTGCTGTTATAAAACCAGTTGTAGGCGTAGTAACCTCCGGTGGTGGAGTCCATCCGGATGGCGATTTGCGCCGAGCCCTTCAGCGAAGCGGGGATATTAAAGGTTTTTTCGAACGAGCCGCCGCTGCCCGATTCAGTGCTCCCAACCTCAATCCCGCCAATCGCCTTGGTGCCCATGGCGCCCATCCGCACGACAAAGGTCTTATTGGCCGGGAAATTGTTCGTCTTGACCGTCACGCTGGTGTCGGTTACCACCGTAACGATGCTGAAGGTCGGGATTCCGGAGTAAACGGTGCCGCTTGGGGTTTTGGTCGGGGTGGCAGTTCCAGGAGTCTTGGTCGGGCTGACTGTGCCGGTTGCTGCGCCCTGGGTCACATTGTCGAACCAGTTGTAGGCATAATAGCCCGACGTGCTGTCCATGCGGATCGCGATCTGTGCGCTGCCTTTAAGCGAATCAGGGATGTTGTATGTCAGTTTTAATGTTCCGCCTGCGCCGGAATCGGTGGTGCCGACTACCGTGCCGCCGATCGCCTTGGTGCCGATTGGCCCCATCCGTACCGTGAAGGTCTGATTGGGCGGAAGGTTGTTGGTCTGGATCGTGACCGAAACATCCTTTACCACGCTGAGGATACTGAAAGTCGGATACCCTGAATATGCCTTCGCCAGTGAGGCGGGGAAGTAGGCGGTAAAGGCAACGATAAGGATAAGAATTAGCGCCAAGCTGAGCGCCATTTTGACCGTTTTCAGCGGGATCGATATGGACATGCTTTACCCTCCTGGAGAGTGAACAAAGGCACAGGTGAATATAGTATAACGAGTAATTTACAAAAATCAAACAGTCAATTCGGCGTCACTCGACGGCGCTGGGGTTGCTGATTCTCGGCCACAGCCAGAAAACCTGATCGTCCAGGGCATCGCCGGCATTGCTGACTTTCAGGATGAACTGAACGGTCTTGTCTTTCAGTTCGTCCAGGCTGATGTCGATCGACTTAAAACGCCCGTCATATGTCTCTTCCCACCTGCCCAGGTTCTCGATCTTCGCGCCGTCTTCCGTATAGTTCAATTCGAACACCACCTTGCACTTGGGCACTCCCCGCAGGCACCCGACGACCCCTTTAAAGCGGTCTCCTTCACGCACGGTGTACTTTGGATAGGCCGCAGATATGAATCCACCCGCCCCTTCAGCAGGAAGCAGTAAAAGCGCCGGTTCATTATCCTGGGTAAAATTCTCCAGCCATGGCGCGAACGACCGCATCATGGCGCCCTGTTCTCCCTTGAGTTCTTCGGACGGACATACCAGCGGACCTTCCTGATTCCCCCACTCGGCCAGGCAAAAATTCGAGGTGAAATCGAATGTCAAGCCGGGCTCGGGTTTATCAGGGATAAAAACGACGATTTTAAGAGCCAGTTCAGAGTCGGGCGCGCGAACCATTTCGATCGGCACGCCCATTTCGTTTTGCAGTTTCCAGAAACCCTGAAAAGTACCCGAGCGCATCGGCGAGCGGACGTTCAACGCAATATCAACCACCGCGCCCGGAGGGACGCTGACCTCAAGGGGAATAATCGGCGGAGCGCCGAAATCAATGCCGTGGGCAAAGGCTAAAACAGTCTTTTCCGACCATTCGCACGAACCGGTGTTTTGCACCTCCCAGACCTTCAAAATGGGCGTGCTCGGCTGGAAACCTGCGCCGTCCGCGACGGTCACGTTCTTCAGGAAGGTCGCCTGATAGCAGGGAGCGTTTTTATCCGGCCGTTGACCCTCAGCGGCAGGCGTCACCTGAACCTGAAGCATGGATGGGGGCAGCTGCCATCCAGAAGTGGCGGTCGGGAAGGGCTTGTTCATCTCGACGCCGGTTGGCAGCGGCGTCACCGTCGGGATCGTTGGGCGCGTCGGCTGTACCGTGAATGTGGAAGTGATTTGCGGCGAGGGGGTCGTGGCCGGGATGCCAGTGCCCTGCTGCGCTGGCGCTGGTGAATTGCAACCAGCGATCACGAAAAGGAGGATGATGCAACCTATTGCGCAGCGGCGAAATCCAGCCATCCAGAGATCTCCTTAGGATGTGAACGGGAATAACCAGCCAAAACCATCGTGCCCCTGCCCCATAGTATACCGCAGGTGTTTCGAAATCGTATCCGCTTTCCCCCAAATTCTTCCACTGAGATCTTTGGCCTCTCGTCGTCCGAGATTCCGGGATCAATCAGGGCTCAGCGGGCGAAGTTGACCCAGTTCGTTTCGCTACTGGCACAGTGAAATGAAACGTGGTGCCTTTACCGTACTCGCTCTCGAACCAAATTTTCCCTCCCTGCATCTCTACCAGGCTGCGAGTGATATTCAAGCCCAGCCCGGCGCCTGGGGCTTCGCGCGTCCTGGGGTCTTCTGAACGGAAGAATTTCTGGAATATCCGGGCCTGATCCTCAGCCGAGATTCCGATCCCGTTATCGCTCACCCATACGTGAACCTTCGGCAGGTGCTCTCCGCCCTCGATTTCTTCAACGGCAGCCTGCGCGCCGAGGGTGATCTCTCCGCCCTGATCTGAATATTTATGCGCATTACTCACCAGATTGACCAGAATCTGCACCAGGCGATCGCGGTCAGCCCAGACTTGCGGTAAATCGTCAGGGATCTCCATGATGAACCGCTGTCCCTTGTCCTCGATCTGCCGCCGGGTGGAGCGCTCCACTTCGCTGACCACCTCTCTCAGCGCGATCGGCAAGAATTCAAGGCGCATTCTGCCCGCCTCGATCTTAGAAAGGTCGTTCAAATCGGAGACCAGGGTGTTCATTCGGTCGATATTCGCCCGAATCACCTGGAGGAAATTTGCCTGATTCTCGTTAATCGGGCCGGCTGCCCGGGCTGCCAGCAGTTCCGTGTAACCCTTGATGGACGTCATTGGATTTTTCAGTTCATGGGCCACAAACGATACGAACTCGCTCTTCGCAACGTTCGCCGCCTGGACAGCATTGTACAGCTGCGCGTTTGCAATCGCAATGGAGGCATGGTCGGCAAGGCGGGTTAAAAATTCGATCACCTCCTGCGGGCAGCCTGCCGGGTCTCTGCATTCCAACAAGATGACGCCGGTCAAATCTTTTTCGCGCTGGATTGGGATTAGAATCTGGCTTTGCGCTCCCGCCAGCAGGGTATGCCCGGATTCAACCGAGCGCAGCTGGACCGGTCTCTTTTGAACCAGCAGCCGGCCGATATGGACTCTGGCGGAAGGCAGCAGCTGATCCTGATAGCCTTTCAGCTCGCCGTCGTATCCCATGGAGGCCATCAGGCGGACGCCGGTCGGCTCGACCATACCCACCAGCCCCGCCGCCGCGCCCGACTGGCGCATGGCCCACTCCAGGGTGATCTTCATCGCCCGGCCGATATCCAGGCTGGTGTTCAACTCGCGGTCGATGCGCTGCATGACCGAAAGCTCCTCTACTCTGGCGGCCAGCGCCTGGTCAGTCATGGTGTACAGCGTGGCGTTCTCGACAGCGACGGCGGCCTGCGAAGCAAAAGCGGCGAGCAGCTCTTGATCCTCTGCAGTAAAACCGGAGCCGTCTTTGCGGTTGATCACCTCGATGACACCGATCACCCGATTTTTAATCTGCATCGGCGCCGCCAGCAGCGACCGGGTTGTGAACCCTGCTGCCTGCTCGAAGGGCCTCTGCCAGAGGTCCTCGGAGTGGACATCGTTGACAAGGACAGTTTCACGGTTCTTGTACGCTTTGCCCGTTATTCCGGCATTCTCCGGCATGCGTTTCCCTACCAGCACTTCCGCCGCCGGACCCAGCACGACCCGAAAAACAAGCTCCCTGGCTTGTTTGTCCGCGATTAACAGACTGCCGGCTTCACAATCCAGAATGTCAACTGCGTTCTGCAATACGGTTTGAAGCAGCAATTCCTGATCGAGGGTCGAGGAAAGCTGGCGGGTCATATCATACAGGGTACGCAGCTGGAGCGCCCGTTTTTCTGCTTCAGCCAGCAGGCGCGCTTTGATGATTGCCCCGGCAGCCAGATCGGCGATAGCCTGCAGGGTTTGCTGCTGAGAACCGGTGTAGCCGGCGTCCATTTCTTCCCAGCCTATGCCAACCGTGCCAATCGTTTCTGCGCCGGCCCTCAGCGGGACCGCCAGCCAGGTCTGCGGAGCAGGCTGACCGGCTTCGACGCCGCGCAGACTCAAGTCGAGAGAGTAATCTTCACTGAAAAACGCCTGTCCGGCACTGACCGTCTCATACTCGGGCAGGAACCGGGCGTCCAGCGGCTTTTTTTCTTCCGAATATACGCGCTCGCCTCCCCGGGTCGCAAACGCCACCATGGGTTGGGCTTCAGGCGGCTCGAAAAGCACGATCCGGAAGGAGTTGAGGGGGATGATCTGGGAGGTCTGGGCATAGACCAGCTCAAAGATATCTTCCAGCTCCAGAGTCACATTGACCCCCTGAGCCACGCGGATTAACGCGTCCATCTCTCTCAGCCGGCGCTGCATGAGCTCTTCCATGTAGATCCTGTCGAGGGCAGCGGCAGCCTGGCGGGAAAGCTGCTCTAGATTGATCTTGCCCGGGAATGGATTGGCGCTCTTTTGCGGCTCCCGCCGGAAAGCGATCCAGCCCAGCAGGCGGTCCCTGCCTTTCAACGGGAACAACACCCGGGCATCCAGCAGCTCCAGGCGCGCCTGCTCACTTTCAGGCAAGTCCGTGAAACTATCCGGTCCTATGTGCAAGACATCCCCGCACTTGCTCAATGCAGCTGCCAGCCGGGAATTTTCCGGGAAACTCAGATCGCTGCTGGATCGCCCGCTTTCATCCTGCGCAGCCAGGTAACAGCCCCTAGTCAGGTTATAAATAAATATATGCAGTTCATTCTGAGGAAAGGATTTTTGGATCCCTTCACGCAGCCAGGCAGCGATGGTCGCAGCGCTTTTTGCGGTGTTGATATCCAGCACGGGGGGTTTCCCGGCTTGATCTTGTGCGCCGGTATTGATGATCAGGCGGCGCCCAAACGGGAACAATCCCAATACCGCCAGCAGAAAGATCAGACTGGCGTAAAGCGGTTTGGTTAAATCCACCGGGTTGCCAACCAGGACAGATATGCCGCCTGTCAGAAGGGTCGCGCTGGCAACCACCAACAGGCTGACACCCGCGAGAAGCAGCCATTTTCCCGGCGCACGGCTCATCAAGCGATTCAAAGCGCCGCGCGCCGGCCGAAATTCTGTTTTCGGCAGGGGCGTCTCATGGGAAGAATCTGGCATATCCATAGATCCGTCTGGGATTCATCTCCACAGGGGAGAAATCAACGGCTAGGTTTCAGTTTCTTCCGGACGCTGCCCGCCTTTAATTCCAATGCGACCTGATTCTGATTGAGCATTTTGAGCAGGACTCTGACCCTTTCGCTGCCAGAAATGTGCACGTCGAAGATCGCCTCATACCCTTCGAAGGGGCCGCTTTCGATCACCACCAGATCGCCCGGTTTAAACTCCGCGGACCTCGCCGGCCCCAGGGTTTCAAGTTGCGCCAGGCGGGCGCGCAGCGCCGCAATCAGACTATCCGGCACCACCGCTGCTTCGCCGCCAACCGATACCAGCCCTCTGGCGTACGGCATCCATTGGAAAGCAGACTGCCCCGCTTCATCCAGATCGAGCTGAACGAACAGATAGCCGGGAAAATAGGGGCGGAGCTTGCGCGCTCGCGGATTCACCGGATTTACCCGCAAGCGGGGGAAAAACACCTCAATTCCCCTGGCTATAAGGTTCCGCCAGAGGATCTCTTCTTTGTGCGGATGGCTGTTAAGGGCGTACCAGTGAAGTGACATGAGGAATGATCCGGCTTATGGAAATTATACCCATTTTGATCCCCGCCCTGCTTGCCTGCCAGTTTTCAGCTACTTTACACTTTTTCCAGCAGCGTCAGTTGGGTTCAACCCGCGCCGCTTGCCCCGCCTCCACCCCCGCCGCCCGCGCCGCTCCCTGAAGCCGACGAAGCGCTGATGGACGCGGCCACCACCACCCCGTCGGCATGCCCGCCGCTTGCCGAGAGCACCCACGGCAAGGCAGTGCTCAAGCCGCGTTTCTTGAACGCGTCAACCCATCGTTCGCCAAGGCCAAAGGCAACGGCGTAAGGCAGATATTCGTTCAACCACTCTTCGCGCAGAGCCGCATCGGATTGGATCAGATCTTTGAGATAGGCGCGGTAGGAAGTCCATCGCTCCAGCCTGACGGCGCCGGTTTCCGAGAGGACCTGCCAGGAAGAGGATTGCGCCCACACGGCAAACGCCGCCGTGCTCAGGCCAATGCCCAGCCCCAGGAGAACCGTTCCCCCAAAAACCATCCCGCTGTCCACGATCCCGATCGATATGACACCGATCAGAGCCAGCACCAAACCAAGAAAGATGAGCGCAAATCCCAGGCCGGCCAAACGCGAACGCTGCTGGACTCTTTCGCTCAGAATGAGTCCCTGTGATGTCAGCTCGGAGCGAAGTTCTTTGGCATACCCCGAAAGCCGAGAGCTCAACCTGGCTCCGATCTCGCTTAATTTGACCTGTTCCCGGCAACCCCGGCGGGTCTTGAACAACAGGTCGATCAACGCAGCTTCGTGCGTTTGTAAGCTGCCGTTCGACCTCTCGCGGGTAATGACAAAATCTTTCGTCTTGAACAGACCTCTGCCCTGTACTTCCTGCATCCGAAGCCAGCCCCGGCGGGTCAAGTCCAACAGCCCAGCGAAGATATGGTTCAGCGTAGGGCTGATTCGGTTGAGAAGGTAACCTGCCTGTGCCGGAGTCAGATCGTCCGGAGGGGACGTAACAATCCCCGGTTGGATCGTCTGGGGAAATTCCAGGCGATTCTTGCGCAGAAAAACGCCCAGCCCTGCCAGGATAACGGCAAAGATGCCGCCTCCTGCCGCCAGCGCGTAAGGCAGAGCGGCTCCGCTCTCCCGCGTGCGCTCAACCTGACGGGACTGCCAGGCTGGCGGTTGGCTAATCAGGCTGCCCTGGGGGAAGTGCACATCGACAATCAGAGGAGTGTCGCGGGGAATATTCAGAACTTGAAACTCAATCTGCCCGGGCGCTTGCTCGAGGGAAAATGGCGCCCCGTCCAGGGCTGGATCGCCAGAGGGCGACAATTCTGGCGGGTAGTTAATTGTGATCCTGCTCGCTCGAATCTCATATTCGTGCTCCTCGGGGACCGCCCTCCAGGACAGCCCATCCAGTCCGTCTGCCCGGCGGATATTCCCCTCCACGCGGTAGGTCAGCGTGAACGTGCGAAGCGCGTCGCTTGTGGGGAGGAAATGCCAGGTCACCTGGTACAGATCCCGATTGCGCCGGATTTCCACCTGCCCTGGTTCGATTCCCTCTGGCAGAACCTTTCCGTCCATACTGGCTTCGAGAATCTCGAGCTGGTCCAGCTCTCTCAGCGCTATGTCACGGAAGGCATAAGTATATGGCCCGCCCTCGAAGTAGAACATGACAGTCTCGGTGACAACGAATGAACCACCTTTCTGTACATCGATCTGGACGTCGAAGCGCTCGCTATAATACGAACGGGCGTCAGCAGAGCCTGCCTGGAACACCAGCAGCATTCCAATGGCCATGAAGATTAATGGCAGCCTGATTTTCATATCTACCTCCGGCCTGAGCCGCCTTTTCCAGACTATTCAAGGAAAAGGCAGTTAATCCGGAACAGGGTCCTCGATCACAGTTGGAGAAATCCACCGGCTTTGAATTAAATATATCACACCAAGATAGACTGCTATCATGAGGATAAAAACGACTAATCCCACCTCGGGTTTATACGTTCGCAGTGAAAACAAAGCCGGAGAGGAAAGAGATGAATTGGGGAAGGTGACCACCAGCGCAGCATACAGGTTGTTGGCAGCGTGCAGCCCAAGCGCCAGCTCCAAGCTCTGGCTTCGCAGGGTGAGCCAGCCCAGCAGCAGCCCCATCCCAAGGTACACCGGCATGGTCAGCAGCATACCATACGCGCCCACTTCCGGATTGAAGCTGTGCAGCAGCATGAAAACGATCGACGGGACCAGAAGAGGCAGCCAGAGGCGTTTGCTGAAGCGTCCAGCCCATTGGGTCAGGTAGCCGCGAAAGATGAACTCCTCGGCTGAGGTCTGGATCGGGATGAGCACCACCGCAAGAATGAAGTAAGGGAAAAATCTGGCAGGGTTGAAGGTCCAAGCGTAGTTTCCAGGTTGGATCAGCGCCAGGAAGAGGTCGCTCAGCGCGGAGAGAGCGAACCAGACAGCGCCTGAGAGGAGCATCTTCTTCCAGGCAATCCTCCGCGAGGGATTGATCAAAGTGATCAGAGGGCGTTTATGCAAAAGACGCAGCCCGCCAGCCAGAACAGAAAGACCAAACGGGAATGGCGCCATGGTAACCAGAAAGAGCGCCAGCGGCGAGAGTTTGGTCAGGTCAAGCGTCCCTTCGACGAGAAAAGCGGCAACCGCTGCGAATATTTGCGCCCCTATTGAGACAACGATAATCGCAAGGATCATCACAGCATAGCGCCAGAACTCATTCCGGCCGTGGTCAGCCTGATCAAGAAAGCGGTTTGTCATCAAAAGTATTGGATCCTTTCCGCGCCTGATGTTTTGGGAAACATCCACCGTGTTAGCCAGCGAGGTGCCTGGTAATACCCATTATCCTACCCGAAAAATGAGTTTCATGGAACTCATGGAAGGCCCTAGATTTTTACCGGGCAGGTTACTATACTCTATAAAGGCATGGAATCGCTCGAAAAACCCTTCATCCATTCCCGCTCCCCCGCGCTGGTACTGCCCCTTGGGCGCTACCTGCCCCAACTGGAATCAGGCATAGTGGCCGGCTGGCTGGAAGAGAGTCTGCTTCCCGGCAGTCTTGTTCTCGATCCATTTGGGGCTAACCCACTGGCCGCGCTGGAGGCAGCCCGCGCCGGCTACCGCGTGCTGGTCACCTGCAACAACCCCATTCTGAGTTTGATGCTTGAAATCCTGGCCGAATCTCCGCCCGAGAACGAGTTTGGGGGAGCCATCGCCGCGCTGGCCGCCGCCCGCCGCGGGGATGAACGGCTGGAGCTGCACATCCAAAACCTGTATAAAACCCAGTGCGCCGCCTGCGGAGCGGTGATCCAGGCTCAGGCATACCTCTGGCAGCGCGACCAGCCCCGCCCCTTGGCGAGAAATTACCGCTGCCCGGCCTGCGGCGACGAAGGCGACCGCCCGCTGACTGCCTTTGACTTCGAGCGACTGGATTGGATTCGCACCGACGCCATGCACCGCGCCCGCGCTCTCGCCCGGGTCGTCCAGGACGGACAGGCCGAGCAGCGGGAATCAGTCCAGGAAGCCTTGAAGACCTACCTGCCTCGCCCTCTATACGTGCTGACCACCCTGCTCAACAAAGCAGAGGTGCTGGACCTATCTCCGCTGCGCAGGAAGTGCCTGGAAGCGCTGATGATCTCCGTCTGCGACGACGCCAACACCCTCTGGCCGTGGCCTGCTGCCCGCCCGCGCCCGCGCCAACTCACCGTGCCGACCCAGTTCCGTGAAAAGAACCTCTGGCTGGCCCTGGAAGAAGCTGTCCAGGTCTGGACCAGCCGCCTTCCCCCGATCCAGCTGGTTCATTGGCCCAATCCGCCGCCTGCTCCGGCCGGGATCAGCCTGTTCCGCGGGCGGATCAAATCGCTGCTTCCGCTTGCGGCCGATCTGCGCCCGTCCGCCATCCTGACCGCTGTACCGCGCCCTAATCAGGCCTTCTGGACTCTCTGCGCTTTATGGTCGGGTTGGTTATGGGGCCGGGAAGCCGTGACGCCGCTGCGCGGCGCGCTGGAACGCCGCCGATACGACTGGTACTGGATGGCACATGCGCTCCATTCGGCGCTTTCCGGTCCGAACAGGCAGATGCAGGAAGGCACGCCTTTCTTCGCCGTAGCCAGTGAAATGACCCCCAGTTTTCTCCTGGCGTTGTTCTGCGCACCCAATACGGCCGGATTTGGGTTGAACGGCGTCGCCCTCAACCCCGAGGAAGACGCTGCCCAGTTCTGGTGGCTTTCGCGTAAGCCGGCCGCGACTCCCTCCCGCCAAAGCCCCAAGACGATTTACCAGGAGGCGGTCCGCAATCACCTCCGTCTGCGGGGCGAGCCGGCCGGTTACCTGTCGCTTTACGCTGCCTCGCTGCTCGGCATGGCGGAGGCCGGCCTGCTGCCGGTGCAGATCAACGATCTGCCCCCTGATTACTACTCACGCACCCAGGCGACCCTGTCTGAGGTGCTGGCCAACCGCAGTTTCTCCCTGCGCTATGCGGGGAAATCCCAATCGGAAGAGGGCGGCATGTGGTGGCTGGCGGGGAATCCCGAAACCGAGCCGCCCCTGGCAGACCGGGTGGAGCGCGAGGTGGTTAACCAGCTCCTGACCCAGGAAACGATCCGCCAGAGCGAGCTGGAGAAGCACCTCGCCCAGCTCTTCCCCGGCCTGCTCACCCCCCCGAGCACACTCATCCATACCTGCCTGAATTCGTACGCCGATCCGGTGCCCGGCGAGGACGGCCTCTGGAAAATCCGCCCGCAGGAACAGCCTGCCGCCCGACGCAGGGAGCTGGAGGGAGTGGCGAAGCTGCTCGCCCAGGTCGCGGCTACGCTGAATTATTCTGCGCAGGGCGAAGAACCGCTTTACTGGATGGATGAGAAAGGCAAACCGGTATACCTTTTTTACCTGCTTGCCTCCAGCATGATCAGCCGCTACGTTTACGCACCCCAGCCGCTGCCCCTCAACCGGTGCGTGGTGGTCTTTCCGGGCGGCCGGTCGTTGCTGCTCAGCCTCAAACTGGAGCGGGATCCGCGCCTGAACAGTGCTGTCGCCTCAGGCTGGCGGATCATGAAATTCCGCCTGCTGCGCGAGATCGCCGGTAGGCCGAATTTGACCCTCAGCCTGTGGGAAGACCTGCTTGACGGCGACCCGCCGCGCTGGGAGGAAGCCACCCAGATGTCAATCTTTGGGCAGAAACGCCCGTAAGGATCGAAAGCCAGCGCGCCAATCCGCCCTTCCCCCTGCGCGCTGCAGCGCGGCTTGATTCATTTCTCCTCAGACAGTCGCTGCCGCGGTCGTGATCAGGGTCTGGCTCGCAGTGGGCGAGACGCTTGCCGTCTCGCTGGGTGTTATAGTCGGCGTAACGCTCGGGGATGGGGTCGGCGTCGCCGTCGGCGTGAGGGTAGAGGTGGGCGTGCGGGAGGGCGTCGGCGTGATGGTTGGGGTGGGCGTCGGCGTCACCGTCGGCGTAGGCACCTGTAAATTTAGGTGGATGCGCCTTTCCGCGTACGTGTCGCGTTCGCTGGTCAGGTATATCCGCAGTGTCACCCGTCCGGACGGAATCTGGCTGAGATCCCAGTCGGTGAGGAATTGCGGTTGATCGGATTGCTGGCTGCCGCTGTGGATCTCCTCCCACTCGGCCGGGTCGTCCCCCAGACCGTATTCCAGGCGATATTCCCTGAAAGGTTCAGGGACTTTTATGAGCGCATAGATCGGCAGCGGATTCATTGTGATGGTCTGGTTTTCGCTCAGTCCGGCAAACAGAATCAGCGGGCGCGGGTAGTTCGCGGTGCATTCCCG
>FWPV01011716.1_pt1 | contig 13819 bp, 16 predicted proteins | sample 2228371 | NCBI WGS metagenome assembly FWPV01 (sample SAMEA103939776, study PRJEB20133) | metagenome | reverse complement strand
CAATTAATTCGAGATTTGATATGTCGTTTTTCCCATAGAACTCGGCAAATTTGGGGGCAGCAATGCTGTTGATAGCAACCAATGTGATTGTAGTAACAGCAGCAATCCTTGCAGCAACATTGTAAACCCCAATATCATTGGTGGTCTTAAAAATGCCGAGCAATAATGTATCTGTCCATCCCATTACCGTAATAAGTGAGCCTGAAAGAAGCATTGGAATAGCTACATCAAACATTGACCTCATGCTTATTGAATCACTTTTTTGAGTATATTTTAAACGGGCATTCTTTTGCCATAGCATATGACTGATAAAAGTCACAATAAATAGACTGGCAATGTATGAGATTAGGGGGCTGACGTTATTTTTGAAGAACATTAATAGAATGAAAATGATTGTCGAAGCAAAGAGATTGAGGGATATATTCATAAGAAAAGAATACTCTTTAATCTTTTTCAGTCCCCTCAAACATTCGGCATTAACCAGCATTAATACCATCGGCAAAATCGCTAATGAAGAAATCTTTAAATAATATGAAATATCTGGTTTCTTAAAAATATATTCAGATATATATGGAGACAATATGAACAACGTAAAAGATAGGGATATGCTTGCGGGAATAACAACTTTGAGGGTCTTTAGATATGCTTCCTTTACAAGGTCTTTTCTACCTTGCACAGTATATTCTGCGACAAAGCGGAGCATTGCACCATTGAATCCCAGTTTCCCAAAAAGTGCAAAAACATTGATTAAAGTGAGTGACAATGCATAGACTCCCATCGCATCTGCACCAAGATTCCGCGTGATCAAAAGGATGAATACATAGCCAAGAATTCCTCCAACTATCCTATATGAAAAAGCAATAAAACTCCCTTTGAATAATTCCTCTACATGACTGTTTTGAGTTTTAGAGGATAAATATTTCTGGATTGACGTAATAATGTCCAAAACTAACCTAATTGTTAATTAACGACCGTTGGCACGTTAGATTGAAAAATCATAAGGTCACCTATGAAAAAAGCTGTCAGGTCTTGATTTACCCAAAAACCGTGAAACGTAAAGCGTGAAACGTAAAAAAACCGTTTATAGCGTTTGTTGCGTTTATTGCGTTTGTTGAGTTCATAGCGTTTATAGCGTTTAATATAAAACAATTGTTCAATGTTAAAGAAGCTGGAAAGCCAGCAAGCGAACAAGCTAGCAAGCGGGTAAGCTAACCAGACACCTTTTTGTAAAAATTCCATAATAACTTGCCAACTTCTTCTCTTAATGAATCCAGCTTCTTATAGTCTCTTTCTTTTAAATAATCCATCCTGTGCGAAAAATCTAAAAGATATTCTACTTCTGCCAAAGAACCAATAGCGATGTTTATAAATCTTGATAATTCCTTATCTCTTCTTCTGGCATATCCTTCAACAATATTTGTGGGAATCGAAAGCGCTGCTCTTCTTAGTTGAGATGTTATCCCGTAATTTTCATCCTTAGGAAAGTCCTTTGTTATTTTATAAACCTCTATCGCAAGTTCATCAGCTTTTTGCCAAACAATTAGTTCTTTATAGTTCATTTATGCAAGCGAAAAAGCGAACAAGCTAGCAAGCTATCAAGCCTGCAAGCTGGCAAGCTGGCAATAAAACACTTTTATTGTGACTGTTCTCTTGCAACTTGCTCTTCTTTATCTAATAATCCCATGATTTCCTTTAGATTTCGTTTTAAAAGATCTATCTCCGCCTGTCCAATTCTTCCGATTTTTTTCTGAAGCCGTTTTTTATCAATCGCTCTTATCTGAAAAACTAAAATAACAGAAACAGCATCAAGATTATTAGACTGATCGGGTTCAATTACAAGAGCAAAAGGAAAGTCTTTTGCTTTCAACTTTGATGTAAGGGGAACTATTAAAACGGTGGGCATCTTTTCAACCCCGATTTCCTGTACTATAATAGCAGGTCTTAATCCTGCCTGTTCATGTCCACTTGACAGAGGTATTTCTACAAGATAAATATCGCCAAATTTCATTATAAAGCACGTTCAAAATTTATCAGTGCTTCGTCACTAAGAGCGTCCCATTCTTCAAATTCTTTTTTAAGCTCAAAATCATATTCTCTTTGCTTGATAATTGACTCTTTAAATATTCGGATAATTTTTAAGAGATTGGCAGTTTGTTCATCGGAGAGATCCTTTATCTCATTTATGATTTCCTGTTTATAGTCTGGTAATGTTTGCATCTATCCTCCCTCGTCCGTCTATGAAATTATTCTATATTCTAATATGGAAATTGTAAAGTCTGTTAATGCCTCGCGAAAAATCATAAGGTCAAATCTTGAAATATCAGAAAAAAACCGTTTATTGCGTTCATTGCGTTGATTGCGTTTATTGCGTTAATTGCGTTATAGCGTTTACAGGGTTCATTTAAAAACACGTAAAGCGTGAAACGTGGAATGTGGTTTTTTTAACACTTTACGCTTTACGAAAATTAACACTTCACGATTTACGTTTTGGGGACGGTGGTTCTCACGATACATAGCATTAATCACTTATACCGCGTATACTTCTTCGTGAGCTAATCGTTTGGCTGCATACAAAAGAGCTGCTTTAATGTCATCCTCCGTAATAAATGGATAGTCTCTCTTTAAATCTTCTACGGTCGCTCCATAAGCAAGTTTCTCCACTATTATTTCAACTGTTAACCGGGTCCCTTTAATAACAGCTTTACCAAGCATAATTTTGGGATTGATAACTATCCGTTTAAGCAGTGCATTATCTGTCATTTTACATCCTCCATTGGTATAAACCTAAACCTCTTTTCTGTAATTATAACAAAGTTATTCAAAAGCTTAGCTTTATAATTTCGTAACAGTTTTCTTAACAATTTAACCTTATGCTCCACTTTTTGACCTTTAACTCTAATGAGGATTATTCCTGCTGAGAGTTTCTTCTGTAAAAAGACCAATTCTCCAAAATCCTTATCATTTGTAATAAGAATTCTACCCTCATCGTTTGCAAGATTAAGAAGTTCTTCATCCAAAAGTTCACAATCATAATCAGGAACCCACTTTACATCATATGCTTTTTCCGAAAGATAATCTACTATTGCCTTTTCTATATTTACATCGGCTATGAATTTAATATCCTGCACTTTATTTTAGTCGAGCAAGCGAACAAGCTGGAAAGCTATCAAGCCTGCAAGCGAAAAAACTGTTTATAGCGTTTATTGCGTTTATAGCGTTAATAGCGTTTGTTGCGTTTATTGCGTTATTGCGTTTATTGCGTTATTTAAAAACACGTAAAGCATAAACACATAAATCGTGAAACGTGGAATGTGGTTTTTTTAACACTTTACACCTTACGCTTCACGCTTTACGATTTACGCTTTACGAAAATTAACATTTTACTATTAAACAAAGAAACTTTATACAGATGAGAATTCAGGCAGTTCAAATTCTATTTTTTTCCCCAAAATTTCTTTTGCATCTATAACTTCTATTCCTATAAGTTTTCCATCCTTATCAAAATCAGCATGAACACCGGGTTTTATAGTAATAGTTTCTGCAGATTTTTTATCTGATTCTGCAAAATATATATATAGTAAGTCTCTCTCAGGATCATACTCTATTTTCACCTATGCACCTCCTTTAGAAAAATTTTTACCATATCTTGCCTTTGCTGTTAATAAAATTATTTTTTTTCTTCTGTATTTATAATACACTGTCACCTCTTTTTGTTCAAAATATCTTCCCTCCCAAAGGGCATTGTATTTAAATACATATACTTTTCCGAAGGTACCTTCTTTTGCATCCTGAGCATCAAACCCTTCATTGAGAGTGATTTCTATCTCATTCAGGGCAATACCGCGCTGTTGCATTCTTGCTTTAAGATGCCGATGTATATCAGATTCATTAATGGTAATTTTAGAACTCATCTTTACCTTTGCGATCAAGCCTTAACAACTGTTCTATGTTCAATGTTAAACAAGCGGGCAAGCGAAAAAACCGTTTATAGCGTTTATTGCGTTTGTTGCGTTATAGCGTTTATTGCGTTAATAGCGTTTATTGCGTTTATTGCGTTTATTGCGTTAATAGCGTTATTGCGTTTATAGGGTTGATTTAAAAACACGTAAAGCGTAAAAAAGTAATCACGTGAACACGTTTTTTAAACACTTCACTATCTTTGTTGTTAAAATTAACTCCTTTTAGAGTGGCTTAGCTTCCTCGATAAGCATTACAGGAATACCATTATTTACAGGATAGATAAGTTTACAATTTTCACAAATAATACCTGACTCTGATGGAGAATATTTGACATCGCCCTTACATTTGGGACAGGCAAGAATCTCGAGAAGTTTTTCATCTATCGACATTGCACACACTCCAAGCAAATATTTTATTTGATGATTTTACTATTTACCCAATCTATGTGATCTATATACCATTTAACAGTTTTCTCTATACCTTCTGAAAATTCGGTCTTGCTCTTCCATCCTACCTCCTTATTTACCTTATCAGAATTTAATGAGTACCTGAAATCATGGCCGGGTCTGTCTTTGACAAACTCTATTAGAGTATCTGGCTTATCAAGCAACTTCAGAACAGTCGTCACAACATCTATATTCCTCTGCTCATTGCCACTACCCACATTGTATATTTCTCCAATCTTCCCTTTCTCCATTATCGCAAACACTGCATCTACACAATCAGATACATATAGCCATTCTCTAACGTTTAACCCTCTGCCATATACGGGAACTTTTTCATTACGCAATGCTTTTAATATTATCACAGGAATAAGTTTTTCAGGATATTGCCAAGGACCGTAATTGTTTGAGGGTCTAACGGTGATTACAGGTAACTGATAGGTTCTGTAATACGCCCTGCCAAGCATATCTGCTGATGCTTTGCTGACCGAGTATGGAGAATTAGGATTTAGGGGTGATTTTTCATGAAATTGGCCTTCTTCTAATAATTCACCATAAACTTCATCAGTAGAAATATTTAAAAACCTTTCGACCCCATATTTTTTTGAGACATCAAGTATTACCTGTGTGCCTTTAACATTAGTATCAAAAAAAGGTGAAGCATCTTCTATACTTCTATCAACATGGCTTTCGGCTGCCCAGTGGACAATAACTTCAGGTTTTTCTTTTTCGAAAATCTCATCAACAAATTTCTGATCTTTAATATCAACTTTGTAAAAGCTTATCCTGTCCCTGACCTCTTTTATCCTTTCAAGGTCACCAGCATAACTCAATTTATCTATAACCACTATGTCATAACCCCTTTGCACACCCTGCCTTACAAATTCACTACCTATAAAACCTGCACCACCTGTTACAAGAAGCCTTTTCATTAAATCTCCTCTTTTTCAAAAGTCACTTCTATATATCTATCAATTCCTACCTTCCAGTGAGGAATCTCGATATTAAGGTCATTTGATAATTTTACATTCGACATAGCAGAAAAGTATGGCCTTTTAGCTGGAGAAGGGAAAAAATCAGAGCCTACTGGTAATACAAGGTTATTAAGGCCCAGGCGTTCTAAAAAATATCTTGCCACTTCGTATCTTGAAGCATACCCACTGTTTGTAAGGTGATAAAGTCCACGCAGTCCTTTATTTATAGCAAACATTGTAATGCTGGCAATATCCTCTGTATAAGTAGGCACTGATATCTGGTCATAAACAATCTTCAAAACTTTTTTGACCTTTGCCCATTCCATGAGTTTGTATAAGAAGTTCTGTTTGCCTTTGCCGAAAACCCAACTTACCCTGAAAATTAAAAAATTTTCAGTCTCCTCTTTTAAAAATTCTTCACCAAGTAATTTACTTTTTCCATAATTATTAATCGGGTTTGGTTTGTCATCTTCAGCATAAAAATCCTCTTTTGATCCGTCAAAAACATAGTCTGAGCTGTAATGAATTATATGGATATCCTTTTTTTTAGAGGCAAAGGCCAAATTTCTGACACCCTGAGCATTAATATTGTATGCAATATCAAAATCCTCCTCTGCCTTATCCACAAAATTATAAGCAGCACAGTTCAAGATAATGTGTGGATTATATTGAGATATTGCTTCTTTTACCTTTTTAAGGTCTGTTATGTCGAGATCTTCTCTACGCAAAGCAAGGACTTCATGACCAAATTCCTTCAAGGTTCTTTGGAATTCTTTCCCGAGTTGACCATTAGCACCAGTTAGAAGAAACTTCATCTCAATAGCTCTTCATAATGTAAGATGTTTTAATACTCAAAATTATTATCCGAATCTCTTAAAGGGGGATGACGAAGGTCTTTTTCAGAAAGAATCGGGCTCTTCGTTGGCCAGTTTATGCCAATATCCGGGTCATCCCAGATAATTCCTCTGTCGTCTTCAGGTGAATATTCTTTTGTGCACTTATAGAGAACGACTGCTGATTTGCTCAAAACCAAAAATCCGTGTGCAAATGCCGGAGGGATATATAACATTAAATTGTTTTTTTCGGAAAGCTCGACACCAACCCATTTCCCGAAGGTAGGAGAACCTTTTCTTATATCAACGGCCACATCAAAGATTCTTCCTTTCACACATTGCACTAATTTACCCTGCGCATTGGGATTTTTTTGATAATGCAGACCTCTCAGGACGCCTTTAACAGACTTTGAATAATTATCCTGAACAAAGAATTCTTTAATCCCGATCTTTAAAAAATCAGAATATTTATAGATTTCCTTAAAAAAACCCCTGAAGTCTTCATAGACTTCGGTTTCTATAAGTATAATCTCAGGGATTTCGAGTCTTCTAAAATGAAATGGCATAAGGTTTATTTTAAAACCCTTAGAAGATATTTTCCATATTCATTATGATTTAATTTTTCTGCTAACCTATGTAATTGTTCCCTGTCTATGTAGCCGAGATTATAGGCTATTTCTTCTATGCATGCTATTTTTAATCCCTGTCTTTTCTCTATCGTTGCGATAAATTCACTTGCCTCTAAGAGACTTTCATGAGTGCCTGTATCAAGCCATGCATAACCTCTCCCCATCAATTCAACCCTCAGCCTGTTTCTAACAAGGTATTCTTTATTCACATCCGTAATCTCGAGTTCGCCTCTACGGGAAGGCTTCAAACTTTTTGAGATATTTATTACTTCATTATCATAAAAATAAAGACCTGTAACAGCATATCTTGATTTCGGAGCCTTTGGTTTCTCTTCTAAAGACAATACTTTTCCGCTTTTGTCAAATTCGACCACGCCGTATCTTTCCGGGTCTCTTACATAATAGCCGAAGATTGTTGCCCCACCTTCGTTCGTCACATCATCTGCAGCTTTTTTAAGCAAATTGGTGAAACCGTGCCCATAGAAAATGTTATCTCCGAGAATGAGACAAACACAATCTTTTCCGATAAATCTTTCTCCAATAATAAATGCCTCGGCTATACCACCCGGATGCGCTTGTTCTTTATAAGAAAAATTGAGTCCCAATTGGGAACCATCACCAAAGATATTTATAAAGCGTGGCAGATCCTGAGGAGTAGATATAATAAGGATATCCCTTATACCAGCAAGCATCAGAACCGAAAGGGGATAATAAATCATTGGTTTGTCGTAGATAGGCAAAAGCTGTTTACATACGCCAATTGTTATAGGATAAAGTCTTGTCCCTGTACCACCTGCTAAAATAATACCTTTCATATCCTGATATTCTAATTTATTTGTATGTTATGAATAAAGTAGTATATCTGGTTATAGCTCATAGCTCTTTGCTTTTAGATAACAAAAGGACGGGCTACCGCCATTCATGTCCTTTTAAGGGCATGTGTTTGACTTTTGCCGTCCCAAAATCATGCACTAAGTTCTTAGTTTCCCCTTAGCGCAGTCTTTTTACCTAACTCTTTTTATTTAATAATTGATAAATACTTACCCAAATTTTATGGATAATATGGGCTAATCCTGATCATAATCTTCTTTTAAGCATATATCTCTACTAATCCTTGTATAAGCAAATGCCATACCAAAAATGGCTGAAAGCATCAATGCATTGGAGGTAATATGTAGATTGAAATCAAACACGCTGTGAACTGCTATAGAAACTATAGAAGCAATCATTGAAATCTTGATTATGCCGTTTCTACCTTTATAGTTCCCTTTAAATATATAACTGAAAAATAGAAACAGAAAGATAGTCAGTAGAATCGTGCCAATAACGCCTACCTCCAGTAGAAATTCCAGATAATCATTATGTGCATGATCATATATAAATGTTGAAGCCTCCGATGAATATAAAGGAAAAACATTTATATATGTTCCTAAGCCGCATCCAGTTATATAAAAATCTTTAATCGCCTTTAAAGTATCTGACCATAATCTCAACCTGTCTTCACCTGTCAGATCTGTCTTATAGAATCTGTCGATAATGGGGTCAATACCGAGATAAAATAGATATAGAAAAAGAATGAAAACAAAAGCGCCAAGTGCCCAGATCTTGTTTACCTTAAATTTCTTCCATGAAAGGAAAAGTGCAAAAATCGTAATACTGCAAAAGAAACTAATTATCCCACCTCTCGAAAGTGAAAGAAATAATGAAACAGCCATAATTACAGAGAAGAAACCAAAAAGTAGGCTCCGTGCTTTTCTCATCCTCGTGAAGGCGAGGCCAAGACTTAGGGGTATTATCATCCCCATAAGACCTGCGTAATGATTTCTGTTTACAAATGGACCAAATGGTGTTCCACCATGGGGCAGCTCCCTTAACCAGTATATCTTTCCTGTCCATGTTGCCTTCTGGATTATTGCAAAAATTGCCAGTATAAAGCCAAAAAATGTCAATGACTTAAGTAATCGTTCAAGCGTAGTCTGTTCTTTTATGTTATAAAGAACAAAGACAAAAAAAACAGCATATGTAAGAATCTTTATAAATTCTATTCTTGTTTTATATGCATATAGGCTTATATAAATCGTGGGGTCTTTCTCAACCGAAAAAAACGAATAAAGTTCATATGCTTTGGGGGATAAGTATTTAATAACGAAAGATGGTAGAGGTATTGACTGTACAAATATGTAGGCCAAAAAAATAAATAAAGCTCCAATGATGAGCTTTTCGTGTCTGCTAATAGGTGTCCTGTTTTGAGAATTATGTGCCGATATACTTCCTGCGATTATCCATATAATAAAGAGTGTCAGTATATAAAGCTCTACTATTGTTGTTGACCAGATCTCTACCGCACCAAAACTTAGTATAGAAAAGAAAAGGATAAAAGATATGATTAATACTATTTTTTTGTCAGAGTTATCGCATCTATCCATGCATTACCAACGATTTTATTGTCGAGTTTATGAGACCTTTCCCTCCTTACTTTCACTGTTATAGCATTACATCCATCTGGCACACTGAAGTCTAAATTAACCTCCTTCCAGAAAGTTGTTCCTGTTAATACCTCTGACTTCTTCAAAAAACCTTTACAATCGTGGCCTTCTACTACAAAGAAAATGCCATTGGTCGTGGTAAGGGCCTCTGTCTTAATGTATCCCCTGAGTGAATAAGTCCCTCCAGGATCGACCTGAACTACCTGTGAAGCTATTGTAATATCAGGGTTATGATTACCATCAAAAATTATTCCTAATGAACGATTGCCAAACAGATGGATATCTTCGTCTATAAAAACATCAACCCCCTCTGTTTCGTTCACCTTCCAATCAAATCCACCGTTTAGAACCTCATACTCGAAACTACCATTCCATAAATTAGGGACACTATTTATCTCTTCTTTACTAAATTTCCCAGAGATGTAATCTTTCCATAGATTTGATGCATCACTATAATAATTTCGTGAGATTAAATAATCAGTATATTTGAGAATAACTTCATCCTCGATCTTAAATGTCCTGAGCGTCTTCCAGAGTTCCTTCGTTTCATTTACTCTATCTGTAGCTATAAGATACAGGAGATATTCCTTGTAATATTGATAGGATGGAGGTAAAAGTTCTTTTAAGAGATATTGTGAATCAATTGGTATCTGCCAGACTAACTCATACACATCTTTCTGCTGGGCAGGATTTATTAGAAGAAAGTTCTTGAAACTCTTAATAGCCTTTTCTTTTTCACCATTAATAAGATAGAAAACCCCCGCCTCCCAGTTTACTGCAGGGTTTTTGGGAATAAGAGTCAATGCCCTTTCTATTGCATAACCTGCTTCTCTTGTCCTGTCTGCTATCTGGTAAGCCTTTGCAAGATCAAGCCAGCATCCACCCTGAAGAGGACTGAGTCTTAAAGATTCCTTATAATGGTTAATAGCTTTAGAAAGATTACGATGTTCATTGTTGTAGAAATAGAATCTGGCTATGAGATATTGATAGGCCGAATTTGCCCTTTCATAAGAGATTGCCTTGATGAGATTCTTTTCGGTTATATTTTTGGTATATAACTTGGCAAAAAAAGGCCGTGAAAGATAAAAAATTAGAGTAATATACAGCGGGAAAATAATCGCCAATATAAGGATTCTGTTCTCATTTATCTTCATTAGTATAGTAGTATTTATAATAATTATAATAATAACTATATCGCATAGAAGATTGGTCTATTGCATTGAGGACAACGCCGAGTATCTTCGCATTTACTCCCTGAAGTAATCTCCTCGCTTCTCTAATCGCCTCTTTTTGTGTTTTCCCGGATCTTGCAACAATAATAACACCGTCTACCTGCGTACTTGTTATTAAGGGGTCAGATATACCTATGACAGGCGGGGTATCAACTATTATAAAGTTATACAATGAATAAAGTGCATGCAAGAGGTCAGTAAATCTATATGAACTCAAAAGCTCAGCAGGGTTTGGTGGAATCGGTCCAGATGTAATAACATCGAGATTTTTAACATTTGACACCTTTATTATCCCTTCATCTATTTCTGCATTTCCTGAAAGAAAGTTTGAGAGTCCGACCTTGTTATCAAGGGAGAAGACATTATGAATTCTCGGTCTACGCATATCAGCATCTACAATAATAGCCTTCACATCTGATTTTGTTAGGCTGATAGCTATATTTATTGCAGTGGTTGTCTTTCCTTCTTCCCTTGTTGGACTTGTTACCATAATCATTCGGGGTGGCTTGCCACCCGATGAAAGAAGTAGAAATGTCCTGATAGACCTAAATGCTTCTGCAATCTGACTGGTCGAATCCGAATGCGAGGCATGTTCAACAAGGAGATTATTCTTACTATCAGAATAGTAGGGAATAAGACCGAGTGGAGGTAAAGACATCCTTTTTTCCAGATCTTCGGGTGTCTTGACCGTGTTATCAAGATATTCTACAAAGAAAGCAACGCCTATACCACCAAAAAGACCCACCAAAATGGATAATATAATGTTTAGTGTTTTTCGTGGTTTATAAGGTGACTTCGGGACTTCAGCCCTATCAAGAATCTGTATATTGCTCGCGGTTAAACTCGCCGATACACCTGTCTCCTTAAGTCTCTGCAGGAGGCCATTATAAAGTTCTTTATTAGTGTCAGCTTCCCTCTTTAATATCTGATATTGAATTGAGCGCTGGTTCAGATCAAGTGCCTCCTGCTTCAGCTTCTCGACCAATGCCCTGAGTTCATTCTCCCGCTTTAAGGCTATTTGATAATCCTTTTTAATACTGGAGACGACCTTTTTTGTTTCCACATCTATTTTATTCTTTATCTGATCTATGTGTTCTTTCAGTTTTACCATCTTGGGGTAATCTGGTTTATATATCTTCAATTGTTTATTGTATTCAGATTCAAGCTCTGCATAAGTTTTCTTGAGTTCCATTATTAATGGATTATTCATTACCACAGAACTTGATTGAGGGTCTCCTGCAGAGACTTCCCTATAAAGTGCTTCTTTTGCTATTCTGTCAGAAATAGCTCCTGTAAGGTTGGTAGAGAGTTCGGATAATCTTTTGGTGATAATATTCTCTTTCTCGTTATTATCGCCCTCTTCATCCTCCTTAAGAAAGATTATCTCGTTTTTTGCAGCATATTCGTTCAGTCTTTCCTCAGCCTGTTCCACCTTTGCCTTCATAATATCGAGCTGTTTCTCAAGCCAAGTGCGAGCTTGATAAGTTGCTTCAAACTTTGATTCTATATTTAACTGAATAAACGCCTCTCCAATCGCATTTGCCACCCTTGCTGAAAGTTCTGGGTCATAAGAGACAAAACTAACATTTACAAGTCTTGATTTTTGAACAGGTTTGACCTCCAATTTATTCAAAAAAGAATCTATAAGATTAGAGGTTACTCTATCGTCTGCTAATGGGTTTTCATGCTTAGAAAGAGCATGTATTAACTCTTTCCCATCTTCACCCTCGTCAACAGCAAATTCTGGATGTTTATAGAGCATGAGCGAACGTATTACGCGTTTTGCAAGATTTCTTGATTGAAGAACTTTATACTGGGTCTGATAATAATCCTCTTCAGCCCGCTCAAGGCCTACTACATCTTTAAATGTAAGAATATTTGGGTTCTCTTTATCAATCTTTACTGTAATTGTAGATTTGTACTGTGGCCTCATCATAAATGTCCCGATGGTTACGGTAGTGACTACAGCAACCAAAAAAGTTATCAAAATCCATTTCCGTCTTATTATCACATTTAGATAGTCACGCAGATGTATCTCTTCTTCGACTGAATCCTGTTGCTGATATAGAGGATTAGGGGAGGTGAGAGGATATTGAATAGGCTTATCCAGTGCCTTCTCTCTGTCGCTATTGTCTTCTTTCATGAATTAAAGTCCCTTACCGAAACTTATAAAGCCCTTTATTGTGCTTATAAAACCATTAAAAAAGTTTTTGATCCCACTCTTTGGGACTATTATTATATCATTCTCCGCAATCATTATATCGGCACATTCTCCCTTTCTTATGGAATCATAATCAACTTTAATAACATCCCTTTCACCATTGCCATTGTCCCTGAATATCCTTATGTCACTTGTTACTGCATCAGGACTTGTTCCCTGCGCCATAACAATTGCCTGAACAAGTGTTATCTTACCTGTTAAGTTAAAAACGCCGGGATGCTTTACTGCACCGTCAACGAAAAAGACACCGCCTCTTGGAACATTTATTACATCGCCTGCAAAAACAGGTATATTAAGGTTAAAATTACCTTGAATAAGCAATTCATTAAGGTCGATTACAATGGTTTCCGTTCCTCTGCGCTGAGAATCACCCTTTAACGGTCTAATAACATAGCAGATATTCCCAGCGTCTTCCCGCAAACCACCTGCTGTCATCAGCATGTCTATAACATATCTTTGACCTGTTACAGCATATATTTGTGGATTGTTAACCGCACCAACGACTGATATCCTTTGGCTCCTGTATTCCTTGATGAAAACCGTAACAACCGTTTCTTGAACATATCTATCAAGTCTTTTTTCGATCTCTTTTTCAAGCTCTGATGTTGTCATCCCACCTGCCTTAATGATTCCTACAAGTGGAAGGGCTATCTCACCCTCTGAATTTACTCTCACTGTCCTTTTTAAATCTTCCACATTATATGCTTCTATCTCCAAAAGATCTTCAGGTCCAATCCTGTATTCATCTTTGATATCAGTCGTTTTTGATGAATAGATCATTATGACTTCATTTAATTTTTCATTTTTGTTTTTGGTTTTTAAATCAATAGTCGAGGGGGCTTTTAAAGAATAGTCAGAGCTACATGCTGAAAGGAAGAATGTTATGAGACATATAATTACAAAATATGTTAAAGATTTCCTATATGTCATTAACCCTTAATAAATAGTTCTTCTCCAATTTAGTTGCTAAAAAGGATTCAAGGATTCCAGGGTTCAAGTGCTTATTTCCCTCTTGTTAATTTGTAGATATCTAAACATAGT
>FWPV01011715.1_pt1 | contig 13819 bp, 17 predicted proteins | sample 2228371 | NCBI WGS metagenome assembly FWPV01 (sample SAMEA103939776, study PRJEB20133) | metagenome | reverse complement strand
GTTTTGTTAAAATAGGTGATTATTCCTTCCGCATTGATGACGACAATACCATTATAAATTGAATTTAGCATCAATTGGGGATCAAGAGGGTTCTCATGAATCATGTTTAAGTTCCTCCTCTACGACTTTCTTTCATGGCTATTTATACAAAATTATTGATCTTTTGGCAAACGCTTAGGACTTTTCGCAAGGTCTTAATTAGATAAACTTCTCAGGACAGGCAAGGGTGTTATAGCACATCACATACGAAAGTATCAAGCCAACCTATGAAAAGCTATAGACAATAGTGACCAATGAGACTATAATATCTAAAAAATGGACCAAGACGGTAAATTACCATGAGGAAACCCCAGCTTTACCTGGAAACTTCTGTCTGGAATTTCTATTTTGCAGACGATGCTCCTGAGAAAAGAGAGATCACCCGGAGGTTTTTTGACAAGATTAGACAGGATGAATACGAAGTTTTCGTCTCTGATGCGGTTATTGCAGAAATAGATAAAGCGGACGATGGAAAAAAGAGGGCGTTGCTGGCTTTAATCGAAGAATACAAGCCTAAACGATTGATGATCAATGAAGAGATTCTTCGTTTAGCGAAAACGTATGTTTCAGAACATATTTTCCCGGTTCACAAGATCGAAGATGCGATTCATGCCGCAACCGCTACAGTGTTTGAAATGGATGCCCTTATTAGTTGGAACCTGAAACATTTATCGAATTTAAGGAAAATGGAACTGATAAACGGAATCAATATGAAGGAAGGTTATGTGAAGAGACTGGAGTTAATAACCCCTATGGAGGTATCGGATGAAGAGATATGACAAGTCTTTAACGGAAGTCTGGGATTGGAAAGAGCAGGTCTATCAGGATGTCAAGGGACTAACAACGCAAGATTATCTTGAAAAGCTCAGGCGGGATGCCGAAAGGATCCTTTCGGAAAATCAAGTAAAATTAACGCCGGTTTCCGTCAAGAAGGAACTTCAGAGAGTCGCATAGGAATAATATCGGATAATGAGGTTTGCATGTTTCCCATGGAATTCGGCGTTATTCCCTTCGACCAGATAATAGGTTTAGTGTATTCTACCACATAAACATAGAATCCCATGAAGTGCACATATTGGCGATCGGTGTGGAAGAGGGGAATCGCTTATTTATTGGTGGGGAGGAGGTGAAAATATGAAGATTGCTTCTGTGGCCGATGTGAAGGCACGTTTCAGTGAATTCCTCAAAGCAAGCAAACGGGGTCCGATCGTTGTTACTCGAAACGGGAAACCAGCAGGTATATTGCTCTCCGTTGACGATGAGAATGAAATAGAGCGGTTGGTATTGGCCTATTCGCCCAAGTTTCAGAAGATGCTCAGTCTGGCGAGAAAACAGATCCGCGAGGGAGTTGGCATTCAGCACAAAGATTTCTGGAGAGAGGTAGAAGAAAAATAAAAAATTCTCAAATTTATTCTGGATTTCTGCTTTAGCGAGAATGACGAAAAAAGGATACCTGTTACTTTATTTGGGATAATCAATTACTCAATCCCTACGATTCGTTTGGCCCAGCGTTTTTTCTGCTCCAAGTTTCCCAATCTTCCATACATCACTTTTTGAGTTTGGGGCGACCCCGCACCATGCATGGATTCCACCAGTGCGGTTCCCCCGCTCATATTCTCGATCAGCCTTAAAATCTTCAATCTTGCTTCGACTGGAACCCCTTCAACGCCTGCTAAGTACTTTTTCACATAACGGCCAATCTCACTGCTTTCGAAATCTCCCTCAAAAGGCATAGTTGCAATGATTCCTCCGGCAATATCGTGTGCCAGACGTCCAATCTCATAGATGTGACGGGTCACATTATGCTTGGTCGTGTTGGCAAGAAGGGGGTCCGGATAATAGGCTCCCGAAGGAGTCTTATAGCCCATTGCCGAACAGGCAACGGACCCCGAATAGATCGTTTCAGCGAGGTGCATCATTTCTGCCAGTTTTTCTTTAACATGGGAAGCATTTGCCGTTCCCTGGTATTCTGCCGCCAAGGCGGTCGCTCCTATCAGCACATCCGAAACCCCGCCCTTGCAACCTCCATAGTTCTGGCGATGCAAGGTAGCAAACCGCTCGACCAAAATTCCCGTCATATCATATTCACCGCAGAGGAATACCCTCTCCCATGGCACAAAGACATCATCGAAAATGATAAGAGCTTCTCCACCCACTGCCCCAAAGGGATTGCCTACATCCATCCCCTGTTCAAATTTCCTTTCCTCATTGGCCTGCCTGCCAAAGATAAGAATCACTCCAGGCGTATTTAATGGGAAAGCACAGGAGAGAGCATACGATTTATCTTCTTCCCTCATCGCTTGGGTGGGCATGATAAGAATCTCATGGGAATTAACCCCCCCGGTCATATGGGCTTTAGCTCCACGTATGATAATCCCATCAGAACGGCGTTCCACCACGTGAGTAAAAAGATCGGGGTCGGATTGCTTGCTCGGGGGAAGAGATCGATTCCCCTTTGTATCGGTCATCCCTCCAACCACCATCACATTGCTGTCCTGGACATAGAGAAGATATTTTTTAAATCGTTCGAAGTAGTCTGTTCGATATTTCTTATCGATATCGTAGGTGGTCATATAGACAGCGTTTAAGGCGTCAAAACCGACACAACGTTGAAAACAGGAACCGGTTTCATGGCCTATGAGCCTGAGCATCTGGACCTTTTTAATGAGGTCATCCACACTTTGATGAATATGGGTAAATCGATTAATCTTTTTACCCGTCAAATGTGAGGTGGCGGTCATCAGATCCTCGTATTCTGGCCTGAGGGCCAGCTCATAGGTGAGGGCAGCCGAATCGATATGAGGTCGAAGTCCTGGATGCTCCGTAATATCTTCGACCCGTTGTCCATTGTAATAGACGAGATGATGGAGGTCCTTCAAACTTTGCAAATAATCCTCTTTTGTATCGATTCGTTTCATGATCTTCTCCTGATCCTGTTAGCATTGAATAAGTAGATCATGTATCATCTTTTTTAAATCGTTCTCATTGGATACTGTGCTTTCTTTTAACAGATCCTCATCCGTAACGTTCCACTATTTTTTAGGTCTCCATCTCAGGGGAGGGCAATAGACCGCTTTCTTCCCCAGTTCTTCTTCGATTCGAATCAGTTGATTGTATTTTGCCACGCGATCTGTTCTTGAAGTGGCGCCGGTTTTGATCTGGCCAGCTTGTGTAGCGACCGCCAGATCTGCAATGGTGGTGTCCTCTGTCTCTCCGGATCGATGAGAAATAATGGTACGATAGCCTGCTTTTTGGGCCATTCTGATCACTTCGAGTGTTTCAGTTAACGTACCGATTTGATTGAGTTTAATCAGAATAGCGTTTCCAATCCCCTCCTGAATTCCCTTGGAAAGACGGACGGGATGGGTCACAAAAATATCATCTCCCACCAGTTGCACTTTTGCACCCAAGCGACGGGTCATCTCTTTCCACCCTTCCCAGTCATCTTCGGATAGACCATCCTCAATGGTGAGGATGGGGAACTTCTTGATGAGCGTTTCATAATAGTCGATCATCTCATGGGAAGTCCGTTTGGGTTTCTTTTCTGCCTTAAGAAAGTAAAATCCATCCCGGTAAAATTCACTGGCGGCTGAATCAATTCCGAGCCCAACATCCTTTCCCGGTCGATAGCCAGCCTTTTGAATCGCCTCCATCATCAGAGAAAAGGCTTCTTCATGAGATTGTAGATCCGGAGCAAATCCCCCTTCATCTCCAACCGAAGTTTTATATCCTTTTGCCTTCAATATCGATTTGAGATGATGAAATACCTCTACTCCCATCCGGAGGGCTTCTTTGAAATTTTTCGCTCCAACAGGAAGAATCATAAATTCCTGAATATCCAGATTATTGTCGGCATGGGCGCCTCCATTCAGAATATTCATCATCGGAAGGGGAAGTTGCTGCGCTGAAGCCCCTCCGAGATACCGGTATAAGGGAAGACCCTTCGAATAGGCAGCAGCCCTGGCGCAAGCCAAAGAAACTCCCAGGATGGCATTTGCCCCCAACCGGCCTTTGTTAGGAGTTCCATCCAAAGTGATTAACGTAGCATCGATCTTTTCCTGATCCAATGCATCCATGCCGAGCAGCTTGGGAGCGATGACGCGGTGGATGTGACGGATTGCTTTCTGGACGCCTTTCCCGAGAAACCTTTTAGAATCTTTGTCTCTCAATTCAAGGGCTTCATGAGTTCCTGTAGAAGCACCCGATGGAACAGCTGCTCGTCCCATACAACCGTTCTTTAAAAAGACATCCACCTCAATGGTTGGATTACCTCTTGAATCCAAAATCTCTCTTCCGATGATTTTCGTAATGGCTGGCATAAAAACCTCCTTATTTTTCTTGATCGTTCCTCTGATTGAAGATCCGCGTGCCAACATAGATATAATGGATGCCAGAGAGAATGGTCAAAAAGGTTGTTCCATAGATCGCCGCAGGGGCTAAAAGCCTGAAAACCACATGAAACTCGCTCATTAACACCAGCAGAACGGTGGTAATCTGAAACGTGGTCGTCATTTTGCTGATAAAACTGGGATGGATTTTGGGAGGCCGATTGATCAAAATAATCACTAACATTCCTAAAAGGATGATGACATCTCGAGTGATCACGATCACGGAGAGCCAGCCCGGAAGTATTTCCACGATGGCAAGGGAAAGATAGGCGGAGACGAGGAGCAGTTTGTCGGCGATGGGGTCGAGATAAGCACCCAATTCGGTCTTCTGATGGGTGAGGCGGGCCAGGAGTCCATCCAACCCATCGGTAATACCAGCGATGGCAAAGGTGATCAAGGCATATAGATAATTATGATTGATAATAAAGATGACAAAAGCTGGAATTAAAAGCACTCTCACTATGGTGAGTGTATTGGGAAGGTTCATCGTTTTCTGATCAACTGGTCGAAGTGGTTTGAAGCTCGGTCGTCATCAACGGTCAGGGGGAGGTTCTTCCGGAGAATGCTTTTCTTTCTCCTTATTCATAAAATTCCCCCGCTTCACCTTTATAAAGATCTTTGAACGTGGTGAACCGGTCCAAGAAAGCCAGATCCACCTTTCCGATGGGACCATTCCGTTGCTTGCCGATAATGACCTCTGCCTTTCCCTGATTATCCTCTTGCCGATTATAGACTTCTTCCCGGAAGAGAAAGAGGATCACATCCGCATCCTGTTCAATGGCTCCGGATTCCCGGAGGTCTGAAAGTTGGGGACGATTTCCGTGTCTCTCTTCTGTTTTACGGCTGAGCTGTGAAACGGCAATGACGGGAATATTCAACTCCTTCGCCAACGCTTTCAAAGAACGAGAGATTTCGGAAATCTCCTGCTGACGGCTTTCCGCTCTTGATCTCCCCTTCATTAATTGAAGATAATCGATGACGATCATTCCCAGATGATGTTCTGCTTTGAGTCTTCGGGCCTTCGCCCTCAACTCCAGAACGGACAGGGCGGCTGTATCGTCAATGTAGATCGGAGCATCGTAGAGCGTCCCCGCAGCAAGGGTCAATTTGGTCCAATCGCTTTCTTGAAGAAAGCCCGTTCGAAGACGGTTGCCATCCACTTGAGATTGGGAACAGAGCATCCGGATGACGAGCTGCTCCTTCGACATCTCAAGGGAAAAGATGGCAATCGGGATGCGTCGCTCGATGGCGGCATACTGGACGATGTTCAGGCAAAAAGCCGTTTTCCCCATACTGGGTCTTCCTGCCACAATAATCAGATCCGAGGGCTGAAATCCTGCGGTCATTTTATCCAGGTCTTTGAACCCCGAGGGAACACCGGTGATCAGTTCTTTCTTTTCATAAAGTTTTGATATGGTATCGAGGCTCTCTTTGACGATTTGGCGAATGGAGTAGAAAGAGGGTTTGACCCTTCTTTCAGAGATTTCAAAGATCGATCTTTCCGCCTCATCCAGAAAACTTTCCACGTCACTTCGGTCTTGATAGCTTTGGGTGATGATCTCTGTAGACGTTTCGATCAGTTTTCGAAGAACGGCTTTCTCTCGGACAATCCGGGCATAATATTCAATATTGGCTGCCGTCGGAACCGAATCAATGAGCGAAGCTAAATAGGAAGCCCCTCCAATCTCTTCGAGATGGCCTCTTTTTCGTAATTCATTGGTCATGGTGATCAAATCGGCTGGTTCATCTCGTTCAGAGAGGGCAATCATGGCATCAAAGATCTTGCGATGGGCTTCCCGATAGAAATCCTCCGGGGCCAGGACTTCCAAAACTTTATTGATCGCCTCATTCTCAATGAGAATCCCTCCCAGGACGGATTGCTCTGCTTCAATATGTTGAGGTGGGATCTTATGGGAAGAGAAGGCTTTCTCCTCCATCTCTACTCCTCCACGACCCAGACCTTCAGTTGGGCCGTTACCTCCGGTTGCAGCTTAATGGTGACATGAAACATTCCCAGATTTTTAATGGGTTCTTCGAGGTGAATTTTTTTTCTGTCAATCTCATACCCTTTTTCTTTGAGAAAAGCTTCGATGTCCATGGAGGTCACGGAACCGAAGAGTTTCCCACTCTCTCCGACCTTCCGGGGAAAGGTGCAGGAGAGGGTTTCGATTTCCTGAGCCATTTTGATGGCATCTTTTTTCATTTTGTTCAGGCGTTGCTGAACCAGAGCCTTCTCATGTTGTAAGGCTTTCACATTTTTCTCGGTCGCAAAGATCGCCTTCTTTTTGGGGATGAGATAATTCCTGCCATACCCATCAGAGACTTTCACCAAATCGCCCATTTTCCCCAAGGAGGGAATATCTTCTAATAGAATGACCTGCATGATGACCTCCACGTGAATAAAGTTGAAAGTGGATGTTTCAGGAAGTCCAGGTCCGAAGTTGGCTTCCTGGATCAACCCCTCGTCCAAACATTAATGCACGGCTGTCGTAAAAGGAAGGATGGCTATATTCCGAGCCCGTTTGACCGCCACTGTAATCTGTCGTTGGTGTTTAGCACAATTGCCCGAAATTCTTCGAGGGATGATCTTACCCCGTTCGGTAACGAAATAACGAAGGATCCTCGGATTTTTGTAGTCAATCTCAAGTTTCTTGTCGGTGCAAAATCGGCAGACTTTTCGTCTTAAAAAAGGCCTTTTCTTTCTCTCTGGGGTCGTTTTTTCGGTCTGTTTTTTCATTCTCTTTTCCTCTCTTTCTTGACGGGATCTTACCCTGTTTCTTTTTAAATCATGGGTTGATTTTCAATGGGATGGAGTTCCAAGGCAATCACCTCTAAGCGATCCCGAATCCTGCCCTCCATCGTTTTCCATCGCCTCTGGTGGAGACGCCCCTGAATCCACACATGGTCGCCACTTTGAAGGGTGCTTCTCAATTGAGCCAAAGATCCATAAACGACAATGGGAATCAAACTCCTCTGGCCTTCCTTCTTGATTGCCTGAGAGGTTCGAGACTCCCCTCTGGAAGGAGAATCGGTGATCTCATCGGAACCGTCTAACTCCAGAGAAAATTGAAGGACAGGAGTCCCGTTCAGTTGATAGTGAAATTTGAGGTCTTTGGATACTTTCCCAGTGAGCACAACCTGATTGATCGCTCTCTGGTTTGAAACCGAAGTGGTCATTCACTTTCCTCAGTCGCCTCCTCCAGTTGATCATCCGGAATGGGTTCCGTCGAGGTCACCGCTCTTTTCTCGTCTAACCGAACAGACTGAAACTTGATGACCGCATCCATCACTCGGAAATTTCTTTCCAACTCAGAGAGAAGGGGAGGGGGGCCAGAAAAATGGAGGAGAATATAATGACCTTTGGATTTCTTTTTAACTTCGTAGGCGAGCTTTCTTTTTCCCCAATCTTCAAGCTTTAGGATTTCTCCGTTACTCTGGGTGATGATCCCTTTAATTTTCTCAATGGCCGATTGGGCGACGGTCTCTTCGAGATCAGGGTCAAGAATAAAGATGGTTTCATACTTCCTCATGGGTTACCTCCTTCTGGATTATAGCCCTAAATCAGAGTTTAGAGCAAGGGGCCTTTGGAAAGGGGGAGAGGATCTACCATTGGGAGGAATGACCTCCTCTGGGCATCTCTTCCCAGTCCGATAAAAAGAGGATCGATCGTTCTTACTTATTAATGACGGCTGAGATATGTCCTCGATTGACCCTCACTCTTACTTTATCAGAGATTTCCACCGTGATCTTATCATCTTTGATGCCAGTGATCCTGCCATATATTCCACCGCTGGTCAAGATTTCATCTCCCTCTTTGAGGTTGGCCAAAAGATTTCGATGCTCTTTGGCCCTTTTCTGTTGCGGTCGAATGAGGAGAAAGTAAAAGATAACAAAAATTAGGATAATAGGAAGAAAACTCAAAAACGGGGAACCTCCCTGTCCCCCACTGCCGCCTGGTGCTCCCATGGCATAAGCAAAATCAATCCACATAAGGTCCTCCTTTTAAATAGATTCTAAGTCGAAATAGACTCACAGGGATTTGCCTCCTCCTCTCCTTCGGAGGTGCATGGAACCCTATTTGTTTCTACCAATTCGATGAGGCGATTCTCTTCGATAGCCGTCTGAATGCGTTTCATCCAGCTTATATAATAATAGATATTATGAATTGTATTCAACCTCGATGAAAGAATTTCGTTTGCCAGGTAGAGGTGACGAAGATAAGCTCTGGAGTAGTGAAGACATGTGTAACAACGGCAGGATTCGTCAATGGGTCGAGGGTCGTCCGTATATCGGGCCTGCTTGATGGAAAGCTTTCCGGTAGAGGTGAAGAGCATTCCGTTCCTCGCATTCCTCGTAGGAAGGACGCAATCAAAAAGGTCAATCCCGTGGAGGGTCGCCAGAAGAATATCCTCTGGGGTTCCTACTCCCATTAAATACCTTGGAGCTTTTTCAGGCAGTAAAGGAGCGGTCCACATCAAAACGTCCTGCATCATCGCTTTGGGCTCTCCGACACTTAATCCGCCAATGGCATATCCCCAGAAATCAAGCCGAGTGAGATCTCTCACACTCTCTTCTCGAAGATCTCGATACATCCCCCCCTGGACAATGGCAAACAGTGGGAGATCGCTTTCTTGATTTGCTTTCAAGGATCTCTCTGCCCACCTTGTGGTAAGACGGATGGAGTGTTTCACGTACTCATAGGGAGATGGATAAGGAACACATTCATCCAAAACCATAGCGATGTCCGATCCGAGGGCCTGTTGAATTTGAACAACCTTTTCTGGAGTCAGGAGATGTTCAGATCCATCCAGATGAGACTGAAAAGTGATTCCTGCCTCCGTTATTTTTCTCAATTTCGCCAGACTAAAGACCTGATATCCGCCACTATCCGTTAAAATAGGCTTCTCCCAATGGGTGAAACGATGGAGGCCTCCCAAACGGGAAACTGTTTCATGGCCAGGTCTGAGGTAGAGGTGGTAGGTATTTGCAAGAACGCCTTCCACGCCTATGTCAATGAGCTCTTCAGGCGTAAGGGATTTGATGGTCCCCTGGGTCCCCACCGGGAAAAAGGCTGGAGTATGAATCGCTCCGTGGTTTGTCGTAATCTTTCCCAGTCTTGCCTTAGAAAGAGGATCTCTTTTGATGATCTCAAAATGAAAAGTCATCTCGCCACACAGCCTATGGATTAGAGAATCAGCATGGCATCGCCATAACTATAAAAGCGATACCCCTCTTTGATAGCCTCGCGATAGGCACTGAGAATGAACTCCTTCCCTGCAAAAGCCGAAACCAATAGGATCAGGGTCGACTTCGGGAGGTGAAAATTGGTGACCAATCCATCGACTACCTTAAATTGATAAGGCGGAAAGATATAAAGTGAAACTTGTTTTCTCCCGGGCTGAACGTGACCTTCTGAAGTGGCAAATGCCTCCAAAGCACGGGTGGCCGTTGTCCCAATGGCAATAACCCTTTTTCCTGCTTTTTTGGTCTCAGCAACTTTATTTGCGGTCTTCTCCGGGATGTCGACCCATTCTGGATCCATTTGGTGTTGAGCGATATCATTCGTTTTGACCGGGGTAAATGTCCCCGGGCCAATATGGAGTGTGAGATAGACGATCTCGATCCCCCTATCCTTCAAAGCGTTAATCAACTGTTGAGTGAAATGGAGACCCGCTGTAGGAGCCGCAATCGATCCATCCCTTTCTGCGAAAACGGTCTGATATCGCTCACGATCGAGTGGCTCATCCTTTCTCTTGATATAAGGAGGAAGGGGGATACGGCCTCTCTCTTTCAAGATTTCTTCTATCGACTGGCCGTCAGGGAAAGTGATTTTGCCTCTTCCGTTTCTGACATCACTCAATTCTCCAAAGAGGGAAGGACCAAACTGAATTTGAACCTTTCCCTTTATTTTTCCAAGGTTTTTCACAATGGCTTCCCATTGGTGTCCTGACCCATTCCAGGAGGGAACCAGTAGGAGTTCAATCTTTCCACCGCTCTCTTTCTTACCAAGCAAACGAGCAGGAAGCACTCGGGTATTGTTCATCACCAGGAGATCACCAGGACGCAAAAATTCTATAAGATCTTTAAAAGAATGATGTTGTATAGTCCCCTGATGGCGATCTAAGACCATCAGCCGCGACTCACCCCGTTGAGGAAGAGGGTATTGAGCAATCAGAGATCTGGGGAGGTAATAATCAAATTCTTCCAATCCCATAGATGAACCTTTAAAAACATTTAAACTTAAATAAGTTAACAGGTTCAATCAAAATCTGCAAGCGAATGAATTTGACATTTCGCCTGTATTCGATTATTTAAAAAATATAAATTGAGGATGCTTAAAGTATATTCTTTTCGATTTCCCCTCTGAGATCCGGGTGTCTTTCAGAAGGTCAAAGGGCAAACGGCAACAACGATAACTCATTGAAATAATATGATTTTAACACCAAGGAGCCCTTGAAATGAAGAGGTTTTCTTATAAAGATTCTGGAGTCGATATCGAGAAAGGAGACTCCTTTGTCCAAACGATCAAGTCGATGGTTGAGACCACCTTCCGTCCGGAAGTGATCACGAAGATTGGTGGTTTTGCGGGGTGTGTCTCTCTCAATCTTGAAAAATATAAAAAGCCTGTCCTGGTCTCATCGACCGATGGGGTAGGGACCAAATTGAAGATTGCATTCCTGATGGATCAGCATGACACTGTAGGCATCGATCTTGTGGCAATGTGTGTCAACGATATTGTTGTCAATGGGGCAAGGCCACTGTTTCTGCTCGATTATTTTGCAACGTCGAGATTGGACCAGGAGAAAGCCGTACAGGTGATTCGTGGGATTGTCAAGGGGTGTCTGGAAGCGGAATGTTCGCTGATTGGAGGCGAAACAGCTGAGATGCCGGGGTTTTATGGGGAAGGCGAATATGATTTGGCTGGATTTGCTGTTGGGATTGTCGAAAATGCCCAAATGATTGATGGTTCCACAATTACAGTAGGTGATCGTCTCATTGGGATTGCATCGAGCGGCCTTCACAGCAACGGATACTCTCTGGTCCGGAAACTCCTCCTTGAACATCATCAAATGGATCTTCACAGCAGAGTGGAGGAAATTGGAGGCATATTGGGAGAAGAACTCCTCCGTCCAACCCGAATTTATGTCAAACCAATTCTTGCTCTACTGAAGGATTTTAATATTGGTGGCATTGCCCATATTACGGGGGGAGGCATTACAGGAAATCTCCCAAGAACCATTCCTAAGGGATGTAAGGCAATCCTCCACAGGGGAACGTGGGACATCCCTCCCATCTTCCATTTTCTTCAAGAGAAGGGGAATATTTCCCAAGAAGAAATGTTAAAAACATTTAACAACGGAATTGGCATGATTCTCATCGTCAAGCAGAGGGAAGCAAAGGAAATATTGGAACGACTCCAGTCTATGGGAGAAAAGGCTTTTCTGATCGGAGAGATTGGAAAGGCCGAAAGGGGAGAGAGTTCCATGGAATATGTATGAAGGACGATCTTTGCGGTCCACACTCTGACTCAATCATCTTGATTCGCCTAATTCGGTTCAACCTTTTCAAGCCAATAGCCATCAAGGTCTGATGAAACATCAAGAATATATCTATGATGTAGCCATATTAGGATCGGGATTGGGTGGAGTCATTGCCGCGCTTCAGCTGACCCAAGCAAGCAAACGCGTTCTGATCCTGAAAGAAAAACGGTTTCAAACAACCTTTGTAAAACCCGGGTATCGCTTCATCCCTTTTTCAAACTTTTTTGAAAAAAGAATTTCCTCCCAGTTTCTAAAAAAGATTTCTTGTCCATCGAACCCCTCTGAAAAGAGGAGAGTTGAAGGGAGGTCAGCGTCAGAAGTCTCGTTTCAAGTCATTCTTCCTCATGGGAGGATTGATCTTTTCCGTGAACGTTCGTTATTGCTACGGGAATGGAAAAGGGAATTTCCGAATGAATGGAAGAGGATCGAAACATTTTATGGAGAGATAGACAGAATCAAAGAGATTTTAGATCAATTGCAACAGAAGGAACATCATTCCCCTTTCTTTCCAATTCGACAAGAAGGTTTTCTAAAAAAATGGTTTTCTGGAGATTCCCTTCCAAAGAAAGAGATCGAGCATTGGCTTTCGCCTTTTACTCCTCAATTCCAAAAATTTATTCAGCTCCAGATTCGATTTAGAGGGAATCTGTCCACAGGTCCTATCCCGATTGCCCTTACCTCCTATCTTTTCAGAAACGAACGGATGGAAAACCAGGAGGAGTCAATCGATCTTGAAGAGTTGACCCGGCAGATGTTCGGGCAATTCATCCAATCGGGAGGAAACCTTCATGAAATAGAGGGAGTGGACAAGATAGAGGTGAAGGGCCGTGAGGGATTCAATCTTTACCTGAAGGATCCAGACAAGGTTGTTCGTTCCCGTTTTCTTGTTTTGAACATTCCTCTCCATCAATGTGTCTCTCTATTCGAAAAGAAAAGAAAAATCGTCTCAAAATGGGGAGAAAAAATCCGTCCTAAATACAGGATCATTCCCTTCTTTATAGGAATTCGCGAAACAGGGATTCCTGTTGGGATGAAAGACCTCTTGATTTCCCAGCAGAGCCTCGAAAAAAGTGAGGAGGGAGGAAACCTCATCTGGCTTGCATTAAATGAAAAAGGAGATGAAGGTCAAGCGCCGGAGGGGAAGAGGGCAATGACCGTTCAAACGTTCTTACCTTTTTACTCATCCGTTAGAGAAAGGATTGAAGAACTAAAACAAGGAATGATGAATCATCTCAAATACCTTATTCCATTTCTTGAAAATCATTTGGAATTCATTGACCAAACATGGGCCGAAGATCAGGTAGAGTGCTGGTCTTATCCCCATTTTCAGTATGAAACCCATTCGACTTTTGAATGGAGAGAGGGAATCATTCCATTCAAATTATCCAAGAGGCTTTTTTTCGTTGGAAAAGAAAATTTTCCTTATCTCGGACTCGAAGGGGAAATCCTTGGGGGATTAATCTTAGGGAAGGAGATGCTTAAATGCTTCCTTTAAAAGAATAAATCTTTTTTGGAATTGGACCGGGGAGGTTCTTCTTCAAAATCATCGCCAAAAAGATCATACAATTTACTGAGTGACTTTGGTTTATCATCGGCTTCAAAAAAGAAAATATCCTTTGCCGTCAACTCCTTCCACTCTTCATAAGTAATATGATTGGCTTGATCTCCTATCACAAACCTGTTCTCCAATCTTTTTGAAAGAATTTTGCAATATTTTTGCCAATTTTTGGTGAAACCTATTAATGGATCGTAACATATTGAAAATACAGATAAATAAAACTTTTCTATTCTTTTTTTAAAATTCTCTGTCAGGGAGGAGAATTAAAAAAATTGTTACTTCGAATGAAAAAA